>Ga0208396_100036_pt1 | contig 66988 bp, 79 predicted proteins | sample LakWasMet64_LOW9_2_FD_183896 | JGI IMG/M metagenome (GOLD analysis project Ga0208396, IMG submission 183896) | Freshwater sediment methanotrophic microbial communities from Lake Washington under simulated oxygen tension - Sediment Metagenome... | ecosystem: Environmental > Aquatic > Freshwater >... | reverse complement strand
GACATCATGAATACCCAAGACGTTTTTAGCTATTTACAAAACCTCCAAGCCAAAATTGTTGAGGCCATTGAGTTAGTCGATGGTAAAAATTTTTTACAAGATAGCTGGCAACGTCCTGAAGGTGGTGGTGGCACCTCTTGTCTGCTTGAAGAAGGCAATGTATTTGAACGTGCTGGTGTTGGCTTCTCTCACGTCATCGGTACCAAGCTACCCCCTGCTGCCAGCGTTGCACATCCAGAAGCAGCTGGCCGCCCTTGGGAGGCGATGGGCGTATCTTTAGTGTTTCACCCGCGCAACCCATATGTGCCTACCGTACACATGAATGTGCGCTTTTTTATCGCCAAAGCACAACATGCCACAGAACAAGATATCTGGTGGTTTGGCGGCGGTATGGATCTCACACCTTATTACGGCTTTACTGAAGATGCAGAACACTTTCATCGCACTAACAAAACTGCATTAGATGCATTTGATACCAGCTTCTACCCTAAATTCAAAAAAGAGTGTGATGAATACTTCTTTTTAAAACATCGCCAGGAGCCTCGCGGCATTGGCGGTATTTTTTATGATGACTTTAACGAACTAGGCTTTGAGCGTAGCTTCGATTTTCATCGCACAGTGGGCGATGCGTTCTTACAAGCATATTTGCCAATCGTGCAGCGTCGTAAAGACACACCTTATGGCGAACGTGAGCGTGATTTCCAAGCCTACCGCCGTGGACGTTATGTTGAATTTAACTTAATTTACGATCGCGGTACTATTTTTGGATTGCAATCCAATGGCCGCACCGAATCCATCTTGCTTTCCATGCCGCCTATTGTGAAATGGCGTTATGACTGGAAGCCAGAAACAGGTAGCCCAGAAGCTAAACTCTACAGTGATTTTCTTATTGAGAAAGACTGGCTCTCTCTTAACCAGTAAACATCATGAACATTTCCACCCAAGCACATGCGCTAGCAAAAGACCTACTCAACTTTATTGATCTCAGCCCTAGTCCTTGGCATGCGGTTGATTATATTGAGCAGCAGTTATTAAATGCAGGTTTTGCCAAATTAGATGAAACCCAAGCTTGGCAACTGAGCACGGGTAATCGCTATTTTGTGGTGCGTGGCGGTGCTTCTATTATTGCCTTCACCCTTGGCAACAAACCTATTGCCAATAAAGGCTTTCGTATGGTGGGGGCACATACAGACTCCCCTAGCCTAAGACTCAAACCTAAAGCCGCTTATGAAACTGACGGCCTGCTTCGCATTGGCGTAGAAGTCTATGGTGGGCCAATTTTGGCAACATTTACAGACCGTGATTTAAGTATCGCAGGGCGTGTGACTGTACGCACCGAAACTGGCCATACCATCAAATTGCTTAAATTTGATAACGCACTCATGCGCTTACCCAACTTAGCGATTCACATGAATCGCGAAGTGAATGAAAAAGGTCTTAAGCTCAACAAACAAACAGAACTGCCATTATTATTTGGTGAAAGCGAAGCTGGCATCGAAGCTGACCAGCAATTTTTAGCCTATATCGCTGAAGCGCTTAACATTGCACCACAAGACATACTCACGTTTGAATTTAATGTATTTGATACCCAAAAAGGCGCATTCTGGGGTGCTCATCAAGAGTTCATTACCAACAGCCAATTGGACAATCTAGCTTCGTGTCACGCAGCGATTACCGCCCTGCTCAACACCACCAACCAAGAGTCAAGCAACATCTGCGCACTATTCGACCATGAAGAAGTAGGTAGCGAGAGCGCGACAGGCGCAAGTGGTAGCTTTTTATCAGATGTGATTAACCGCATCTCTGCTAATACAGGACTAAGTGAAGAAGATCGCCTACGTGCCTTGGCACAAAGCTTTTTTATAAGCGCTGACATGGCGCATGCTTACCACCCTAATCACTCAAGCGCCTATGAGCCGTGTCACCATGTGATGGTCAACCAAGGCCCTGTGATTAAAACCAATGCAAACCAGCGTTATGCAAGTAATGCAGATACTGCCGCACGCTTTATATCCCTGTGTGAGCGTGCTAACGTACCATTTCAGCAATACGCGCATCGTACCGATTTGGGCTGCGGTAGCACGATAGGGCCAATTTTGGCTTCTGGTTTAGGCGTGGCTAGCGTGGACGTTGGCTCACCCATGTGGGCGATGCATAGCATTAGAGAAAGTGCTGGTGTGCTTGATCACTACTACATGATAGAAGCACTTAAGGTATTATTTAGCAGCTAATTTTGGTAATCTGCCCTCGCAATACAGTGATGACTATCATCCTTAATACCCCATCCAAAATAACAATGAATAAGGATTAATCACCTATGCAAAAGATTGAGTTAGTGATTGCAACCCTCTCTGGCTGGGTATGGGGCCCGCCAATGCTCACCTTGTTATTAGGTACTGGCCTCTACCTTACCATCCTACTCAAAGGCATGCAGTTCCGCGCATTACCATTAGCGCTCAAACTTATTTTTCACAAAGATCATCATCATGAGGGCGACATTAGCCACTTCGCAGCACTCATGACAGCACTTGCTGCCACCGTAGGTATTGGTAATATTGTAGGAGTTGCAACAGCCATTACACTAGGTGGGCCTGGCGCTGTATTTTGGATGTGGGTAACCGGCATGCTTGGGATGGCAACCAAATATGCAGAAGCCGTATTGGCCATTAAATATCGTGAAAAAGGCCCTCATGGTATGCGTGGTGGCCCCATGTACTATTTAGCAAAGGGTGCGGGGTTACCGTGGTTAGGCACGATGTTCGCCATTTTCACCGCATTTGCGGCCTTTGGTATCGGCAACATGACACAAGCCAATGCCACCGCCAAAATATTTGAATCCACTTTTAATATTGCACCACACATCACAGGCTGGGTGCTCATGATACTCACTGGCTTAGTGATTTTAGGCGGCATACGTGCAATCGGCAGGTTCACCTCATTTTTAGTACCGTTCATGATCATTGCGTACGTAGGTACTTCACTATTCGTGCTGTTCATGAATATAGAAAAAATCCCGCACGCGTTTTCACTCATTTTTTATCATGCATTTAACCCGATTTCAGCCACAGGTGGATTTGTTGGTGCGACCATTGCAGCAGCAATGCGTTACGGTATTGCACGTGGTGTTTTCTCTAACGAGTCTGGCTTAGGTTCTGCACCCATTGCCGCAGCGGCTGCACGCACGAATGACCCCGTCAAACAAGCCCTAGTGAGCATGACTCAAACGTTTATTGATACGCTAGTGGTCTGCACAATGACAGCCCTAGTCATCCTCACCGCCACATCCTGGACGCAAGGTGTTAGCGCAGCCGAACTGACTAGCGCCAGCATGGCAGAGACATTAGGTGACACAGGTAAAATGATAGTTGCGATCACCACGGCGCTATTTGCCTATTCCACTTTAATTGGATGGAATTATTACGGTGAAAAAGCCATTGAGTATTTATTTGGACCACGCGCCATCGCAACCTACCGCGTATTATTCACCGCCACTGTCATTATTGGTGCAACCACTAGCTTAGAGTTTGTATGGAACTTCTCTGACCTGATGAACGGCATGATGGCTATCCCCAATTTGATTGGCCTATTATTACTGGCTAAGATAGTAAAATCAGAAACCAATCGTTATTTCTCTGAGCTAAAGAATTAACGATAACCAATTAACAGTCACTAAAGCATCATCATTCGACTAGAGGCAACTACTCATGACTCACCATCGAAGTGCATGGCGTAACCGCTGGACTTTTATGTTAGCTACCGCTGGCTCTGCTATTGGCTTAGGTAACATCTGGAAACTACCCTACATGATAGGGGTTAACGGTGGCAGTGCCTTCGTCCTAGTGTTTATCGCCTGCATATTTTTTGTAGGTATCCCGCTGATGATGACTGAGATTCTGCTGGGCCGTAGAGCACAAAAAAACCCACTCAACGGTATAGAAACACTGGCGATTGAAGCTAACGCATCTCGCCATTGGAAGTATCTAGGTGGCATGGGAATGATCACAGGACTCCTGATTCTCAGCTTTTATAGCGTTATCGGCGGATGGGTACTGAGCTTTATTGGCGCAGCAGCAAGCGGCAGCTTTGTCGGCATGGATGGCACTCAATCCACCGCTAACTTCAATCAACTACTCGCATCCCCCCTTACCCTACTATTTTGGCATACCGTTTTCATGATCATGACCATGGGCGTCGTAGCACGTGGCGTTAACTCTGGTCTTGAAAAAGCCAATAACATTTTGATTCCTGCACTATTTGCTATTCTGCTGATACTGCTAGGTTATAGTATGTCTGTAGGTGACATGAGTGCCTCTTTTCGCTTCATGTTCAGCCCTGACTTTTCTAAAATCACCCCAGTTGCCGTGCTTTCTGCGCTTGGTCACGCATTCTTCTCACTTAGCCTCGGGATGGGCTCGGTAATGGTATATGGCTCATATTTGCAACGTGACGTTTCAATCGCTCGCGCCACTATTTATATTGCACTGGCTGACACGCTACTAGGTCTTTTAATTGGTCTTGCTATTTATGCCTTAGTATTCGCTAATCAGCTAGCCCCTAATGCTGGGCCAGGCTTAATTTTCCAAACACTGCCAATTGCATTTGGCCAAATGCCTAGTGGCAGCCTCATCGCCACATTGTTCTTTATCCTTGTTGCTTTTGCGGCATGGACCTCCGCCATTTCACTTGTTGAACCAACCATCGCTTGGGTTGTAGAAAACACAGAAATTTCTCGCAAAGTTGCCACAACGATATTAGGACTGATTATCTGGCTAATCGGGATCAGCGTTGTATTCTCTTTTAATGAATGGCAAAACGTTACCGTCATATTTGGCCTAAATATCTTTGACACTTTAGATAAGCTGACGTCCACCATATTGCTACCGCTTGGTGGACTATTGATTGCAATATTTGCTGGTTACTTTATGAAAAATAGTCATGTTCAAGAAGAGTTGAATTTACATCAATGGTCTTTTAAAGTTTGGGTCTTGATGAATAACGTAATTGCACCTATCGGTATTATTGGCGTATTTCTCTATCTTTTTAAAATCATTCAATAAATATAGAGAGTTAAAAAATTGACATTTAGGTTTGGTAATAAGCAACGATTAAGTCATACCTACTAATAAACCAATGAGTTAGACTAGGCTAGATCTTTATAGCCATCATAATTTTTAATCATCACCGCAAACAAAAAAGCCAGCTTTTTGAGCTGGCTTTTTTACTGTGCATGAAGCTTGTACCGGATTACAGTGACAATATCCATTGAACGATTGTTTTAATGTCAGCTTCTTTAACCTGACCACCCATTGCTGGCATTGGCATAGGGCCCCAAACGCCGCTACCACCTTTTTTAACTTTTTCAACTAGCTTTGCTTCAGCTGTTTTGTCGCCTTTGTATTTTGCCGCAACATCTTTATATGCTGGACCTAATACTTTTTTCTCTACTGTATGACATGCTAAACAGCCACTTTTTTGTGCTAAAGCTTCAGCAGCTTTTGCATCCACTGCAGCACCTGCTTGCGCAGTAAGCAACATAGAACCAGCAGTAGCGATTGTTAATAATAAAGCTTTCATGCTATCTCCTTGAATTAACGCTTAATAATAGTAGTTATAAATTTTACAACTCGCTTATCATACTGATAATTTAGTTTATGACAAGTGTGTTAAATCAAATGATTCGTTAATAAATAACAAATTATCTGACTCAACAATTTTAATTAAATTCACATTACTTAGGATGGATACAACGCTTTCGATCGGTACTGCGTTGACAGCACAAAAAATTAAAATTAAATGTACTTATAAAGCTTCTACACTATACTCAACAGACATCGTATGCGTTCTATTCGGGCTAATGACCACAGAGTTTTCTAATGCATTGGCAGTTTCTACACATACCGTTTTACGCCATTCGTCTGCATCACCCATATCTCCCATTGCATGCGCTTTCTCAGCACCTGGGCTCCAGACAACAGTAGTATCACTACCAGATTTACCCACACGGATTAATCGGTTGTATATAGGGTCATGAATTAAACAGTCTGAATTGTGGTCTAAATAAACACGATCGAACTCACCATCAAATTTCAATACATTGTGTTCAACATAACGTCTGTACTGACGTAACTTATCCGCATATAGACAATCTTGCAGACCGGTTACGCGAATATTGCCAACATCACTCACATGCAGATAAGTATGGAATGCCTCACCAATTAAAAATGGATGGTCTGATTTGTTCGTGGTAGCTAAATCAATTTTCAAACGTTTACCAATCGTGACCATCATGGTCAGTACGTATGAGTATGAAAGCTGCCTTTTTGCCTCTGGTGTTTCTATCATTTGCAACACAATGCGCGTTGCACCTGTTTCAGTTGAATCAACATCGACCAATTGCCATGGAATCACTCTTGCAAAACCGTGCGGACACAATGTGCTGTCGGTTGGATGTGCGCCAAACCAAGGCCAGCAAATGGGCACACCACCACGGATAGAACGGCCTTTTACATAACGCGCATGGTCAGAAAGCCATAATACTGGTTGCTTTTCTGCTTTTGGTTGCCATTGCATGACATGACCGCCTTGCAACGCGATTTTAGCCGTTGCTAATGGGTTATCTATCTCTAAATATTGTAGACCTGTTTCATCTTCAGTCACGGTCACATGAGGGTGTAACGTTGAACACCCCTGCCCGTCTCTTTTTCTAAAGATATGGTCTTCTAATGAATCTAATGTCATACATTACCTTATCAATTTGTCACTTTTTAGCGTTTCGTAAAACGCTTACTTAAAAAGTGAGGTTTAATCTATTTAAATTATTTCTCAATTTGAGAAACATCACGCACTGCACCACGTGCAGCACTTGTACTCATTGCAGCGTATGCGCGCAATGCAGGAGAAACCGCTCTTTCACGGCTAACCGGTTTCCAGGCATCTTTGCCTTTATCTTCCATTTTGGCACGACGGTGCGCCATTTCTTCATCACTAATGACTAAATGAATCGTACGGTTTGGAATATCGATTTCAATTTCGTCACCCTCTTCTACCAAGCCAATTGCGCCGCCTTCAGCTGCTTCAGGTGAAGCATGACCGATACTCAAGCCAGAGGTACCGCCTGAAAAACGTCCATCAGTCAGCAATGCACAGTCTTTACCAAGACCTTTAGATTTTAAGTATGAAGTTGGGTACAGCATTTCTTGCATACCAGGGCCACCGCGTGGGCCTTCATAACGAATCACCACGACGTCACCCGCTACAATTTTATCGGCAAGAATCGCTTCCACTGAAGCGTCTTGGCTTTCAAAAATACGTGCACGGCCAGTAAATTTCAAAATACTGTCATCCACACCCGCAGTTTTTACAATACAGCCATCTAACGCGATATTGCCGTAGAGCACTGCCAAACCACCGTCTTGTGAGTAAGCATGCGCTTTATCACGGATACAGCCTTCGCTTCTGTCGTCATCTAGCGTTGGGTAAAGCATGCTTTGAGAGAACGCGATGGTGGTTGAAATGCCACCAGGCGCTGCACGGAAAAATTTCTTCACATCTTCGTTTTGAGTGACTTTAATATCCCACTCATTGAGCGCGTCACCCAAGCTTGGGCTATGTACCATTGGTGTATCACGGTGAATCACACCAGCGCGATCAAGCTCGCCTAAAATACCCATCACGCCACCCGCGCGGTGCACGTCCTCCATATGATATTTAGCTGTGGCTGGCGCTACTTTACTTACACATGGCACTTTACGTGAAATGCGGTCAATATCACTCATGGTGAAGTCTAAACCTGCTTCATGTGCCGCAGCTAGCAAATGCAATACTGTATTAGTAGAGCCGCCCATTGCAACATCTAGGCTCATCGCATTTTCAAATGCTTTCATGTTGGCAATGCTACGTGGTAATACGGTGTAGTCATCTTGCTCATAATGACGTTTTGCAAGGTCAACAATCAAGCGCCCTGCTTTTAAGAACAACTCTTTACGTGCCGCATGTGTCGCCAAGGTGGAGCCGTTGCCAGGCAAGCTTAAGCCTAGCGCTTCAGTTAAACAGTTCATTGAGTTAGCTGTAAACATACCCGAGCAAGAACCGCAGGTAGGGCAAGCTGAACGCTCAATCGCGTCAGACTCTGCATCGCTCACATTACTATCTGCCGCCGCTACCATCGCATCTACTAAGTCTAGTTTATGTGTGTTGCCGCCCCAGTTTACCTTACCAGCTTCCATTGGGCCGCCAGATACAAACACCACAGGGATATTCAAACGCAATGCCGCCATCAACATGCCTGGGGTGATTTTGTCACAGTTTGAAATACACACCAGCGCATCTGCACAGTGCGCATTGACCATGTATTCAACGCTATCTGCAATTAAATCACGGCTAGGTAAGCTATAAAGCATACCGCCATGACCCATCGCAATACCATCATCAACCGCAATGGTATTAAATTCTTTGGCTACGCCGCCTGCTTTTTCAATTTCGCGAGCCACCAATTGACCCATGTCTTTTAAATGCACGTGTCCTGGCACAAACTGGGTAAATGAGTTAGCAACTGCGATAATTGGCTTATCAAAGTCGCCATCTTTCATGCCAGTGGCACGCCATAGTGCGCGCGCACCCGCCATGTTGCGACCGTGAGTAGTGGTATGTGAACGATAAACTGGCATGGTAAAAATCCGTAAAAAAAGTGAATAAACAATAAAGTGTAATTTTAGACTAGCTAGCGCCAACTAGCCAAAGAAATGTGAAAGAAACGTATGATTTGATTAAGCAAAAGTACTAAAACCAACCTAAACACGTTATAAAGCATCTAAAGGACTGCTCACACCCCGCCCGCCCTTATTAAGCACATGGGTATAAATCATCGTCGTACTCACATCAGAATGTCCTAATAGCTCTTGAACTGTGCGGATATCGTAACCGCCTTCAAGCAGGTGCGTCGCAAAACTATGGCGAAAAGTATGGGGTGTTGCTGGTTTGGTAATTTCCGCATCGACCACCGCTTGACGCATCGCACGTTGCACAGACTGATCTTGCAAATGATGGCGACGGATCACAGGCTCATCACCATCTTTAGTACGCGGATCCTGCGACAACTTACCACTTGGAAAAACATATTGCCAAACCCAATCCCGACCAGCATAAGGAAACTTTAAACCCAAAGCCTGTGGCATATACACCGAACCAAAGCCATCATTCAAATCATTTTGATGCAACTGCTTCACGCGATTCAAATGTGTTTTAAGTGGCTCAACTAAGGTAAGCGGCAACATGGTCACGCGATCTTTAAAGCCCTTACCATCGCGAATTAAAATCTCTTTGCGTTCAAAATCAATATCTTTCACCCGCAAACGCAAGGCTTCTAAAATCCGCATCCCCGTTCCATAGAGCAAACTCGCTACTAACCAATGCGTACCAGTTAAACGACCCAACACCGCCTGCACCTCAGCTTTTGTAAGTACCACAGGTAGGCGCTTAGGCGCTTTTGCCTGCTCAACGTTATCCAACCAAGGCAATGCAACACCCAATACCTCTTTATACAAAAACAACAACGCACTTTTCGCCTGATTTTGCGTGCTAGCCGCAACATGACGATCCACCGCCAAATGCGTTAAAAATACCTCTACTTCTACTGAGCCCATCTCACTTGGATGACGCTTGTCAAAATGTAAAATAAAGCGTTTAATCCATTCCAAATAAGCTTGTTCGGTACGAATACTATAATGCTTAAGACGAATCTTGCCGCGCACTTGCTCCAAAAGCTTGGGCGACTCTACGTTTTGTACAGCGCTTTGTAATAAGTTTTGCATGTTTTTTATGCCGTATCTAAATAAAATTTTAGGCAATACTAAAAAAAGTTAATACCATGATTTTATTATATACTTTATTTATAAAAATTAATTGGCACTCACTTATGACGTATTTAAAACCGTCAAATAGGATGCCTACTTTACGTTAGGTTTATTTTGGATAAGGAATATCAAAGTTTACTGACTCGTGCTTCTAATGAAGCTGATGAGTTTAGTTTGGTGTGGCGAGAGGAATATAAATTCCAGCAATCTGCACTTAACATCGACAAGAAACTTTCTCCGTTCCTAATTTCAGAGAAAAAAACCTCTAGCTGGCCCGGTACAGAGTTATTTGGTGGCTTTGCGACCCTTAAAAAATATTCAGTTTCTCCCGAGTCCATTGCACTTTTAAACGAAGTTGAAAATGTATATGAGTGGTTAGCTCCAAAATATCCAGAAGATTTAGCGTTCTATAAAAATGGTAAAGTTTTGTTTTGGTCTATTGCACATGAAAAGGAGGCTGGCTTTGCTTAAACCTAACCCATCATTCAAGCGGGACGCCTAACGGCGCCCCTTAATTCAAACGTTAGGGTTTTAAATGGCTTCTTATTTTGTTAGGTCACTTGCTCTAATTATCGCTTTATTTCTTTTCTTTCTAGCTGTGCAAGAACAAAAATCTTCATTTGAGTTTTTTATTGGCGGTTGTTTTTTCTTAGCTCTTTTTATTTCAGCATTCTTTGCTAAAAAGTACCTAGAGCTTTGCATGGGCGTAATCTTCCTTTTTCCACCTTGGATAGGTTATATTTCGGGTACTGTTTTTGGTTTTGGGCGCAATGCATCAGCACAGATGCTAGCCCAAAACCCAATTGGGTTTTGGGTAACTATGGTTTTGTGGGGGCTTGCAGCCATAAGCTGCGTTTCGTATGGTATGTACAAAGCATTTTATAAAAACACCCTAACCCATCATTCAAGCGGGACTGGCTAAAGCCAGCCCCTTAATTCAAACGTTAGGCAAAAGGAGTAATAATTGGATTTGCAAAGCACAACAATAAAATTAGCTCACCCAGGTAAGCGATTTCAAGGTCAATTTATTGATGGTTTAATCGCCTATATATTGGGTATTATTGCTTTTTACCTATTACATACAATCATCGGTAAAGATGCTTCTTTTCTTGTAGCAGTAATAATTGCTCTAGCTTATTTTCTCTTTTCAGACGCACTACCGAATGGTCAAAGCATCGGAAAAAAACTCTTGAAAATAAAGGTCGTTAATAAAGAAACAATGCAACCATGTTCATTAGTTCAGTCACTTTTAAGAAATATTACCTTTCCGCTTGGTATTTTTGATTGGGTGTTTATCTTTTTTGGCTCACACCGTAGGCTAGGTGACTTCATGGCATCTACTATTGTAGTAAAAATGTAATGTACATCTTGCCTAACCCACCATTCAAGCGGGACGCCTAACGGCGCCCCTTAATTCAAACGTTAGCACTTTCAAAACATGTTACCTTGGAAAAAGTTAGTTATTGGTTTAGTGGCGGTCTTATTACTGTTAGTTGCCACCGTTATTGGCGGGCTATATTTCCTAGGGCAAGCCTTTTCTGACACCTGCGGGGTTAATTTACTTCGAGAAACACCATCACCTAATGGAAAGTTAAAAGCTGTTCTTTTCCAAATCGATTGTGGCGCCACTACTGGATTTAATAGTCATGTGGCTATAATGCCAAGTAACGCTTCACTATCTAGTAACACTGAAAGTTCTTTTGCCGCCGACAGAAATGGCGGCAAAGCTCCTGATGGTGAGGGCGGTGGCCCAGAAGTGCAAGTCAACTGGGTTTCTGATGTAAAGCTTGATATTCAATATCACGAGCTTGCTCGTATTTTTCACAACGAAAAAACATCGGAGGGTGTAAACATTGTTTACCATACATTTCACTAGCATAAGTGCTAACCCCTCATTCAAGCGGGACGCCTAACGGCGCCCCTTAATTCAAACGTTAGGCACGTATGAATGCAACTGAACTTTGGCAAGCTGTAGAAAATGTTAGTCCAGAGAGAGTAGCCAGGATAGCTCATCAAGTAGGTGAGGTTACAGGAACAGCACAAGATTTTGTTGACCGGCTCAGTGATTTAAGTATCAACGCATCAATCGCAAATGGCAGGTGTGGCTATGTTGGGAACCCATATGAAAAACTGGATGAAGATTACGTGTTTTTACTTAGTGCTGCTGAACGAGCATCTGGTCTTAAAGCGCGCCATCCTTGGCAACGACAATGAAATTTTTATTAACCATGTTGTTGCCTAACCTATCATTCAAGCGGGACGCCTAACGGCGCCCCTTAATTCAAACGTTAGATTTCTTCTTTGCCATGATTGAATCCCTGCTCAAAGACCCAACCTTCCAGTTTATTCTTGCCATCGCTACGATAATCGGCGGAATAAGCGCATCTATTCATATTGGCAGTCTACTAATGACGCATCGAAAATCATTAGTTACAGGTTCAAGAAATGTCTCCTTATGGCTTATCGTATTTAGCATACCGATGTTACTTATAATTTCAGCCATAGGCATGAGCCGCATATTGGGTAGTCAAATGTTGCTTTTGGGTGGAGTTGGTTTTACTTTCTGCGCAACTGCATACTTGATACCAACACTAGTTAAAACACTTTGGCAGTCCCAAAGTCAATTACTTGCTGTGGTTTTATGCGCTTTATATATTCCGCTCTTAATTCTTTGCGCACTGGCATTGTTTACCGCAGCTTATTTTGTTTCAATAGGGTCAGCACCTGATTTTAAAGTTTTGGAATTTAGATTGTGGTCAATATTTACAATACTTGAAGTACTACATATTCTTGGAATCAGATATGTATACAGAACCCAATCAGTTAGTGTTATTAAATCTAACCCATCATTCAAGCGGGACGCCTAACGGCGCCCCTTAATTCAGACGTTAGGCTTCAGGGTTCACTAAGTGATTACATATAAATGCCCAAAATGTGATTTTAGCTTTAATCAGTCTGACAGAACTTGGGATGAGGCCGTGATGTCTGGAAACTGCCCTAAATGCAATTCAGCCTTAATTAACTTTGCTGTTCCCATAAAAACTCAGGTATCTAAAAAATTAAAACCTTCTAAACAAAGTTTAGCCCGTAGCACTCCCGGCTATATAGTCCTTATCATTGGCGGGTTATTGGTAAAGTTTTCTTTAGTAATGTGGCTAGGTATTGTTGGTTACACATTAATGGTTTTTGGTATTGTTATAGTAGTGGCGTTAAATAAACAATCGCCTAACCCATCATTCAAGCGGGACGCCTAACGGCGCCCCTTAATTCAAACGTTAGGGATACTTTGATAAAAGACTTTAGCCTTATTAAAAAAACTCTAGTGGTGATTATTTCTGCACTCATTGGCGCAGTTGTTTTTTATTCATTTTCTATGGGGCTTCTGTTTCTTTTAAGGTTTGTTATACCCATAAATCAAGCCGAGTCTGCTCCACCTCTCTGGGTTTGGCTATTTGTAATAATTGTCCAACTTGGCATGGTATTTAGTGCAGTTTTTGCGGGTTTTTTTGGTTACTCTCGCTACAGCAAAACCCTAACCCATCCATCAAGCGGGACGCGCTAAAGCGCGCCCCTTATGTCAAACGTTAGGGTTACAAAAATGTCTTGGTTTCAATTTGCCATTTGTATCTCAGAGTTAATATCCATTTTGCTTATTTTTAAGCTATGGAAATCCGACGATTTTTTGTTTTTCAAAATCTTCTTTTCAGTTATAGCTCTTGTGCCTTTTTTAGGTCCATTTTTTGTTTTATGGGGCTCTAACTTCCCTAAGCCACAACACCCAGCGTTCCAAGACCGTCAGCGCTATAGCACTGATGTGTTTGACAGATGGAGACACATAATTTCTGAAAATAATCCACAAACTAGATTTCGCATGTGGCAAGCTATGCTGGAGAAAAAAGATGAAAACAAACCCTAACAATCATTCAAGCAAGATGATTAAATCAGCACACTTATTCAATTGGCGCATAAGTTAGTTTACCGTTCTTTACAATGTTTCTCTATTGTCAGCATTTCCCATACCTAAGGTTTATTGTATCCTTTGCCCTAACCCATCATTCAAGCGGGACGCCTAACGGCGCCCCTTAATTCAAACGTTGGGCATCATGAGCGACGACCGCGACTTTATCTCACTTGAATCATTCCTTACTTCGGTGCCAGCCATTGCACCGCCATTTAGTCATGGACATGACCAAGATGGTCTATGGTGGGTAAAGTTTTCAATTGATATTAACAACTCATTGGCTTGGCATGTTGTTCAAGAGTTCGGACATGTACTTAACTACCTCTCATTAAATGAAAGGTTACCAACTACATTCAAACCAGTATCGCCTCCGCCTTATATGAACGGCGGCCCAAGCGAATATCTCTCATGGGTAATTGAGTGTTCAAATAAAGAGTTCAAGCCAGGCACTGTTGCAAAATGGCTTGAGGGGCGCCTTCCACAGCCAGTAAGTGATTTAACTCAGTGGGCAAAAGAGTAATGCCCAACCCATCAGTAGAGCGCGTTTGATTTCTGGACAGTTTGCGTTTGATTTTCGGATGCGAATAAAGTAATAAAATACCATGATTTTAGGATACTAATAAACTTGCTTAATTCGGTACACAGAGCGTTAATGTGTTCATCGTAATTAATGAGCAAAGGTGGTCGATATGTTAAATGATAATGAGGTTGGCGCTTTAGAATTCTTGCAAACAATCCCTTCAGGTGTGCTTAGTCAGTTTGTTAAAGGTGAGGTTGATATAAACAAACTGCTTAAGCTTGAGTTAAGTTATCGCGGCCAAGATAGTGATGGTAAATGGATAGGTTTCAATGATGCGGCCAAGCATCATCAAGTAAGCGTTTAAACGCCATTCAAACGCCCTGTAAACCCACTTTAACGTGGGTTTTATTTTGTCCTGGCTAAACATCTAATTGAGTTTGTAATTAGCAATTAACAGCTCAGTCACGGGCTTGGTTTCACCTTTATTGATGCTGTAGCTGGTTTGCACTTCTTTGAACTCATAGCCTTTGAATAGCTCGCGTATCTGGGGCACGTTGTTGATGCTGACTAACCATTTGCCTTCACAGTCTTTTAAAACGTCTCTGAGGCGCTCAAAATCAGTCTTATCAAATAGACCTTTGCCGTAGTCATTCTCACAATCCCAATACGGTGGATCGCAATAGAAGAATGTATCTTTGCTGTCGTAGCGCTTGATGAGTGACTCATACGGCAGGTTTTCAATGGTGGATCGGCTTAGGCGCAGGTGGGCTTCGCTTAAGTCCTCTTCTAGTCGCAGCAGGTTTAGTCTTGGTTTGCTGGTGCTGGCGATGCCAAAGCATTGGCCGACTATCTTAGCGCCGAAGGCGTTTCTTAATAGGTAGTAGAAGCGTGCTGAGCGTTGTATGTCGGTGAGGGTTTCAGCGGGTACAGCTTGCTGTCTGGCGAACTCATCGCGGCTGATCAGCGACCACTTGAAGTAACGCACAAACTCTTCAAGGTGATTTTGTATCACTCTATATAAGGTCACAAGGTCGCTATTGATGTCGTTGATGACTTCGACCTTGCTTTCAGGCTTGCGGAATAATACCCATGCTGCACCTGCGAAGGCTTCAACATAGCACTTATGCGGCGGTATCAATGGAATGATGGTGGCGGTGAGTTTGGATTTACCACCTACCCAAGCGAGTGGTGATTTACGAGGTGCCGTCATGAAGTACTCCTAAAAGTTAGGCGCTCATGACGCTCTGTAATGATGGGTGTGGGAACAGGGAGCTTTCTACCGACTTTTACTCACCATGCACTTATCCAATCAGGTACTGCGAGCATTCCGATTCTCTGACCTGATACTGGGGCTGGCTTTCTGCCTTCAAATTACTATGTTACCCACACGGCTGGCGACTTGGTCGTGGCCTGTCTTAGTGCGCTGCATTACTAAGAGGCCGCGCCATTCTAGTGTCAGGACTTACTGACGCAAATCACCAGTCGTGTGGTGACTGCTAAAGGCAGTCACTCTGGTTGTTATGTTATGGCGCATAACCAACGCACCCAGCTTTTGCATCCATCCTGAATTCGCCGCTGCGCTATTCAGTAAGGTCTGGTTAGTAACGTACCAGCTAAACGCCAGCTTTTAAAAAAGCCAGTGAAAACTTAAAGCAAAGCTTCTGCTGTAGCTAATTTTTCTCGTAGCAAGTAGCCTTCTAACGCCCAAATCTTCTCACGTGCATTGTCTCTGGCGATTTTACGGCCAAGCTCTGCATCAAAGTTTTGTGGGCTGACGCAGGCGCTTTCACCTGTGACTGTGCAGCCGTTTTTAAGCGTTAAACAGCATACAGTCAGCGTTGCGCCTTCAAAAACATGGTATTGCTCTGACTTAATCACTGAATCAATCAAGACTGGTGTTAAGCGCGGTGCGTTTAAGCCTTTTGCTTGAATTTCTTGTTCTATTGCTTGGTCATTTAACATGTCACTCTCCATACTCATTTACTTGGCCACAACGTGGGCATTTGATACTTAATTTAACGGCTTTACCTTCAGCCAACTTTTTATTACATTTCATACAGCGCAAATCATTTGTAAAACTGGTGTATTTCATACGGGTCACCTATAATTTCCCTGCCGCTAGTGGCGCAGGGTCTTTGGTTGATCCGTAGTTTGGTTACGGTGAGACGGGTGGTTTTAATCCTGCAAGATTAAGGCCACTCGCCCTGTTTATGCTTCTGGCTTTTGCGGCCAATCAATAACCATTGGAAAATCTGGTTGATTGGTTAAGTCTCTTAAATCTGCTCGATAAGCAATCCACTCAGATTTTTTTAATGCATCAAATGGGCTGTCAGCTAATAGAGCAAAGTCAGATGCATTTAGTAATTGGTTGCGTAGAGTGCGTGCCTCATCCGCCATTGCGATTAAATGACGATTATTCCAATCTTCATCGCTTAATGCTGTGGCGTTTGGCGGAAGCTCGGTTAATTCGTCATCATTAAAAAATGCGAGCTTGTTATCTAATAATCTAATTGAATATTTCATTTTGTCACCTAACTTATAAAATTGATTTTATGCCTGTTGAAGTGTTGATTTTTGTGGCACTTTCTGAATCAGTTACATTTAAACCAATCACCCCTGAAGAGTATTTAATTTTTAATGCGCCAGACGCATTAATTTGATGAGCCACTGTGTCAAATTTTAATCTGACTGGGCCATCAGCAATGACCATCCCCTCTTCAAGCCACGCTTTGTAGCGATTAAATATCTCTTGATAACCTAGATTGCTTGGGTGAAATGAATCGTAAAGCAACGTGATATCAAGCAGACCGCTAGGCGTGCCAAGGTCAATTACATCAAGATTATTATCTTGCGCAATCACATCAATATTCGCTCGTATTGACGGCCAATTATCCATTGGAAACCACTGGTCAGGAGTGGCTGTTGCACTCCAAGAGCCAGATGGACTGCCAGCTACGCCAATATTATTTGGTTTAACCAAAACGGGAAGCATGTTATTTGCCAATACCTGAGAGACCAGATTACGCAAATCAGCATCTTGGCTCTGATTGTTTTTTGCACTATTAATGCCGAGTGCAATAAAAACAACCTGTGGCTTTGGTGACTTTGCAGCAACTGCAGCAACTGTATTTGACGCAATGTGAGCGGCCGCTGTGAAGCCTGACGCGCCAAAGTTATATACCTTTGATGATGGATTCATGCTCTCAATATAATTTCTAAGTAACCGAGTGCCAGAAACGATTGATACATTATCTTGCTGTGCATCAGTAATAAAACCAGATGTGTTGATGTACGCCGAGTCACCTGAATCCCAATTTCTTCCGAAAGTTGGATTATTCATGCAACCATAGGACAATCCATTTGTAGGCCACACGTTAGGAGATGGGTTCGCGCCAAAACCCATCGTTGTACTGTCACCAATCACAGCAATAACAACCTGAGAATTGCTTTGTAATAAGGATTTAATTTCTGATGTTGTCAACATTCTTTTATCCTTAGAATGGTGGTGCAACAGGAGGAGTGAAATTACCAGTGCGCAAAGCACCACCTGTAACGTATACAAACTCATCAATATAATCCCCTCGTGTATTGGCTGTGCCATAGTTCCATGCACCTACATATAAAGGGCCTGCACCCTCATAGATTGCTGGCACTCCACCTACCCCTGGCGTACATGAGCCAACGGCAACGCCATCGATATAAAGCGTGACAACACCAGCCACTCTATTGAGTGAAATATGGTGATAATTAATATAATCAGTCTGATAGGCATATTGAACATAAATGCCAGTAGTATTATTTGCTGTGACAAATGACATATAACCACCACCTGCAAGCAACCCTAGATACCAGGCATTGTTTAGATTTGCAGCTACACCCTTGGAGCAGATAAATGTATGTGTGCTGGCTGGCAATGATTGCTTCATCTTGAACCAGCACTCAACCGTAAAATCATTTGCAGCAAATCGTAGATTTGTGGTGTCAGGCGTAGTTAAATAATTAGCAGTGCCTGAAAAATCGCCGAACGCAGTGCCAAATTTAGGTGAAGCAGTATTTGTAACTGGTACCCCAACTCTGGTCATTGCACGTCCAGTTGGAGAGCTGTCTGTGAAAACCGCTCCGCCGTTTGCACCATCAAAATGCAACACTAAAGCTGGTGTTAAAACTGCGTTAGGTGTAACAGCATTTGATGCTATAGACTCAGCGCCAGTGCCAACGCTGTTAGTAGCGCTAACTTTGAAGGTATAAGGCGTGCCAGCAGCTAACCCAGAAACCGTAATTGGTGAAGATGCGCCGCTTGCAGTAATGCCAGACGGTGTGGATGTCACTGTGTAGTTGGTGATTGTTGCTCCGCCGTCACTCACTGGCGGAGAAAATGAGACGTTCGCAGACAAGACACCAGATGTTGCTGCGCTGATAATAGGCGCATCTGGCACCGTGGCTGGCGGAGGTAATAAATCCAAACGAATCACAATGTCATAGCCTGCTGCAAACAATATATCCTCTTCAGCCTGATTGTTAGCCTCGCCAACAACTTTATTAGTTAGCACCTGAATAGCTTGCAAAAGCTGAGTATTGTCGGCTTTTAATAAATCAACATCAGCAGCTTCGATTACATTAACTATCTCATCCTGAATGGCATTAAACCAGTCAGGTGTTAACTCCGTGGGCGGTCTGCTGGTCGCTACATCTTCAGCAACGAAAGTATTGTTTAAGTGGCCTGCGCCATCAATTTTGTGCATAATTTACTTGGCCTCCAACGCCTGTAATATCTTCAAACCATAAAAAAACGTGTGCCTGTTTAAAAGCATTAAGCGCATTCCAAACTAGCTGCGGATTCACTACTGATCTGTAATAACGCACCCTTAAAACATACCTAGCACGATGCCCCCATAATGCATCACCAATCTTGCTGCCGATTCTTGCAGGGCCAACTAAGTGATCAACCTGCAAGAGCGGAATAGAAAAGTTTTCAGTGGGCGCATCATGGCTCCAAAGCCTGTCACCAATATGCCCACCGATGGCGGCGGCTTTGCGGGGCATGGTTTCAGTCAGGCCATTAAGTGCGGCGTTTGCCACACGGCGATATTCGTCAATGTGCCAATTGTCTTGGGCTGGTTTATGTACGGTTGATGCATAGTCAATCACCGCTTGAATAGCGTCATCCAGCCGTGCAAACTCTTGAGATTTAGCCAGGATTAACGAATCACCAAAGCCACCTTCAGGCCAGCGCCATGCAGCGCCTGGCGGACGTAATGCCTCGTGTGCATTAGCAAAGTGGCGGGCGGTGTATTTAATTAGCTTCATCGCCTATGCCGCCTTATGCCCAAGTGATGCCATCAAATACAAGCACTTCACCTGCTGCTACGGCAATATCGGCTACTGGCGCAATGCGCGTGTATTGTGTGGTGACTGTAGCGATTGCAGCATCCAGCTCGGCCATTGCTAAAATAGAGGTCTCGCTAGTTTCAGCATAAATAGTAGTGTTGATGGCATTGGTAATATCTGCGCGGTTTTGCGCAGTATCGAAGCCAGGTAGTAAATCAATAGTGAATGCTACGTTGTGAACTAAAGGCTCTGTCACACGCCAATCAGCTGTAGCTGGCGCATAGGTAGTTAGCATAGCCTCTACTGCCTCAATAACAGCGGCAGTGGGCAAGCGGTTTGCTAGGCTGTTGCAAATAGGCCGCACAACTACTGTGCCAATGCCTAATGTATGTAATTGCACTAGGGCGGTGGTGACTGATGGATGTGCACGTTTTGCCCATGCACGGTAGTCATCTGGCTTGCCAGAACGTGCGCCTCGGCTCACAACTACTTGCCATTCATCCACCACACGTGCGCGCCAAGCATCTACAAGTTCCTGTTCTGCGCCGCCAGTTAAGCCTGTGACATTTACGGTAAAGTCGCTGTCAACGCCTGCAACAGGGTCTATTAGGGTTAAGATTTGCCCTGCAATTAAATTGCTATCTGAGCCAGTAGTGGTACAGCGTACGGTAATTGGGTTATTGCCAGCGCCTAGTGTCACTGCGCTTAATACCTTGTAATCTAGGCCGTTGCTACCGCGTAATAAGGTGTCGGCCAGCACCATGCTGCCGATATTGCCAGTGGCTAATACTATGCCAGTGGCTGCGGTAGCATCTAAGCGGCTCACAAAATACAGTGCAGCCCACACATAAAGCATTTCTAGGTCGCAAGTCAGTGGTGATATTTGTTTACGAATCCAGTCTAAATAGCCGTACACACCATGAAACTCACGTGCATCTGCGGCAGCAATAGCCTCACGCAATACCGCAGGCATCGCGGATAAATCAGCCTCTATGCGGGTTTTAATTTCTAGGTAACTGGGTCTGGCGTAGTCAGTCATGGTTTGGCTTTAAGCCTCACCATAACTTTTAGAGGGTTACAGTGAGGTTTTCATAATGAATTGACGTCCATTATGCTGGCCTGTGATTTGCAATATAACGCTGGAAACGTTTCGCGCGTCTGTGGTGTCGGTCACGGTAATGTCAGTCAGTGCGTTTGACTTGTCTTCTAACGCACGTTTAATCATGTTTAAAGACTCATTACGAGCCTTGTCGCCTAGTGCTTGCCTACGCACGTACCACAAGCCTACGCCGCGTGTTTCGTCATGCCACCAGCCACGTTGATCAAACGAATCTGCGACACGGTCTTCAGGCGCAATTTGGTCAGTGAACAATATGGCATACACTAAAGTTTCAGCTGCGGCCTGCGCGGCTTCGTCTTCTGTCGCATTTTGGTCTTCAGGTGCCAGGTCAAATACGCCATTATCAAGTTGTACGAGTTTTAGCATGGGTTAAATCTCAGGTGGTGAGTGTGGATGGTGCGGTTTAGCCACGTCATTGTCTTGCCAAGTTTCAACGCCTTGACCATCCCAGCGCTGGCCTTGGCCGTTGGCATCAAACTGATAGGTGGCGCGTGCATGTAGCTTGATATTTTCGGCGCGCACTTCAAAGTTAAGCGGGGTATCAATCAAAATGCCTGTACGCTTCAGGTGTACTTTTTGGCCGAGGTCATCACTGAGCGCAACTTCGCCCTGTGCCAAGTCTATCTGATAACGGTTATCACCCACAATCAAGGCAATGCCATAACTGCGATCACCCGATGGAAACGCCATATAAGGCTGGCAACCTTCCAACGGCCAATGGTTAAAACCATAAGGCTCTACGCGATCAACATTCGGTGGCGTTTCTGAATCCAATATTTTCACCTGAATTTTGTAACGGCCAACACGCACCCCGCGACCTTTCGCAAACAGCAACTGCAAGCGATGCCACACTTGTTGCATCATTTCTTAACTCTCCTGGTATGCGCTGCGCTATGTTTTTTAGCTTGCTTTTCATCGCCCACAAACGCATTGCGATGCATCACAGTGAGGTTTGATGTTGTGCCGCCCTGATCATCTTGCTCATAGCTGCAATCACCAATCAAAAACACGGCATCGATGTTCTCTTCAGGGATTACTACGCGAATCTGCGTATTGATACGCCAAGGTTCAAAGTTACCAGCCACGGTGACATAACCCCAGCCGAACAGTTCTAAATCAATGGAGTGCGCACGCGCCAGCCTGCGGTTACGCTCTAGCTCGGCGCGGCGTTGCAAACCGCCCAAGCCTTGGCCGTGACGGTCTGCCACAATGTGCATCGGCCTAAAATACGTAAGGCCAGCATCTTTAACCGTACCTTTGCGTGAGTTATTCGCCTCGTAATCAAAGCTCTTAATGATGTATTCGCTAAAGCGCAGCTTGTACTCATCATTAACGCTATAGCTTTTAATATGCTCGCCACTGACCAAGGTTGCAACTGGTGCGGCACTGCTTGGCAATGTGAGCATTAAGCCACCGTCTGGTAGCGGGTACAGCAGCATATTGGCAGCACGTGCAGCATTTAATAAGGCATTGGCCGGGCTTTCACATTGCATGGCAAAGTGCGGCACAATGGCCGTATCGCCAACGATCTTCACAGGCACTTTAAACGTGTTACAAAGCTGCTTTACAATCTCACTCAACTTGATACCGCTCAAGGTTTTACTGTACTGGCAATCCACCAGCTCACGCCCAAGCGAACGCGCATTGAAGCTGATTGAATGGCTTTTATCAGTCACGCTGCGGCGCACTGCATCGGCACGCACGGTGCTAACTAGCACATCATTAATCAGCACCTGTGCCACGGTGTTGGCCGTAAATCCCAAGCTGTTGCCAGCCCCTTGTGAGGTGAGGCTTAAATTAACTGAAGCGCACAGATCATCTACGGATTGGCGAATAGAAACCTTTTGCCAAAAACCAAAGCGCTGGTTATCAAAACGCACCTCTACGATGTTTGCCAGCTCTTTAGCCATATACGCGACCCACTACAAACAACGGGTGGCGCACGCCGTTTTGTGCAATAAACACCGCTTCATCAATACCCATCTGGTGCGCAAGCAATACACTAGGCAACGGGTTGGCAATATCGCGGATGATTTGCGGGCTGAGGTCTTGGTCAAGCAATGCGTCAATCAAGGCCGTGCGAGCTGACACAGCCGCTTGAAACACAGCATCGTTCATCTTTGGAAGTAGTGCATCGATGGCCGTTAATACATTGCTTAAAACCGCATCACGGCTATTGGCATTATCGTAATCTGCCAGCCCAAGCTGAGCAGCTGACACCACCAGCATTTGGCTACGCAGGGCAGCTTCTCGCGCGGTGTTGATTTTGTAAGTGGCTGAAACCGTCACCGCAGTATTGGCACTGGCTTCAATGGCTGGCGGGTTAATGGCCGTGCTGGTGATCCGCGCTACTGCACGGGCACGTGTGCTACTGCTCACGTCTTCATCCAGCGCATCAGCGCCGAAACCCAACACATCGGCAAAGCTACCCAGCGCGGCTGCATATTGTCCTGGTACTTGCATCAGCACATTAATATCAGTCTTAACGCCGCCAATTACATTCAGCACTTGATTCGCCCAGGTAAGCGGCAAAGTAGTGAGCGATATCACATTACGCAAGCCTTCAAGGTGCTGGCTAATATCGGCAATAAAGGCATTTAAGCCATCGTTACTCATCGGCTCTAAGGCAAAGTCATCCACAATAGCAGTATGCAGCTCGCGTACACGCGAATAAGCCACATCTACTTTATCTACCGTTGGCGCATAAGGCGCACGGCCACCTGGTACAAAGTCGATTGAAACTACGCAATAGCCACCTTTGTCATTACTCTCGCTGCGAGTCCAATCATGCGCGCGCACCCAAAGCTGACCTAACCACGGATGGTTTAACCAAACCTTGCCTGAAGACGCCAGTTTGGCTGTAAAGCCATTGGCTTCTAAGTCATAGTTTTCACCAATAAAGTAGGCATTAATGTGCCAACCGTCAGCCTTTTTACCAAACGCCTCAACCTCCACCTCATCTGAGTGCGGGAACTCATGTATCACCAACCGCTCGCCAGACTTCGCATCGTGGCTTTCTGTCAGGAACTCAAAGCCGTCAAAGTCAGCTTTGCTTAAACGATCAAGCCAACTCATGGTATGCCCCAAACGCTGCCAGTATTCATAAAGTTTTTAACAGGGCCAGATGTTGTGGTTGTTTGCGTTTGCGCTTTTAAGCCATCGGCCAGCTGTACCCTTACCGTTGTTTCAACCTTTGCAGGCTCGGCTTGATTTTTTTGAGGTGAGTTCAAGTACTCGTATAACAAGCCACCCGTGCCGCCGATGGCTGCGCCAATAGCAGTGCCTATCACTGGCACAAAGCTGCCTATCGTTCCACCAATAGCAGCACCATTCAGCGTGCTGTTTCCATAACGGCTAATAGCAGACTCTTCACCAAAGCCAGCATCTAGCGCATAACCACCAACACCAGCGGCAGCACCAAGAACACCTGCACGGCCAACAAGCTTACCTGCTTTGGGTAGGTATTTACCTGCGGTACGGCTAATAGCGCCACCATCTTTACCACCTAAAGCCACGGAGGCTAAACCAGATGCACCAGCCACAGCGATTAATCCCGTGGTAGCTAAAGTTGCGGCACCAGCTAAGGCTGGGTGTTTAATCGCTAAATCAGCAAAAGCACCTGCCAGCTTACCAATGGTTGGGGTTAACCCATCCATTACGGCTTTAGAGGCTGCGTCTTTGGCTTGATCTGCACCGCGCACCTGGGCAGAGGCTGTGCCAGACATAAGCTGGTAATTCACATCATTTACACCATGCTCGGTTCGGTTTTTTGTAATGGCCGCATCCACATTATCGACTACCGACTTGTTACGCAGGCCTAGCAATGCACCCGTCGCCTGCATGTCCTGAAAGTATTTACCAACAACGCTACCTTCAGACAACGCATTGAGTGAGTCTATGATCTCTTTTTGCTGACCTTTATCTTTGGTCTTACTCAGCTTATCTAAAGCTGCTTTCATTTTCGGGTTGTTGGCTGCTTCCTGATCAATCAAGTCCATCCAGAACGTGACTGAATCTTTGCCCTGAAGGCGTGAGTTCATTAGTTTTTGAGTGAGATCACCACGGCCAGCTTTTTCAAAGTCTTTGGCCGTATCGTTAGAGCTTAGTTTTGCCAGTAGGTTTTTAACGTTGTTGCCAGCCTCATCTGTCGTGCCAGAGGTCAGTATTGAGGCTTGATTCATGGTTAATACTTTTTGCAGACCATCTAAACCAAGCAAGCCAGACTTACCAGCCAGCGGTAATTGTTGCGACAACCACTTAGCCTGGTCTTTAATTTCAAAACCACCTGCTTGGCCTGAAGCAGTAATCATGTTCAATGCGGTTTTTAACTCAGCTTGACTCTTAACCACGCCTTGCCCAACCAGCGTGCTAGATAGGTTTGCAATATCAACAGGCGCAGCGCTTGCACCTGTGGCCGTTTTCATAATCGTGGGTAAAAAATCAATTGAGCGCTGATAACCAAGCACGTTCTTGGCAATCATTGCATCCAACGCTTCAGCTGCTTGGTCACGTGTGCCGCCACCAGTGCCAACACGGGTTGATTTGTTAATCACAGCCTCAAGCTGCTTCATGCCGATTTTGCGTCCAGCCACATCACGCTCAGCAAAAGCAGTGTTTGCCATACCTGCCAAACGCTCATCAAAGTTCATGGCGGCCATCGCTGGGGCTTTCAATACATAAGCACCTGCGGCAACACCAGCACCAACCGTAAGCGCACTTTTACCAATTGCTTGCGCTTTCTGCATCTTGGTAAGTTCACCCAGCTCATTTTTCAAGCTGCGTATTTTGTTGATCTGCGCATCGTAAGCACGGCTAATATCACGCGCATTGGCAGTGCCGCTATTGGCTAGGCGCTTATAGGCAGCTTCAGTTTGTTGAATTTCACGCTGTACAGCTTTTTCAGAACGAATGCCGAGTACTTCACGGGCTTGAGATAGTTTCTCGTAGCTTGAGCGTTGGCGACTATTAGATTGGACTGTTGTATTTTCTGCCTGCTTTGCAGATTTTTGAGCGGCAGCAGCGGCTTTGTCTATGCCTTTGGTGACGCCATCGGTCAGTTTTAATTTGACTTCAACATTCACAGACATAAAAAAAACTCCAGCAATCTTTAAGGGATGTGCTGGAGTTTACGCGCGTGCGCGAGGGCTAATCAGGCTGGAAACGTTTCACGTGTGAATAACACGCTTTCGCGGTGTCACTCAAAGGTCTTGCCTTCCATTGCAGCGGCAATTCTGGCATAAGTAAAAAGTTTTTCTAACGGCCATGCTGCAATCACAGGTTCTTGCTGGTTTAACACTTTCATCACCAGGGAAGTTGCCGTAATTACTCGGCTGACTTTCCCAATGCAACTTCCTGCTCGGGAGACAATTGAGCATCATTTGCAGGTTGATCAATCTCATCCGCAAGCAGCATTTCATCTGCAATCTTTTCAGCTGCGCGATAATCTGCGCCACGCAGTTGCATGATTAAGGTTTCATCTGTTCCTGTGAGGCTTGCAATCAAGGCAATACGTTGTGCCACGCCGCCACGCTTATCAAAGCTCAGATAATCAGCGGCGGTTGTGTAGTCTCTGAAATTCAGTGCTTCTACAGTGGTTTTCCCCAGAGTTAATGGGTGTTTAAGGGTAAGTTTTTGCATGACAGTACCTTTTTGGTGATAGTTAAAAAATCACGCAGCAATTGAGCTGTCTAGCTTTGCCGCGCGATTAAACTAATGAAAAGACTAATATTTATAGCTGAATTACCAGGCTAAGCATTTGCGCTTGAGTATTAGTCAGGTGATATAGAAAGTTTGACTTTACGACATCATCAATAAACAAACCGTTAGCCATTTTTTGACCAACAACCGCAGCACCTTGCGGAAAGCGTAGATATGCCTCTGCATCAAGGATTCGGTTTTTCATATCGAACCTCGCCATGCGCTGCGTACCATTGATATTTAGATGCAGTAAACGCCCATTCATCGTCGATGGATCATATGCTCCACTAGTGCCAGTGGTGAAGGTTTGGCCTTTTTTGCCATACACGATATCGTTTGACCACGCACCAGTGGCGGCGGCTGCAATATCAAGCACATCAATGGCTGCTGATCCACCGCCACGAATGCAGTAAATATGAGAGTGTCTGGTGTTTACACCAACATCGCGCGTATAACCGAAACCCTGCTCAAGTACTACCCCAGCACCATGTGCTACCGGGGCTGCCCAAGTAGTTGTGTCCCAGGTATTAGCCGTGAGGTTGTAGTTATAGACCAGCGCAGTAGCTGTTGAGCGCAACAGCAGTTTGTCATCATCATTCTCAACAACAAACTTGGCTGTTGCACTAGGTGTTACAGCCCAAGCAGCTACAGTAAATACGCCAGCCGCACCCGCAGTATGCGTACTAATGCGTCGACGCTGGCCAACGGCTGTTGGGTTGGTGGTGTCTTCAACTACCCGCACCTGAAAGTTTCGATACTCATCTGCGACCAAGTCGGTGAACATGCCAGAACCAGTAATCGTAGTTGCCGTACTGGCTGTAGCTACAATACAGTTCTTACTATTATCATAAGCACCAGCACCTTGGATAAAACCTTCGCCTGGTGAGCGGTTATAGGGTACATGTGACTCAGATAAAGCCAGCCCGTTGCTATCTGTGCCAATCGTTGCAGGAAGATTAACGATACTTAAGTTACCAGAATAGCTATTGGTCGCAATGTCGTAATATTTAAATGCACCAGCTGCAAGCAAACCTGCTGAAAGTAAGAATACCCGGCCTGATCGCATCTCATAGGCATCACCCAATGCCGGTACAAAACTGAGTGGGGAATCCAACCAGATTGTCGGATTTAATCCACCCGTATTAGCCACAATCGTGCGCTCTTCAATCTTGCCTGAAGAGCCTGCGGCACTGCCTTGAACACGAATACGGAACCCGGTGCCATCACCGCGATTAGCTAGCTGATTAACTCCTACCGCTGCCGGAAGAGCTGTAGTCAGCGTAATCTTGCTGACAGTACCACCAGCCGCAATCGTGCCACGTGGCCCTTGCGATGGGTTAAATATTGCCGTAGCACCCGCACCAAATACACCTGTCAAAGCAGGTGAGGACAGTGCTAACCAATCACCTGTCGTTGGGTCGTACGCATCCAGCGCAATGGCACTTCTCAAAAAATATAAATAAGGTGATCCGTTGTTATTGTTGCGATGATCCCATGCCAGTGATGCCCCTGCAGCTGAGGCAGCTAAAGCCGGCGATTCAGGACGCCATTTTGGTAAATCGAAATAAGGTTTGAATGCTAAATTAGTTGCCATATCAGGCCTCCACTAAATTAAAAGATACAGCAAAATCTTCGGCAGATAATACTGCTGGCATGCTATTTGGTAAGTTCACCACCCACTGCCCGGCAGTGGCAACAATTTCACCATGAATGGTATTAAGAATGGTTGGCGCTGAAACCAGTAATGCTTCAACGGTTACTCCATTTATATCTGTATATCTATTCATGTTACGGCTCTCCTAACTGAGCAAGCCCAATTAATATCCATTTGGTCATAAATGAAACTGTTTGCAGGAATACCTCCAACTTGTGCCATGTTGGTTAAAGTGCCTACTGTAGTTACAGCACCTACTGTAGTCACATTGGCAAGTGTTTGCGCCCCCCCCAAGTGGATCAAGTACCACACGCAATCGGCCTGTTGAAACCTCTTCCCATACTGGATGAACCATAGCTATGAGTGCTGCAATAAGTGCAGCAGAGTCATCACCAACACTTGTGCCATTTTCATTCAAGGCAACGACTGGCTCGGCGTGGGCACCATTTGGAAGACCAACCAACATTCTTTTCACGCCATTTGGATAATCGCTAATTAATTTATCGTCCATTATTTACTCCATCGGCACATAATTGTTTTAGTAATGACTAACCAATTTTCTCAGAGGTATTAGCCATGATCGTCATTTTGCTTTCACCGCTATCAACAGAAAGAGGCTCAGTCACAAATGCCTGGCTAAGCAAGTGAACGCTGCCATCAGCCAAGCGGACGGTCACGTCTTCATCTTTAATGTTGTTGAGCGCAAGTACATCTACGCCGCCTAGCAAGTTAATGCTGAGGTCTAGCTTTGCTGGCTCGGCAGATTCAGTGTAACCACCGTCTTCAGCCAAACGGCCAGGCTTATGCTCACGCTTTGTACCACTGGGCGTAAATGTGCCAGGGTTAGCCGCAAGCGGTAATTTACCTATACTAGGCACGGATACCGTGCGAATGTTGTTAATTTGTGCCATGTTTAAAGACCTTTCAAATTGAGTTTAAATGCTGTTAAAACATCCCTCACCCTAGCCCTCTCCCATAGGGAGAGGGGATAGTGATTTAGTAAGCTGGTACCGCCTTACGGAACTGCATACGGCCAGCCAGAATCGCATACGGTGACAGAATGATCGGCTCATCTTTGTAGTTAAAGCGGCTAGGGTTGGTTGCATCCTGCTCAACAATCAACGTCGACTTGTAATACTCATAAGCCTGCACCCAGCCTTTCTCACGCATCAGCCAATTTTTATACAGGCTTAATAAATAGGCGCGTACGTCATCTTCAGTAGTAATACGCAAGCCTGGGCGGTAGCCTTCATTGGTTTTAGCGGCGGCAGTACCCACAAAGCGTTTATTAGCGCCTGTACGCTGCTCATAACGAATGCGCTCATCAACCTCAGCCGTGTTGATATACAAGTACGCATCATCTGCGCTGCCATCGGCGCGGAACTGATACATACTGACCAGCATCTTGATGCTGCATGAGCCATCTTTAGCAATCTGCATCACGCTCATACCCTTGAATAGCAGGCTGTTGGCGTTTGTCCAGGTGTGGTAGCTCTTGCCGATCATGCCTGGCAATGGTGTGCCTTCGAGCGATTCAACCGGGTTGTTGTAAAGCTTGGTGGCTGCTGCTGCGCATACGGTAGCGGCAGCTTCCCACGTACTGATCGGGTTAAGCTCTATGCTTAAATCACTAATGTGCTCATAGTTTTTAGTCTCGCCAAAGGCAGCAGCAGCGGCATAGTCGCCACGGTGTGCTGTAAAGGCACGGAAGCCAGCTTGTACAGGTGGCTGAAAGCGTAACTGGCTCTCAGCGTGCCATGCAGCAAGCGTGGCGGCATCGTTAATACCAAGCGCTAGGTAGCGATACCAGCGTTGTTGGCCGAGAATCGCAGTTAAATCACCTGGTGCAGGGTCGCCACTGCCGCCTGTCATCGCATTAATCGTTAATGCCAGCCCAGCGGGTTTGGTTTCTTCATAAAGGCCTAAGCGCACATCAATGTTATTGCCGCATGTGCCTTTATGGCGTGCGGTATTGGTGACTACGCCAGCAACGGCAGCCGATGTAACAGGCATTGCAGTACCAGCCGCAGTAATCGCAGCGGTAATGGCTGTAGCAACAGCCGCAACAGTCATACCTGCGGTAATAGGCACGCTGACTAATTTGCCGTTAAAGTACAAAGCCAAGGTGCCAGCTTCAGTGGGGGCAGCCGTCACGGTAATAGTACCAGTGGCTTGTACGCCAGCGGCGTTGTCACTGTATGGCAGCATGTAGATGTCTAGCACAGGGTCAACTTCACGGTAACGCTTCACCATTTCATATAGCATTGAGCCGTCACCAGCTTTTAACTTGGCATCATTCACACCGCTTAGGCGCACAATTTCACCCGCTGGTGCCGTACCAGTGGCAAGCTTTTGCCCAACGATCAACACGGCTGGAATATCATCGCCCAAGCCTGCTTGTGAGCCATCAATCTCAATGTATGCACCCGGGTAGCGAATTGCTGACGAAATTTTATTAAACGAAATCATAGGTTTTCTCCTGTTCTGATCAAACTTTCAAAGGGTTCTGGGTCGTCCAGATAATTGGTGATCAATGCGTTAAAGCTGTATTTGTCAGCCCAGAACAAATCACCGTTGGTGTATTGCAAAACGCGGCCACCATCAAACTGAATCGGGTTGACATCGGCCTCAATCTCCCAGCCGAGCAGTAACTTTTTAACGGCTTGGCGGTACATCAGCAGCATGTCGTCAGTTTCACCTGGGCGGTGATCACGCGCATTTGCTATGGCGATCACAATGTCAAAGCTCATTTCTACGTCTTCAGCACGCTCACCAGCGTGTGTTACTTTGTCGGCTGCGCGTATCACCCAGCAATTTGGCAATGGTAGGTTTTCAACATCTAGCTGCGCGTACTCAGCCGCACCAGCCACCTGTTTAAACCACACACAACTAAAGCCAGCTGGCTTAGGTTTTAAGTGGTTAATCAATGGGGTAAGCGAAATCATGCTTACCAGTCCCCGGCAGAAACAGTAGCGCCACCACCAAACCGTTGACTGTTTGAGCTAATGCTAATTACATCGCCGTCAGGCACTGGGTCAGTTGGTAAAGCAGGCACTAGGTTAAGCTCGCCACGTGCATGTGCTTTTAATGTAGCAATGGCAGCCTCATAAGCGGATGTTTCTGTTTTGTCCATGCGCTCTGCGTTTTGCAGGTAATACAGGGCAATGGTTGAAGCCAAACGTGCCAGCAATGTGGTTTGCACAGTAGCTGGTATGCCATAGCTTAAAATCAGCGCATCAGAATCATTCAAAGCCTTATCAATAGCATCTAGCGCCAAAGCTAATGAGGCTTGATCCTGAGCGGTGTACTCGGTTAAATCCGCACCCGCGATCACTGCCCGCAACGCGTCATGCGGCACCATGTCGCGGTCAGCTGGTACAGCCAACTGGGCAAGGCGGCGCGCATTAGAGCGAGCAAGCAGATCAGTGCGGGTAGCGAAGGCCATGATTATTGAGCGCCTGTTTGATTGCCAGCGGCAGCAGCATCAGCGGCCAAGCGTGCAGCTTCTAATTCAGCCCACACTTCATCACGCTGCGTTGCGCTTAGTTCAAAGCCAAGTGAAGCCGCTAGAACGGTGGCATTAGGCAAACCGCCTTTTGTCCAGTTGCCTTCAACGGTTTTATCTAAAGCCGTCATGGCTTCTTTGATTGCCGCTAACTTCTCGGCATCAGTTAAAGGTGGCGGGTCTGTTTTAGTCGTATTGCCAGCACCTGTATCACCAGCTGGCGCTTGAGACACTGCCGTCACAATCACATTAACTTCAGCAGGTGGCACATAACCATCAGGCTCGGTATCACTGGTTTCAAGCATCTGCTCTTCACGCAAGCGTGCAGCGGTGGCTTCGTCAACTTCTACCAGCGCCCACACCAATGTGAATAAAATGGCGCAACGGTGAAACTGCGTTTGGCCTGACTTCGGGTTTACTCGTACATAGAGTTGTTGCATCTTGTTCTCCATCAAATTACCCCTGCATTGCAGGGGCTTGGGTTTAAATCAATTGACTTGGTTTAGTCGCTAGTTAAGGCATCCAAGGCGTTACAATCAACTCCACGCGCTTGTAGTTAGTGTTTGATTCACCACCAGCCAAGTACTCTTTAAGCAGCAATGCTTCGGCTGCTGCGCGGTTAGATGGGCCTACCAGCAATGTGTCGTACACAATGCCAAGCTTGCGATTGCCATCACCCTTAACAGTCATGCCAGCGTCATAACCTGCCTCAAAGTTGGCCGCAGTTAATGCAGCTTTTGAGCCAAATGCACATTGCCAAAAACCAAAGGCAGCATCTCCGCGCCAGCGTGCACCAAAGCTAAACTTATCGTAGTTAAATACCGTCTCGCTGGCATTGGCATTAGTGAGTGACTCAAAAGCTGGTTTAATACGCTCTTGCAAATACAGTGGCGCAGCTGCACGTTTGGTGCATAACAGCACCCAAGGCGCACCAGCACCAGCTTGCATATTGCTGACACTTACCGCCACACCAGTACCGTCTTCATTTGGGTACACAGGATGATCTGTGTCAAAGAAATACTGGCCGTCGTAACAAACGCCTGTAAAGCCATCCACCACTTTTTGGTACACCAGATCATTCATCAAGTCTTTGGCTGATTGGCCTTGGCTTTCTGAAATCGCACCATAATGGCTAAAGTTATCGTCTTCAATATCGGTACGCTCAACGTCTAACGTAGCTTCAAACTTACGGTTAGCTACCGTGTACGCGGTTTCAGCTGCTACTTTATGTAAACGGCTGCCAACCCACTCACGGAAAGTCGGGAACTGGCTTAACCATGCATAAGTGTTTGACTTACCGTCAGACTGAATAAGCTTGGCGATTCTTTTCCAATCGTCTGGCGTAGCTGCCAAGCCTGCGTTAAAACGCGTTTTAAGCGTGGTATGTAGTGCTAGAATTTGTGCGGCTGTTAATGCCATGTTGATCTCCTATGAGTGATCGTTAAAGTAGGGTTAACTTCAATGCAAATGCTGTTTAACTAAGATTTAAATTTTGTGGTTTAAACTTTGTTCTTTGCGTAGTCTTCAGGCTTAACGCCCATGCGCGTACACATCGCCAGCTCTTCAGCATTCAGGCCATGCTCACCTTTGTCATTACCATCTGCCTGGCGGCCAGCGGCTAAAATTGGATTGCTTGCATCTAAGTACTCAGTGAGTGCAGCTAAGCTTTGTTTCTCAGCCCACGCTTTTTGCGCTGGTGCAATGCGGCCATCGGTTAAAGCCGCTGCAATCAAATCGGTATGTTTGGTTTTTTCAACAGCAAGTGCAGCTTCAGCAGTTGCTTTTTCGATTGCTTCAACTTTGGCTTTCAAGGTGTCGCGCTCAAGGCTTAAAGCCACAACATCGACCTTTAGCAAATCTCGTTCTGCGGTTAAGGTAGCCATGCTAGTTGTTAGCTGTGCATGAGAGGCCGTAAGTGCTGCAATTTCTTCAGGTGTTTTTGCCATCGTGTTATCTCCAGATTGAGTATTGGGTAGGTCTATTGAGTAATACTTAGAAAGGGCAGCCAAAGAGTTCAGGCCGTCAAGACCAGGCGTATTGGTCAATGCAACTGAGATAATTTCCAACACCTCACCGGTGCCTTTGTAGTAGTAGAAAACCGCGCTGATGTAGCGGTATTCTTTTTCTGCAATGGCTTTTTTGGCGGATTTTGTCCAGCGAATATTAGTTACCCACAAACCATCAGTGCGAAATTCAAGCTGGTTAAACCAACCAGCGGCAGGCGCAGGCTTGCCGTTTTTCTCTTTATGTAAGCTCTGGTGTTCGTAGTCAATCAATGAATCGTTGGTTTTTGCAGCCATGCGCGCAATGACGCCAGTCGCAATCTCAGCCGTAAGTTGCCATGCCTCACAATCATCAGGGCGACCATCTTCAGCGCGAAAGCTACCAGCTGGTAGCAAATGCGCCTCGTTGGTTACGCCATCAGCACCAATATCAAAAACAAGTGCAGCGAAACTAATGGTTTTTTGTTGCGGTTTTGACAAAGCCCAGCTCCTAAGTTGATAGGTGCATTGTGGGCTGATTGAGGTGTTAATTTAATGCGTGAAACATTTCACGGGGGAGTGGCTAAGAAAGAATTGCAGGAGAGGCGCTGTAAGCGATTTTTTGATGCTTAGCTATCCAAAGGTATAGCTTAGTAGGTTAAGAGGCGTTTCAAACGCAGGGTGCGCTTTTTAAACGGTATTGCGGGTAAGGTTCAGAATACTAAACCTTTGAAATGATGAGTGAGTCTTTAAATTCATTAAAATTTCTAACAACGCCGCTTACTTCAGCTAGCCAAGCACTACTAACAATAAATTGCTTAATGTCAGTTGCATTCGGGTTAGATAATTTGTTACGAAAAAACAAAGAGTGCAATGCGCTCTTTTTTTGCCGACGCTTAGACATACGCTTAAATATTGCATTTGGTCTGGTAAAAACTCTCATATCTATCTCCAATGTTAAAAACACCGCAAAGGTCAGAACAAATCAAACTGACGCTCATCGCTCTCACGGCAAATATTCAAAATGTGACGGCTTGAAAGTTTGTTAAGCTTTGCCAGCTGGTTAATGCTGGTGTGTTTTTTATCGTGTCGAATCTGCGTATTACGCACCATGATAAATAACTTATCCGGCTTGGGCAACCAAATGCGGCCAGCGGCATCCATGTGGTCTTTAAGTGTAACGCGCAATCTTGCCAGCTCACTATCACTTAAGCCAAGCGCGTGGCTCTTAAACTGCGGTATGTGCTGGTTGATGCCGCCATGCTCAGCTAAAAAGTCACGACCACGGACAAAGCCCAATGCTTTAACTACTGCCCGGATCACTGGCGGAAAGTTACGCAGCAACTCTTCGTCTACTACTGGAAAGTCGTTTAACTGATCGGCAGGCATATTCATAAGGGGCTATCTCGCAAACCAAGCCTTAAGCGCTTCGGTAATACTTTGGCATTCGCTTACGCTTAATGAATCAAGGTCTGGCACATTGCGTGCCATTTGGCGCGCACAGAAAGCCAGCAACGCTTGGCGGCTGGCGTTTTGTACCTTGCCTGCTTGGCCTAGCTTGCCCCATAGCTTAACCAACATAGCAATGCGTGGCGGTACCGCTTTTGGTTTTGCGGTTTTGTCCTGGCTAAACTTATTTTGGTTAAACCCACGCACACGCGGCCAGCCACGCTTTTCATAATCTTCAAGCGCAGCTGCAAGCTGTGGCATGTTCATGCTGCTGGCAGAAATGCGGCCATCAATCTCACGCGCACCATGACGTGCAAGTAGGTCGCGGTGTGTTTCATCGCACCAGCCCGCTAGGCTCTTAATCGCCCAGCCTTTGGCAATGGCAACTAGCTGTAGGTAATGTTTGGTAAGGTCGCTCATTAGTTAACCAGTACAATCATTAAAAATACGATTATTAGAAGGTCTGAATTTGATAGCAGGTTGATCCATTCAATCACAGCAAGTCTCCAGCTCAGGTATTGCAGGCAACTCAGCCCAAAACGACACATGACCATTCACAGAAACATTAGCAGATGCCCAAGGGTCGAAAACAGTCCATCCAGAATCTTTCGTAAAGCAATATTCAGCAGTAATAGCTCTGGTGTGAGTCCAACCCACAGGGTTGTCTTCTGCCAACACAACTAAAAATGTTTCACCACAATTCATCGCTGGCGTATCAACTTTAGCGTCGTACCATTCAATAATTTCAGCTTGTATCATCTTGTTACCTCCGTTAAAACCATCCTCCATACCATTCTGCCAACCTCAGCAAAATGGTATAAATGAGGGTTTAAAGCTCTACCGCAGCAGCATCTTTCAAAGCTTTAAGCACTACAATCTTAGGCACGTGCTTGGCTGGAATATCCAACGCTTCACCTGTACGTGGGTTTTTACCAGTGCGGCCAGCACGCAGCGTGCTTGTGATTTTGCAAATGCCTGGCACAGTGACTTCATCACCTTTCTTTAAAGCATCCTGTACAACTTCGCCCAAGGTATCCAATACAAAATTAACGACTACCTTTGATATACCTGTGTTGCTATGGTGTTCTGCGATTGCGTTTACTAAGTCTGACTTATTCATGTGTTGCTCCTAATGTTGATATAAAAATGTCACTGTTGCGGTTATTGCAAGGGCTGATAGCCAGTAACAAACATCTGCCCACTTTGCTTCATAAGCCCAACGACAAGCATTCAATAAATACATGACCATGATTAGGTAATTGAATGCTTTAGGGTCGGTGAGCAGGTTCATACGCCAATGCCCAGGTGAACATCATCAGCAGTATGTTTTAGTGCATGCGCTTTGTTAAAAAAGCGGCGCAAGCAATAGCTTCTAATAATGCTAACCACTGTATAAACGGCACCTAAAGCCAAGTTCTGTGACAGGCTTATATGCCAGCCAAATAGTGGAAACACAGAAAAGTTAAGCACCATGTTGATACTGAAGCCTACCAATATATTGATGATGGCTTCAAACATTGATTGACGTCTTGTTTGCATCACACACTCGCCATATCTAGGCTGATCGGCGTGTATTCCTCGCTATCGCCAATGCGTTTATAAATACGCACATAAGCCTTAGTGCCAGCCACGCGCAAACTATCGCTGATCGCCCCCATCGCTTTATGCCAGTGCGCATCTTCGATTTTGTATTGGCGCAAACTCAGCACTTTGGTGGTACTAATCTTGCCTTCTTTGTCCACCTCAAAAGCGCCATTGACCAACACGCGAATGTTGTCGTTAATACCTTCTGCCCATGTGCTGATGCAGTCATCAATCAAGGCTTTAGCGGCTTGCAACCGCTCATCAAATACCAAGCTTTCAGCATAGGCGCGTTGAATTTTGTAGCGGCCATCGTAGCTGGTGAGGGTGACATTGCCTTTGTTGCCGCCAAGCTTAGCGCCATACTGCTCACCGCTCAGCTGTACAAACGCCGCCACATTGCCAAACACATTGTCTTTAAATGACTTGATTAGCTCATGCAATTCAATCGCCTCTAGCGCAATCTCTTGCACTAAGTTGTCACGCATTAAGTCAATTTCTTTAATTTTTGATACAGGCACTAAATTGCCTTTTGCATCTTCTTTATAGCCTTCGGGTACATGGGTCATTCTGCATTTCCTTTCGTTGGGTTAGTTGTCGTAGTGTTGAGTAATTTTTTGTGTTTATCTAAAAATGGTTTTAACTTTGAGCGCGTGCCTTCAGGCATAACCGCTTTGCCTGTTGCTTCAACTGCTTTTGTAATAGGTGCGCTATTGGCGGCTGAAACCACTGCGCCATACTTGCGGCCTTGCTCACTTTGCCTTTCTGCCTTGGCTTCATTCTTTTCTGAATAACCAGCAATGATGCTGATTAAGTAACCATGCCCACCCAGTGGCAGTATGAGTGCGGCTCTATTCGCCACCATGTTGCTGATCGCCTGCACCCAGTAGTCTTGTGGCGCAGCGTAAACACGGCCTTTTTTACTGACTTGTGCCTCAGTAATCATGGGTAAGAGCTCACCTAGAATTTTGGCTAATCTATCCATGCTCAAAGCGCGTTGTGCTGGCTTAAACAAGCTCACGTATTGCATCAGCAGCTTGCCAAGCGGCGCTGGCATTTGCAGTGCGATCGCAATCACGTCACGCGCCGCATCATGCTCAAGCAAGGCAGCTAGGCTCAATGTTTCACCACAGGCTGGGCAGGTTAATTTAGGCATTAGCGTGCTGCCTGATGCCAGCTAGTCGCCCAGCTATAGTTAGTGGTAGCGCACAGGATCATGGCCTTTACAAAGCGCACCAGACCGTTTTGTTTGTTGACATAGCCCACTGGCGCTAGGCTAAGTGGCTTGTTTTGCTGGGCATTAAGTTGCGCCCAAGTTCTGTCGTTTTTATTCATGACATAGCTCCTATTTAATCGCCTGCAAGCACAATGCCTGCTTGGCTACCGCATCAATTAAACTCACATCAAGATCGCGGCCTTTGCGGAATTGCTGAACGCCTGCGATCAAACCCTCAACCAACATACGTGCACTGCCTCGGCTATAGTCATATAGGCGATCAATCACATCGTCAGAAACATCATCCGCAGGGAATCCAGCCTGAACCAAAGCCGCCGCATCTTCTTTGGTGATCCGCTTGATGGTTTCAGGCCAAAAGCCTGTGCGGCTGCGAATCTGGTCAAACTGACCATGCTCAGGTTTGATTAGGCCGTTCAGATATTCAGTGCCAGATAACACAACACCAATGTTGGCCTTGTCACGTATGCGGCGGATCAGGTGAAGCTGCTTAGGCGTAAGCGTTTCGGCTTCATCAATAATGATTAAGCTATCGGTGTTATTAAGCGCGGCAACAATCGCTGCAAATAACACATAGTTGGTGCCAGTCACATCATGACCAACCACCAGCCTTGCCAGCTCTTTAACAATGGTTTGAGGTGTCATGGTCGGGTCGGCTTCTAGCAGGAATGTGTTCGGGTTCAGCTTGGTGTAATACTTCAGCGCAAATGTCTTACCTAAACCAACATAGGCGCTATATACGCTAAAGTTTCTGTTACGGCGCGCCATCGTGCAGGCTGTTTGCACAAGCTTAAATACAGTGGTTTCAACGGGTGGCAGAACATCCTCACCTTGTTGATCAATATGCAGCAGAGCACTTTCAACCTGAGCAATAATCTTGCTGGGGCTTGCGCCATAAACATTGCTTAATATCTGGCTCAGCGTACTTACACCAACGCGCGACATTCTTGCCAGTGCCGCTTGGCTTACGCGCTCAATACCGTCCTTGCTAAGCTTGCGCTCATCTAGCCACTGGTTGATTCTCTCAACACTTTTACGGTCATCTTCGCTGTAGTACTCGCCAGCTGGTTTTCTGTAATCTTTTGCGTCTGTCATACTCATCCCTTAAATATCAGTTAAATCAAGCATCAATGGTTCAGCCTCAATACGTTCACTTTCGCCTTCAATCGTGAGGTAATCAGAAATCGCATCGGCATCTATCACATGGCCTGCACGGTCTTTTTGCTCTTGCATCTTTTTCTCAAGGCGTTTAATCGCATCTTCAGCACGTGCAGTACGTTTGTCTTCCAAGCGGTTGGTATCAAGTGCGTCAATGCGTTTAATCAGGTTGGCGTCACATATCCAGCGACCATCAAGCGTGCGGATCACACCAATCTCATTCACCATCAGGTCATATTCAAGCAGCACTTTTTCACCGTTGAATGCCAACATATCTGGGTGACCATACGCACGCTTGCCGTGGGTAACGCAGGCACGGCGCACTGTAAGTGTTGCCACTTGGCGTTTAAGCTCGTGCAGGGTGGCATGCGGTGGAATCGGTACAAGATGATTCCAAAGCTCAATACGGGTTACTGATTTATCTTCAGGATGTGGCCTGTTTTCATAGCGCACCAACCATGCGTTAAAAGCTTCAGTGAACTCTTCAAGCGTTGGCAATTGCAAACGACCAGCTTTAATCTCGCGTACTGTGTGTTGCAGCACCTCTGGTGCCATATCATCGCCACAATAAAAATGCGGTCTCCATAGCTTTAAGAAGTCATCTTTCATAATGCGAAAGAATTGTTCAATCCAGCCCTTACCGTGTGGGTTACCTGGTATTGCATGAATGATCTGCTGTATGCCACTACGTGCATAAAAGCCAACAGCCTCATCACTCATCAACTTGTTTTTATAGCCAGAGCCGTTATCTACATACAAAAATGGCGGCACATGGTTATGTCTGGCAAAGGCTTCTGCCCACATGTTTTGCACGGCAATCGTGCCTTCGTGCTCATCAGCACGCCAGCCAGCAATCACGCGGCTGCGTAAATCCATGCCAACAGTCAACTCAGGCCTCCAAATGTCGCCAGTCACAGGGTGCGCCAAGTACACATCGGCACGGTAACCATCGGCCACATATACATCGCCAGCCAAGGCGTGCTCTGTACTGCGGCGTATGTAGGCTTTTTCAGTCAGGCGGTATAAGTTCTTGCCGATACGGGCTGGGCTATTGCGGCCTAACATGGCTGGCACGCTGCTTAAATAATGTCTAACTTGGTCATAAGTCACTGCAAACCCTTCAACCTCAAGCAACTGGCGATATACCGCGCTCATATCAGGCTTGCTTGGGTTGTTGTAATACTCCAGCGCTGGCCCCCACCATGCAGCAGACTCAATCACGCGGCCTTTATGATCTGGCAACAAAGCCTCTAAACCTTCGGTTTTATAATCTGCACACCAGGCACATATCGTGCTGCGCGTTGGTGATTTGCGGTCTTTTTTAGCAGTGGCAACCATTGCCGCTGAAACATAGGCTGGCAAGCGGTTTGACTCATTTCGCTCTAATAACAAAGCCACCGCATTGTTTTGGCTAACACCTTCATCCATCATGTGCTGTATGCAACTCACAATAATTTCACGTTGCGTTGCTACTTCACGCGCTTTAGCCGTAGCCTCGCGCCAAGGATCACGCGCACGCATTGCGAGCACATTCCCTGTAGGTAATACCACCTTGCCACCAGTTGGCGGTACCACATGCATGACCATCGCCTTAGCTCCCATGATTAATCTTCAGCCTTATTTTTTGATCCAGCAGGACGGCCTCGGCCTTTAGGTTTATCAGCATCGCGTTTGACTTCACGCGCAATTTGCCCAGCGTTATGCTTGTTTTCAATCATTGGATAATCATGTAACCAGCGCTCAGCTTCGGCTGGAGTAAGAATGTGTTGGCCTTGCACACGGTCAGGCAACTCAGGCATAAGCTCACGCATTGTTTCAATCATGAGTAATGCGCTACTGGCAGCGGCAGTCACGGCGATATATACCTGTTCAACTCTTAACTGCTGCTCAGGCGTGTTTTCTGCATAGAAAACTTGATGAAACAACTTATCCAGACTGGCTAAATTAAACTCACAACCAGCTTGCAGATGCATACACTCATCGCGCACGTCTTCTGTATATGGTTCAAATTTAGTGAGACGTTCTTTTTTCTGAGCAAGACGCTCATTTTGCATTTCTAGTCGCTCAATTTCGGCATTCATATTGTTGGCGCGCTTGCCAGAGTCTTTAAGGTCTTTCTCAAGCTCTTCTGTCTTAGCTGTTAGCTCAGACTTTTCTTTGATGTGCTTTTCAATCAAGCTTTCAGCAAGGTCTAGTAACTGGTCTTTATCGCCAGACTTAGCCGCCTCAATCAGGGCTGTTTTTTCATCATCTGGCAGCTTGCGGTATTGGGCTAGATCACGGTAGCCAATACCCATGCGCGTCATTGATTCAAGCGCCTCTTGTCCAAATGTATTCAGATTGGCGATATCGGTATTAGCTTTTTCATCCGATATTCCAAGCAAATTACAAAACTCAACCCAAGTGCCTTTTAACTCCAAACCGTTTGGAGCACGCATGCCAGACAATGCCTTGTAAAGCTTGTTTTCTTTAACAAATGCCAGCTTTGATACTCCAAACGTTTGGAGTAAATTGCCTGCCGCATTAAATGCTTGCGCCTGACCTAACAACTGATTAATCAAGTCACGATCATTAGGTGTAGTGATCACGTCAGCATGTTGCTGCGCTGCAACAATCTCAGCCATCGCCTCTCTAACACCTTCGTTGACAGTTTCATCATCAAGCGAAACTTCAGGATGCTGACCAGCAACTAGGCGCTGTGCATATAGCGACTCACCTAAAGTCGGCTTAACAGCCTTGGTTTTTCTTGCTGGCGCTGTACCAGTTAAATCTAGTTCTATTTCGCTAGTCATAATTAAGCCGCCTCTTTCAAACCAAGTGCTACAGCTGCACGGTGAGCTTCACCACGCAGGCCGCGACTAGTGCCAGACAGAACCGCTTGTGCAGTTCTGTAGTTGATGTTTTTTTCTTGTGCCCACTGCACCAAGGTCTTTCCCTGTCTATTTAAATTTGCTTTTACTTTCTCAGGTGTCATAATGTTTCCTCTTCATGATATTTCGTGGAGTTTCATGAATTATGGTTCAGTAAACTGAACCTGTCAAGTTTTATTTAATGGACTTTTATGACTATCGGAAAAAGATTAAAAGAAGAGCGAGAGCGGCTTCATTTAACGCAAACATCTTTAGGTGATATAGGCGGGATGGGGAAGACAACCGTAATCGCATGGGAGCGAGGTACGGCGTTTCCCAACGCAGAATTTTTGGCAGCTGCAGCGAGCTGCGGCATGGACGTTTACTATGTTGTTACTGGTGAGCGATTAGATAACGCCGCCACAACACCTATTGAGTTGAGCTACTTAAGAATTTGCCGAGCGTTGCCAGATCAATCGGCAAAAATGGCAGGTAACGCCGCGCTAATGGGTGTGCTGGCTTCTTATGGCATAAAGCTAGCAGATAGCTATGTAGCAGCTAATGATTCCACCAATTTAAAAGTAGCAGAATCAGAAGCCACCTATAAACCAAAAGGCACGCAATGAACTTGCTACTAGATAAATTTAAAAAAGCGCCGTTATGGCAGCAACGATTTTTAGCTACGCTATTTATAAGTTGCGCAGTGGTTACCACTTTACTCATTATAGACTTTGCAAAAAACAGTCTCTTAGATAGCCCGCAAGCACTTAAGGTAAAAAGCGCATTAGTGCCAATAGCTGATCAGTTAGAGGCAGCAGAGAAGCTTGGCGATAAATCTGTAGCTATAAGTCTTTTGGAGCCAATAACAAAAATATTGAATGACTATAACAATATGGATGATCAGTTAAAATCGAAAATAAACGGCTCACCATTAAGATACTGTCTATTAGCAGCCACACATTTATCTACTGGCATAACAAGTTTTTATCAGAGTGGGTACTGGCAAAATAAAGAGCAATACAAAGCAGCACTAGATGCTTGCAAATAATGCAGAATACTAATGGCCTAATTCGTTACTTCAATCTTCAAGATTGGTGGATCAATACATTTACAGATCAAGAGCGCTCTAGGCTAATAGAAACTTATGGCAAAAAATTAACCAATGGCACTATCACAGGCACCAGCCTCACAGCACAAAAAATGATGCATAACATGTGCGCATTTTGGAAGCCAACCGAAAGTGACCTAGTTATTATTGAGAAGATTAAAAAAACTCCATTCCAATAGATCGCTAGAATCCTAAACAACGCTTGTTCGCTTCACCCTGCGAAACGTTTCGCACCTAATTTAACCTCACGCGCACGCGTAAGCTCTCATCATCACTTTGATAACCATTTGATGATTTGGAGCTTACCTCATGAAACTACCGCGCCTGTTTGGCCTAGTTGTACTTAACGTCATTTTAATCGGCATACTCATTGCCATTGCACCTCAGCAAGTACCGCTAACACTCTACAAACTCTCATTAGTCACACTCGCTGGCTTGGTTGGCTACTGGCTAGACCGCGCTTTATTCCCTTATGCTAGGCCTGATAGCTTTCTTGAGAGGATAGCGTTTAAAAATACGAGAAATGACCAAGTTTTTTATAGTGATGTCTTTAAGAAAGGGCAAGAACTAGCATTTTCATGTTCGCTAGTACGCCGTGCCATTATCATTGGCTGCGCCATGCTGGCAATGGGCTTGGGTGCTTAGCCATGTGGACTAGCAAACAAACACGCCAGTTTGTACTTTTCTGGGTTGCAATCAGTCTTTGCTTATTGGCTACGGCCTTTATCGGTCATGCTTATGCCGCGCAGCCAATACCAGCCAATGCAATCAAACACCGCGCAGACCTAACCCGTGCCGCGCATACCGTTTGGGGCTTAAATGCACCAGTACCAGTGTTTGCTGCACAGGTGCATCAAGAGAGTGCTTGGCAGCCACAAGCCTTATCTAAGGCCGGTGCTCAGGGCATGGCGCAGTTTATGCCTGCCACCGCTGTTTGGTGGTGTAACGCCAACAATTTATCGTTGCAAAATTGCCAGCCGACTAACCCGAAATGGGCGATGCGCGCATTAGTTGGCTATGATAAATGGCTATATGACCGTGTGCGTGGCGATACTGAGTATGACCGCATGCATGCAGTATTACGCTGTTACAACGGCGGCTTAAGTCATTGGCAAGCCGAGGCTAAACTAGCAACAGGCCGCGACAGAATATCCATTGATGCTGCTTGTGGCACGGCTAAACGTCACCGCTTTCATTGTGCAGAAAATCTCAACTATCCCAAACGCATTTTAAACGTGTATCAGCCGCGCTATTTCGGCTGGGGGCGCGGCCTGATGATGGGAGCCAGCGCATGAACCGCACATTAGCTATTAGCCTGGTACTTATCGTGGCGAGTATGTTCAGCGCCTACAAACTCACCAGCAACTATTACGTTGCCCAAATAACCAAGATTGAATTGGCGCAAACACAAGAGAAGTTAGCCGCTGAAAAAGCCAATGCCAGCCAATTGCTTGCCGCACAGAGCTTGTCTGATGTGCTCTTAAATAGCCTTGCCAATAAAGAGGCTGAAAACGCTCAACTCACACTGGAGAAAACCCGTGAAATCCACCATTACGCTACTGGCAATACTTGCTTTAACGCTGACCTTACCAAGCTGCTCAACGCTAACAACAGTGACCTGCAAGGACTCACCGAAACCGTCAGCCAACCTATTGCAAAAGATGGAGCCATTGAAACCATTGAAACACAAAGCAACACCCTCACAGACGAAGACGTTGCAGAGTGGATCGCCTACGCAAAAGGCCAATACGAAACCTGCCGAGCCAGACTAGGCGCGCTGGTTGACTTTAATACGACTGACATAACCAAGGACATTAAGCATGACTGACCAAACCAACAAAAATAATGATATGGCAGAAGTCGCCCGCAGTATTGGCCTGCTATCTGGCAAGCTAGAAGTAATGCACTCTAGCATCACCAATAACTTCAACGTACTGCGTGAAGATATGCGCCGCATGGAAGACTCAACCAAGCAGAGTATGCAACTCTTAGAAGCATCGACAAAACAAAGCATGGAGCACTTGGAAAATAGACTCAATACCAAAGTTGATAGCTTAGGTAGCCGCGTTAAGGTCTTAGAAGAGGGAGAGAAAGTCAATATCAAGGTTACAGCCAAACAAGGTGTAACGATTGCTGGTATTAGCACCGCGCTTACTTTAGGCGCAGTTGAGCTGTTGAAACACATAAAATAATGGCACATTCTCAAGATACCCGCGACAACGTAAGGCGCATCTACATTGAGGGTTTGCCGCTCACTGGCGCTGCTGTCACTTGCGGCGTGAGCTACGATACGGCACGCGATTGGAAAGCCTCAGCTAAGAAACTAGGCGACGACTGGGATACGGCACGCGCAGCTTATAGTATCAGCGGTGCTGGCATTGATGACCTAAACGAGCAACTGGTTGAGTACTTTGCACGTCAGGCCGTGACTACGATGCGTGAGCTGGAGTCAGCACAGATTCTGCCACAACAAAAAACTGAGTTAATGGCATCACTGGCAGACTCTTATGCCAAGTTCAGTAAATCATTCAGCCGAGTAAACCCTAAACTTGGTGCGTTGAGCGTGTCACTAGATACACTCAAAACCGTTGCTGAATATCTAAGCAAGCATGACAAAACAGCACTAGCCAGCTTTCAAGAACACCTTGAAGGCATCGGCGCTACATTACAGGCGCGGTACGGTTAATTATGGCGGCTGATAAAAACTTAGATGATGTTCAAACCATCAAGACATGGCGTGAGTTTGAACTAGAACTGGCTAAGCTAGGTGAAGACCTACGCAATCAGATTGAGCTAGAGTGCGAGGCCTTTGCAATTGACCAAGCTGCCAGTGCGGCGCGGCGTGAACGTGCATGCTTTGACTACCAGTACTTTTGCCAAACGTACTTTCCGCACTATGTGCCAACACCGCATTTCAGCTTGTTTCAACAATACATCTTTAAAGCCTTCCCTGCTGCTATTGATGGTTTTCGTGATGCTAGAAATACCGATGAAGCCCCTCGCGGTGAAGCTAAATCAACCTATGAAACCCAGCTTGGCACATTGTGGTCTGTTTGCCGTTCTGACTATCTGGCCGAGCTAATCAAGACTAGAAAAATAGCTAAAAAAGCGCGCAAGCACATGATTGTCATCATCATGAATATTGAAGAGCAATCAGCTGAAATGCTAGAAAGTATCAAAGCTGAGTTAGATACAAACCCTCGGCTGGCGATGGACTTTCCCAGTGCTACAGGCCGTGGTCGTGTATGGCAGTCAACCACAGCCATTACTGCTAACAATATAAAAATCCGCATTGGCGGCACTGGTAAAAAACTACGCGGTATGAAGCATGGCCCACATCGGCCAGACCTTGTTTTTCTTGATGACTTAGAGAATGACGAAGAGGTACGCAACAAAGCCCAGCGCGATAAAGTGCAAAAGTTTGTGCTATCAGCCGTGCTTGGTCTAGCTGGCCCAGCTGGTGGCATGGATGTGTTCTGGGTAGGTACCAGTCTGCATTATGACGCTGCAATCAACCGTGTTGGCCGCGCACCGGGCTGGCGCATGCGCGTGTTTAAATCCATCACCACATGGCCTGACAATATGGCGCTGTGGGAGCAGTGGGAGGCTATCTATACCCGCAGCGGCACAAGTGAAGAGCGCGAAGCCGCAGAAGATGAAGCCTTAGCCTTTTACCAAGAGCACAAAGCTGCAATGGATGCTGGTGCACAAGTCAGCTGGCCTGAAGTGCGTCCGCTATATCGCCTCATGTGTATGCGTGCCGTTAATCATGAGTCATTTAACCAAGAGCAGCAGAATGAAGCTGGCAATGATGACAACGCGCCATTTAAGGATGTTCAGTTTTGGGTAAACCGTTTAAACGATTGGGTGTTCTTTGGTGCAATTGACCCAAGCTTGGGTAAAAAAGGCAAGACAGGTGACCCATCTGCAATCTTAGTAGGCGGCTTGAATCGCAAAACAATGGTGTTAGATGTAGTAGAGGCGGACATTTGCCGCCGTGTGCCAGACCTGATTATTAGCCGTGCGATTGATTTGCAGATTGAGTACGGTTGCATGGCATGGGCAGTTGAAACCGTGCAGTTTCAATACTTTATGTTTACAGAAATTCTAAAACAATCTGCGGCGCGTGGTGTTGCATTCCCTGGTGTACCTGTTACACCAGATAACGATAAAGACCTGCGCATTATCAGCCTGCAACCGCACATTAACAACGGTTTAATTCGCTTGCACCGCACGCAATCAACCTTGATTGAGCAGCTTAAGTTTTACCCTGAAGCTGATCATGATGATGGCCCAGATGCACTGGAAATGCTTAAAACAATCGCATACCAGTTTGGTGGCGAATGGGAATACACAAGCGCAGGCCGTGGGCGTAATCAACAACGCAGCACGAGCCGTAATAGCAGCAGTAACGAAGATGATTGGGATGATGATGACTAGAAGACGCAAAGCAAGCCTTGTAAAAAATAACACGGCCAACATAACCAAGCCAGACCTTGAGCTTCAAGCTGGCGCACGCTCTACCAGCTCAACAGAGCTTAACTATCGCTCAGTCAATACGCTAGACCCGTCACGTTTAGCCAGTGCCTTTGCGGCAGCAGATCAAGGCTACATTCATGATCAAGCCGCATTGTTTGAACTGGTAGAAGAGCAAGACTCACATATATTTAGTGAACTAGGTAAACGCCGCCGTGCGGTGACAGGGCTGGGCTGGCAATTGCATTTAAAAGACGATGCTACACAGTCAGAGCTTGACCGCAATGTTGAGTTAAAAGAAATGCTGGAGTCAATCCCACGGTTTGAGGATGCTCAATATGACTTAACTGATGCCATCGGCAAAGGTTTTGCAGCGCTTGAAATTGACTGGAAACGCGGCGATGTTTGGTTGCCACAAAATCTATTCTGGGTGCCACAACGCAGCTTTCAGATTGAACGTGATACTGGTGAGATGAAATACGTCAAAACTGGTATGCCTGAAGCGCTGCGCCCTTGGGGCTGGGTAGTACACGAACACCGCGCCAAATCTGGCTATATTGAGCAGGCCGCATTATTCCGCGTGCTGGCATGGACATACGCTTACAAAGCTTATAACCAGCGCGATATGCAGCGCTTTCAAGAGGTTTATGGTTTGCCTTTACGCTTAGGTAAATATCCATCAGGCATTGCTGGTAAACAGCGTGATGAGTTGTTAAGAGCCGTGCGCAATATTGGCAATGATGGTGCTGGTGTCATACCAAGCACGATGAGTATTGATTTTATTCAGGCCACTAAAACAGGCACTGTCACTGACTTCTTAAGCAGTATTGAATACTGGGAGCAAAAGCAGTCAAAAGCCATTCTAGGCGGTGAGCTGGACGGCAAAACCACCAGCGAAGCCAGAATTATGCTTTACGACAAAGTGCGTAGAGAAATACTGCTGCATGATGTGCGCCAAATCCAGCCCACGCTTAATGAGCAGCTTATTAAGCCGATTGTGCTATTCAATGGCATGTTTCCAGAAAACAGAATGCCAGTGCTTAAATATGACACGGCAGAATCAGTAGATCAAAAAATATTAGTAGATGTGCTGGAAAAAGCCGCTGATATGGGCATGGAGATTGATATTGAATGGGCGCACCAGACCCTGCAAATTCCGCGTGCAGATGGTAAAGGTAAAGTATTAGGTAAGGCCAAACCTGCTGCGCCTGCTAAAGACGGTGCAGCGCTTTCAAAGTTAGTGGCACTGGCTAAAGAGAATGTGGCAAATGCTGATGTAGCCGATGCCTACACCGCGCAATTATCAGCACTAGGCGCAAAGCGTGAGGCTGAGTTAGTGCAAAAAATAGCCGCTGTAGTAGCAGAGGCAGGCGATTTTGACGAAGCCATTGCAGGCATTGAAGCGTTAGCGATTGATTTTAATGTGCCAGCACTGGCAGAAACCATTGCACTAGGTATGACTGCTGCGCATTTGGCTGGCAGAGCGGATATTCAAAGCTAGTATGTTAAATCGTACTCAAATTTGGAGTAGTGGCGGCGGAACACAAAGTACGGCTATAGCAGCATTAATTTGCATGGGTGAACTGCACCCTGATTTGAGCGTGATAGTAGATACAGAGCGAGAGTTAAGCACAACTTGGGATTACTTAGATAAATGGGTAATTCCAGCATTAGAACACGCTGGCGTTACATTGCACAGAATAAATAAAAGCGACTATGCCACCGTTGACTTAATGCGTAATGATGACATTTTAATACCAGCATTTACCACTGAAAGCGGGAATATTGGAAAGCTCCCTACTTATTGTAGCAATGAGTGGAAACAGCGAGTAATGCGTAGATTTTCTACAGAGCAAGGAATTAAAGCCGCTGACGTTTGGATAGGCTTCACTATTGATGAAATGCAACGTGTTACCCAGCCGATTGGGAAGTGGCAAAACAAATACCCACTGATCGAACGCAGAATGACAAGAGGCGATTGCATTGCTTTAGTTGAGCGCATGGGGTGGCCTACGCCGCCGCGATCAAGTTGCTGGATGTGCCCAAATAAAAGCAGCAGCGAATGGCAGTGGCAAAAAGTAAATGCCCCAAGCGACTTTAAAAAAGCTGTGGTTTTTGAAGTTGAAATACAAAAACATGATGCTGATTTATGGCTAACTGATACAGGAAAGCCATTAAGCCAACTTGATACAAATACCATACAAGATGATTTTTTCACAGGCCGATGCACTAGTGGAATGTGTTTTGTATAGTTTTAAATTTAATTATAAGTCTCAATGAAAACTAATCCAGCCCAACTCCCATTCAAAGAAGCCATCGACTTCTACAAAGCCAAAATAAAGCTACCAAGCGCCGATTGGACAAGTATATGGGAGCAGCAGCATAGCCACGCCTTTGTAGTCGCTGGCGCGCAAAGTGACGCGCTGCTAGAAGACCTATATAACGCCATTCAAGATGCTAAACAGAACGGTGGTGGCTATGCCGATTTTAAAACCCGTTTTCAAGACATTACTACCAAGCATGGCTGGTCATACAATGGTGCACCTGGCTGGCGTAGCCGCATTATTTACGATACAAATATCACGCAAAGCTACAACGCTGGCCGCTATGTGCAAATGCAAGCTGTTAAGCACTTGCGACCTTATTGGCAATACCGCCACACCAGCATTGAGCACCCAAGGCTTACGCATAAAGCATGGGATAACACTATATTGCCTGCTGATGACCCTTGGTGGGATAGCCACTATCCGCAAAATGCTTGGGGCTGTAAATGCCGCGTTGACTCACTCTCACGTTTTGAAGCTAAACAACAATGGGAAGCACAAGGTAAAGCAGGGCCTGATGCCGCACCGGAGATCATCTACGAAGACCGCCTTGTTGGTAAAAGCGGCAATAACCCACGCACTGTAACAACGCCTCAAGGTATTGATCCAGGCTTTGGTTACAATCCGGGCAAGGCATACCTTGAGCCGCTAACCGTGCCGCCACTTACAGGTTATGACGCAGTATTAAAAGAGCGCGGTGCCGAGTGGCCTACAGGCTTTAAGGTGCCCAAGTTGCCAACACCTACAAAAATTGACGGCGCAGCTATTTTGCCGGTGGACACACCGCCTGAATTAGCCGTGACTGATTTTCTAGATGTGTTCGGTGCTTCGCTAACAGAAGGTGCAGCTTTCACCGATGCAGCAGGCAGTACCTTAGCAATCACTAAGGCTTTATTCCAAGATGGTAAGGGTGAGTTTAAGTGGTTATCAAGCCAGAAAAAAGCCAACCGCCTGCAATATATTAACTTGCTGGCAATGGCACTAATTGAGCCAGATGAAATATGGTGGGCTTGGGTAAAAGACCACCACGAAAAAGGGCGCTGGCGGCTTAAACGACGTTACCTGAGAGCCTTTGAAATTGATGGCACAAATGAATATGCAGTGTCTGTTTTTGAGTGGGGCAGAACTGGCTGGACAGGATCAACGGCATTCATGACGACTCAACCAACCGAAGCCCTGCAAGAGGCTTACTTCAACAAACAAAGAAATGGCCGTTTGGTATTTAAGAAATAAAAAAGCGACCTCTGCATGGGTCGCTTTAAATGGATTCGATTTGAGGGCTTATGCAGAGCCGCAGCTTCGTCACCACGGGTACATAATATGCAATATACAATTGAATTTCAAGCAGATCATCTAAATAAAGTGCTAGAAGCTGTCAGGCGTGAGATTGCAACGCCACAACAAATGCTCGGCAGCATAGGTGAAAGTTTGCTGCGCGTGAACCGTGATCGCCACAATGCAGGCCTAGCGCCTGATGGTACAAAATGGAAAGAGTTATCTGAATTAACACTTAAAGAGAAACGCAAAGGCGGCGTACTCAATAAAACTGGTGAAATGCTGCAAAGCTTTAATTACCAAGTCGAGGACGATACTTTAAGACTTGGCTTTGATGGAGCCAGAAACGCTCAATTAGCAATATGGCATCATGATGGTACAGACCCATACCCGATTGAAGCTAAAAACGGTAAAGCACTAAAGTTTGCTGGAATTGTTCGTAAGCGTGTTAATCATCCCGGTCTACCTTCAAGACCATTAGTTGGCTTTCCAGCATCAGATCAACAATTAACTAGGGATGTAATTGAAGACCATTTAATGATTGTTTTAAACTCTGTTCGATAGATGTTTAAACGACTATTAAACTGCATTTAATTAGGGATAAATACCGCTATTATTTTTTAATTAATCATTAATTAACCGTATTTATTCCGTATTTTTTTACCAATACTATCCAGAAATCAATATTTTTATGTTTACGCTGAATCTCTAGAGTTTCCGTGGGTTTTCGGGCTTTTTTTTAGTTGTTTATTCATCCTATTCCTCCTACCTCCCTACTCCATCCATCAAGCGGGACGCGCTAAAGCGCGCCCCTTATGTCAAACGTTAGAGCCAATAGAGATTATTAAATGGAAACATCTCAAAAAGAAAACATCAATTTTAGCGTTTATATGCACTTTGCCTTTCGGGTTTTGGCTTTAGGTTCACTAATTAGTATTATTCCTTTGGTTTTTGTAAATCTTCCATTAAGGGTAGCTTTCCTTGGTTTCCCCACATTTTTTTATGTGTTAATTATGCTAGTTCTAAATGTTGCAACCTTTGTTGCCTGTTTTGCATTTGCCTGCAAGCTCATTTTATCTTGGGGTGTTAAAGAACATGCATTTACTATCACTAAAAATTAACTTATGCTCTAATCCATCATTCAAGCGGGACGCTTAACGGCGCCTCTTAACTCAAACCTTGGTCATCTTCAGTTGGTAACCTATATGCATGACTCTCAACACTGATTCCCTTACTGGAGATGTATGGAGACCAGATTAAAAAATAATATATTTATCGACTTGGCTTATACGACAAGCCTCAGTCTTGGCTATGCCATCGCCGGCAAACTGGCGTTGATGCTTGCCCTCCCTCCGGGCTACGCAACGGCCATTTTCCCTCCTGCCGGGATTGCCTTAGCCGCCCTGCTGCTTTGGGGAAACCGCATCTGGCCGGGCGTATTTTTTGGCTCGCTGTTGCTTAACATCTGGGTCGGTGCGGAACAGGGCGCCCTGACCGCTTCAGGGCTGCAGGTTGCCGTGAGCGCTGCCCTGGGTGCAAGCCTTCAGGCCTTGGTAGGTGCCTGGCTGGTCGGGCGCTTCGTGGGTTTTCCCACTGACTTGACGAAAGATCAGGACATTCTCAAGTTCATGTTCGTGGCGGGGCCGCTCGCCTGCCTATTGAATGCAAGCTTTGGCGCCACCGCGCTATACGCAACAGGCATGATCCCGCAATCGGCTTATTACTTCAGCTGGTTCACATGGTGGGTCGGCGACAGCATTGGGGTTTTGATCACTGCACCCTTGATGCTCATCGCTTTCGCACAGCCCCGGGAGCTTTGGTTTAGTCGCCGCACTATCGTCGCCGTACCATTGCTGCTGGCGCTCTCTGCGGTGATTGTCTTGTTCTTCTTGGCGAGCAAGGTAGAGCAGGCAAGAATCGAGTCCGACTTCAGGGAAATCACAAGCGAAACGCACGAGAAAATGCGCTTCAGGTTTAGTTCCTATTTGAGCTCTGTTTCCTCCATCGAGCGTTTCTTCTCAAGCTCACAGCATATTACTCGCGAGGAGTTTCGCTCTTTTGTCACACTCCCGCTGGCGAACTATCCCGGCATTCGTGGCCTGAGTTGGAACCCGGTCGTCCCGAGTAATAGGCGTGACCAGTTTGAACAAAGCGTTCGCAAAGAAGGCTTTCCGGATTTTCACATAACCGAGCGTGACAGCAACAAGAAGGTAGTGAGAGCTAGGGAAAGAAGCGAGTATGTTGCGGTTCAGTATATTGAACCGATGACAGGCAACGAAAGCGCTTTCGGTTTTGATGTGGCCTCAAATGTGGAGCGCCAAAAGACACTGCTTCAGGCTCGAGATACCGGGAACAGCATATCAACGTCACTGATCAACCTTGTTCAGGAGCATGGCGAGCAGGCCGGCTTCCTGATATTCAAGCCGGTTTATCAGGGCGCGCCACGCACAGTCGAGGAGCGACGAAATGCGTTGAAAGGTTTTGTCGTCGGAGTCTTTCGTGTCAGCGACATTGTGGACTCGATATTGAACAGCAAACACTATAAGGTCAGCATTTATGACACAGGCGACGGAAAGAGCACTCACTTCTATGGGCCAGAGGACGGCAGTGCTGCCCTTACCATGCAATACCAACTTGATATTGGCGGCAGGCCGTGGATCATCCGGTATTGGCCAACGCCATCCTATTTGACAGAAAAGCGGAGCTGGCAGGCGTGGAGCGTGCTCGCGGTCGGGTTGTCGCTTGTCAGCCTGTTGGGTGCATTTCTGCTTGCCATGACAGGGCGCGCCTATCATGTTGAGAATACGGTTGCCCGCCGCACCGCCGAACTGAGCGGCATTCTATCGACGGCTATTGAGGCAATCATCACCCTAGATGCGAATGGCAATATCGAAAGCCTGAATCCTGCGGGTGAGAGGCTCTTTGGCTATACCAAAAATGAACTGACAGGATCGTCCGTTCTCACGATCATCCCGGATTTCTTTGCTGGATCGGGCGCGGACTCAACCGCCACTAAAGTACGGATGTCCACAGGGGATCGGCATGATTCTTACGCGGTAAGAAAATGCGGCACGCAAGTTCCGATTGAACTGGCTATTAGCTCAGTATCGCTTGTCGACCGGACTATTTTCACCGTTATTGTTCATGACTTAACCGAGCGTCAAAAAGTCGAACGAATGAAGGATGAATTTATTTCAACAGTCAGTCATGAGCTACGGACTCCGCTGACATCCATCAGCGGGGCATTAGGCCTAGTCGCTGCCGGTGCACTGGATAATGCGCCGGAAAAAATAAAGCCTTTGCTGGCTATCGCTTATGAGAACTGCGGGCGTTTGAACAGACTGGTTGATGATTTGCTGGCGTTGAATAAAGCCAACTTTGCAGATCACACTTTAAAACTTCAAAAGATTTCCGTTTACACTCTCATTGAGCATGCAATAGAAGCAAATCAGGGTTTCGCAGTAAAATACGGCGTGACATTTGCGTGGCACCCAACGGAGGAAGATGTTTACGTCAATGCGGATGAAGAAAAGCTTATTCAGGTGTTATCGAATCTGCTTTCCAATGCCGTGAAGTATTCGCCGAAAGAAGGCCAAGTTCTGGTTTCAACGCGTCATACCCCGTCAGAAGTCCGTATTTCAGTATCGGATAAAGGCCCCGGAATACCAACAGAGTTTCAGGATAGGGTGTTCGAAAAATTCGCACAGGCCGACTCAAGCGATACACGGAGGGTGGGCGGAACCGGACTGGGAATGGCGATTGCAAAGTCATTGGTTGAAAAACATGGCGGGCGCATTTCTTTTGTCAGCCAGCCTGGTCAAGGCACAACTTTCCATATTGATCTGTCTATCGCAAAAATGGGCAATTCATAGTCCAATGGTGCTACACGCGCTGAGTTTGAATATGAAATTCCAATAGCTGATGCAGAAAATCTTTTGGACTTATGCGAAAGACCAATCATCCAGAAAATAAGACATATATTTCACTACAAAGGCTTTAAACGAGAAGTAGACGAATTTGAGGGTGACAATATGGGGTTAGTAATCGTGGAAATTGAGTTGCAGAGTGAGGATAAGTTATTTGAGCAACCTAGCTGGATTGGTAAGGAAGTGACTGACGACCCACGCTATTACAATGCTAATCTGACGCAACATCCTTATAAGGCTTGGGCTTAATAAGAATATCTAAGTTAACATTCCAATATTAATCACTGAAACGGCACCTATGCAAAAATGGATTGTTCTTGTTATTGCCATCATTAGCGAAGTCATCGCGACTTCCGCATTAAAATCGTCTGCAGGATTTACGCGCTTATGGTCCTCTATTATTTTGGTGACAGGTTATGCGTCTGCTTTTTACTTTTTATCATTAACGCTAAATGTCATTCCTATTGGAATTGTCTATGCCATTTGGTCTGGTATGGGCGTTGCGTTAATCGCGCTTATCTCATGGTTATATTTTAAACAACCGCTAGATTTTGCTGAAATCGTTGGTTTATTGCTTATTGTAGCTGGCGTAGTGGTCATTAATTTATTCTCAAAATCAGTTGATCATTAATATACGCGTTTATCTAATTACTATTATTCAGATGAAATCATAAACTAAGCTTTATAGATAGTTAACGACTACTGCTTTGGTCTAGTGTTTTAATAAACTATCCAAGTTAGCTAAGCGCAACTAAGTCGTTGTGAAGTATCAAAACTTAGGTAAAATCACATTTCTATTCAATTGATGTTAGTTCATATGTTTGTTCACCCGCAGTTTGACCCTATTGCTATTCACCTTGGATCTTTTGGCATCCATTGGTATGGCCTAATGTATTTGCTTGGATTTTTGGCATTTTTGGCCTTAGGTAAATATCAAATTAACCACAGAAAATGGCATGGTTGGACAAACCAAATGCTTGATGACGCACTATTTTTTGGTGCTTTAGGTGTGATTCTTGGCGGACGTATCGGTTATGTGCTGTTTTATCAATTAAGCTACTTTATTGAGCATCCAACAGAGATTCTTGCAGTATGGCAAGGTGGCATGAGCTTTCATGGTGGATTCTTAGGTGTGCTAGTTGCCATGTGGCTTTTTGGTAGAAAGTATCCTCAAAACTGGCTTAAAACTATGGATTTTGTTGCGCCATTAGTGCCAATTGGTTTAGGCGCTGGCCGTATGGGCAATTTTATTAATGCAGAGTTATGGGGTAGAGTCACTAATAGTCAATTTGGGATGGTTTTTCCTAAAGTTGACGACGCATTACGCCATCCTTCCCAACTTTATGAATTTGCACTTGAAGGTGTATTGCTGTTTTTAATCCTTTGGATATATTCTGCGAAGCCACGGGCAACCGGTACGATTTCAGCACTTTTCTTAATCGGTTATGGTAGCTTTAGGTTTATCGTAGAATACACCCGTGAGCCAGATGAATACTTAGGTTTACTATCAATGGGCTTAAGTATGGGGCAGTGGCTAAGCTTGCCGATGATTTTAGTTGGCGTAGTGATGTTTGTGTTTTGCAATAAAAATCGCGCGTTTTAACCCTCTCTAGACTTTAACGATAGATAACTCATAAAGTGAGCTGAGCTATCTATCGTTGGTCCACCTCATTGGCCACATGTAATACTAACTACGCCAACGTTCTTCTCAATTCCAAACTTATGCAGTTACCATCATTGACTCAGTTAACAATTGTTAACTTGGCGAATTGCGTCATTAGGCATATTATTTTATGGGTTATCTATCTGTAAACGTAAGGAGCCCCATGATTAAGAAATTTCTAAAGAATGTGTTTTTTAGAAAACATCAAACGGCTAACACGCCTCCTGTAAACCCCGGCTTCATCACCACCCACAACAGCCATTCGAAGTCTGACTTTGAAGTGACTGAATTAAGTTATGACGAGTATGTGGAATATGCAGGGCCAGAACGCAGAGTGACAATGGCAGAGGTATACGAGGAGCGCAGACGTACACAGTAAGTACGGACTTACATCGCCAAGAGCTGGGTTAACTTTTTAAAACTGTTTTACGCGATGATTAGCCTTATGTCTAGTGACTGCGTTGGATCTAAGTTTGACATGCTTAGTGGCTTGACCATGAGTACGCTCGCGCCATAATTTGAATGAGCTGTGCTTCAAACTTGCACGCATCAACTTAATTACACCATCTTGATTAAGGCCAAATTGGAACTCTATTGCTTCAAATGGGGTACGATCTTCCCACGCCATTTCTATTACGCGAGAAATCTGGGCTTCATCTAATGGCTCAGCAGTCACCGGATTTAACAGCATCGGTTAATACCTTTCCATTTACTGTCTTGCCATAGCTTAAAAAACTCTTTGCTCGATAGTGCTGGTGGCGCGTCTACCGTAGCTTGGTGAAATTCGGCATGATGTTTTAAGTATTGCTCATAAGCATCATCACCTGAAACGTGCCGAACAAAACACCATAACTTTTTGAACATATTGAACATTGTTATCTTTCTAATCTCGTACCCAGTTTTCTACAAGGCGGCTTGGCTCGTGCGGCACCTCTGATAGTTGCAAAACTGGCTTACCACTTAAATAACGTAGACATAATCGAAGCATATCCAGTATCACCACCCAAAGTACAACAATAAAAAACAAGGTTAAATAGGCATCTAGATGCTGATTAAATATTAACTGCGGAGCAACAGAAGCTTTATCGGTTGGGAGCAATCCTGCCGCCAGTTTGGAGGACATATCATTTGCTGATGCAAAGAAGCCCACACGCACATCTGTACTAAAAATCTTTTCATAGGCAGCTGAGGTGGTAATCGTCACCAGCCAAACTAGAGGTAAACCTGTTACCCATGCGTATTTTAACTTTCCAGATTTCACCAAAATGCCTGTCGCTACACATAAGGCAATTGCTGCGAGCATTTGGTTCGCAATTCCAAACAATGGCCATAAAATATTCACACCACCATTTGGATCTATCACGCCTATGTAAAGGAAGTAGCCCCACCCCGCTACTACAATACTGCTCGTTAAAATCACAGAAGGTGTATATGAGGTTTCGCCGAGTTTTTTATTAAAGTTGCCTAATAAATCTTGCAACATAAAGCGGCCAACACGCGTACCTGCATCTAGTGTGGTTAGTATAAATATTGCCTCAAACATAATGGCAAAATGGTACCAAAGTGCTAACAGTTCTTTGCCGAAAGCGCTACCAAAAATACTCGCCATGCCTACAGCTAAGCTTGGTGCCCCACCAGTGCGGGAGAACAAGGTTGATTCGCCCATATCACTTGCCAGTTGCTGCATTTGCTCTACGGTAACAGCAAACCCCCAGCTGTTAATTTTGGCAACAGCATCTATTGCCTCTTTACCAACGACTCCAGCCGGACTATTAATCGCAAAAAATACGCCCGGATCTAATACGGTGGCAGCAATCATCGCCATAATGGCAACAAAGCTTTCTAATAGCATGCCGCCGTAGCCAATCATACGAATATCGCGCTCATTGCCGAGCAGCTTTGGCGTAGTCCCCGATGCGATTAATGCATGAAAACCTGAAATAGCGCCACAAGCAATCGTAATAAAAACGAATGGAAACAACTTACCCCCAAAAATAGGGCCAGTACCATCTACAAACTGTGTCACTGCGGGCATATGAATCTCTGGGCGCAGGATGACAATTGCAATGGCTAACAACAGGATGGTGCCTAGCTTCATAAAGGTAGAAAGATAATCACGCGGTGCTAGTAAAAGCCACACTGGTAGCACGGCCGCAGCAAATCCATACACAATGATGGCATAAGCTAGTGGTAATCCATCATGATCAAATAATGGACGTAAGGTTTCGTGATGATCAACCCAGCCACCTAAACCTACCGAAAGCAACAATAAAACCACACCGATAATAGAAGCCTCTAACACTCTACCCGGGCGAATATTGCGCATATAAATCCCGACAATCATCGCAATCGGAATGGTTGCCGCCACTGTTGAAGTTGCCCACGGGCTATGTTTCATGGCATTAACCACGACTAAACCAAGCACCGCGATTAAGATAATCATAATTAAAAACGTACCGATGAGTGCCGCGCTACCGCCTATCAAGCCTATTTCATCGCGTGCCATTTGGCCCAAGCTACGCCCATTTCGACGTGTAGAGAAAAACAGCGTGACCATGTCTTGTACTGCACCACCCAATACTGCGCCAATTAAAATCCATAATGTGCCAGGCAAATAGCCAAACTGTGCAGCGAGGGTTGGCCCAATCAAAGGACCAGGGCCTGCAATTGCTGCAAAGTGATGACCAAACACCACCCATTTATTCGTTGGTATAAAATCTCGGCCATTATCCAGTCGTTCTGCTGGTGTCGCACGAGTTTCGTCTATCACTAACACTTTTGCAGCAATCCAAGCGGCATAAAAACGATAGGCAATTGCATAAATACAGACGGCTGCAGTAATCAGCCATAGTGCATTAATACTTTCTCCGCGATTCAATGCGATTCCAGCAACTGCAAATGCGCCTAGCAACGCAACGGCTGCCCAAAGAACTGTTTTTATATGTTGATTCATGATTATGTGGTTAAACGTTTTGATTTAAATTTCGGAGGCGAATGGTAGTATAAAGCACTGAAGCTAACCATCGCCAAAATAATATTGGAACTAATTGTTTTCAATGAATTTTATTAACATCAATACTAACGATTTTTGCGTTGTTAACTTATCTAAAAGTTAACAATATTTATCTCTAAAGTGTTGCTGATGCATTTACCGTGCTGGGTTAATCATAACGCCATTAGAATAACCACCAACCAAGCCAGATAGCCGACACCTGCAACACCAAGCCTAGTGTCACCTGTTGGAAAAAAACTTTTCCACCGGTGACTGCGGCTGTAATTACTTTAGAGATGGCGTTTGCTGAAAATGCTACTAATATTGGCACGGCAGCATTTGCGGCCGTAATTTTATTACTTGCCGCTAAAGAAGCCGCTGAAATAGTAGAAGCATGTACATCGGCTAAACCAGCTACAGCAGATGCCACAACTAAGCCAGTCTGACCAAACCATGCCTTAAGCGCTGCTGACGCAACCAGCACAACAGCGATGACTAACGCCAGTGTCAGTGCAGTTTTAACACTAAAAGACCGACTAGGCTTACTCAACTCTTGGCTTTGATGATTAAATGAATTTAAAGTAATCACAAGGCCATATAGCGCGATAGTAAGCCCTCCAAATAATAAAGGCACTTTTAATGCGTGCAAAGTAGGTGGGTGGATAGCCGCCAACAGCATCACTAACTGAAGCACTGTGGACAGACTTGACAGCGTAGCTCCTGCAACTGCCGTACCTATTAGATCTGGCGTTTTTCGGACGCGAGCTCCCATCGCGCCTATCGTCGCAATACTGGAAATAAAGCCTGATACCAAGCCTACTAGAGGCAAACCCGTACGGCTACCTAATAAACGCAACGCTAAATGACCCAGCGCGCCAATAAACATCACTAATATTACAATTAACCACAAGTTACGAGGATTAATCGCATCAAAAGGGCCTACTAAAGCATTAGGCACTAATGGTAAAACAATCAAAGTTGCAGCAGCTAGAATCAAGAAATCTATCATCTCATCTTTAGTGACCACCCCTCGAACAAAGCCGTGTATGGGCTCTTTTGCAGCAAGCAATATCGCAGCGGCAACAGCCAAACTAGCTGCCATCGATGCCGTAGTCATGGCTAGCCCGCCCAAAATAACAGTAAACACTAGGCTAATCTCTGTGGTTAATCCAGGATCTTCATCTCTTCTAGTAAAATAGGCTGTTGCTACAAAAACAGTGACGCAGATAATTGAAACGACAAGCAACCAAAAATTGACTGAAGTGCTCACTGCGCCAAGTAAAGAAGCTATCGTAAAAGTGCGCACCCCTGCAATTGTTCTATCACCCCCATCCGCCTTGCTACGCTCGCGCTCGGCCCCAATTAGCAACCCGATGCCTAAGGCAACTGCTAAATTTAACCAGTGCGCATTATCAATTAACATACACTCTTCCAATCATTAATCTTTAGCATTTTAATTACAACAAACCACGCTCAGCAAACGAAAGAGTTTGATTGCCTGCCACAATAAAATGATCTAATACACGCACATCTATCAGTGCCAAAGCTTGTTTTAATTGTTGCGTGATTAGCTCATCTGCTGCGCTCTGTTGTGCAACTCCAGAAGGATGGTTGTGTGCAAAAATAACACTTGCAGCATTATGATGAATCGCTCGCTTCACCACTTCTCGAGGATAAACACTCGTTTGGGTAAGCGTGCCATTAAATAGCTCCTCAGCAGCATGTAAACGATTTTGTGCATCTAAAAACAACACCATAAAAACTTCTCGTGTAAGCGCTCCCAGCTTAAGCACTAAATAGTTGCGTACCTGTTGTGGCGACTGAAACACATCTCTCGCTTGTAACTGCTCATTTAAAGCTCGACGACTCATTTCAAAAATTGCTTGCAGCTGCACATATTTACTAGTGCCAATACCATGCACCTGACTGAGTTCACGCTCAGCTGCTGCAAAAATACCATTAAGACTACCAAACTGACTGAGTAAGTCGCGCGCCAAATCTACTGCGCTTTTACCGACCACACCGACGCGTAAAAAAATTGCCAATAACTCAGCATCAGATAAAGCATCAGCACCCATCTCTATTAGCTTTTCTCTAGGTCGCTCACTAGCAGGCCAGTCTGTAATTGCCACTTAACACCTCTTATTGTTCACGGATTTTAACCGACTAAATTCATTACACTGATATGACCAACACTCGAAGCGACAACTGCTAGCCACTAGCGCAACCATCCTATTTCACGTGCAGTCATTGCACCAATCATTGTATGCCTTAAACCTTTAGGGATTTCAGCATCGTTATCATTGATAGGAATGCGGCCGCCCATTAGCTCAGCAAAATTTTGTGGGTATAGCGGTATTTTATCTGGCTCAGCATACCCATGAGGATAAATAGGTAAAGTACTCTGCAAATCATACTTATCAGTGGCATTTAAAGTATGTAACAACTCATGTGCGGTGACTACCAAGTTCTTTTTTGCATAGGCGGAGCTACCAAACAAATTTACACGCCCGATTCGCCCTTTATTAAGGGCTGTTGAATGTCCTAATACTCGGTTATTTTCAGGGTCGTGATAAAGTAAATACAATCGTATATCTGGCCGTACATTTACCTTTGGACTATGTTGCCATGCAAACAACCGAAATTTTAAGCTCCACAGCATAGTACTTAATATGCTGCCATTTTTAGGAGGCTCTGGTGGTAACTCATCGACAATATCACCCAGTTGCACTTCTATTGGTCGCCGTAAACCTAATTGGTATGACGTAGCTTCTTCTGCAAAGTACTCCGCCATCGGCTCAAAATCATCACGACTGAGAGTTCGCAAGTAAGCACTAACTTCATCGCTACCATCGGCATTGATTGGATAAACTGCAACGTAAAGATTATGCTTCCAAGCTAAATCAGCTTTATCCAACCAAACTTCTTGTATAACCGTTGCTAAAATTAGCAGCAGGATGATAATTCTGAATTTACGCCACATTGTGTATACGCCGCATGAATGTTATTGGTTTTATATGATATCTACTATAAAACATTTTCTTTCGTTTCAATGATGCATAAAGAATATTTTATACAAAACAATGTTCGTATTAGAATGAAAGACTTACATCAATGACAAGCATTATGCAAAATAAAAAATCAATTGTATTAGGAGTCACTGGGGGAATCGCAGCTTACAAAGCAGCAGAACTCGTACGCCTATTCGTAAAAAATAATATTGATGTGCAAGTCGTCATGACACAAGCTGCTTGCCAGTTTATTTCCACCGTCACGATGCAAGCCCTATCAGGTAAACCAGTATTCACAGACATGTGGGATGCATCAATCCCGAATGGCATGCCACACATCGAATTAAGCCGCGCTGCAGATGCCATCGTTATTGCACCAGCGAGCGCAGACTTCATTGCAAAACTCGTACATGGTCGTGCTGACGATTTACTTTCCACCCTATGCCTAGCGAGAGACTGTGATTTACTGGTTGCTCCGGCGATGAACAAACAAATGTGGGAGAACCCTGCTACCCAACGTAATATCGCACAACTAGTCAGCGATGGTATTCACATACTTGGGCCAGACAGCGGTGAACAGGCGTGCGGCGAAATTGGCTTAGGCCGCATGCTAGAAGCAGAAGACCTACACTATTTAATCACCGCGTATTTCCAACCTAAACGACTTAGAGGCAAAAAAATACTGATTACGGCAGGCGCCACATTAGAAATGATAGACCCTGTGCGCGCTATTACAAACTTAAGCTCAGGCAAAATGGGATACGCCATCGCCCAGGCCGCTTTTGAAATGGGTGCAGACGTTACGCTCATCAGTGGCGCTACTGCACTTACCCCCCCAACCGGGGTACGCAATATTGCAGCAACATCAGCAGGTGCAATGTATCAAAGCGTGATGCAAAACATCGCAAACCAAGACATATTTATTGGTGTCGCAGCAGTTGCAGATTACAGCCCAGCGAATTCACAATCACAAAAAATTAAAAAAAGTGAGCAATCACTGACGCTGGAGCTAAAGCTCAACAAAGATATACTAGCAGAAGTCGCCAGCTTACCTAGTCCGCCATTTTGTATAGGCTTTGCTGCCGAAACCGAAAATCTATTAGAGTTCGCGGAAGCAAAAAGACAAAAGAAAAAACTTCCATTAATCGTCGCCAACCTGACGAGCGATGCAATGGGCAGTGACAACAACAAAGTCATTCTACTAGACAACAATGGTAACTACCCACTTGAGCCAGCGACCAAAATTGAAGTGGCCAGATCAATATTGAAGCATGTTGCTGACATGCTTCAAGTCAAATAATCAAACATATCAATATTGCCGAATGATAGCGCTGTTTGATACAGGTCAAACAGCGCTATCAACATCAAAAAACTCATGAAAATCATGATTCTATTATGCAAATTAGCGATTAGAATCGCACCCAATTACTTACTCTAGATTAATCAGTTAAGGTCTACCATGCATCACACCAATCCGTTCCCAATCAAACTACTGTCAATAGCCATTATCAGCACTTTTAGTATTAACCAACACGTGTACGCAGAAGAAATTGTCAGTGAAAAAATCATCACAGCACCAATCGTCGTGACTGCAACTCGTGTAGAGCAAAACAGCTTCGACCTACCAGTGGCCATTGATGTAGTGGAAAGCAAAGACATCCAAAATGGCCAATTACAAATGACGCTTTCAGAAAGCTTAATTCGTGTACCAGGGATTACGGCACAAAATCGCACCAACCAATCACAGGACCCTCAAATTTCAAGTCGCGGCTTTGGCTCTCGCTCAAGCTTTGGTGTGCGCGGTGTGCGTGTTTATGTAGATGGCATCCCACTGACCATGCCTGATGGCCAAGGTCAGCCTGGCGTAGTGGATCTATCCGTTGTAAAAAGTGTAGAGGTGATGCGTGGTCCTTTTTCTGCACTCTACGGGAACTCTTCAGGTGGCGTCATCCAAATGCTAACAAAAGATGCACCAAAAACTACTGAGATTGATGGCACCGTGATGTTTGGTAGCTACGATACTAAAAGGCAAATTCTTGAGGCGGCAGGCACTGCTGAGAAAGTTGAGTATCTTTTAAATACATCCAACTTTGAAACAGACGGTTATCGTGATTTCAGCTCAAGCAAGAAACAACAAGCCACAGCAAAGTTCAAAATTAATATTAATGACGATACAAAACTAACCACTCTGGTAAACTGGTTCGAGCAAGAGGCTCAAGATCCGATTGGTTTAGACAGAGCGAGAGCATTTAATAGCAGCACTCGAAACGACATCGTTCCTGCCGCAAGATTTGCTAATACGAGCGTCAAAAGGGACCATACGCAGATAGGCTTTAATTTTGAACACACATTCAATCAAAACAATAAAATCTCTCTGATACCATACATAGGCAATCGCAAGAATGCACAAATTTTAACAACCACACCAACAGCTACTACTCGAGGCGCCACGAGTGCGCGCTTAAGCGAAATAGACCGTGAGTTTTATGGTATGGATGCTCGCTGGGATAATAATGGCATGCTCGCCGATATGCCATACAACTTTACCGTCGGTCTCACTTCTGGTGAATCAAAAGATAATCGTTTAGACACGAATATTTTAAGCCTCGGAGCTACTGTTAGCACCCCCAATCGCAATGAAGCTAACATTTCCAAGAACTTTGACCAGTACATTCAAGGTCGGCTGGCTGTCACTGAAAAGTTAGACCTCCATGCGGGAGCTAGACACACCAAGGTAAAGCTTGAGGTGAAGGATAAGCTACTAACCTTAAATGGTGATAACAGTGGTTCAGTGGAGTATCAAAAAACAACGCCTGTCATTGGTGCCATCTGGAAAGTAACGCCAACATTCAATTTATTTGCAAATTTTGGCAAAGGCTTCGAAACACCAACTTTTATTGAAGCTGCTTTTGATGATGTATCAACTGGCGTTGCAAGCAAACCTAACCTATCACTCAAGCCCAGTGAAAGCAATAACTTTGAAGTAGGAGCTAAAGCATTTATTGCCGATAATACACAAGTGAATTTTAATATTTTCAGAATTACCACAAAAGATGAAATTATCACAAATCAAACTAATGCTGGCAGATCGACTTTTGCAAATGCTAGCAATACTAAACGTACTGGTGCCGAACTATCCATCAACTCAGAATTTAACAACAACATTTCAACATTCTTATCTTACTCTTTGTTAAACGCTAAGTTTGATTCAGATTTCACTAACAATCAAACACCACCATCAACAATTTCATCAGGAAACATAATTCCTGGCACATACAAGACGCAGTTATATGGTGAGGTCGCATGGAAGTATGCACCACTTGGTTTTAGAACCGCTTTTGAAGGCCGTTACAATAGCAAAGTATATGTAAATGATATCAACACAGAATCTGCACCGTCTTATACTATTTTCAATATCCGCGCAGGATTTGAACAAGCACTTGGTAAATGGCAGTTGAAAGAATATCTACGTGTAGAAAATCTCTTTGATAAAGAATATATTGGCTCTGTACGTATTAATGATGCAAATATTCCTTTTGAACCTGCCGCAGGTAGAAATTATTTGGTAGGTTTGAATGCAAGATATAAGTTCTAATTCTTTCTTACTCTAATTTAATAGCCAGTAATTGATTACTGGCTATTTTGTTACCCATATTTAGTGTTTAATATGCACTTACTCAAACCCAATAAAAAACGTACATCATCATGTCCATACTCATCGACCTAAAAATTATAGACGACCGCTTACGCAGTCAGTTTCCCACTTATGCCACGCCTGGATCAGCAGGTTTAGATTTACGCGCCTGCATTGAGTCACCTATCACTTTACAGCCTGGTGAAACCACCCTCATTCCTACTGGCATGGCAATACATATCGACAACACATACTATGCTGCACTTATTTTACCGCGATCCGGCCTAGGCCATAAGCACGGTATTGTGTTGGGAAACCTCGTTGGACTAATTGATTCAGACTATCAAGGGCAGTTGATGGTATCCTGCTGGAATCGTGGCAACACCGCGTTTGAATTAAACCCGCTAGAAAGAATCGCACAATTGGTGATTGTGCCAGTCATGCAGGCTGAGTTTCATGTAGTCGATGATTTTGACAGCTCAGAACGTGGTGAAGGTGGCTTCGGTAGCACCGGAAAACACTAACAAAAAATAATATGTGAATTTACTGAAAAGAAACACATATTTAGCTTGAAACAAACAAAGAATGTGTACTATAATCACGCTCTTTCTCAAAAATAGAGTTCTTGGAGATAACCATGGCACGTGTATGTCAGGTAACAGGCAAAAAGCCAATGGTGGGTAACAATGT
>Ga0208396_100024_pt1 | contig 84230 bp, 79 predicted proteins | sample LakWasMet64_LOW9_2_FD_183896 | JGI IMG/M metagenome (GOLD analysis project Ga0208396, IMG submission 183896) | Freshwater sediment methanotrophic microbial communities from Lake Washington under simulated oxygen tension - Sediment Metagenome... | ecosystem: Environmental > Aquatic > Freshwater >... | reverse complement strand
GATGAAAAAAACTCCAAACCTGTTAAAGTTGAAATGTGGTATTACAAGAATATTGTTAAATATGATCCAAAACGTACTTACAAAGAAATAGAGATTACATTAGTGAATGACAAGGCGATGAATATCGCATTTTTCAATAATCGATAATAGCTATCGAGGGTGCCCTGAATTTTGTGTAACCGTTACTGTTGCGGCATCCTCTTCTAAAACTGATTATTTAGCTTCTTGGTATGAACTCATACACGTTAGCCTCTTACTTCGCTAGCTGTTCTCGTTTGTGCATATCAGCGATGTAATGAACGCCAAAGACAATCAAACAGACAATTCATGTGGCTTGAATCCGCGCCCTTCAGGTGACCAAAGCGTATCACCACGCGCAAACCAGTCATCATAATGCTCATACCCTACTTTTATCTTTAAAACACGATAAGCAGTGTAGGGGATACGTACACACCCTTTTCCCTAGTTCTGCAAGGTTCTTTGAGTGACGTCGAGTAGCTTAGCTGCCTGTTGGATTGTCAGAAACGCTCTATGACGCATTAAATGGAAGTTGGCAGGGTCTATGTATATGCGCGGTGATTTTATCGCGTCTGTCCTGGCGCTATTTTAACGTTTTTTTGGTTTTGGGGAGCAATCAGTCATGAAATGCTCCTTTATGCGTAATTGCACCAAGAACGTGAGATTTTTCGTATGGATGTAAAACTGCGAGAAATGTTTCCAGTAATTGCAGGTGACGCAACAGAAATTCACTCGGCATCAGATCCTCGGCGCAGCCGATATCTGACGCGAGTGATGTTGCAATGTTTAATGCTTGCTCAGGGGTGAGCGAAAAGCTGTATAACGCCTGTGGGGGCGGTGTTGCGGTTGTGTGTGACATACTTGACTCCTAAGGTCACACACCAACTAACTACCATTGATTACTTCGTATAATGTATATTATGTAAAATAGATTAATAATAAAAATCACCCCGGAAATCGAAAGTCTGATCTACGCCAATTTAAGCAAGTCTTAATTACTTTTCGCAACATACATGTCAATACCATCTACGCTTAACCTAATGCCCTTAGTAATCCCTACTCACCGTGCCAGATATGTTTATTCATAACTTCTGGCTCAGCAACTTTCTCACGATCAGCAAGACGCTTTAAAAAAGCAGCCCATTCGCGGCGGTCTTGTAAATATTTACGTAATAAAAAGCACCAGAATATGAAAACAATGAAAGCAGCAAAGAAATGAAGGTAACCCCAGAAAAAACCACAACCAATATAATTAATTGACTGAGCGAGGCAAAAACAAGAATAGTCCAATATAGAAATTGACATAAAATGATTGTGGTTATTATTTTATTAAACCATATCAAATTTTATTCACATGAAGCAACAGCGAAATATCGCTTTTAGAGTTTTCATCAGCATTAGAACGCAGAAAACTTAGGGAAAAAGCAAGCCAGGGGTGGTTTTAGTGACTTTTGTTTCAGATAAACCACCCAACAGAATTACAAAATTAATAAAGCATTCACTTGTCTATCTGGTACAAACGGAAGTTTTATGTTGAATCAGATTATCAATACTCAACTTACCTGCCCCTTTAAATATTAAAGGCAAGAACATTACAATATAAAGCAAAGGTAGCTTGTAGTTACCCAATCCATCGCCGTCTTCATCAATAATGCGGTAACCAGTTATAAGATCACTGATACTGTTTAGTTGGCTTGGCCAGTGAACTGAAGCAATTGCAACCACCGTTAATACAACAAGTGATATTGAAAAAAAGCGTGTTGCAATGCCTAACACTAAAGCCACAGCACCAAAGATTTCAAAATACGTGGCTATATTCCAGCTAATATCTGCCGGTAACAGATTGAATGGGAACGGGAAAGATATTTCCTGGAACCAGTTGGTGCCGTGAAGTTTTTCAAATCCTGACGCACCAAACTCAACAGCAAGTACAAGCCTTAGAAACAGTGGCGGAAATATCTCCCCCAAAGAGTTCAATTGATCGGTAGTTTGATGATAGACCTTCAAGCCCTTATTTAAGATAGAACATTCGTGCATCATAATTTCCCCTTGATTCATTAATGATGCTACTTAGTCGAATTGTGGTGCTATAACTTACAAGCCAAAACGATAATTTTCTATTTTCTGGATTGTGCGCTTGAAATTTTATAGTAAAGCCTGATACCTAAAAGTAAGGCTAAGATAAACATATAAAAAAGTGGCTCTCTTAGATCTTTTTTAACCAACCACAGAAAATGCACTACACCTAAAATAGCAATAAAGTAGACTGTTTGATGCAATAGCTTCCATCGTTCTCGCAGTAGCCTGATCATAAAGTTATTAGAGGTTAAAGCGAGCGGCAGCGTCAACACAAAAGCCAAGGCGCCAACAAGCACGTATGGATGCTTGGCTATGTCTTTGACAATATCAGGCCAATCAAAGCTGTAATCCAGCCAAATATAAGTAGTGATATGCAGGCAGGCATAAAAGAACATAAACAGGCCTAACATTCGTCTGAATTGTAGTTGCCATGCGCGCCCTGTCAGTAGCCTTATGGGGCTGAGACTTAGCGTGGTTAACAAAATAAATAAAGTCCAGAAGCCAGTTGATCGCTCAATAAACTCGATTGGATTTGCCGATAAATCATCAGCAATGGCCAAGTAAATCAGCCGAAATAACGGTACCAGACACAATAGAAACACCATGCGTTTAATGCCAGCTATTTGTTTTTTGCTGGGAATCTTGCCGATGAAGCGTAACATTGATGTTGCCTTAAAAGTTTTTTCGCAAGTCCATGCCAGCATACATCTGCCCTACTTGTTCGGTGTAACCATTGAACATCTGAGTTTTGATTCTTCCGGCAAAGAGCCCTGCTCCGATCCTTTTTTCAGAAGACTGTGTCCAGCGCGGATGCTCAACCTGAGGATTTACATTGGCATAAAAACCGTATTCTGCAGGACCAGCTTTCATCCACGTAGTAATTGGCATTTTATCTGTGAAACGAATTTTCACAATGGCTTTTGCACCCTTAAAGCCATATTTCCATGGAACCACCAAGCGCATGGGGGCGCCGTTTTGGTTGGGCAATGCCTCGCCATACAAACCAACCGCCATAATAGTCAGCGGATTCATTGCTTCATCCATGCGCAAGCCCTCGACATATGGCCAATCAAGTATTGGTAGATTAACGCCGGGCATCTGCTGCGAATCTGCCAAAGAGATAAATTCCACATACTTGGCATTGGCATTTGGCTCTGCCCATTTAATCAGTTGTGAAAGTGGAAATCCCACCCACGGAATGACCATAGACCACCCCTCTACGCAGCGCATACGATAAATGCGCTCTTCTAAAGGAGCTAGTTTGTAAATATCCTCAATACTAATGACTTTATTTTTCTTAACCTGGCCTTCAATGCTGACAGTCCACGGTTGAGGTTTGAATAATCTGGAATGTATCGCTGGCTCATCTTTGCCGGTACCAAACTCGTAATAATTATTGTAACTGGTGACATCGTCGTAGGCTGTTAATTTCTCGCCGGCACCATATTGGGTTTTGCTAAAGCCAGGGAGTCTGAGTGATGATTTATTTGTTTTTGATTGAGGTGATAAGTTGCCGGGAATGGCTGCGTGTGCTGAGTTGCCAAGCAGGCCGGCACTGCCGGCCAGTAGGCCTACTAAGCCTGCTTGCTGTAAAAACTTACGCCGGTCATCAAATACTTCTTTAGGGGTGATTTCCGATGGAACAATGTCAGACTTTGTTTGAATAATCATGGTTCGACCTTAGATATGGGTACTCATTTATAGAGTTCCATCAACATTATTGATAATGTTAGTTAGTCAAACTTGTAGCGGGTTCCTTACAAGGTTAGCTATTATTTAATTAGATTCCGTAATTAAATTTTTGGTTTCTTTGGTGATTTCATCATCCAATGCCTGATCATTGGTGCTTTTGGCAATTGCCATGGCTTTTTCTATGAAAGTCTTTGCTGACAGCGTGTCTCCGGTGGCAGCCTTGATTTGTGCTAATACATAATAACCTTGCGCTTCATAATAAGGCCCACCCTGCTCATTAGCGAATTTAATGATCTTGTTCAGTGTGTTTTCTGCACTGTTATAGTTCTTTGCCGCCAAGTAATAACGTCCTAACGTAATGCTGGCATTTGCGAACTGGTCTGGCGTCCCTGATTTTTGATGCATAAAATAAGCTTTTAGCTGATATTCAACAGCCTTTTCATGCTGATCCATAAGGTGATAGGTAAGTGCGATTTTTTCAAAGCTTTCACCGCGTTCATTATCGTTTGCATCTAGTTTGCTAGCGGTTAAATAAGATTCCAATGCAGAAGGATATTGTTTAGTCTCAGAGTGGACATTGCCGATGCCAATATGAGATACACGTTCAAATGCCTTGCTTTTTGCAAGGCTGGCTTGTTTTAAGCTTAGTTGATAACTTGAAAGCGCTTGTTCATATTGATTGGCATTTTTATAAGCGTGACCGGTTACTAGTGCAACAATGGTTTTATCAAAGGCATCATTAGATAGTTTATCTGCCGATTTAAATGCTGTTAATGCAGATGTTAAATCGTCTTGTGCGCTATAGATACGCCCCTGGCACATCAGGGCATCGCGGTCATTTTTATTGACATTTAATGCCTTGATTGCCAGCTTGGAGGCTGCAGCCAAATCGCCCTGCTCGTAGGCTTTATTGCAGGCATAAGCGTCATCTGAAACAGCATAAACATTATTAAAATACAATGAAATGAATAATGTAGTTAAAGTTAATTGTAGCTTCATATTTACACGGACTCTTTGATTATAATGGGGGATGTTTTATAAAAAATCAGACCAGTTAAATTCTTTTTGCACGGTAGCAAAAAAACTGGGGTTCAAAAGAGATTGTTTGGTGTTGTAACGTAATGTATGCCCTGCTTCATCAACGATATCCCCGCCTGCTTCTTTCAGCACGCAATGCGCTGCTGCGGTATCCCATTCTGAAGTAGGCCCCAGTCTTGGATAAACATCTGCCGTGCCTTGCGCCACTAAACAAATTTTTAGAGAGCTGCCCATGTGGATAAGTTCAGGGACTGCGCCGGTGGCAACGTGGATATTGTGTAAAAAATGCTGGAAATTATGATCAATATGAGATCGGCTGCCAGCTACGGTGAGCTTCTCAAGGTTAAAAGACCTGGTGTGGATTTGAAATGCAGCCTGATTTTTAATTTGTTTAAACGCACCATGCCCCACAGATGCAAAATACAGCAGCTCAGTCACTGGTGCATAGACCACTCCCAGTACCGGAGTGTTGTTGTAAATTAAAGCAATATTGACTGTAAACTCACCATTACGCTTAACGAACTCGCGCGTGCCATCAAGCGGGTCAATTAGCCAGTATAACTGCCATGAGTTGCGTACCTTTGCATCTATTGCCTCAGACTCTTCAGACAGAACCGGAATTTCAGGTGTCAGTTGTTTTAACTCGTAAATAATCAGGTTGTGTGCAGCCAAGTCTGCCTGCGTCAATGGGGAGTTATCAGGCTTTTGTTTTACATCAAAATCTGTTTCATACACATCCATGATAGCCACGCCTGCGTTCTTTGCAATCGCAATCACGGCATCTAAATATTGATGGTAACTGTGTGTTTTCATATTTTAGCTCAGCAGTGCCAGTAATCCAGCTTCATCCAGAATTGCCACACCAAGCTCCTGTGCTTTATCCAGTTTACTGCCGGCTTCGGCACCAGCCACTACATAATCTGTCTTTTTAGAGACGCTGCCGCTCACTTTACCACCAGCCGTTTCTATCAGTTCTTTTGCGCTATCACGAGACATAGTGGGCAATGTACCGGTAAGTACGAATGTTTTACCCAGCAGATTGCCGGTTGCAGGCTGCTTGCCTTCGGTTTCAGGCCAATTGATCCCAGCTGCGAGCAATTCAGTAATAACGCTTTGGTTATGGGCTTCGGAGAAAAAGCTGGTAATCGATTCCGCAACCACGGGCCCCACATCGTTGACTTCGAGTAATTCTTGTGTGCCTGCATTCATCAATGACGGCAATTTCCCAAAGTGCTTGGCCAAGTCCTTAGCTGTTGCTTCACCTACATTACGCATGCCAAGCGCGTAGATAAAACGTGCCAGCGTTGTATTTTTACTGGTTTCAAGCGCATTGAGAATATTCTGCGCCGATTTGTTAGCCATACGATCAAGATTGCTGAGCGTATCCAAATCCAGTTTATAAATATCAGCCAGTGTATGTACCAGATTAGCTTCAACCAACTGGTCTACTAATTTGTCACCCAGGCCTTCAATATCCATGGCGCGGCGTGATGCGAAATGTGTGATTGCCTGTTTGCGCTGCGCCGGGCAAAATAAACCGCCGGTGCAGCGCGCCACGGCTTCATCTGCCTGCTTTAAAATATGCGAGCCGCATTCCGGGCAGGCTGTTGGCATCTCAAAGCGGCGCGCATTAGCCGGGCGACGTTCAGTTACAGCAAACACCACCTCAGGAATCACATCCCCTGCCCTGCGTACGCTGACCGTATCGCCGATATGAATATCCTTGCGGCGAACTTCATCTTCATTATGCAAGGTGGCATTGGTTACAGTTACGCCACCAACAAATACCGGTTTTAATCTGGCAACTGGCGTAATCGCGCCAGTGCGCCCTACCTGCACGGTAATATCCTCAACAATAGTGAGCGCCTCTTGTGCCGGGAATTTATGCGCTATTGCCCAACGTGGAGCTCTTGATACAAATCCCAATTCATTCTGCTGAGTGAATTCGTTGACCTTATACACCACCCCATCAATATCGTATGGCAACTGGTCGCGTTTTTCACCGATTTTCCGGTAATAAGACCTGAGTCCATCGGCACCGGTTACCACATCGCGCTCATGGCTTACCGGAAAATGCAAGCTTGCCAGATAGTCCATAGCTGAACTGTGATTGTTCAAAGCTGGAATACCTTCTGCCGCACCTAAACCATATGCAAAAAAAGTCAGTGGGCGTTGTGCTGTTACCTTGGCATCCAATTGCCGCAGACTGCCAGCTGCCGCATTACGCGGATTGGCAAATAACTTATCGCCTCGGCTTAGCTGCGCTTGATTTAACCTTTCAAAATCACGTTTCAACATCAGCACTTCACCCCGTACCTCCAATAATCGTGGCGGTTCCGCACAATGCAAACGCATGGGAATTGCACGCAAGGTACGTAGATTATGACTTACATCTTCACCAGTGTAGCCATCCCCACGCGTAGCACCTTGCGTAAAAATACCGTTTTCATAAGTCAGCGTAATAGCCAAGCCATCAAATTTGGGTTCCACTGCATATTTGATCTGGGCGATGCCCAGCGCCTCACATATCCGTTTATCAAACGCGGCTAACTCACTGTCTTCAAAAGCATTGTTAAGCGATAACATCGCCTGGCGGTGGGTGATGCTATTGAAGGCATTGATGGCAGATCCGCCAATGCGCTGCGTAGGTGAATCTGCTGTAATTAGGGATGGATGCAACTGTTCCAATGTTTGCAGTTCACGATAGATTTTATCGTACTCACTGTCAGGTACAGATGGCATATCAAGCACATAGTATTCGTAGTCATAACGAGCTATTAAGTTCCGTAGCTCCAGAATGCGTAATTGTGGGTCGCGCTGATCCGCGCTAGTGCTGAACATTTCTTGATACCCGAGTTAAGAAAACAGTCTGTGCGCGCAATCTGAGCCTGGGGCAATGCCTCGCGTCAGCATGGTGGCCTGGATTATCTTGAGTTGATGGCGTATTTTTTCAATCTGAACATCACCCAGCGGTCTATTGTTATCATCCACGAGTTGCGCGTTCAAGCCGGTTTCCATTTGTTTTGCCACTTGTACCATATGGTTAAAGGCCTCAGTGCAGTTTTTTACGTGCGGGATGTCAAGCTGGAATGTGATTGCTTTTACAACCGAAGATCTGAGCATGTCAGGGCTGAAAGGATGATGATCGCGATTAAACATTACAAATGATGGCATCTGTGGATTCGCAACTGAAGAGTCTTGATTTTTCACAGTTTCAGCAAAGTATTTAAACGTCCCATCAGCGGCCAGCTCAAGTCCCTGTGCCTCAGCCAGCCCCCTGAGTTTAGTGCCGGTAAATGCACCGTTTTCACCATGTACCAGATGAAAGCCCATGGTTTTATCAACATCAATGCAGAATGTATCCAACGCCGTAGCGTCAGCAACCGGGTCGCTGGTACGTTGCCACTCTACATGCGCATCAATATCCATACCCAAGGTTTCAACTGCCAACTGGTAACGGTTTACAACACCGCGTGAAACTGGGCCGGCACGGTCAGCTAGCTGCAGGCTGCATGTAATGATTGATATCTGCTGATTTTTAAATCCGGGCTGGGATGAAACCTCGCTTAACAACTGCCAGTGGTTGCCTGATGTCAGCACATATACAAAAACTGGCTTATCGAAGTCATCAAAAACATTTTTCAAGGCGGCAGTCACTGCGTCTATGGTCAGCTCGGCATTCAAATGCAACTTCGCTATTAAATCTACTTGTGCATGCAATGCTGCCGGCAGGCTAGGAGCAACTGCTTCTGCACTTACATTACCCACAGGCATATCGTCACCATTGTTCTGTGAGTCATCAAGGCTTTCCAGCTTATTAAATACACCTTCAAAAATAGCTTTAATCCCGTCATGGTTTGCCGGCTTGCTATTTACAAGCGGATCATCGAAAGCTGGTGGAGCGCTTACAAAAGCTGTAGGCACAACTGCGGCAATGTCATCAGCAGGAATCGAATCAATTTCAGGTTCGGCATAAGCGCTATCACTAGCATTAGCCAAGCTATCTGTTAAGTTTCCAGTAATTTCGATATGCGGTTCTTGTTTAGTGCCTGAAGTTTCTTTAAAAGAATCATGGTCTATAGAAAAGTCATCCTGATCAAAATCGGCTTTTGCATAGCGTGGGCTATCGGCGTCTGAAGATAGCTCTTCTACGATAGCCTCAGCAAATACTACAGGTTCAATAGATAACGATTCTTCTGGTGACACTTGTTCCAGTAAGGCATCACTGTTCACATTGGAAAAGCTGGATTCTACCTGTTTATGAAATCGTCTTTCTTGCCACCAGTTAAATACCAAAACGGCGGCAATAATCACGCCACCGATGACAATTAATACCATTTGCAAATCGTTCATTTACATTAAACTTTCATCAATAATCCAGCATCAAGATTGGCTATACCTCGGCCATTCTCACAGCTGCTTCCATATCTACGTCTACTATGCGCGAAACCCCAGATTCCTGCATAGTAACACCTATCAATTGCTGCGCCATTTCCATCGTGATTTTATTATGACTTACGTATAAAAATTGCGTTCTTTCAGACATTTTTTTAACCATTGTACAAAAACGCTCTGTATTGCTGTCGTCCAGCGGCGCATCCACCTCATCCATCAGGCAGAATGGTGCGGGATTAAGCCGGAACAGAGCAAAGACCAAAGCCAGCGCAGTTAAAGCTTTTTCCCCGCCTGATAAAAGATGAATTGTGCTATTTTTCTTGCCGGGTGGCTGTGCAAACACCTGCATACCGGTGTCTAGTATCTCATCTCCAAGCAACACCAACCTTGCCTGCCCGCCGCCAAACAATGTAGTAAACAGCTCGTTAAAGTGTCGGTTTGCCTCATCAAAAGTAGCTTGTAAACGGCTTCTGGTTTCGCGGTCTATTTTACGAATAGCATCTTCGAGAGTTTGGCTCGCATCTATAAGGTCAAGGCACTGGCTATCCAGATACTGCTTACGGGTTTGTTCAGTCGCCAGTTCTTCAATAGCCGCCAAATTTACTGCACCCAAGGCTTCAATGTCAGATTCCAGGTTGGTTTTTTTATTTTCCAGTTGGCTTATTTTCAAACCAGCGCCTTGCAACTGACTCAAACTGCTTGCCAATACTGCCTCTTCCAGATTGAAAGATGCAAGCTCTGATTGGCATTGTTCAAAATGCAAGCGCGCTTCCTGCTCGCTTAAGCGGCTAGCCTCAAGCTTGTCACGCAGCGGATGCAGCAATTGCTCATTTTGCAAGCGCGTACGCTCCTGTTGCATTAAACTTTCCTGACATTCGCTCATTACATTACGCGCTGTGGAAAGCGCAGCTTCACGCTCTTGTTTTACATTCAATGCAGCTTCCAGATGGGCTTTTAAAGTTTCCATCTTGGTAGCGTTAAGGGTGGTTTCCACATCATTACTACGGACTTTTAAACTGGTTTTTTCTTCATGTAAGAATTCAAGTTTAGAATTTAACTCTTTGATATTGTTTTCAATTAACTTTATATTGAATACTTTTTCCTGATAGCTACGCTCCATGCTCTGCAGGTGATTGCGCGCTTCATTGAGTAAATTTTCCGCATGCTGTTTTTTTGCTTCATTGGTGGATTTTTCAGCCTGCATTTGCATTAATGCTGTAGCAATCTCAGTAACTAAAGTTTCTTTAGCAAGCTTTTCACTTTGGAGTTTTTCCAGTTTTTGCTGTGCCAGATCGCAATCAGCCTCCAGCATTGACTTTCGTTGCAATACACTCGTTAATTGTTGTTTTAGTTGCTGCAGGCTCAAGTTAAGCTGGTGCGCCTGCTGTGTGATGTTTTTTAAATGCTGCTGCTGCGCATGCTGGTTGGAGCGTAACTCTTGCAGTTCAGCCTCAAGCTGCCCGAGTTGTACGTTTGCTGTAGCCGACTGCTGCTGCATATCAGGTAACTGGGTTTCCAATGCATCCAGCCTTGCCTGACGTTCCAGAACGCCATGCAGCAGGGATTGTGCGCCAAAATACATCACACTGTTTTGTGTATAAATATCACCCTGCTGATTAACTAGACATTCACCTGGACTAAGGCTTTGGCATGCATGGGCTACGTCAACACCATCACTCAGCAGATACACCCCTGCTAACCAGTCATGCAGTACTGACTGATAATCCGGTGCAATATGCGCAAGTAGTGAAAGTATGGGAACATGTGGTGATGATTTTATCGCTGTGTTTTTTTCTTGTGGCTTACTGAATGCAATGCCAAGCGCGGCAGGCGGCCTGATTTCAGATAAGGCCTTGTCGTGTATCACTGCATTCAGCCTGGCACCCAATACCGCTTCAAGAGCCGTTTCCCAGCCGGCTTTAATGCTAATCACCTGCCAGAGTCGCTTGTTATTATCCAGCCCTGAATGCTTTAGCCATGAGGCTAAACTTGCCTCATTGTTTGCATCGCGCATGGATTGCTGAATTTTTGATAAAGAACTGATTTCAGCTTCCAGTAGGTGCTGCGCGCGCTGACACTCATGCACACGTTCACGCGCTATCTTGATGGCACTGTGAATCGCGGCTTCTTTTTCTACAACATTCGCGACACTCTCTTCAGTTAAGTTGATTTCAGCTTGCAGTGCCTGAAATTGTGTTTGTTTATCAGTTAACTCAATATCAGATGGAACCTGTAACGTAACTAAATTCTGTTGCAAGCGTTTTAATTGCTCGCCAGTATCAGTTATCGTGCGCGAAATATGCCCTACATTCGCCTGCTCCAGACGCATTCTTTGTTCTGCATTTAGCCAAGAGGTTTGGCTGGAGTTGAATGCGGCCAATGCGGCCTGATGCTGCTGCGTGTTGGTGGTAAGCGATTCGCCTGCAACCTGAGCCTGCGTCTCTGCGGTTGCAAAATCAGAGTTTGCGGCCAGTAAATCGTTTTTTGCTAGCAGCAATCCATTTTCAACATTCGCCTGTTGCGTCGCATTCTTTTCTAATTGCACAACCAGTTGCTGTAACTGTAGTTGCAAGCGTTCACGCGCTTCAGCCGTGTTTTTCACCTGATTTTCAAGATTGGATACCGTAGCATTGGCTTCATAGTAGCCCGCCTGTGCGGCATTCACAGCCTCTGTTGCTGACGCGTGTTCCTGCCGGATGGTTTCCAACACACTTTCACTATTACGCAAGTTTGCCATTTGCGCTTCCAGCTCGTTGGCTAACTTTTCTACTGTGCGCCCTGCCTTCTCCCAGATGGCACTTGCCTCCTGTTTTTTCAGAAGCCAGATTTGGCCTCTGGTAAGGTTTAAAGCTTCATGTAGCCGATGATACTGTTCAGCCACCATAGCTTGAGATTGTAAGCGCAGGATCTGCTTATCCAACTCACGCAATATGTCTTCTACCCGCGTCAGGTTTTCACGCGTATCGCGCAAGCGCAATTCGGTTTCTCGCCGGCGCTCCTTGTATTTGGTAATGCCGGCTGCTTCTTCCAGAAACACACGCATCTCTTCCGGCTTAGCCTCAACAATCCGGCTGATAGTATTCTGTCCGATAATGGCATAGGCTCGGCCCCCAAGCCCCGTTCCCAGAAATAAATCAGCCACATCGCGACGACGCACAACAGTATTATTAATGTAGTAAGTAGACCCCTTGTCACGCTCAATGACGCGTTTAACCGAAATCTCTGCGTATTGTGACCATTCGCCTGAAGCACCGCCAAGGCTGTTGTCAAACACCAACTCAACACTGGCGCGCGAAATGGGCTTGCGATTGCCAGAGCCATTGAAAATAACGGCATCCATGGCGTCCGCACGCATCTCTTTGGCTGATGACTCTCCCAGCACCCAGCGCACGGATTCCATTACATTGGATTTGCCGCATCCATTGGGCCCAACAACACCTACGCGCTGCCCATGAATATGCAACGTTGTTGGGTCAACAAACGATTTGAATCCGGCTAGTTTTAGGTGGGTTAAACGCAAAGTCAAGTATAAATACGGTTACAAATTATTGTTTGAATTGTTAAGCGTTATAATAACGTTTTTTAAACAAAAAGCAGTATATCTATCATGAGCAATCAATCTCTAGGCGCAAAACCTACCTCACTACCCAGCAAAACCCTGGAAACTTTCGAGAATCCAAACAAAACACGTGATTTTCATATTCATATGGAAATTCCTGAGTTCACCTGCTTATGTCCTAAAACCGGACAACCCGATTTTGCAGTGATCTATCTGGATTACATTCCAGATCAAGCCTGTGTTGAACTTAAAAGCCTGAAGCTGTATATGTGGTCATTTCGTGACGAAGGCTGCTTCCACGAGGCAGTTACCAATCAAATTCTGGACGATTTGGTCGCAGCTACACAACCAAAATTCATGCGCGTCACGGCTAAGTTCTATGTACGAGGCGGTGTTTTTACCAACGTGATTGCTGAACATCGTAAAGCTGGATGGCAACCGCAGCCACGCATTGAATTAACGCAGTTCGAAAGTCAATCCAACATTCGCGGTTAAGTTTGTAAATTAAGTGATACCGGGATAATTCGGCATATACATTAATTTTTGAGAATTTAAGCAAATTAAAAGGAAAGTGATTGACAAGCCCCGCGCCCATCTTTAATATGGCGCCTCGCTGACACCGCAATAGTTTGAAAGCGAAATATGTAGGTTTGGGGGTATAGCTCAGCTGGGAGAGCGCTTGCATGGCATGCAAGAGGTCAGCGGTTCGATCCCGCTTACCTCCACCAATGATGTTAAAAACCGCTTCGGTTTGTTAGCAAAATGTAGTAGAATATCGCACTTGTAGTTAGGCAGTAAAAATTCTTAGGTCCCCATCGTCTAGAGGCCTAGGACACCTCCCTTTCACGGAGGCGACCGGGGTTCGAATCCCCGTGGGGACGCCAAAATTCGCGTAAACTGTTTTATAACAATTTACCAGCTAGGCTTAAAAATCAGGGTGCCACATCAAAGTGACGCCCTATTTTTTTAGGTGGTAACAATTTCTTAGGTCCCCATCGTCTAGAGGCCTAGGACACCTCCCTTTCACGGAGGCGACCGGGGTTCGAATCCCCGTGGGGACGCCAATATGGCCACAAGTCTTTTTATGGCCGGCTTTCAAACGCTATACTTATTTCTTATCCTTACCTATCTGGTTGCCGATAATACCACCTACCGCTGCACCGCCTACGGTTCCAACTCCACTACCACCAGTCAGTACGGCACCAGCAGCAGCTCCTACACCAGCACCAATTGCGGTATTTTTATCACGAGTAGACATCCCGCTACAGCCATTCAAGCTAATTAATAATAGAGTTACTATTGCTATTAGATTAAAACTATATTTTGTTTTCATAATAATGCCTCTTTGTTTAATGCAGTAAAAACTCTATCTATAATAGACAGTTATTCTGAACTGCAAGCAGATTGTGCATTTATTACAATCACAAAGTCTGTGCGCTAGCGTGCATAGCGTAGAATTTATTAAGTGGCACCCAAATTAAAATGATGTGTATTATTGTGGCCGATTAAGCTTTATTGATGAGCCTTAAAAAAAACACATGTAGATTGAATAAATTCCCATGGAAATTACACAAAACCCTCACTTGAATCATCTGCTTGATGCGCTGCTTAAAGCAGATTATGACCGTCTTTTCCCTAATCTGGAGTTGATAGAAATGTCACTAGGTCAGGTTTTATGTGAATCTGGTGACAAATTAAAGCATGTGTACTTCCCTACTACTTCCATCGTGTCTTTACTTTATGTCATGGAAAATGGTGCTTCTGCAGAGATTGCTGTGGTCGGTAATGAGGGAATACTTGGCGTTCCAATTTTATTGGGTGGCGATAGCACGCCAAGCAGAGCCGTGGTGCAGAGCGCAGGTTACGGCTACCGAATGAAAGCACAATTACTAAAAAACGAGTTCAATCTGGCAGGGCAATTACAGATCCTTTTACTGCGCTATACCCAAGCGTTAATTACACAGATGGCGCAAACCGCTGTGTGCAACCGGCACCATTCAGTGGAGCAGCAGTTATGTCGCTGGCTATTATTGAGTATTGACCGCTTATCAGGCAATGAATTGAATATGACCCAAGAATTAATTGCCAATATGCTTGGCGTACGGCGCGAGGGCGTTACTGAGGCTGCGGGGGCGTTGCAGCATTTGGGATTAATTCATTATAGTCGCGGTCATATCAAGGTACTGGACAGGAAAGGTCTGGAAGCCAAAAGCTGTGAGTGCTACCAGGTAGTAAAAACTGAGTTTGACCGCCTGTTGCCGGCTTTGCACAGCATAACTCTTTAACATTAATTACCTCTCGGCACATCAGCCCGATACAACGACACTTTGAATATTAGACCTCGAAATATTTGACTTAGAAATATGAAATCTCGCAATTTGACACTTCGTCTGAGTAAAGAGTTTATGTGTGATAGCGAACAGACGACAAGAAAGTTTTCTATAGCCTGACAACTTTAATAGTTAATAGAATTTCTCTCTATACACTCACATACGAGGGCGATTTCAAGACTCATGACAACACTGGTTTAGAAGCTGCTTCTTGCAGTTGTTACCATAAAGATCGAAACATACACCCGTGTTTTTGATAATAAATAATTACACTAGCGCCGACCGGTAAGTAAACCAACGATAACTCCAACGCCAGCAGCGATTCCAATAAACCACCATGGATTATCGTGTACATAAACATCGCTAGCCTTAGCTGCCACTTTAGTTCTGGCGAGTGCATTAGACTGAGCATCTGCCATTCTGGCTTTTGCAATACCTAGCGAATGCCCCGCTTTGGCGCGAACTTCCGCAAACTTCTCCCCGCCTGTACTGGCGGTCGCTTTCAGTAATGCTTCTGCATCTGCTACAGCCTCTTTGAACTCATTGGTTAATTGGTCTTTATTGAATTGATCAGATAATTTTTCCATGCTTCTCTCCACTTTTCATTCAAATCAAATTGCTCTAAACATCTTTCCTTGTAGTTAATCTCTTAAAAAAAACTGATGCTACTTACGTGCGACCAGGAGGATAGCTCCTGCCACCATTGCCGCCACACCGGCCCAAACCGGGATGTTGACTGTTTCTTTATCCTTGACAGACAGTTCTATCGGACCAATTTTGGCCTGATGCGTCTCTTTGGTGTATGTGAAACTGCCATATGCCAGCCCTAGGGCCCCGGCCACAATCAACACGATTGCCAACATTTTGATTGCATTCATTTTGTCTCTTTCTGTATAAACATACTCACTTTGGCAGTGAGACAGCCTAGGGTTTGAATCCTTGAATAAGCAAACAAGTTTGCCGAGTCACTTATACAACAAACTCTTTATAATCGCCTGCCTTGGATCACGCGTAGTAATATAACAACGATTGCTACTACCAAAAGAATATGGATTAATCCACCCATAGTGTAGGCTGAAACTAGGCCAAGCACCCAAAGAATAATCAATATAACTGCAATGGTTTCAAGCATTTCTTATACTCCTTATATGATGATCACAGACCACTTAACTTTAAGTTGCAAGTCATTCGTTTTTAACAGAAGCAACACCCTTAACGCCGCGTGCGATTTCAACTGCATTGTTGACTCCAATTACAAGATTGATAATTCAGTGCGTTACTACAGCGTGCATCCAGCATCAACCATGTAAATACAACCAGCTGGGTGCTTAGTCTTTTTTCAACAATAAGCTGTTTTTGACCGATTTCACACCTTCAGTTTCAGCTGCAATTTTTTCAGCCTGTTGAATTTGACTTTCTGTTTCAACAAATCCGCTTAACTGTACAACCCCTTTATGAGTTTCAACACTTACCTTCAGGCTTTTTAAACCCTCATCTTTTAGTAAATTACCTTTAATTTTTGAGGTGATAACACTATCTTTTACAACGCGTTTAACATTCTTTTGTTCTGCTTGTGATTTGTAATTTGTATATTCCTCTTGGTCAAGGCTGCCATCTTTATTTTTATCAGCAGCTGAAAAATGTTTAGAAAAAAGTTTTTCATTTTTCACTTCTGATTGAGTAAGGCTGTTGCTGCTATCAACATCCAAGGCTTTGAATGATGTGGCATATGCACTTTGATTAACCTCATTCAGATTGTCTATCGCAAAAACCTGTGAACTAGCTGTGCCTGCAGTCAACGCAATTGCAAACATGGTAAATTTAAAATGGGTGTTGTTTTTCATGATAACTTCCTATTGGTGATGTAAAAATGAACTACTGTCCAGAATAAGAATAATATCCAATCGAATCTGTGCGCTAGCAAACATAACAAACTATTTCAGTTCCCAAATATTAAAACAAGCTTGGCTGTTTCCTTGTTGCAGGTTTGCTATCTTGTACCGAATAGCCCTTTCTGGCGCGTTTTAACAAGTATTTGCTTAAGTTATCACCTTCAATTATTTTGATTTTTCCTTTAACTACACTATTGGCTGAGAGTCCATCACAAAGTTCCACTCGGGATAATGACGCGTTGTCTGGAATGTCCATGATCCGCACGCCTTTACCGCCATTAGGATACTCATTAACTTCAGTCACAGGAAACACCAGCAGCTTGTTTTCTGATGAGGTGACAGCAATGTGGGTTTTATCATCCAGTTTGATTGGCTGCAGAATGGTAGTTTTATCTTCAGGCTTCATGAAAGCCTTACCGGCTTTAGGTCTAGCCACCAGTCCTTTCAGCGGCGCCACAAAGCCATAACTGTTCGAGGTAATGAACAGGTATTTATCTTCATCTTTACCGGAAAGTGCATGGGCCAATTTGGCGCCGTTCTGCACCTCGATTATCGAGCTGATAGGTATGCCATCCCCTTTACCTCCGGGTACGGTTGAAGCATCAAACGAATAGCAGCGTCCATTCGTGTCCATCAGCACAATCGGCAAGACTGTGCGCGTTTCAATCACAGCAAATTCACCATCACCAGCTTTCCAGGTGATGCTGTCGCGCTCAATACCGTGGCCTTGTCTAGCCCTGATCCAGCCATTTTTAGATAACAGTATCGTAACAGGCTCATCTACCACAAATGCCTTCTGGCCACCCTGCACACGTTCTACAGGCTCTATCAATGTGCGACGCTCATCTCCGTATTTATCGGCATCCTGCTTGATTTCTTTTGCTGTAAGTCTGCGTAATTTTGTATCGCTGCCCAATATGGTTTGCAAGCCATCAGCTTCTTCACGCAGGTCTTTAAGTTCTTTTTCAATCTTGAAACCTTCAAGCCTGGCCAATTGGCGCAACCTGATTTCCAGAATATCCTCAGCCTGAATCTCGCTCAAATTAAATGCGTTAATCAAATCTGTTTTTGGTTCATCAGAGTTGCGAATGACTTTAATCACTTCATCGATATGCAGGAAAGCGATCATGCGGCCTTCAAGAATATGGATACGCTTATTGATCTTATCCAGATCAAACTGGCAGCGTCTGCGTACCACATTAAGGCGAAAATCTATCCATTCCCTGATGATGGCAATCAGCCCTTTTTGTGCAGGACGCCCATCCGTACCTATCATCACCATGTTTACCGGACATGAGACTTCCATACTGGTATGCAGCAGCAGGAATGCCATCAGTTCATCACTGGAAATCTTGCTGGTTTTCGGCTCGATGATGAGTCGAACATCTTTTTTTCCTTCGCTCTTAACACTATCAATCATGCTCAAGGCAGACTGTTTTATCAGCAATTGCTCCTGGTCTATGGTTTTTTTGTCTTTTTTCGGCTTTGGATTCGATATCGCCAGAATTTCATCCTGTATCGTTTCCACAGAAACACCCTGCGGTAATTCATTGATAATAATCCGCCACTGGCCACGTGCCATTGGTTCCACCAACCATCGGGCGCGTAGCCTGAGCGAACCACGCCCGGTTTCATAGATTGAGTAAATATCAGTTGTTTGTGAGATAAGCTGTGCGCCACAAGGAAAGTCAGGGCCAGGCACATGCTGCATTACGTCTTCAGTGGTGCAGTTAGGTTTGTCCATAACATACAGCACCGCATTGGCGATCTCGCGCATGTTATGCGGCACCATTTCAGTTGCCATACCAACAGCAATGCCTGAAGCCCCATTGAGCAACATCATCGGCAATCGAGCTGGCAGCAACACCGGCTCCTGAAACGCGCCGTCATAGTTGCTTTGGAAGTCTACGGTGCCGCGGTCAATTTCAGACAGCAACAGATCAGCAATCGGCGATAGACGCATTTCGGTATAACGCATCGCAGCTGCGCCATCTCCATCACGCGAGCCAAAGTTGCCCTGACCGTCAATTAATGGATAGCGTAGCGTAAAATCCTGCGACAGGCGCACGGCAGCTTCATAGGCGGAACTATCGCCATGCGGATGATACATACCCAATACGTTACCAACCACACGGGCTGACTTTACCGGCTTGACGCCAGCAACGAGGCCCATTTCCTTCATGGCATACAGAATGCGACGCTGCACAGGTTTCTGCCCGTCTTCTACAGACGGTAAAGCACGACCTTTTACAACTGATACGGCATAGGACAGGTAGGCATTTTCTGCATATTCGCCAATTGGTACTGCACCCTCTTCATTATTATTCACGTAACCGTCCATTAAACATCTGCCTCCACATCATTACCACGACGTTCCATCCATTCTTTGCGTGCTGCTGATTCGTTCTTGGCCATTAACATATCAAACATCCTGATAGCTTGCTCTACGTCGCCTTCCGGTAATTTCACCTGTATCAAGCGCCTGGTATCTGGACACAAGGTGGTCTCCCATAGCTGGTCTGGATTCATTTCCCCCAGACCTTTGAAACGCTGAATAGACAGCTTGTCTTCAGCGATACCTTCGCGTTTTAGTTTTTCAATCATGGAGATTTTTTCAGCATCATCTGACACATAGAGTTTACGTAATGGCTTGCTCTTGCCTTGCGCCGGCACATCTATGCGGTACAGCGGCGGCTGTGAGATATACACATGGCCGCGTTCAATAAGTTTTGGTGCGTGTCTTAACAGCATGGTGAGAAGCAGCACCTGAATATGTGATCCATCTACGTCCGCATCGGACAATATACACAATTTACCGTAACGCAAACCCGAAAAGTCAGGCTCGTCTTTTAATGTGTGAGGCTCAATGCCCAATGCCACAAAAATATCATGCACTTCAGAATTTGCAAAAATGCGACCGGCATCGACTTCCCATGTATTCAACACCTTGCCGCGTAACGGCAACAAGGATTGAAATTCATTGTTGCGGCCCATTTTGGCACTGCCACCCGCGGAGTCGCCTTCAACCAGAAACAGCTCGGCTTCCATTGTGCCGGCAGCTTCGCAATCCGTTAACTTGCTTGGCATAATATTGATGCCGGAGGATTTACGTTTTTCTATTTTCTGTGTGGATTTATTGCGCGCAGCTGCGGTACGGTTAACCAGATCGGAAATACGTTTGGCGTGATCTACATTCTGACTCAGCCATGTTTCCATATAAGGCTTTATTGCAGAAGCCACCATCTTCATCGCGTCGCGATTGGTCAGCTTTTCTTTGGTCTGCCCCTGAAATTGCGGATCCAGCACTTTGGCTGCCAGCACATGGCAGACATTATTCCAGACATCTTCCGATGAAACCTTGAGACCACGCTGCATCATACCGTGATGCTCCATGAAGGTTTTAACCGCTTCAAACACCCCATTACGCATGCCAGCTTCATGTGTGCCGCCAGAGAGCGTTGGGATAAGGTTCACATAGGACTCGCCACGCCCGCCGCCAGCGCCGAAAGATAATGCCCATATAGCGCCCTCACCCTTGGATATGCTATCGCTATTCTCATTGTGATAAAACTCGCCTGAGATAATCGGGATAGGTACTTCATCATCTTCGATTACACGCTCACCTATGAATTCATCAAGATATTGCGGCAATCCATTTTCATACGTCCAGGTACGTTCTTCAAAGCCTTCATTGCCTTCTACCGATAGTGTCACCGTAACACCGCGTAACAGCACAGCTTTGGATTTGATTAGATGCTCCAGCTGCGGGATTGAAACTTTTGGTGAATCGAAGTATTTGGGATCTGGCCAGCACTTTACTGTAGTACCGGTATCCTTTTTCAGGCACTTTCCGATTTCTGATAATGGCGCAACGCAGTCACCATTTTCAAAAGAAAGACTATGGATTTTTCCATCGCGTTTTACTTTTACTTCCAGTCGAGTAGATAGTGCATTGGTGACAGAAACACCTACACCATGCAAGCCACCAGAAAAACGGTATGAACTGCTTTCATCCTCTTTATCGAATTTACCGCCGGCATGAAGCTGAACAAACACCAATTCAACCGCTGGCTGCGTTTCTCCAGTGGGTATTTGTACTGGAATGCCACGCCCGTTATCAGACACTTCGACCGCACCATCTTTAAAAATAGTAACGTTAATACTGGTGGCATGCCCGCCCAGCGCCTCGTCTGCTGCATTATCAATCACTTCCTGAACAATATGCGTGGGTGAATCAGTGCGCGTGTACATGCCCGGTCTGGCTCGAACAGGTTCCAATCCACGCAGGACCTTTACCGAGTCAGCGCCATATTCTTTTTCTGCCATTAATCTACCCTTTGGAATTTATATTCCAAGTTTAATTTACCTGATACCATTTTTAAAAACTATTTATTGTTCCGGCATAAATTAAACATGACAACCGTTCGTGCTGAGCCTGTCGAAGCACAAGAATCTGCTCACATTTAGATAAGCTCAATGCGAACGGATTTATGAATAAACGTTGCTGGATCAATATAGGCTGGATTCTGTTGAAAATTCTCTTGAACTGGGCTTGGCCTGATTTACCAAGGGTTAGTTTAGGCTTTAAGCAATTGTCTGTAGACTTAATTTTATAGAAACAACACTTGCTTACTAGCGGCACTTTTTATTTGATATTAAACAGGGAATTTGTAACCCTGCACAGTAAACAGTTTGACACAAGCATCAACAACTTTTTCATCAAAACGCACTCCTCGATAGCGCTTGATTTCATCCAGTGCCACGTCAATTCCCAGACCAGGACGATAAGGTCGGTGTGATGTTATTGCTTCAACAACATCAGCAACTGCGATAATTTTTGCTTCAAGTAATATTTGATCCCCTTTAAGGCCACGTGGATAACCTGAGCCATCCAGACTTTCGTGATGCTGTAAGACCATTTCTGCAATGGGCCAAGGGAATTTTACGTCCTTAAGAATATCATATCCGGCCTGTGGGTGCGTCTGCATGAACTTGTATTCAAGTGCACTGAGCTTGCCTGGTTTAGAGAGTATCTCTGCTGGAATATGAATCTTTCCTAAATCATGAATGGTAGCAGCAAGGTGAATGCCTGTAATTTGCTCATCAGGCAACCCCAACTCGCGCGCAATGGCTTGTGCTAAATTAGCAACCTGCCTTTGGTGACCTGCTGTATAGGGGTCGCGAGCTTCCACCGTATCGGCAATGACCTGAATAGATTGCTCAAGACTCTCTCGCAGTATTGTCGCATGCTTTTCCTGTTCTACACGAGCGCGTAAGGTAGTGATTCCATAGGCTAGATCATTAGTCAGCTCTTCCAGTAACCGAACTTCCGCATCGTCAAATGCTTTAGGGTCCGATGAATAAATGCTTAAACCGCCAAAAGTTCTGTCGCCGCCAGTCAAAGGCAGCGCAATATTTGAAACATAACCATGTACCAATGGAGTATCACGCCAAGGTTCAAATCCTGGATCAGTGCTGATGTCATGACAAATCTGTGTTATTCCACTGCGAATGGCTTTACCAATAGGTGATTGACCGCGTTCCGTATCGGCCCAGCTAAGATGCTGAGCCCAGTATTCACTTTCCTCTGCCCCTGACCAGGGGTTGGCTGTGCTATTTTTTTCCCATGCCATAGGCGTGATGCTTTTTTCCGGATTATCATCAGCATAATCTACGACCGCCAAGGCATAACCGCCTTGCTCAACAATAACGCTGGTAACCATTCGTAGTAAGTCATCTTCATTTTCTGCACGCACCAGCGCAAGATTGCCAGCTGACAACGTTTTGAGAGAGCGATTGACACGATTCAACGACTCTTCATCCCGCTTGCGCTGGGTGATGTCACGAATAATGCCAATAGCATTCCACAGCCCATTTCTTTTAATCGCCGAGAGTGACAGCTCAATAGGAAACTCCGTCCCATCTTTTCTCATTGCGGCTAACTCCAGTGTCTTGCCAATCGCTGGCCCCTCTCCGCTCTCCTTGAAATGACTGAAACCTTTATGATGCGCATCGTGGAATCGTTGGGGAGCCAATAGATTATGTAATGTTTGCCCAATAGCCTCTTGCTCCGAGTAGCCAAATATCTTTTCAGCAGCCTGATTCCAGTAGGAAATTTTTCCGTCACTATCCATCATGAGAATAGCATCTTGAGCGGAGGCAGTTATACCGCGAAGCTCTTCCTCTTTCTGCTTACGTTCGGAAATATCCTTACCCAACACCATCCAGACTTCACCATACTTGGGGTGGGTAAATACAGAAGCTGAAGCAGCGCACCATAAATGCTTTCCATCTTTAGTGATATTTTCCAACTCTCCCTGCCACACCCCTTTCTTAAACAACGTTTCACTAACAGATGCAGTAATTTCTTCAGCTGTTTGAGCTGAAGGAGCAAACAATATCGAAAAATGCTTACCGTTTAACTCTCCATCGGCATAACCGAACATGCGCTCAGCACCGGGGTTGGTATAAACAATAATGCCGTCAGTCGAGCAAATAAGCAGAACGGCTTCTGTCATCTGCTCCATCATTCTGGACTGAAGGTAAATATCCTCTCGAACAGATTGTTTGCTTATTCGCAAATGCCGGTAACGTTCAGGAATCTCCGGAGCAATAGCCCCAAACTGCTCAACAATGGTAAATGTACCGTCTGCCTGACAGCGAGAAAGATAAGTGTTTACCTGAGCATGATGCGTCATGGGTTCCATCTGAACAGCGCCTTGGGGGCCAGTCACCTTAATAGTTTCCAGGGCCTGAATTAACAATTCAGGATCAAGGCTTCCAGCTTGATTAGCTGCCTTGGCGAAGGCTTTTACACACAGATAGACACCTTCACCAAAATTGGTCAGAATGCCATCGCCCTGTGGCCAAATTCCTTTTACCCCGGGGAGTTTGGAAAGTCGCTTCAGATATTGTTTGTTTTCAGGCGTATCCAGCGTCATAAAATAGGTATTGCTGGAATAAAATCCTTCGCGCACCTCAGGCTGCAGCCTGCTGGCCATGGCTTCATCATAATGCCCCATTACTACTGCCATCTGCTTTTTTAGGCCTCTTTCAGAAAAGCGTTTGAGCAAATGTATCTGATCATCACCTGCAAAATAGGGAACAAACACGTTAGCTCCCGACTTTTCCACCTGATTCAGCAAGTGTTCGATATCGTCATCACTCACGCCTATAGGATAATATTCCTCACCGGCAACCTGCCCGCCAACCCTCTCAAGAGAACGTTTTGCCGCATCAATAGAGCCGCGCGGCCATTCATAATTATTGCCGGCAAAAAACATCTGCGGACCAAACTGATTACGCATATACGGAATCATCTTCTCAATTTGCTGGTTGGGTAAAGCTGCAAAATGGAAAAAATAATGGTCGAGAATGCTTCCCTCATAAAAAGAGAAATTAAGATAGGGGGTCCGGCGCGGCGCGGCTATCTGGTAGGCAACGGCAATGCGCGAATTAGATAGCAAGTTGCCAATAATAGCGGAACAATGATGATGCTCCACCAGCTTTCTTGCAGCCAGCACAGCGCTCTCCGGAAGGCTGCCATCATCTTCAATCACCAGTTCCAGCGGCTTGCCCAGAACTCCACCATTTTCATTAATTTCATCACAGGCGATTTTTCCAGCACGAGTGATTTCCGCACCATACATAGCTACCACCCCAGTTAGTGGCGGCATTAATCCTAGTTTTACAGTACTTTCACTCATATTTTCTTTTGCTGTTTTGTGGCAATTATTAAGGTTAAACTTCTGTCACATGCAGCCTATTTCAGGTTCCAGGTTTGCTTATTGTATGGCGAAGTTCTGTATTGAACTTCTCTATAGGTACAGGTTTGCCAAACAGGTATCCCTGATACGTCCGGCAGCCTTTGCTTAAAAGTAACTGTTTTTGCGCTTCAGTTTCAACACCTTCAGCAATAACATTCAATTCCAGACTGTTTGCCATTGCAACAATGGTTTGCACGATGGCCTGATCTCCATTGTTACTGGCAATATCCCGCACGAATGACTGATCGATTTTCAACTGGTACAACGGTAGGCGTTTAAGGTATTGTAATGACGAGTAGCCCGTGCCAAAGTCATCCAATGAAAAACGGATACCTATTTCCTTCAAAGCGTTCATGGTAGCCACTGTATCTTCTATGTTTTCCAGCAAAATACTTTCAGTTAGCTCTAATTCAAGTGACATCGGATTAATGCTATGGTTCTTAATGGCCAATTGCACCTGCTCGATAAAGTCAGGTTGGCGGAATTGCTTTGCGCTAACATTTACCGAAAGCGTAAGGTCACGTGTATATGCATCTTGCTGCCATGCCTTGAGCTGACCGCAGGCCGTATTCAATACCCACTGTCCAATAGGCAGGATCATTCCATTCTCTTCAGCCAGCGAGATAAAATCAGAAGGTAGTACTAATCCACGCTCAGGATGCAACCAACGAATCAGTGCTTCCGCACCTAATGGATGGTTTGATTCATCTACCTGAATTTGGTAATACAGCTGGAACTCATTGCGGTCAAGCGCATCGCGTAAATCATTTTCCATAGATGCGCGGGAATTAATCGCATCCTGCATTTGCCTGTCAAAAAAGCGTAGTGTGTTACGCCCTTCTTTTTTAGCCTGATACATAGCAATATCAGCTTGTTTTAGAAGTTCCTCTACCCCTGAATGATGATCATTAAACAGGGTAATGCCAATGCTGCAAGTGCAGTGATAGATGTGTGAATCAAGCAGGTATGGCTGGCTGAGAATTCCCAGAATTTTATTGGCTACAGTTTCGGCCTGAGATGCGGCTTCCAGATCCTTTTCGCTCAAATCTTCCAGCATCACAATGAACTCGTCACCACTTAAACGGGCAACCGTATCGGCACTGCGCACAAATTCATAAAGACGTTCGGCAACTAATCGTAACAATAAATCTCCAACGGAGTGGCCGAGCGTATCATTTAGCATCTTAAAGTTGTCAATATCAACAAACAATAATGCCCCATCCCTACCGCTCCGCAGGCTGGAAGCAAACGCTTGTTTGAGCCGGTCTGTTAACAAACGTCGATTTGGCAACCCTGTGAGAAAGTCATAGTAAGCCAGATGCTGAATTTCATCAGCCGCCGCTTTATTGTTGGTAATGTCACTAAGTGAAGCAACGTAATTTATAACCGTGCCGTCTTTGTCTTTTACTACAGTAATAGTAAGTTGTTCGGGGTACACCTCGCTATTCTTGCGTCGATTCCAAATCTCCCCCTCCCACCTGCCGGTGGCATTGATAACCTTCCACATTTGATTATAGAAAGCTTCATCCTGGCGACCTGAATGGAGAATATTCGGGTTCTTGCCTATGACTTCTTCTGCGGTATATCCTGTAATCTCAGTGAATGCGTGATTAACCTGCAGTATGGAGTTATTGGCATCAGTCACCATGATACCTTCATGTGACTCAAAGGCCGTAGCAGCTATACGCAGGTTATCTTCAGCTAACTTACGTTCAGTAACATCCACAAAGACCCAGAGCGACTCTCCTGTATCTTTATGCAGTGATGCGCCACTCATACTTAGCCAGATATGTTTGCCATCTTTCCGCACAAACTCATGCTGCGTTCTAAAAATCGCCTCGTTCTCAATGTTGGCGTAGGCTGCACCTACCGATTGGTAGTCTTCCTCATTCAAATACAGTTGCCGTGAAGGCAAGCCGATGACCTCACCTTTTTCATAACCGAGCATGGTTTCATAAGCGGAATTAGCCCAAACGATCTTCCGATCTCGTACCGTTATAATTCCGACCAATCGGTTTTCCAATATGGCCCTTTGTTCATCAAGTAAGGTTTCAATTCGTTGCTGATTCTCATGGCGCTCAGTAACATCCTGCGCGATTCCACGCATAATGATGGGCTTTCCATCTGCATCACGCTCAACTTGTCCGGCAGAGCGCATCCAACGAATAGCACCATTAGCTAATATTGCGCGGTATTCAACATCGTATTTTTCACCATGCTCAATATGATTGTTTGTTGCATCAATGACTCGTTGCCGGTCTTCCGGGTACACCAATGCAAGAAAATCCTCCCATGTCGGATCACTAATGTAAGGAAACCCTAACAACTCTATACAACTTTCCAGCCATTTCTGCTTGTTGTTAACCAAGTCGGCTTCCCAAGTGCCTATGCCACCATTTATCTGGCTTAATCGTAAATGTGCTTCGCTTTCTCTTAGCGCATTTTCCATTTGCTTAAGTGCGGTAATATCAGTAGAAATTCCAGACAAGCCTATAATCTGCCCTTGGTCGTTATACAAAGGTTTTTTAACAGTCCAGAAAAAGAGTTTTTCATTTTTGCCTTTGATAGAAACCTGATTTTCTTTTTCTATCGTCTCTCCAAAGGCAATTACTCGCTCGTCATCACGCTGCAATTCACCTACTATAGCTGACTCAAAAAAAGCACTGCTATCACGACCAACAATGTTTTTATATGATGTACCAAAGATATCTTGAACCCCCTGATTTACATAGGTGTACCGACCTGCTACATCCTTCATGTAAATATAGGAACCTACTTGGTCAAGAACGGCTTGCATATTGCGAAGCCTGTCTCTTAACGAAATAAGTTCGGGCAAGATAAAAGCCTCTGACTGCGGCTCAGATGATGGGCTACTCGAAGATTTATTTTTTTTATTATTCAATGCCATAAGATTAATCTAATTGGCTATTTTCAGCTGATTATCAGCTTTTAAAAATTACACGTCAATACCCATTTATTTAGAGTGGTTTTTAACGGATACTTGTGATTTAACGAATGTTAAGGATAAATTTAAAAAATTACCGCCACTATCCCTCTGTGTAAAATTTAAACTGATTCCGGCCAGCTTCTTTCGCTTGATACATGGCGTCATCTGCCCGCCTCATAAGCTCATCTTCACTGACTTTATTACCAATAAACAAGGTTACGCCGATACTGGCCGAGCAATGATGCTCTACCGTTTGCTCTAAAGACTGTTCATTGGTAACTTTTATTAAATATGGCGCAGATAAACTTGCTAGAATTTTTTCCGCCACTTTCCCGGCCTGCAGTTTAGATACAGCCTCATCTTTAACCAATTGTGACAACATGACTACAAATTCATCGCCGCCAATACGTGCTACGGTGTCCATCTCTCGCACACTGTGTTTGAGTCGGTTGGCAACTTCAATCAGCAGTAAATCACCGGCCGCATGTCCATGCAAGTCATTAAGAGGCTTGAAGTTATCCAGATCCAGAAACATCAAAGCGCCAAAACAACCATTGCGCCTGCTGGATACTATTGCCTGATTCAGATGGTCAACAAGTAGCCGACGATTGGGTAATTTGGTGAGTGCATCATGGAACGCCAGCTGACGAATTTCCTCTTCCAGCCGTTTACGATCGGTAATATCTAACTTAACCGCTACGTAGTGGGTCACCACGCCATTGTTATCTTTCACCGGTGAAAGATAGGCTTGTTCGTAATAAATTTCACCGTTTTTACGTTTATTAATAAACTCTCCGACCCAAGGCTGGCCTTTGGTAAGTGTGCCCCACATTTCAGCATAAACTGATTTATCGGTGAGTCCTGATTGAAGCACACGAGGATTCTTCCCGAGAACATCATCAACATCGTAGCCAGCAATTTTTGTAAAAGGCTCATTTACATATTCAATTTCGGCTTTAAGATTGGTAATTGCAACCGAAGTCGGCCCCTGCTCAATTGCAGCTGAGAGTAACAGCACTTTTTCTTCGGCACGCTTGCGTGCTGTAATGTCAGAAAACATACCTATTACGCGTAATGGCTTATTATCGTCGCTACGATTTACAACTAACCCTCGATCAAAAATCCATTTATAACTGCCATCTTTGCAACGAAGACGGTATTCGCTTTGGTAATCCGGCGTCTTGCCATCCAGATGTTCTTGCATTAAACCTATTGCATGCGCCTTGTCATCCGGGTGTACGCGCTTTTGCCATTCTTCAATTTCATTCGCCAATTCATGTTCAGAAAAACCAAGGATTTCTTTCCATGCCTTTGAAAAATACACCTGGCCTGTTTTTATGTTCCAATCCCATATCCCGTCACCGGATCCCTCAATTGCAAATTTCCAGCGATACTCGCTTGCCTCCAGAGCACTGCGTTGCTGGGCCATTGTTTCAAGCAAATGATTAAAGCCCTTGATAAGCTCTCCAATTTCATTATCACTTTCAATAGGTAGCGGTTCTATTAGCGCCCCAGACGTTGATAATGTAGATAGTTTTTTTAAGGTCGCAAACATCGGTGAAAGTTCGTACCTTAGTAACCACCAGATAACACAGCCCGTCAGTAAGATGAGAATAAATGACCATGCAGCGGTTTTTTTAACCGTAGCTCGAATAGGGGCAAATGCTTCCGCCGTAGGCAGTGCAGCAATCAGAATCCAATTGGCTATCGGAATTTTTCTGGCAGAAGCCAGCACCTCTACGCCAAGTGGGTTGGTGGTAATGCCTGCGCCCTCGTAGCCATGCAAATGACGGTACATTAATGAATCAGCAACCGGGTCTTTAATAGCTTGCATAATTCGACTCTTATCAGTAGCCGTAATAATTATTTTATTTTTTGGATCTTCCAGTAGAAAGTATCCAGTTTTTCCATAGCTGCTTTGGGTAAATTTATCCAGAAAACTGGGTTTGCCTAAATCAATTACTCCAGATAAAACACCAATTAACCTGCTTTGTGCATCGCGGATAGGAACCGCTATTGTAATGAGTGGAGAACCTAAAACCTTGCCAGTTACCGGCTTACCTATCCTGGGCTTGCCACTCTTAAGCACACCGCCAATGCTGTCTCTATCTGCATAATTAACGCCTATTCTATTAACTGATAAAGGTGTAGATGCTATAGCAACTCCATCTAGCCCGGTGACAAAGGCTCCAGCATTGAAATAAGTATTAATAATAATCAACTTATCAAGGAACTCTTGAATCTGGGCCGGATTTTCTAAAGTAAGGTAGGAAATTCTTTTAGCAACTTTTTCAAGAGCAATTAGCCGTTCCTGTAAGTTTTCATTGACGTGTGTCGCCAGAAATGCAGTTGTGGCGAGCTGCTGCTCCTCTAGTTGAGCCTGCATATCTTCACGTAGCTCTCTGGTGCCAAAGATGGTCAGCGCTACAATGCAAACAACAAAACTAAGCAAGGTGAAAAAAGTCACCCGGCTTTTAATTGACCGTAACTTAAGGAGACTTAAATTTATGATTTTTCCATTTCTGATGATTTTAGTTATTTATTGAAAGCCAATTCAAATATTACCGCATTCCGCATCAGCAACACCAATATCCTCATTCCAAAGCTGTGGTTTGCTGGCAATAAAATTGCGCATTAATGCTATACAGCTTTCATCCTGAACAACAACGACCTCTACTCCTCTGGATTTCAAAAGAAGTTCCTCACCCATGAATGTCCGGTTTTCTCCAATCACAACTTTGGAAATACCGTAAAGCAGAATTGCGCCACTACACATCGCGCACGGCGACAAAGTGGTGTAAAGCACAGACTCCTGATAGACCCTTGCTGGCTGGCGGCCAGCATTCTCAAATGCCGCCATTTCACCATGCAGAATAGCGCTGCCGCGCTGTATGCGCTGATTATGCCCACGTCCAATGATTTTCCCTTGATGTACAATCACTGATCCAATAGGAATGCCGCCTTCAGTTAAGCCGACTTGCGCTTCTTCAATTGCCGCCTGCATGAATTTATCCATATTTTTCATAGCCTCAAAGAAAACAATTACAAAACCAACTACTGATATATCAGAATTATTTAGAATTCATAGTGCTTATTTTGCACCTTTAACTGACTATATGGCACCACTTAATCTCAGTAAAAAAGTATAATCAAACTAATAATGAGCAAACACTACAATATCATCATTATCGGCGCGGGTCCCAGCGGCTTGTCAGCTGCTACGCGCGCTGCCGAGCAGGGTGTGGATTATTTACTGCTGGAGGCATCTGCCGCTGCCGCAAATACGATACGCCATTACCAGCGTCGTAAACTGGTAATGGCAGAACCCCGTGGTCTACCGCTGCGTAGCCCCCTCCCCTTCAGCGCTTCGCTACGCGAGACGGTGCTGGAAAATTGGGAAAAAATCATAATAGACCATAAAATCAACATACGTTATGAGGCTAAAGTTTCAGGCATTTCCCGCACAGCCAAATATCTTAAAGTTGAGCTTGAAGATGGCGAAAAATTCACAGCGAATCATGTAATTCTGGCGATTGGTATTCAAGGCAATTTACGTAAACTGGAAATACCGGGTGGTGATGTACCACAAGTGCAATATCAACTGGATGACCCTGATGCGTACCAAAACGAAACCATCGTTGTTGTAGGCGGTGGCGATACCGGTGTTGAAAATGCGCTGGCGCTTACTGGTCGTAACCAGGTCATCATTCTTAACCGCGCTGAGGACTTCAGCAACCTTAAAGACAGCAACCTTAACCTGTTAACTGAAGCCAGGCAGAAAGGTGCTGTAGAGTGGTTATTACAAACAAAACCGCAATCTATCGAATTAAATAGCAGCGGCGATTTTCCAATCACTTTATTTGCCAGCACACCCAATGGCATTGAGCGTATTCCCTGCCATCGAGTAATTGCGCGCCTTGGCGCACTGCCGTCACGTCCCGTACTGGAAAACTTCGGTGTCGCTTTTCCCACTTCAGATGCAGGTGCCTTACCCCTACTTTCAGCAAGCTACGAATCAAACGTGCCGGGGCTGTATATTATCGGCGCGCTTGCCGGTTACCCGCTTATTAAACAAGGTATCAACCAAGGTTACGAGGTCATTGAACACATACTTGGCAACCCGGTTGAGTCGGCTGATAACGAGCTGTTACGTGAAAAATTCTCAAGCTTCTGTAATGACCGTGGCGTTGATGATGTGCTAGTCAAGATTCAGAAAAACGTACCGTTACTGGCCATGCTCAGCACGCTGCAGTTACGTGAGCTTGTACTGGAAAGCAATATATTGCTGCCGGAGCCTGGTGACTTCATCTTTAAACGTAATGATTACAGCACCACTTTCTTTTTTATCATTGAAGGTGAGCTGGATGTATTGATTGATGATGACGAGCATCCTGATGCAGAACTTAAAACCGGAGAATTTTTTGGTGAAATGGCACTGGTATCCGGCCGCCGCAGGCCAGGCACTGTGCGCGCCCGCACCAAATGCGTGCTGATTGAAACACCGCGCCGCCTGATGCAGAAACTCATTAATTCAGTGCAATCCATGCGCCGCATTTTGAATGAGGTTGCAATTAAGAGCGTTGTACAAATATGTATCGGCCTTTCATTGGATGAAGATGAGCTTGATGATGTTGCCAGCCACGCGATACTGAAAAGCTTTGAAGCCGGTGAAGAACTTTTCCATGAGGGAGACGAGGCTGACGGGCTTTATTTGATCCAAAGCGGGTCAGTCACTGTTTCACGCATGATTGCCGGCCGAGAGGTCGTACTGTTCTACGTTGCGGCCGGTAATTATATCGGTGAGATGTCGCTGGTTTCTGGTGAGCCGCGCTACGCCACAGTGCGTGCAGCAGTCGCTACAGATGCGGTCATGATCAAGGCTGACCGTATGCGCGAGATCATCGCTCGCAACCCGGAGATTCGCAGTTCACTTGATGCACGCTATATGCAGCACTTACAGGATCAGGAAAAACGCGAGCAGTTAGAAAATGCACCGAGTGGTGGCGGCTCTTTAACCAGCCAATCCACGCAATCCAACTTGATCTCTTTCCTGATTCAACAAGGTGTTGGTGAAGCAACCGATGTATTGCTGATTGATGAATCACTCTGTGTGCGTTGCAACCTTTGTGAAGATGCCTGTGCCAACACTCATGGTGGTGCATCGCGCCTGGATCGTGATACCGGACCGATCTTTGCCAACATTCGCGTGCCAACCTCATGCCGCCATTGCGAACATCCCCATTGCATGAAAGACTGCCCGCCAGATGCAATCCATCGCGCCGCACACGGCGAGGTATACATCGACGATAGTTGTATCGGCTGTGGCAACTGCCAGCAAAACTGTCCGTATGATGTGATTCAGATGGCCGTCATCCATGAACAGCCGGAGCGTAGTCTGTGGCAAATGCTACTTGGTATTAACCCAACGATTCCTGATGAAAAAGAAGGCACTAAAGTCGCTGTAAAATGCGATATGTGTAAAGACATTAAAGAAGGTCCGGTGTGTGTTCGTGCCTGCCCGGTTGGTGCCGCCCTGCGTGTAAACCCTGAAGGGCTGCTGGGATATGCAAGCGGAACCTCCGGTGAAATTAATTTACTTGGCGCAGATGAGAGTTAGTTAAATGGAAATGGACTCAATCATGCCTGGAAAGTACAACTGATGCAGCGCAGTAATATTTTCGATTACAAAAACTATCTCTATTTCAAAATCGCGGTAGTTGTGATTCTAGTGGCGTTTGCTGCTTATCTGATATTTGAGCCTGCCGTAGGTCATTACGGTGGCAGTTTTCTGGGCTATGGCCTTGGCACTGTTTCTACACTGATGGTGCTATGGATGGCTTGGTACGGCGTACGTAAAAGACGCTACCGCAGCGGCGGCTCGACCCAAGGTTGGCTTTCTGCACACATCTACCTGGGTACCGCCATGACAGCGCTGGTTACCCTGCATAGCGGCTTTCACTATGGCATAAATATCCATACGCTTGCCTATGGCCTATTGCTGATTGTTGTGATCAGCGGCTTCTTTGGCAACTATACTTACATGATTTATCCACGCCAGATGAGCGAGAATATGGGTGAAGATAGTCTGGACAGTCTGCTGCTACGCATTGCTGAAGCAGATAAGCTAGCTCGCCAAATCGCATTGGTAATGCCTGATGCCATCAACAACACGGTCTCACGCGCTTGCCGTGAAACATCTATAGGCTTGGGCTTGATTGATCAGCTCAGAGGTTATCAACCTAACTGCCCTTCTGCACAGGCGGTTGAAGACCTGACAGAATTGGGCAATGAGTTGTCGCCAGATCAACGTAAACTATACCGAGAACTTTATACAATCATGGTGCGCCGCCTATCGCTGGTTAAACGTGCACGCCAAGATCTTATGTACCGCGCCAGACTTGGCATTTGGCTGTATTTACACGTTCCTTTCACAATCGCACTATTAGTTGCGATGACGGCCCATATTATTGCCGTGTTTGTTTACTGGTAAAAAATACGCATGTTTAACTGCCTTTTAATCAAAATAACTTATAACTCCCGCGGCTTGCCGGTAAGGAGTTACCGCACCATCACCGCCCACGAGCTAATGCTTGGCCGAGGTGCAGAGTGCAATGTACACCTGCCTGACCCACGCCTGTCAATGCATCATGCTGTTATCAAGCTAAATGAAGATGGCCTGCCGGTAGTGCAGGCATTAAACGGCGAGTTGGAACTGGATGGCGCATTGGTGCCGGGGGCTATCCTAAGCTACGGCACAAGAATCATGGTTGGGCCATACGAATTAAAAGTGGAACCTGCACCACCGGACGTGAACCTGGCCATATCATTAGTACTGGCACACCGCCTACCGGATGATTTTCAGGATTTAAAATCCCGCACACACCAGCCACTGGCAGGGGCATCGAAATTCAAACGCCGTCTATCCATGTTTTTAGCCGCAGCAATTGCCTTGATTTTCCTGGTGTTACCTTTGCTACAGAACATTGTGCCGCAGATACATGGCGCAATGGCGGATTTACCATTCGGCTTTGACCGAGTATGGAGTCCGGGACGCATATCAACTTCACATATGCACTTTGGCTCGCAATGTTTTAATTGTCATAAACAACCATTACAAAAAGTTTCTGATAAAGCCTGCATGAGCTGTCACCGTGATACTGGGCCGCATATAACTAACCCAAAACTTCAAAAGAGTGCATTTAATGCAGCACACCGCTCTGTTGGCACCACACGCTGTGCCGAGTGCCATGAAGAACATAAAGCACCACATGCTTTAGCAAAGCAGGATAACGGCATGTGCGTTAGGTGCCATGGCAATATTAAAGCCATTAACTCAAAAACCACGCTTTCCAACGTGCATGACTTTGACAGCGATCACCCCGAATTCAAGCTAACGTTTAAAACTGGCCCGAATTCATATGATATACAACGTATTCCACAGTCGGATAAAGCGCGCCTGGTTGAGAAATCAGGACTTAAATTCCCGCATTACCAACACACGGGCAAGGTGCAAGGACCAAGCGGCATATGGGATGTGCGCGAGCTTGCCTGTACCAGCTGTCACGTGCCTGAAGGCAAAGAGATGCGTTTTAATCCGCTTTCTTTCAAAAACAACTGTGTCAGCTGCCATGCCAAGGAGCTTGAACTTGGCCCTAAAGAGTCAAGATTAATCGTACCGCATGGTAATGAACAAAACGTTTTCAATATGCTGAAACTGTATGCCCCTAAACAGTTTTCAAGTTATTCAGATAACTTGAAAAATAACGGCTGCGCATATTGTCATGAAATTAAAGAAAGCAAACAAGGTGACGCAATACCATGGCGAGTAACCCCACTACAAATAAACAAGGATTGGTTCAGCAAAGCACAATTTAATCATGGTGCGCATCGCACCCAACAGTGTGCAAGCTGCCATAAGGTAGAGGAATCAGAATCCAGCGCAGATGTGGCTATCCCGGATCGCAAGTCCTGCTTGCAATGCCATTCCGGCAACAAAACCAAGCATAAACGCATTGCAAGCAATTGCATGTCTTGCCACAATTTCCACCATGCACATGATGCTGATGTAATGAACCCAAGTGCCAAGCTCGATGACAACGATGTTGATGTCCTGTTAGCAATGCCCAAAGAATCAAACCAATAACCAAGTCATACCCACCATGAGTGAAAAAAAAGTAGATGTACTATTAGTCGGTAGTGGCGTGATGAGCGCCACGCTGGCTACCTTATTATCGGAATTGAATCCAGCATTTAACATTATGATGGTCGAGCGCCTACCCAATGCTGCGGCAGAAAGCACAGATGCCTGGAATAATGCAGGCACAGGCCACGCCGGCTACTGCGAATTGAATTACACCCCAATAGACGCAGCTGGCAAGGTTGATATTAACCGTGCATTGGCAATCAATGCTTCATTTGAAGTGTCACTGCAATTCTGGTCACACTTGGTAGAAAAACAAACATTACCTGCACCGCAAAATTTTATTAACGCCGTTCCGCATTTAAGTTTTGTCTGGGGTGATGCCGATGTGGAATTCCTGCGCAAACGCCATAGCTTGCTGAAAGCGCATCATTTATTCCAGGACATGGAATATAGCGAGGATATCGCGACCCTGAAACAGTGGATGCCACTGATTATGCAGCAGCGCGACACTACGCAGAAAGTTGCAGCTACCCGTGTAGGTTATGGCAGCGATATTAACTTCGGTACGCTTACACGTAGCATGATTGCTTCCCTTCAAGCAAAAAATAACTTCAGTTTGCATCTTGATACCGAAGTGATAACGCTGAAACGTTCACATGATGGACACTGGCAGGCTGGCTTAAAGAACAATAAAAGCAATACCATATCAACAATTAATGCTAACTTTGTATTTCTAGGCGCTGGCGGCGGCGCTCTAAAACTGCTGCAAAAATCAGCCATTCCCGAGAGCAAAGGCTACGCCGGCTTTCCTGTTAGTGGACAGTGGCTGGTATGTGACAATCCTGAGATTATCCAGCAACACCATAGCAAGGTTTATGGTAAGGCCGAACTGGGCGCGCCGCCTATGTCTGTACCGCATCTGGATACTCGCATCATCAATGGCAAGCCGGCACTGCTGTTTGGCCCCTATGCAGGCTTTACTACCAAATTCCTGAAACAAGGTTCGCATCTGGATTTATTCAAATCTATTCAGACTGACAATCTCAAACCATTGCTTGGTGTAGCGATACACAATTTTGACCTGACACGTTACCTGATTGCTGAGGCATTGCAATCACACGCATCGCGCATGGACAGCCTGCGCAAATTCTATCCGCCAGCCATTGATAGCGACTGGCACCTGCAAGACGCTGGTAAGCGTGTGCAGATTATTAAAAAATGCGACACCAAAGGTGGTAAGCTGGAGTTTGGCACAGAGATCGTCAGTGCCACTGATGGTAGCATTGCCGCTCTGCTTGGAGCGTCACCGGGGGCGTCTGTCTCAGTGCAGGCAATGATTAATGTCATTGAACGTTGTTTTAAAACGCAACTGGCAAATGACTCCTGGCAGCAGAAATTAAAAACGCTGGTACCTAGTTATGGAAAATCTTTAATTGACGATGCACACTTGCTGAAACAAGTGCGCGAGCGCACATTAAAGACGCTGAACCTCAGCAAGTAGCGAGTAACTAAAAAAACAGCCGACTAATTATAAGTCGGCTGTTTTTTTATCACCTGCATTTTATTACCGATTTTACAACAGCGCACGCTGACGGCGCACTTCATATAAACAAATACCACTGGCGACACTGACGTTCAAACTCTCAACTGAGCCATACATAGGAATCGTAATCAGCGCATCGCAAGTTTCTGCCGTTAAACGACGTATGCCATCGCCTTCAGCACCTAATACAATGGCAATCGGTCCATCCAGCTTGGTGTTGTGCAATGTGCTTGGTGCATCCATGGTTGTACCCACCACAAAAACCCCCGCTTCTTTTAATTCACGTATGGTTCTTGCCAGATTGGTCACGGCAATAAAGGGCACTGTCTCAGCTGCGCCACAGGCTACTTTACGTACAGTAGCATTCAGCCCTACAGCACGATCTTTGGGTGCTATCACCGCATGCACGCCCATCGCATCAGCTACGCGCAAGCATGCGCCCAGATTATGCGGGTCTTCAACACCATCCAGAATCAGAAAAAACGGCGGTTCGGTAAGGTCTGATTCCAGAATGTCATGAATATCCTTATAAGGGATAGGTGTGTCCACCACGCGTGCGATAACCCCCTGATGGCGGCCATTCATGCCAGCCATACCATCCAGTCGCGAACGCTCAACCTGCATGGTACGTACACCGGCTGATTCAGCCATATTAAGCAGGTCTTTCATCCGTGCATCTACACGATCACGGTCAATTAAAATCTCCTGTACACTCGCGCTATGTTGGCGTAAACGGCTCAATACAGCATGAAAGCCAAACAGGATACGTGCATCACTCATTTTTTTACCTTACGTTTAGTGGTTTTCTTGGCCACTTTTTTAGATTTAACTGGTTTACTGTCAAATTCAGTTCTATTTGCAGAACCTGATTTGATTGGCTTTGTTGAAACAGCAGTCGCAGGACCTTTTGCTGATCTGCCCGCTGGTTTTCTTCCAAACGCGGTACCAGATTTACTGCTTTCAAATTTAGGCGTGGATTTTACCGCAGTTTGGTTTTTAACGCTCGTTTTAACTGGTGCTGAATTTATACCAGATTCAACTTTAGATTTAGACTCTAATTCATTGTTTTTATTTACCAAAGTAAAATCTATTTTTGTGGTCTCCAGATCAACGCGTACCAACTTAACGCTTAGTCTGTCACCCAAGCGATAGCGTACACCAGTACGTTCACCAGCCATTTCATGGCGTGCCTTATCGTAGTGGAAATAATCATTACCCAGCTCTGTTACATGCAACAAACCTTCAACGTACACGCCATCCAGAGCTACAAATAAGCCGAAGCTGGTAACGCCGGCCACCGTACCTTCAAATTCCTCGCCGATTCTATCCTGCATATAGAAACATTTGAGCCAGTTCGTTACATCACGCGTGGCGTCATCGGCACGGCGCTCCGTCATTGAGCAATGCTCACCTAATTCGTTCCAATCTCCAGCTTTGTATTTGTCGCCATTTAATACCGCTTTGATAGCCCGATGTATCAACAAGTCAGGATAACGGCGTATAGGTGACGTAAAATGCGCGTACGCCTCATATGCAAGGCCAAAGTGGCCTACGTTATCCGGGCTGTAAACAGCCTGTTGCATGGAACGTAGCAACACTGTCTGTAGCAGCTGCGCATCCGGGCGATCTTTGATACGGTCCAGCAGTTTGCAGTAATCTTTGGCCTGTGGCGAATCACCGCCACCCACGCCAAAACCGAATTCAGCCATGAACGTGCGCAAAAGCTCCAGTTTCTCTGGCGTTGGGCCTTCATGAATACGATATAAAGCCGGATGCTCGTGTTTTTTCAGAAATTCGGATGCACAAACGTTAGCGGCCAGCATGCATTCTTCAATCAGCCGATGTGCTTCATTACGCAAGCTTGGTTCAATGCGCTCAATCTTACCGTTCTCATTGAATATCATGATTGTTTCTGATGACTCGAACTCAATCGCGCCACGTTTTTCACGCTGTTTTAGCAGTAACTGATAAACACTGTACAAGTTCTGCAAATGTGGATTGAGCCACGCATATTCGTGCGCCAGTTCACCCTGCGGGTTTTGCAGAATGTCATAAACCTGGGTGTAAGTCATACGCGCCTTGGAGCGCATGACTGATGGGTAAAACTTGTACTGCTTAACAATACCGGCACCGTCAACCTGCATATCGCAAATCATGCACAGGCGTTCAACGTCAGGGTTCAGCGAACACAGGCCATTAGATAAAGCCTCTGGTAACATCGGTATAACCCGACGTGGGAAATATACCGAATTACCGCGGTCGTATGCACCCTTATCCAGCGCGTCGTTTGGTTTCACGTAAAAACTCACGTCGGCGATTGCCACCACCAAGCGCCAGCCCTTGCCCTGCGGTTCTGCAAATACAGCATCATCAAAATCACGTGCGGTTTCGCCATCAATCGTAATCAGGGGCATTTCACGGCAATCAATACGCCCTTTGAAATCAGCCTCTTGCACTAATTTAGGATATGACTCGGCAATTCTTACCGCCTCAGCACTGAATTCGTGTGGAAGGTTATGTTTGCGCAAGGCGATTTCAATTTCCATGCCGCTATCAGCATAATTACCTAAAATCTCGGTAATCTTGCCCATAGGCTGCGCATGCGACGATGGCTGTTCAGTTAACTCCACCATCACTACCTGGCCGGATTTAGCACCCATATCCAGGTGATATGGAATCAGAATGTCCTTATTAACCCGCTTGTCTTCTGCGGCAACGATAGTCACGCCACTGGATTGGATCACACGCCCTACCAGCTTCTGAGTACGTCGCTCCAGCACCTCGACGATCTTACCTTCGGGACGCCCTCTTCTATCCAGGCCGCTCATCCGCACCATAGCGCGATCACCGTGCATTACCTGCGACATTTCCTTGGGACTCAGAAACAAATCTTCGCCATTGGCTTTGGTTTTATCATCAGGGATAAGGAAACCAAAACCATCAGGATGCCCTTGCACTACACCGGCAATCAAATCCAGCTTGTCAGTGATACACAGAGCACCTTTTCTGTTCTGCATAATCTGACCTTCACGCTCCATCGCATTAAGGCGCCGATTAAAAACTTCGCGCTCCTGGTCGCTGATATCCAGCAGTAGGTAAAGCTGCTCTACACTCAGGGGAACACCTTGCTCTGCCATGGTGGTTAATATCAATTCACGACTTGGAAGAGGCGTTTCGTAGCGGCTTGCTTCACGCGCCGCATGTGGATCATTAATTCTTTTGCTTTTATTTTTGTGTTTTGTCATTGACAAAGTCTGCCTTTAATATAAAATTCAACGCCTTTGCTGCAGTATGAATTATACGCAAACAAAATGCCCAGATGGCGGAATTGGTAGACGCGCTAGTTTCAGGTACTAGTATCGAAAGATGTGGAGGTTCGAGTCCTCTTTTGGGCACCAATAAACAAGTAACCATGCGGATTTAAGAGCATTTCCCGTTATTTTCCCACTATTTGCTAATTTGCCTTGCAGCAAACCACCAACCAACCGCGCTAGTTGCTAAGAATATCTGAGCATCAAGCAACCTGTAAAATGTAGATTTTAAAAAATCAGGATTACCCGTCATAGTATCAGGAACTTTAATCCATAGCCATGCCGTCATGACCATAATTGATAGGCTGAATATCAAGGTAAGGAACGGTCTAATAAAACCTCTCGCAGCATCTACTGCGATCATCCAGCCTGACGTTTTGGCATCTGAATAAGTTGCTTTGTCTGCATCGTAAGAACTAGCCAGTGCATTGTAGCTTGCAACATCAATATCACGCGAAGCATTAAGCTCTGCGAGTGTGACAGCGTTCTTGGCCTCTAGCTCTATCAGTGCAGCTTGCTTATCTGCCATTGCAAGCTCATGCTTGTTAGATTCTTGCAACAATAACAGACTGGCCTCTGCTTTTTTGCGCTCCTGGTAAGCTTCTAATCCATGCTTAAAAAGTGCGCCTACCACACCAAGTACGCCACCAGTTGAACCACCTAAAAGTAAATCAAACATTTTTAACCTCCAATTTTATTGTTTGCTTATTGCCTAGTCTTTCAAAATCTGCCACCGCCCTACGGCTATCTAATACCGCGCGCTGACCTCTGATTGTTCCAACCTTATACCCAAGCAATGGGCACCCTAAGCTATGGGTAATGTACTTCGGTGTTGTTCCTGCCAAGTTCCCACCGTGAATGCGAATGCCTGCACGATCTGGCACGCCTACAATCTCATAGGTATATTTTTTAAGGCGTGGTGATTTTGTCCAGCGCACTGTATATACACCCTCAGGTATGCAACTCTTACCTTGCGCGTTATCAAACCATGGCAATTCAAGCGTAAACCACGATTTACCAAGCATGGATAGATTGCCGAGCGTGCCTTGCTCGTTGCTATCTACGCGAGTGATAAGTGTGGCTTCAATCATTTAGCGATCAGCCTTACCGTCTAGCTTCGATTCTATTTTGTCTAGCTTTGCGAATAGCGCAGATCCTAGCTTGTCCATGTCATCACGCTTCACATATGTACCAGCCACCAATACCTCGATATGCTGAACCTTATCGGCAAGCATTGAATCAGCCTTACGAAGTTCATCAATAGATGATTTAAGATTATTCAAAATCCACCCCCCTAGGCCACCAGCTAAGCCTATTGCCACGTTAATGATTGTTTGCGCTTCCACGTAATACCCCCTTTTATTTTTGTTTTCTTAAACCTAATAACCTACCTGCAAGCATCAATCTATCAATGCCTTTGTGAGACTTAAACCCGATATTCACTGAGTTGTAATAGCCAAACCATAGCGGAATATCAGCTTTGTATTGCCATGCTAATTTACTATCTTTAGGCAGCCCAAAGAATTTGCGATTAAACGTGTACATCGAGTTACGGTTAATCCACATAATCCGACAATACCAGCGGTAAACTATGTGCGTGTCATAGTATTGCTGCGTCTTTGTACTGGTTTCGTCATACCATCCATACCAATATTCATCTGTGCAGTTATCATCGGTATCAAACCAAGTCAGCCACCAAACTAAGCGGTCACGATCAAGTTTTGCGCGCTGCTTTCCTAAACGTTTAACGGTATCTAGCACAGGATCTCGCTTGATGAATAAACAAACGACAGGCGATAAGATACGCCCGAGCACACCCACCACAAAAGAGAACGGTAAAAGCGCTAACCAGTAGAGGTATTTCATAACGACCCTGCCAGAATGAATAACCCGTCAATCTCACTGTCTGTCATGTTTAGCAATGGGATAAGTGATAGCACAAGCGCACTATCACGGCGTACTTCTTGTGCGTATTCCCATTCAATGCGCGCAGCGTCACCTTCTACACCCGGCATACTGGCAATTGTTGTATTGATTGTTGATAACACGCCAGCCTGAAGCAAGGCCAAGCGAGCTGATCGCATAGAGACTGATTGCGGAACTGCTACCGGATCAGCCACATATACCGGAACCTTAGGCGGCGTTAGGTCTGCAAAATCAGCCACGGTGAAGCCGTACTTCTCAATAGTTGTGGTATCTGTTATTAATACCCATTGCTGTGCAGTATCGTTTTTCTCAAGGCGATAGATAGAGCCTTTTAGCACATTGATAAAAGCATCATGCTCAGGCGTTCCAGCAATGGCGTCTAAGTCTGATCGCGTGTTAATTAAGCGCATAGTGGCTCTCCAAATGGTTAAGTAAATTATGTGAATCAGCCCAACTTGCGTGGCCTTTCCATGAAGCGATAAATCGGGTTAATCGGTCTTGCTCGTTGTGAGCGGAGTAATTTGCAATCTTGCGTTTAGCGCGAGTGACGGATGATTTTCTGAGTAGTTTGTGTGTAGGCCATATGCGATAGCCTAAAAAGTTAATGCCTTTGTTTACTGGCGATACTTGCCACTTGCTGATCGTGAGTTTCAGTACGCTTGCGCTAAACTCAGTAAGTGCGGTCTTTGTTTCTTTCAGCAGGCCAGCGTCTTTAGAAACCACGACAATATCATCCATGTATCTAGCCCATGCACGGTGGCCTAAGTTAAAGTGCAAGAACCTATCCGCAGCGTTACCGTATAGGTTTGCAAATATCTGACTGGTTAAGCTGCCAATAGGCAAGCCAAAGCCAGTAGCAGGCACCATTGAGCGGATAAGATTCATTGTTCTATCGCACACGATTTTATTTTCAATCATGGCGTGCAGTACGCTTAGGTCGATAGACGGAAAGAACTTGGCATAATCTGTTTTTAAAAAGTGAGTAGCCTCTGTCTTGCGTAGTTGGCTTTGTACAAAGCACACGCCTGCATGCGTACCTAGTCCAGTACGGCAAGCAAAGGTATTAGGCATCAGTGCATTATCAAATATGTCACCTACCACATTCACTAGCGCATGCTGCACTAAGCGGTCTTTAAAATCTAAGGCTGAGATAAGCCTAGCCTTAGGCTCATATACAATAAATTGACGATACTCGCCTTGCTGCCATGCACCTGCGAGAATAGCCTCACGAATGCGTAGCAAGTTCACTTCGTCATACTCTCTAAAATCCAAGTAGCCGAATGACTTTGTTTTATTTAAGGCGGTTTTTCGGTACGCTTCGCGCAGGTTTTCTATACTGGCGATGCGCTCGATTAAGTTGTTATAGCGTTTACCCATGATATGCCAGCCGCGCCTTTCTCCCAATAGGGATACTCGGCGGTGTGCTGAACCTCTTAGTGTATTCGCCGAAGCAGGACAACATGGCTGACCACATTATTTTACTAGGCCTGCTTGCCACCCCGTAGATGTGGCAAAGCGTATTACTAACCTCTTTTATTACATCGTCACAGACGCCGCGCGCACCGATGTTCACGTTCGAGTTCGTCGGCGAGTTGTTCCAGTTCGAAGCGCGAGAACCGGAGTTCGCAGCCTCATTCCAGTTGCCCCCGAGAAGCACGGCGTTATTGCCCATGTTGCCCTTTCCGCTTCACTCGTTTAATCCAACCACCTACCATGGCACCCACCTCCGCAAGCAAAGTTAAAGCTACTTGGTACTGGTGAATGGTCATGCCCCGGAGTTTGTTTCCTGAGATAAAGCGAAACCAAAACCGCAGATTAGCTAACCCTGCATCTGCGGCATAAACTTTTGAGATTTGATTAGACTTACCTGCTTGGTCAAAAAGCTCTACCTGCCCTAGTAATGCGCGAATGAACATATCACGCGCAACACCGTGTTTACGCGCCATATTCTGCGCGATAGGGTAGCAATAGTTAATGACAGTCTCGTACTTTTGCACGATAGCCATTTGTTCGTAGCTCACTTCTTGGTCAACAACTAAGTCCATATCTCACTTTCTATTAGATTAATGTCGGGGCTTTCGCCCCTCCTATACAAGGGTCAGGTGGTCACAGACGCCGCGCGCACCGACGGTCACGTACGAGAGCGCCGGCGAGTTGCCCCAGTACGAAGCGCGAGAACCGGAGTCCGCAGCCCCACCCCAGTAGCCCCCGAGAAGCACGGCGTTCTCCATTTGGTAAGTGCTACCACGCCCTTGCGTGTTAGCAACATAAGACGCAGCCGCCGCGCCACCCCCAAACTCATCACCCCAAATCCACATACAACCAGTGGCTTGAATAACACCAAACTTACTGGTAAATAGATTCCATGCACTCGTTGCACCTGTGCCTGATACGCCAGTAGTTGGCACGTCAGTACCGCCGCTAGAAGTGGCTTCAGTCGTACCATAAGCCAGTGCTGAAAACTCTGAATAAGTCGGGCTGCGTTTACCTACATGCTTCAATGCCTCGTTGAGATTCCACCAGTTACCATCGGCATAAGTTAATGTGCCATTGCCACCGTATAGCGTTGAACGTTTAGGCGGCGCTGAACCATCTGCAATAGATACGTTGTATTTGCTTGAGCCGTTGGTTAAATAATCCACACCAAGTAAGTAAATATCAGCCCAAAAGCTATCAGCAATTAAAGCCATACCGCGTGGGTCTGAGCAGGCAGGTCTAAACTTTAAATCCCAAATTGAGTATTCGTTAATGGCAGGGGTAGTATTGCCCCCTGCTTGTGCCGCAGCATTGCCACCGGGCGCATAGTGAAAGCCACCTATCTGACGGCTATTGCTAATGGTGTAACCACTAGGCGCAGTGAAGCTTGCATCCGCTCTCACTGTGCCATCCGTACATACATAGATTGCATAGTCAGTACCAGCGGTTAAGGTTGGCATAACAATGGCTGTTTGCGCTGCAAAAACCTGTAAGGTATCAGCCACCTCAATTTTTGCACCTGCTTTAATCGAGATAGTGCCAGCACCAGTTTTAATGAATGCGACTGTTTTAATGTCGGCTTTTTTGAATGCGCTTAAAGGATCAATATCAATCCGTAATACTTCATTTGCGCTAGGGTTCTGTTTTGTGAAAGTAGCCCCGTAACCAGCCTGAAGTGCAGTTTCAAGAGGCGTAGCTACGGTGTCGGTTGCGGATACTTTTACGGCACCAACAGAAGCTTGAGCATCAATAGCACTTTGCGCTGCGTTAGCCTCTGAAACATCTGCTGCATTTGCGCTGGCTAAGGCCGCCGCTGCACTGTCATTTGATGCAGTAACATTTGAATCAGTTAATACTTTGTTTGCTAGTGCCGCAATAGCAGAGTTAGCAGAGTTTGTTGCACTTCCAGATGCAGCTATTGCTGATGCATTAGCCTCACTTGCCTTTGTAGTTGCTGTTGACGCTGCCGTTTCTGCATTGTTTTCTGATGTAAGTGCGGCGGCGGCACTAGCAGCTGAATCAATTGCATATGCTGCTGCTGATCCATCCCCTGAAATTGACATCCATAGATTTGAATCAAAAACGCTTGATGAGGTATGTGCTGAAACACATAAATAGGCAAACCCTGTATTTGTTACGCAGTCTCCGACTGAATAGGATGTAGCTGCATTCCATATTCCTCTAGGATTTCCACCAGCAGAAATTAAGGCTCTCGTCTGTTCTGATAGCGCATAAGGCTCAATAATGAAGTCTTTTGGCTTTCCATCATCTCTCTGCAATAACTTAAGATTAGTATTAATTGCATTGATTGAAGATGATGCGTTAGCTAACTCTGTGTCTATTGCCACAGTTCTAACTGTTGACCGCCCTGCTACTGAATTAGTCTCTTCTGTTGCAAAACTTACTGCTGGTGTGTAATTAGGTGCTTGTGACATACGGTAACTCCTGTTGTTTACCGTATGCTAGTAGATGAGCTAAAAACCCATGCGATTAATATTTGCTTTGAATAACCTCGGCTTTATCCAGTATCTCTTGCAGCTTGCGATCATACTCTCGTTGGCTAACTGCTTTTTTATCGAGCATTCTAGCGAGCTGTCTTGCTTCAGCTTTTAGACTTGATAATTCCTTTCCATCCTTACCTTGCGCAATATCAGCAGATAACTCTAAATCAATCGGCCTTGCCTTAATTCCAATAGTATTTAGTGACGCATATTTAGGCTGCACTGGCAGGCCATCTTTACCATATCCGGTATAGTCCTTAAATGGCGTTTCAATAGTAGTATCTGCCATTTGTGCTGCTGATTGCATTAATCTATCAAAGTGTGCGCCACCTATTGCAATATTTGGCATGGCAAATTTCCAAGCCCAATCTGCATATTTTTCTGCCCGCTCTTTATTTGTATCATTACTGTCCACCAAGTCTTTACCATTCCATTGTTTATTATCGACGATAGATGAATAGATACTAAACATTGGTGAACTTGGCATAAATGGGGCGAATATTCCAACGCCTCCTTTTTCGTTATTACTGTCCAACATATCGCCGCCTGGCATGAAGCGATAAATATTATCGTAAACAGGCAAGCCAGTTTTTTCATCTGTGCCTAGCCTTAGGTTTTTCTGAGTTCCAAATATAGACCTCCCCTTATCCCATTCTGGGAGATTTTTAGTTTCTGAGGCTTCTAATTTTTCACCCTTGGTAATAATTTCTTTATCGCCGTATGCGCCAAAGGTATAGGCATTTAGAATAGCGTTCATTGAACCATTTAACGCAGCTGTTAGCCACCAATCATCATCATCCCCAGCCAGCGCCGCATAAGTAAGTGCGCTAATTGTTGATATGATTGTTGCAGGGGCAGCAAAGCGCCAAGGGTACTCAAGCGCACTATCCATTAAACGAGGCAGGGCTTTATAGGTATAGCTGAAAAATGGAATCCCATAATCACGAATGCCTCTAGCCGTTGATGGCAGGTCATCATAGTTAAAGATATAATCTGTAGCGTAAATTACCGCATCTTCAGGACTTAATCCTTTGTTTCTAGCGTCTCTATAAATTACATATTTATAGAAGCTATCGCCCAAAGTATAAAGTTTTCCTGCTTTCTCATTTAATCCAAGTGATGCAAGCTTCCATATAAACCTGCCTGTTTTTAATGCAGGGCTATCTTCTGCAATATCTGCCATTTTCCTAATTTCAGGTGGCATGTTCCGCATAAATTCAACTTGCGTCATTCCTCCTTCAAACAATCCTGCATCTTCTGCCTCTTGAACATAGCCATTGTCTTTACTTTTCCCAGACATTTCTTTAAGCGCAAATAAATATTTTTCACCATCCCAATAACTAACCCCTGCAAGGTGAGCCATTGTGTAATTGGAGACAAAGTTATTCATGTGAGAGACAGGATTAAGTACCGTCTTACCTTCCTTCCACTTAGAAAGCGCAGCTTTATAGTATTTTAAGAACTCATTATTATTTGCTTCATACTTATTGATGTGGCTGAGTATTTCATCTTTTACATACATGCCAGATAGCGCGCCATAGGTTTTTACATTACTCTCAGCAATAGTGGTATCTGGAACTTTTGTAAATCCTTCACCGCCAGTATGGTTAGAAAATTCTGCATTCTCTGCAATCTGCTTAAACATAGTGCCAAGCGCTATATCTCTTTGTGATGAAATGTAGCCTAACACTGTGCGCAATCTAAAATCTTCAATCTCACCCATCTGCTTACGTGTGCTTTGGTCATAATCACGCCATATCCGTACATTTCCGCTATCTGGTAATGGCTTGCCATTTTTGCTTAAATCTAACTTATCCTGAGCCTGTCGTGCTTCATAAGATTTATCTCGCACTTCCCAGCCTAAAGATTGCCATTGTGATAGCTCAGCAACAGTAACCACTTTAGATTGTCCGCGCCCTTTGTTTGAACCACTATTAAGACCCTGCACAGCATTAGACCTAAAAGCACGCTTGAATACATTTTTAATACCCTTCAACTCGGGGTCAACACTACGATTGTAATAACGCGGCAAATAGTTTCCTTCTTCTAACTTCGCAGCATCCAGCATCCCCAATTCAACTTTACGCTCACCCTGATCTTTAAACATCTGCTCTACAACTGCCGCTATTTTTATAGCATGTTCTGGTGGAACATCATCATGGTACATTTCACCTACAATCATTCGACCAATTAAATTAGCCTCGTTCACGCTCATATTCTTAGTAGTTTCAGCAATATCACCTGCCGCTCTCATAGCTTTCGCCATACTAGCTTTTTGCTGATTCATCATCTTTTGTAAAGCCAATGGTGCATTTGCCATTCCTGCCTTAATTGCCAGAGGGCGGCTTACTGCGTGTATAAAATCTTTCGCACGTTTACCAGCGGTAAAGTTAATGTTGCCTAATGCGTCTCTACCTAATAAATATGGAACGGATTTAGGGATTAGCTGATTTGCAAAATCCAAGTCAGTAAATGATTTTTTATTAGTGGTATTTTCATCAATAGGAATGCGATTAAATCTAATATTATCCAGCGCATTTCCGCTAGGTGTAGTTTCACGTACCTGTTTAAGTAAGTAGGCCAAGTCTGATTTTGTGAAGTTTTCAAGATCAGCGCCTAACTTGCTTGCTAGATTGGTGTAACCTTTATCCTTAAGCCATGCACGTACACTGCCCCAAAACTCACGAATTGCATTAGTAATGCGAGCAGGTAAGCTATCGTATGCACGATTCCCCTCAACACCTGCTAAAAATTCCTCAACGTAAAGTGCAATTCTTTGTCGCTCTGGCAAAGTTGCTGCCTGCTTACGGTAATTATCAAATTTATACCCAACCTTATTAGCGATGCGCAACAAACCTTCACCTCGACCAACACGCTCATATAATGCATTCATTGCATCGACTAAGGAATCCTTGCCTTGACTTTGTAGTACGTCATGAATATGTTCATGTATGATTGATTCTTCCGCTTCTAACTCATTACGGATATTCTCTTGAACCAAATATATATTTTTCTTATAAGCTACGGCAGTTATGCGTTCTTTAGTATTGTCATAGCCTGTTTTTTCGGCATACGCTACTATCTCAGAAGGCAAAGAATCAAAAGTAGGCGCAACTATAATTGTCTTACTACTAGGCTGCCTGGCAGATATGGTGGCAATGACACGATCTAATGATTGTTTGTTTATTGCAGGCCTATCATCAACCTCTTTAGAGTTAAATAGCGCAATGCCTGTATCTGTTTCTTTGGTCTTTAATGTATTAAATAAAGCGTCAAATAATGGGTTGATGATTTTTTGTTCATCTGCTGTAGGGTACGGATATGGATCCTCCCTGTCACCAGTTTCTTTAGCCATTTCATTGTAGACTTTGTAAACTTCCTCATCTTCAATATTGGCTAAGTAGTCATTAGAGTTATTATTCTCTTTGGCTTTAGTAATTAGATAAGCTTCAAATGCTCTGGCAGATAGCTCTTCACTGGTTGACCAATAATTTTGACTACGAGCGCCATCAAGTTTAGCTGCGCGAGTGTAATAATCAGAACCTTTAATCGCTTTCATTAATTCTTTAAATGCAGCAAGCAACTCTGGCCTTATAGAAGCATCATCAACAAACTTGCCATCAATATAACTCTTATTTGCATTAGGGTTCTGTGTAACAAATTTGTTATTTTCACCACGTGATTTAGATAAGTAATTATCTAAAGAATGCCACCATTCATGCCCCAATGATCCAGCGCCATTAACTTTAGTAAGATTAATGACTACTTCGCTAGATTCGTAATGTGCGGCAGCAGGACGCTTACCACCTTTTCCACGCGCACCAAAAGCTAACCCTAATGATCCATTGAGTGATATTGCTTTAGTCGGTATTCCAATGATGTGAGATAGATCTAATAAAGCATCATAAGCATTATTTAAGTCTTTATTCCTACGTGACTGCTCAACATAGTTGCCAAACTGAACGCCTCTGAACCCATACTCAGAAGCAAATTTCTCTGGTGTTACATCATCACCTTGTCGATAATCAGTACCAACTCTAGGATTGTTGACACTTCTACGCTCTGGCCTTACATCTTTAGCCTTCTCAAGCGCAGTTAACAGTTCAGATTCATTTTCAGCTAAATAAAGCCTTGCTTCTTTAGCTGTTTTAAAGCCACCTTTTAAATCAATATATTTATTTGATGCTACCTTTTTACCGATAACTATTTCACCAGTGCGAGTAACTTTATAAATATCTAGCTTAACTTTGCGCTCTGCACCTTCAGGCTCTATTGCAAGTTTATCGCGCAATGTTTCAATCGCAGCTTCACGAGTAATAAACATTTGGCGATTGCCATTTGGATATTCTAATGAGATTGTTTTTCCATCTTTATTTAAGTCATTCCATCCACTTTCAATAGACCAACCCTTTGCAGACTTAAATGCTGGATAACCTAGTTCAGCATATAACTCAATTCTTTCTACAAATTTAGGGGTTAATTTTCCTTTTCTAAATTCATCAATGACTTTATCAATGCTTAATTTCCCATTGATTAGGCTATTAGCGGTCTCACGTAATATGGTGAGATTGTCAGCCCAGTGCCTTAGTTTATATTTTAATTTTGGCTTAGTAGGAATCTCATCACGCATCGCTTTAATAGCAGCAATGGCACGAATATCTAGGCCACTTGCTATTAGATTGTCGTAGTCAGGTTCAGGAAAGTATTTTGAAACTGTCACCTGTGATAAATCAGCAGGCAATTCTTCTGACATTGATTTTTTATAGTTCTTCCAAAGGTCTTTTTTAGCGCCTTCTAGCTTTTCGCCAAAGTCAGATATATTGCCCTCTACCTTTTTTGGCTGCGAGAATAAATCCTGAGCGCCTGCTGCTGCCGCTTGGTCTGCTTCGCTATTGGAACCAGTTAAATTGAACGTGTCTTGATTGTCATTTCCTGAGTTTCTTTTAGCATCTTTGGCACGCTCTGCATCTGCAATAGCCTGCTTCGCTGCTGTATTGTCTCCAAGCAAATCGGTGCTACTCTTAGGCTGTTCAATTCTTGTAGTAACTTCAGTGTTGCTAACATTGTCACCTTCACTTAATTTATCTTGAGCCTCAAAAACAATATCATCTAAGGCTTGGGCTTGAGCATCGGTTAGGCTTTCATCATCCTGAATATCACGTGCAATGACTTGTAACTCTTTTGCGCTAGTAGCGGAGGATATAATTCTCTTATAGCTATCAATAGCATTTGATTTTTCAATACGCGCCACTTTAGCCTGAGGCTTAGCAAGCTCATGCAGTTTATTGAAATGTTCTGATAGCAGCGGATCATTCTTAAATAATATCGCTGCATTTTTGAATTTATTAGGGTTAACGCTTTCGCCATTCATGAAATCTTTAGCGAGTTGTAATGCGGTATCAAATGGCTTTGATTTACCTATCTGGTTAGCTGCGGCACGTCTTTTAACGATCTGCGTGACAATATCACGTGCAGCACTTACTTCTGGCCTAGTGACTTCATCGGTCTGCGCTTGGCTGATTCCTCCGCTTTGCGCTCCTGCTTGGTCTCTCTCACTGCCAGCAATAATTCTATCCGTGTTTCTGGCGTCAAACTCTCTAGCCTGCGTAGTAGTTTCTCTTTCTCTATATCCTGCGAGTTGGAGTTGCTCATTGATTTCATCCTCAGTAAGTTTTGCATCTGCTAAATCGTGATCGCTTTGAACACTAGCATTGTCCTCTGCATAGTATTTATTAAATTTAATCTCCTGCTCTGCATCAAAAGAGATTACTTTTTCGCCATTGCGAATTTTGTCAGCAAGATAATCATACGCCTCTGTAGAATCAAAAGCTGCATCATTCATGCCATTTGTTTCTAGGCGCATTGCTGGTGGTAAGAATGCATCTAGGCCACCACCTTCAATCAATCCTTTAAGCGAGGCTTTAGATTTATTGGTGAATACTTGGTTGTAACCACCAGGTGCAAAACTTTTATCCTGACCAGTAACATCAAGTTTTTCAGATAGCTTAACACCGCCCAAGTCTTTTAATTTTGTAAGTAAAGTGCCTGATTTTTTCTTTGGTTTAATTGTACTTACTGCATTACTCCGTGTACTGGCAATGTCAGTAGGTAAACTGTTCGTGTCGCTTGGTGAAGATGAATCGGCATTGATTCCACTTGATGCAGGCTCAGCAGGTAAATCTGCCACGCTTCCGCTTCCGTTATTAGATTCAAGTGGCAAGCTGTCTGCAACCAATGCGGCAGGATTTCTGGATTGTTCATTTTCAAACTCTGCAAGTAAGTTATTAGTTGGAGTAGTTTGCTGCGCGTCATATTCAGCTTGTTTTTGTGCAGCTAAAGCGTCATCTGATGACGATGTATCTTCCGTGCCATTACTAATGGTTAAACGTTGCTTAGTAAGCTCATTGGCTTTATTGATTGCATCTAGTACGCTAGTGGTATCAACCTGTGGCGCTGGTGAAGCTTCTGGTACTGATTGCGGCAACGGTGCTGTTTGCGGTGTTGGCTGTATTGAACTTAATGCTTTTCCTCCTGCCGCCATTGCGCCTGACTGCAATAATGTAGCAAGCGCAGTATCTTTTACTTGCTGACCATATTCATTTAATCCAGCCTCTTGATTAGTACCAATGCCAGGCGCTTTATCCACTAAGAACTGGCCTGTTGTTGTTAATTCTTCACCGGGTAATTCTTTTAATGCACTTCCGATCATGGCAGAACCTAAACCAGCTACGCCATTACCTTTAACTGCGGCATGTAATGCATCTGCTAATTGACCAGTTCCACCAACTTTCTCACCGACGACTTCAAGTGCTGCTTGCGGAATTGCGCGTAATGCTGCGCCAGCAGGATTTAAACCAGATTCTCTACCTTGTCCATATTCCTGCGCGCCAGAAGTAGCAAACATTGCAGGGAAAGTTAATCCTGGTGCAATTGCACCAGCGACTAATGATGGAGCAGTTGTAATAAATGAGCCAATGGCGTTTGATGCAGCTTGCGGTAAATCTTGAACAATGGATTCTCTCGCAAAACCTTCAATTGGCTTACCGCGTAATACCGCCCCATTTTCAATGCTTCGTGCGTAGTCTTGCTGTGATTTTGCAGTGTTTGATAAAGCATCTGAGTTAAGCACATCAGCCAGAATTTTTAATGCGCCAGCCTCGATTCTGCCAATACCTGCATAGCCTTTTCTAGCACCAACTTCTGCAATCCCACTCAGACCATCTACAATCTTTGACCCTGCTTGAAGGTTATTAGGCTGCGCATTTTCCTGTAGCACTTTAGATAATGGAATGTCGTTAAACCCTGTATTAGCAGTTTGTTGAGTACCATCCATTCCTTTAACGACTGAAACATCATTGCTAAATAAACTATTTGCTACATCATAAACTTTGTCTTTAAATGATTTAGGCGGCTTGTAGCTTGATTCAAAGTCATTGATAAGTGAATTGTTTTTAGGTTTAGAATACTCTGCCTCAAAATCATCTAATAGCGCCATTATTTAACAATGCCTTTCTTACGAGCATACTCAGTTAATGCCTTTTGTTTAACCGGATCATTGGCATACTTTTTATAAGCATCTAAATACTCTTGATATGCAGGGTTTGATTTAGCCTTCGTTGGTGCAGTTGGCTCTTGATTAACATTTCCAGCGCGAAAGAAATCATTTTCATTAATGTTGTATTGCTTCAGCCATGACTTTTGAAAATCAGCAAATGCAGGTGCGCCTTTGCGTGTTCCTGTCATGCTATTGATTGGATATTGGGCATTAAAATCTGCGCGCATATCATCGCGTAATTGCGCAAAGTCTTTTAATTGAGCATTGGATCCATCGCCCTTACCTTCTTTAATATTCTTACTCCGCACGCCAGCTAAATTAGCCTGAGCATTATTTTCATTGGCTCCAGCATTTGCTTGGTTTGCTTGCGCTTTATTCTCCTGAACACCACTTAAGCCAAGTTCATTAAGCGATTGGTCTCCTGTTAGCAAGTCAAAAGTTCCTGTGCCACCCATGTTATCAAAGCGAGTTTTACCCTGTGAAAGTAATAGAGCATTTTGTGCATCAGGGGAATTTTTACCATTAGTTAGGCCATGAACTAAAGCGGCCTTCATCATTTCAAGCGGATTAACGTTGCCCTCCATTGCAGCTGTGCGCTGTCCAATGACTGCGGCCTGCTCTGGTGTTGCATTAACTAAATCTTTGGTGATGTTATTGCGCTGCTCACCTTGCAATGCTTTTGGCAGATTAGATAGATTCTTATCCCCTAAAGCTAGCATTTGTTTTAATCCAGAAAACTTCTGTTGCAACTCAGGAAACTTACTCACATATTCAGGTGCAGGCATATATGAGCCGGGTGCCATAGCTGGCCCTTGTTGCTCTCTTGGTTTGTATTCACCTTTTAGGTATGCATTAAAATCATTAGCTACATTATCGCCATTAATACCGTTCTGCATGCCAGCAACTAAACTTTTAGCAAGGCCACCATCGCTGCGAGCCTCAGTTTCTTGTCGAGTTTGCTCTGCTTCAGCCATGCTTTTATCGGCAGAGGCTTTGTAAGAATTAATGCGATAACCTTCTTCCATGCCTTTTTGTTTAGCAGACCCATCAAATGCGCCAGCAAGCATCTTGCCTAATGACATTCCAAGATTAGTGTTGTTTTGCATATTATTTACCAGCCGCATTTAGTATTACTGGTTTATTTAATATATTTCCAACGGAGCCTGACAAACCAGTAAGCAACCCACCTGCCAATGATCCATTATTCCTAACGCCGCTCAAGTCGGTTCTAGCTGCATTATTAGTGCGCTGCATGCTTCCATTAATCAAACCAACATCACTAGCAAGCTTACCACCTTTAAGAGATTCATCGCCATACATAAGACCAGTGGCATTATTTCTCGCCATAAGCCTTGCACGCTTTAAAATATCATCTGTTGCACTAGCTGTAGCAGACGCTTTACTTCTAACGTAATCATTAGAAAGATTGCCTTCTGCGCCTTGATTAACTTCACCCTCTTTACCGCCATTTGCACTAAGAAGAGCATCAGAAAGACTTGATTCATTCTTAATCGCAGCTTGCTCATAGCGCTGATCGCGCGTTGCAGGGTCGAAAGTATCTGCTGCAAACTTATTGATCGTGTCAGCTTTTTTTGTGTTTAAGCGTGAAGTTTCCTCTGCTGCCTGATTGATAATGCTTTGTTGCTTACTTGCCGCATCCTCGGCTGCGTTCATCTGCATGAGCGTTCCTGCCCCACTCATTGCGGCACTTATTAATCCTATTGTTGTTGGTTCACACATAACTTTCTCCTATGCAACACCCATTGTGCCGTTATTGCCTTTTGTAGCAAGATTGCCATATTTTTTTACTTGTAGATTCGCATCGGTGCTGACAGCAGTATTCAAGCCTTGGTTATATTGCGCCTTCTCTTGATTGCTTCTTAGCACATCAAAGAACCCTGATAGGGTTGCGTTATTGGCTTCATCCTGAGCTTGTCTTGAGTTGTTTGCCATACCCTGATAGGCTTGCGCCATTGCATCACCATCACTTAGCCCTGCATGAATGCTATTAATCAAATTAACACGTGTTTTCTCATCATTACTACGCGCATTATTTGATTTTTCCAATCCTAGATTTGATGCTTTTAATATGCCTTGTTGATGCGTATCTAGCACATCTTTATTAGCATCAATATCACGACTTCCTCCACTTAGACCTGATCGTGCCAACATGAAATTAAGTTCACGTTCAGTAATTGCACGTTCTTTATTCAAGTCTGTTAATGCTGTATTGGTCGCATCTGTACCTATTTTTGAATAAAGGCTTTCTCTTGCCTGCGCTGCGCCTTTTAGCTTATCTGCTTTTGCTTGAGCTGCTGCTACGGCTGCGTTATATGCTGAATCATTAAATACTGATTTGGTTTGTGGCTGCTGATTCATAGAGCCCATACCCATACCGCCAAATGCGTTAAACCCACCCATTCCATAATAACCATTGTTATTATTTTGAATAGGCACTTTAGTAACAAACGCATTTCTATCTACTGGATCAGGTGTAGCTTCTGCCATGCCAAAAACTTGATTAAGCTTATTGATTGCAGCCGCAATGCGTGAATCTTCAGCCGCCTTACGCGCAGCCGCACCACCATCACCGCCACCGCCGCCTTTATACAAAGTGCGCGGTTTTTTTGAATCTCCGCTAGGCGGTGTAAAAAATATGGGGTCAAATTGTTTCATTTATCAATATCCTTTAATAGCAGCTCACCAACATATTTGTAACCAAGCGCCTTATACAATCTTGTAACAGATGGGTCACCAGTTCCTATGCCCGGTCTAATTTGTGTCGCACCCATTGCTATGCACCATTCCTCAAACCGCTTAATCATTCTCATCGCCATCATTCCGCTGCGATATTCAGGTTCAATATACAAGGTCAAATCAAAACCCATGCGTTCCGTGGTATACCAAGCAACTTGAACATCGCCCATCATCACACCTATAACTTCATCATTTTTCTCTGCAACAACAAGAAAGCCATTACTCATCATTAGCCTACAAGTCGCAGCTACGCGCTCTGGTGAATAGGTCACATGCTTATAAGTGCTTTCATCATGCAAACGCTTACCCATTTCAACGAGCTTTGGAATATCGGCTTCAATTGCATTGCGGATCATATTAAATTCACTTTACACTTATTACTTTGCAATATAGTATGTAATACATGAGCAAAATAATTGATATGGTTGGTAAAAAATACGGGCGGCTTACTGTTATCTCTAAAGCTGAATCTGCTAAATATGGACAAACTCAGCATTTTTGCCGATGCGACTGTGGAACTGAAAGGATTTTTCAGTCTGCAAATATACGCAATGGCGTTAGCCTTTCTTGTGGGTGCTTGAGAAAAGAAATTACAGCTAGTAGAAACAAAGAGTTTAAGCATACTCATGGCATGTGTAAGAGTTATGAATATAAAATATGGGGTGGAATGATTTCCAGATGCGCTCTTGACCACCCTAGAAATTCCGCTCATTTTGGCAGGGGTATTAAAGTATGCAAAAGATGGCTTAAGTTTGAAAACTTTATCTCTGATATGGGGTTGCGCCCAAGCAGATTGCACAGCATTGATAGAATTAACAATGATGGTAACTATGAACCTTCTAATTGCAGATGGGCGACAAAGACCGATCAAATTAGAAATAGAACAAACACTCAATACATTGAGCATGAAGGTGAAAAAAGAACGATTCAAGAATGGGCTGATATAACAGGAATTAACTATCAAACCTTGTATCGTCGTTTTCGTAATGGATGGAGTAGTCATAAGGCTCTAAATCGCGGCTAAATTATCGAAATAATACGTAAGCTGATGTAGCTCAAAATCCTGATCGTCATAATTGCGCAATACTGGCGCTAAGCTTGTAACTAACAATTCAACTGGATATAAATAACCCGGGCGAGTGTCACCTGTAATTGTTACCGCAGGATTAGTCACAAGCGCTGTATCTCTTGGGTCAAATCTATGAGAAATTTCGCATGATCCTGTTACTACTGAATCCATCGCATAAATATGCTTAAGTACACCAGGTGCTTTAAAGTCTAGGTAAGCAAGCTCAATATCGACTGAATAATTTGTACCGTCATCTGTTTTAACGGATCTGTCTAACTTATAAACATTGTCACCTGATCGCATATATAACTCAGCATTGAGCTCATCCATATAATCAATGCTGTATGGGAATTCGTACAAGCTCCATGCAGATACGCCTGATGTTCGGCTGAATGTATAAACCATTGCCTTATTGCCTGAATAAAGCCAGTATTGACCGCCACCTCTGTAATATTGAGATTTGGCATTGGCTAATACAATAAAATCACCATCTAACAAATCTCTATCTATTGGCGAGCCAACATCTGCATCAATAAGATTAGTTGTTACATCTTGCCTTGTGATAGTTCTTACACCAGCAGGACTTAAGAAGAATACATCGCCACTCATATTTGAATGTGAGTAAGGCAAAATTGAGCCAACATCAACCGCTTGCAAGAATGAATGCTTTGCTGGGTCAACATCAACCTGCCAGACTTGAGAGCTATCTGCAAAAAACACGACTAGGCGGTTTGTATAAAATCCTAAAGCGGTGGCCTGATTAGCCCCTGACTGCTGCAATCCAACTGGCAAGAATCCAGCATCATTTGCAGTTGTCCAATCTCTAGGCGCATTGGTCTTGCAGAATCTAACGGTGTCGCCATTAGTTCCAATAGCCCATATTTTGCTTGATATTTTTATAACCTGTTTAGTATGTGGGCAGTTTGCATCTGTAATATGTGTTGCACCAGGTGCAGCGCCATCAAGATAATGGTGCTTAATCTCACCTGTTGTATATTCAATCGCTGAATACATGAACCCGTTAAACACATCTCCGTAATGTACCTTTGATATTGCTAATGCTGGAGTTGTTGGGCTTCGTGTATTGTGTGACTGAAATAATGCGTTTGCATGAGTAATAGTTCCAGTGCCACCATAGAATGTATTTAGTTTTCCATTACCTGCAAATAGGCCTGTTGTTCCTGCCTCAAGCGTTGCTATTTTTGTTAATCCGGGACGCTTTCTAATAGTGCGGCCTTCTGTAGTATAGGCGTTCTTTAATACCCTTAATCGGTTAGCGTCTGATGTACTTGCACCCTTTCTTAGGTCAAGACCAAAATCAAACCTATCAAACGATATGGTCTTTGCCATGCTACACGTCCTGATCCGATGTTACAGAATCATACGGACTTCTAACTCTACCCTTGCCCCATACAGAGCGTGATCTGTGTTTTGATTTAAGCTTGTTAAGCAGCGCATCTAATTGGCTTGCATAAGTTTGAGCGTCAGGCTGCCTATAATGAGCCTTAGCATTTGAAAGCGCATGTAGATAGATAATCTGACTTGGCAGGCTAGTTCTATCACTATTCACACTTAGTGGGCTGAGTGTTTTTATGTACTCAAAGCGCAGCGTGTACTCATTGCTTGTTGGAACCGGAAATAATTCTATCTGGTCTCTGCGTTCATAAAATGCAGGAACTCCACCAGCTGAGCCGCCTCTGACGGTTGCATCAATACCCTCTTTTAAAGGAATATACTGGCCTCCCCATACAACAAATATGCCAGTAATTCTCTCTATATTGCAATCAGTAGGGTAATCATAATACTGCTGATCTGCGCCAGTAGTTCTTTCATATACTGACTTAAGTTCAGCCCAATCAAATTGCTCATATAACTGGTCTTGCGCTGAGCGAATCATAGAATCAATCAATGATGAATTCACGATGCCAGACTGTCCAGCCATGCCGAAGCCTAGCCGGATTTGAATGTCTGAGCGAATCTCGCCTAACGTCTTTTTAAGCGGTAAAGACATACTAGCCTTTAGCTTCTGCAATTGCAGCTTGTAGCTTTGCAATACCCCAAGTTTTCTTGGCCTCGATACCAAGGCTTAAAGCTTCTTCAAGTAAAGCGGCTTTTTCATCTGAGCTGCCAACGGCTTCAAATGATTCTTCAAAATCTTTTAATGTACCAAGCGCTTGACGCACTGGATCAGATACTTCTTGATTACCTTTGTAATATTGCTGCAAACGAGCATACTCATCTTCTGTTTCAAAGGTTGCTTCTTTTAAAGGTGGCTCTGCATCAGTTTCACGAATATCATCACCATGCAAAACCTTGAGAATCTCAATTTCATGAGGCAATACGGTGACAGGTGTTTTCTCATTCTCTGAGCGGCAAACAAGAACAACTTGATAAGGAATTGTAACTTTCATTATTTTTACTCCAAAAAATGGTGAGAGGTTTCCCCCTCACCTATCTAACTACTAAGCAATAGATAGAACAGCGTTACTATTGCGCTTGCCAATGCCAAGACCAAATTTAGAGGTCATAGCAAAGTGATACGTATATTGGTCAATAGGACGACCTGGGTAACGCATTTTCATGAAGTCATCTTTAGCACGGCGTAATTCAACACCACCAGCACCAAGGTTTAACATGTAGCAACGTTTAGCCCATGGGATTGTTGGCGCAGACAAACCGAAGTTAGTATCGAAATCAGGAATGTAAGTTAATGGAATGCCATCGAACTTGATTGTGTCCGTTGCCATATCAATATTTAACTTAGAGCCTGAGCCGTATGTGATTTGAGTTTGGTTAGAAGCCAAAATCGCATTACGCAAAGCATCGTAGAAATCAGCACCCACAAAGATATGTGTGAAGCGACCTTTAACACGTTGAATATTGCGTTTTGCAGTTTCTAAAGCTCCCAACAATACAGCTTGCGTAGTGCCCAAACCAGTTGATGCATGGTTGCGCCAGTAAGCATTGGCAGCAACAGAAACATCAATGCCACCAATCGTGCCTACTGTTGGTGTAGTTGATACCAAAGCATCAATACCCGGACGCGCATCAGTTGCTTGAGTGCCATCTAACCATAATGCTGAATGATGGAAATCTTTAGCGCCTTCTTCCAATGCCATGAAGTTTGATTCAAGCATGTTAGTTAATTGAACAACTTCACCTTTGGTTGCAGTTGAGCGACCAACATCATCATTGATTGCAATACCAGCGCGGAATAACTCATCCTCATTCAGCACAAAACCATCATGGAAATTAGACCAGTTAAACTTAGCCTGTTCATTAGGTGAGCGTGAGTTATAAGTAACCTTGCTGTTGCCTGACCAATATTGACCGTTAGCATCGTTGCCTTTGTAAACGTTCAATGTAAAACCATCAACGCCACCAATTAAATCTTTAGCCTTTGGTAACAAAGCATCAAGCAATGGACGTTCAACGTTAATCTGGTCAATAGGTTTGTTTTTGCCATAATGGGTAATGGCGACCTTGCCAATCTTGGCAATCTCGGTAGCATTTAAAGCCATAATAATTCTCCTAAGTGTTTAATAAAATTTCTATTTCAACGGTTAGGCGAATCCCATTACAGCCTGAATGCAGTTGATGAATCTGCTTACAATCATTTGCAACAGGGTTAATCATCAAACCCCATCGCCTGCAATACAGCTTCCTGCGTATTTGTAGGAGCTGGCTTGCCAGACATATGACCATTACCTCTTAAAGGCTGCGTGGTTGATGCCTGTCTTACATTTGTAGCTAAGGCTTTTTTCAGTGCCTTATATTGAATATCAATCGTTGATGCCCATAAATGAGGTGGATATGTTCTTCCTATCTCAGTCATAAGCGGTTGTAAATGTGGCAATACCGCCTGATAATCAGGATCAGTGCTTTGCCAATTACTTTGCAAACTGGTGACTTCACTCACAGCAGAATCTATTGATTGCTGTCTTTGCGCTTCTGTTTGTACTGCCTGATTACGCGCTTGAGCATCACGTCCGGCTCTTTCTTGAACAGATCGCGCTCTTGCTACCTCAATGGCAGTATCTTCATCTAACTCTAAATCACTTACTTTTTGCTTTAGTTCTGGGTAAGCATCCAATGCACTAGCGCTTACTTGAATGCGTTTTCCATGCATTAACTCAAACTGTTTTATTTGAGCTTCTAATACGCCCTTGAACTGTTCAGCGTTACCTGAATAAAGTAAATTACGGTATGCAGCGAACTCAACCAGATCGTTTGCTGCATTTTCATCATTAAAGCCAAGCTGTTTCAGTGATTCAAATGAGCCTTTAAAACGCTCATTCTCTTGAGCCAATGCATCAGCCCTAGTTTTTTCAGCCTTATAACCTTCGGTAATCTTTTGGAATCGCTCATTAGTTGCAGGATTTTTACTCTCTAATGGCTTTAGGTCGTCATCAGTAATGCCTGGTTGCTTTTCATCTTTAGCCTCCGGCGCAGCCTCTTCTTTCTTTACAGGCTCTTCTTTTGATGAGTCATTGCCTTCTTCATTGGCACTGTCATCAGTTGCATATTCTTCAGACGCTCCATTATCTGAACTTATCTCATCCCATACCTCATCACCTAACGATGGCGGCTCTTCTATGTCGGATGTGTCAGTAGTAGATTGATCTGTTGCAGTTTCATCAACTGCGCCTCCTCCATCATCAACAGCAAACAGAGTAAGAAAATTGATTAAAGCAAATATCCAGCTAAATTTCATTTGGTCGGCACCTTAGTTATCACGTGCTGACAATCTACTATGCTGAATAAAAATCCATGCGATACGCGAACTACATCATTTGAAACATGAGCATAAGAATTGATTCATCTTCTTCATCCTGTAAGCGCTTAGCCTCTAACTCTGCCGCTTCTTTTTCCTTGCGTTCTTGCTCTTGTTTTTCTTTGAGTTTTTTATTATCGCTATCAGCCTTGCTCTTTTCTGAAATATCTGTGAGTAGCTTGCTTGTTCTTAGGTGAGCATTCTCAATTGCACTAACAAACTCATTTGAATATGGCGTATGTTTATATGTAATGCCATTAGCTGTTTTTACAGATTTCTTTTTCTTTGATTTTGGTAACTCTGCTAATGAATCATCTACATACTGCGTTGATTCAATGCTTCTTTTAATTAGGTTAAAACTTTTTTTTACAAAAGAGTGAGATACTTTTGCGCTTGTTTTTATATCTTCAGGCGGTGCTTCCGCACTGCTGTCAAAGAACCCAAAAAAGAAAAACGGAATCATTGCTCGGCGACTATTTCATAATCCGCATTGGCAGTTGTGTTCTCTTCAAAGTCAACCGTGATAGTCACACCTTCACTATTCACAAAGCTATGGCAATGCACAATCTTATTGACAGAACCATCAATCTCAAAAACTTCATTTGTCGCTAATCTTTTAATCTGCATCTTAATACCCCTTAATCAAAACATAGCCAGAAACAACGGTCACGCCTACGGTTGAAACTCGCGCACGTAAGAAGCCACAGCGGATATTGTTCACAGATAACTTCACGGTTGAGCTTGCAACACCTGTCAATGGTGCGCCTAATGCATACCAGTTGATATTATCGTCTGAACCTTCAAGCTGTAATGCTGGTGGCGTTGATGCTGTGCCTAAGTTAATCACCAAATCGGCATTGTTCGTGCCTTGTATGTTTAAGGCTGTAGTGGTTGCATTAAGCGTTGTGAGTGATACGGCTCTATCAAATAACTGGCAATACTGGTCTGTTGTACATTGACGTTGCAAACGGTTGATGGCGCGAGTAAACGATGGTGTTGTCCCTGCTACTGTCTGCACATAACGAACTCTATTGCCACGCAGTCTCAATGGTGGTGAGCGATAAATACCAGTTGCGGTAATACGTGGGAACTGAAACACATCAAACCAATTAGTGCCTGAATCGTCTGACTCCTGCACCATGACATCAAGCGTTGGTGTTGTGCCTGAAACTACCGTTACTGGAATGACTACGCTATAAGATAAACCAGCAGTTGGTGTAAGTGCTGCCGTTGTTGTGGTTGTTGTCAATTCCGCACTGGCTACGTCTGCAACTGTTGTAGGTAATGCCAATGTTGCTGCGCCTACTGTTGCGGTCACCGTACCTGATACTGGCTGTGTGCCTGTGACCTGAATCGCTGGCACTGGCTCTGTTGCATACGTGCCTTGTTTGATGCTATATGCTGCTGTGCCAGAAGTGTGTGCTGTTGCACGAACTCTAAACCATTTATAGGCGTTGACTGATACTTCCCACCCATAAATTGGCGTGGCTGCCAATACACCTGTAGCGGTTTCAACCGTATTGGCATTGGTTCTCACGACTTGCACACCGTACCAGTTACCGTCTATGCCGTTGGTTGAGTTATTGCTATATTCAAACGTGGCGTTATGACCAACCAATGAAGTTGCCACCATTGAAATAGTGACGTTACTTGAACGGTCAACATTTAAAAATACTGTTTGAGCGTTGGCAGTAATGTTGCCCTGTGCGTCAGTATATGAGGCTGGTTGCGTTGAAACTTTTAAACGCCCTGCTTCATCCAATTTTAATGCGGTATAGTCGCCATCGTTCGCAGTTGGTACATCGCTGTCCGAACGTAGTCCAAGCATAAATATACCCATGTCACCTGATGTGTGTGGTGAATCTTCTAGGTAGGATGATGTGGTCTCAATTGCTGAGCCAATATAAACAGGTAATGGGTTTAATTCATCTACTACACCAGCACCGACTGACAGAGGCAATCCAGTTGCTGGGGCTGCAATAGGCATTGGATTCGCGCTTGATACATATCCACCATCCGCACCAAGGCCACCAAGCATGAACTTAAACACTGGAACCTTCTCGCCAGTGATTTCATCCATTTTAAATAAGACTTCAACATTGCCAAAGCCGGTGCCTGATGCTGACATTATTCTTCTACCTCTATACTTTCCATAATCCAAGTTCCATCAGCCTGTTTAACGGCTTTGGCGGTCTTTCTTTTGGTTTCAGGCTGTTTAACTTCTTCTGGTTTGTTTGTAACCACTTCAACTAATTGCGCTACCCGCATTGCAATCTGAGCATTGCTTTGAACAACCTGGCTAATTGCATCCGTGTTCACTTGAATTTCTTGCGCCTCTGCATTTGACACCTGCTCTTTGCTTGCAACGTCGCGCTCTTTTAAGTCAATTTCACGATGTTTAACATCCAACTCGCGCAACTTAACATCTTTATCTTGCTTGGCAGATTGATTCTCTTGCACTAATGCTTCGTTCTCTTGTTTAAGTTGTTGCAACTGCGCTTGCATTTCCTGCATAGCCTGCTCAACTTCTGGCGGTATTTGTGGTTGTTGTTGCTGTTGGTCATCAACATCGTTGCCTTCTTCATCGCGCAAACCTAGCAATGATTTAGCATCAAGCTTCTCATCAAAGCGTTTTAGCGTTTCATCTAGCAAGTTGATTGTGACTTCTGACAACTCAGAATTGCCTTGTTGCTTGGCAAGCGTTAATGTTTCAATCGCCTTCTGAATCTCAGGCATGATTTGAATCCACTGGTCACGCTCACGCATCTTGTTAGGTTTAGATGTTGATCCAGCCCGTATGCCAATGTTGACCATTGAAAACAATGTTTTCTTATCTAGCTCAGGCCATATAGCATCTTCACCAAAGCGTTGCTTGATAACTTCAGGCTGTACGTTCTGCAATAGTAATTGCGCCGAATAAATAGCAATATCAGTCAGCCAATCTTCAATTACATCTAGCGCCTCACCTGTGCGGCCTTGTTGACCTGCTGCTGAAATCTCAGCCTCAGTCGCAGTTTTAGCCACACGAATAGCGCCACTAGCAGCATCTTGCGTATTACCTACCTTTTCCATATCAAACAGCACATCAGATGTGTCATACATCTGTGGGTTGTATGGAATCTCAGGCAACCCTACAAGTTGGTTTTGGAATGAAGCTGGATCATCAGCAGAAACACCAATCACATCTGTATTGATATTGCGACCATTGATTTTAGTAATTTCATCATCCGTAATTCCGGCTGACTTATTCACTAGCCTTACTGGGATGTTTTTACGGCGATGTTCTTTCGCATTGGTTCTGCGTGTATTGTATTCGTCTTGCAGTTCAATTAACTGCTCAACCATTGATCGTGGGTATTTCTTACCATCAACACGGCGTAACTGTAGGCCAAAGAATGGATACCACTGCTCACCTAGTGATTCTGGTTGATAAGGCGGTCTAATGTACTGCTTTGCACCTTCGCATAGCGTGTAAACGGTTAGGTCTTTTAAGCTCCACACCTCGAAAACAACAATAATCTTGTCATCTTCATCAACGTCTTTTTTATCGTAGGATTCGTCAACATTGGTTTCATCAGTCTGCACATAAGACTTTGAACCTTTTGGCGGTGATTTACCAAACTGAGCCTTGAATGCGCCTACTGTCATCTTAATGCGGTGTGCAATCTCTGTAGATTGAATGAACTCATCAATATCACGGCATGATGCATCCATGACAATCACATCTTCTGGTTGCAAGAAGTCTGCGACCAATCCCTCAGATACTACAATTTCAATCTGTGATTCTAATGCTGTTAGCTGCTGCTGAAGCTCAAACATCTTAGCTTCATATAAATCACACTCTCCACCCTCTTGCTTGGTTTCTTCAATCAGAAGCTTGATGCGTTCTACATTGTCCTGAGTATCATTGATGCGATTACGGATGATAGGATCATCTTTCTTCTCACGCTGATAAACTACTTTCAGGTAGCCAATTGTTGATGTAAGAGCACTACGAACCGCAGTCTTGCCACGTTTCTTTAGCTTTGCATCTTTAACGAGAAATACATTGAGTGAGTTTTCCAATGTCTTAGAAAACTTATTGAGCAGAGGATATTGCTCAGTATTGATACGATCATCAATCTCAACGGTAATCTCTGGCGCTTTGGCATAAATAGCAGGCTGGATGGTTTCAAGCATCGAACCAACAAGGTTTACGCGAACTAAGCCATCGTCACCATCATCATTCACATCACCATCAGCATAATTGCGTGCTTTTTTCCAGCCTTCAGCACGTGTCTTTAATGCGCTATCAAATGATTTAATGCGATCAAGCAATCGCTTGCAATGCTTCTGCTCACGCTCATCAACAGGGCTTGCGCCCTGTTTCTCGTCATCAAAACTATCTAACATTTAGTTGATGTCAGATAAGATAGAAGCTTGCAAGTTACCTGATGTAAATGCAGTCATATTCAAGCGGATAAACTGTTTAAGCGTAACCATATGAATCACGCCGCCACCAACTGCTGTAATAGCTGATGCGCCTGTAGCTGTAGCCCAAGTCGTACCATCTTCTGATGTTTGAATAACTGCTGAACCAACGAATGAGCCTGCTGGTGAAGCATATTGAACTGGCACAATCATGCCAGGTAGAAAGCCTGCTTCTGTGGTGCTAATTGTTGCGCCTGCAACTACTGATGCAAGAACCGCTGTTTGTTTAATTTTCATTTCATAATCTCCTAAAATACGTTTTAATAACGAGTGATAAGAGATTAGCTTATGAATAATTTATCCATGCGATTGATAGTTAACTGCGATATTTAGACTTTTCTTTTTTCTCAGTAGAGTTTTTATATACCCACTCAATAGTTCCAGCTTGAACTGGTTTAGCTCGCTTCTTGCCTATGCGCTGATATGGCCTACTCATACAAGCATAACGCCAGTCATCCGCAGCATGATCTTCCATTTCACTATCTAAATCCTCTGGCTTGTTCTCATCATGCTGCAATAGTGGAATTGTACGGATTGAATCTAAGCAAGTATCAAACACATAGATCATTGGCTCATCATCCTCACCAACAAACCGCTGCCTCATCTGATCCCATCCATTGATGCGTGAATTGTCCGCAGCTCTGAATCTAACACCCTTTTTAATCAATCTCTCAGCAATGCTTGCGCCGCCATCAACTTTCCAGCACGCAGGGTCAGCAACACCATAAGCAATATCATCACCTTTCTCACGCTTAGATATACCTTCAGCTACTTCTTCAGCCGTGAGTTTTAATCCAATATTGGCAGACTTTGCACCATACCATTCACGGTAGCGCACAATTGCATTCTTAGGGATATGCAATCCTCCATCGCTAACCGCCCACCATCCAACACTAAATGGCTTAGCTGAACCCCAGTCGAATGACCTAAAGCGCGTCCAATCTTTAGGTATTGCAAATGGCTTAATCACGTGGTTCTTATTCCAACAATCAAAGAATGCGCCTGCAACCACATTCCAATCACCATCAAGCCAAGCTCTAACTAACTCTGCTGAACCGGATGATTTAAGCAGTGAAACATACTGCTTATTGTCTTTTAGGTATTTATTATCTGAAATCTTAGAAGGAATGAACATGCGAGTAAGGCCATTCTCATCTTCCAATGGGTGATAAGGTGGCATTGCATCAATGAATCTAGCCTTAACCCAAATATGACCTTTACCGCCCGGATTGCCAGAAGCTCTAATTCTCCCGTGAATACCAACAGAGTTACGCAAACAGGCTTTTAGTTTGTTGTAACCGTAATCGGTAGCATGATTTGTTAGCTCATCGAACCCGATCCATGTGTATTGATGGCCTTGATAGTTATCTGCATCTTTATTATTTTCGATATAGCGCATCTTAAGCGTTGCACCAGATGGAAAGTACCAGCAATTTGCAAAAGGATAATCTCCGCTCTTCGTAGATTTATAAACTGCACCATAGCTTGGGTATATTTCCATAGCGCGCATTTGTAGTTCTTCAAGCTCTGGATATGTCTTACGAAAGATAATGCCTCGCCAGTTTGCACCTATGCTTACATCCTGAAGATAGTCACCAAGTAGAAAGTCTGATTTACCACCACCTCGAGCACCACCAAAGAATAGCTCATCAACAAATGTTGCAGTAATCGCGCTACTTTGTGTGCCCGGCTGTGGCGACCAAGCCATGTGCTTTCATCCAATCTTCTTTTGATAATTTAGGGGCTATGTCAACCTCTATTAGTCCTTCATGTTTAACGCTCTGCTTTTCAACTACAAATCCCAGTAACTTTGCTTTTGCCATTGTTGCAGCGGTTGCAGCGCTTGATTGAACTGTTTCAGCGGTTAACGCAGCCTGTCTGTTTTCATCAAGCTCATTAAGTATGTCGTCAAGTGTAGTTTCAGCGCGTTTTTGTGCTTTTAATTGATAGTCTTTTATGGCTTGAGCTATGTCAGGTTTTGTCAGGTTTTCTTGACCAATTGATTTTGCTGTCTTTTCACTATAACCAGCACGAATCGCGGCCTGAGTTGCATTCAAGTCTATTAAATACTCGTCAACAAATCTTTGCTGCTTACCTTTAAGCATCTGCATGCTCCTGATTCGATGTATCAACAACCATATGAATACCCATCACCTTCATAATCTGCACCTTCTTAAACAGATGCACCTTGTTGTGCCCATCAATCCTAACCCTTGAGCACTTAACTAACCCTTTGTTGTACATGTCAACCAATATGGCCTCGCATGTCCTGATAGGTAAATCTGCTCGGTAAGCAATAGCGGCTAATGGCTGCCAAGTGTGTAAAAGTTCTGTTTCAACCTTCTCGTAATTGGTCAAACTCATTGCGTAAGCTCCAAGATAGTTGCACTCTGTGATTTGTTGTAACCGCGCTTAATAGTGATTGGCTCAAATAACTTATCATCAACGCCCAATGCGCGCGCAACGCCATCAATGTTTGGTTTTATTGCAGCAAGTAGGTTATCAAGGTCACGATGGCGCTTATCGTTTTGAATAAAAGTCACCATCATGGCGATTGGCTTTGGTAAAAACTTCTTACCGACTGATGCTTGCCTGGTTAATACAAAACTTGAATTAATAGCGGTTTGTTTTCTTACTTTTGTCGAAGTCCAATGCTTACCATTTTTTCGGTTAGGCATTAACGCCATATCTGGGTAAGGTAACTCTATAATCATTTCAGCAGCCCTTTGTTCATTAGTTTTAACTGCGTTTCAATAACACCTTCGTAGTGCATAAGCTTTAATCCTTCGCGTCTGTATGGTGTTTTAACTCTGCCATCTAATGCATCGTGACAAGATGAGCAGCAGTAAGCGCCGTGAATATCACTCACTTTCTTTCCTACCCCATGACCGAAGCGAACTCCGCTGATATGCGCAAAAATGGTTGTTTCTGTATTTCCATTGCATACACCAGGTATGCGAACTGCGCATGCTTCTCCACGTGCCGATTTGGTAATAGCACTCATAGAAATCCAATCACCTTGCTCATTACCTCATCCAACTCATCACGCCCTGCGTAAGTAATTAAAACCTTCTGCAAAATCACATCAGCTACCGCGCTATACACACGTTCAAATTCTTCATCATCCATACTTGCAAATCTGATTGATTTGGCTTCAAGCTTCATGTTTCCATCAAGGTCAAAGGTTTGATCGTAATAACCGGCCTGAACTAAAACATCTTTGCGAAAGCGCGTGAAGTTCTTGGCTACTGGCTGGCCTTTGTATGATTTATTGATGCGATCAGGCTCCCATGCATCGAATGCAAAGTTAAGCAATGCAAAGAACTTGCGGTGAAACTTGCCGTTACGTGGGAAGATTGCCTCAAAATCGACTATCTCACCGACTTCAAGATTATTAATGCGCTTCCAAAACTTGCGCCATGCTTTGTTATCAGTTTCAGATACACCACCAAGCACGCTGAATAGGTACTGATAAAGAGCCTCTTTATGAGTTTCTGTAAGTTCTACGTCAACGCGCTTGGTGATAGTGAAATCAGACATTTTTAGCTATTTAATTGTTCTAAGGCTTCTGCATCGCTAAATGTTTTGGTGGCTTCAATATCAGGCATATCACCTTTATTAGCTGATGCTCCGTTTAAATTCTGTTTTAGCAGATACCCCTCAAGCGCCCAAATTTTCTGACGCGCATTGTCATAAGCGATGTTCTTACCAATTTCAGCATCAAAGTTTTCAGCACTTACGCAGGCGCTTTCACCTACAACCATAGTTCCGTTTGTTAACTGCATGGCACATACGGTTAGAGTTGTTCCTTCTGGCTGCCAGAACTTCGCGCCATAAATCACTGAATCAATATGGCTAGGTGTTAGGCGCGGTGCATTTAAACCTTTTTCTTTAATTTCTTTTTCGAGTTGTTTTTCATTCATTTTTCAATTCCTCAGTTAATTGTTTATGTTTCATTACTGCTTCTTTTTGCGTGTTGCAGACTGCTTTAAATTTACCGCCTTCAAATAAACCAAACTTCAAATTTCCAAGTTCTTTTTTTCCATTTTTAGTCATTGTCCAGTTGCCGTTTTTTGCATGGTATTGATCTACTTCAACCCAAGCCACTAAGCAGCCTTTTTCTGGTCTAGCTTCGCGTCAATCTTTGCAATCAGTGCAAACTTATCCATCCCCTGCGTTCCGATCTTCAACTCTTTCGCCTTTGCCATAATCCCTGCATCCGTCTTTCTCCATGCGTTAGCAGTTGCAGCTTCTTTGAAATTACCTTGAGTGACGTTATCGGCGGCAGCTTGCTTTCGCATACCCTCAACCATTCCAAGCACGTAGGAAAACTTTTTTATTTTTGCGGTTTGCGCTGCGTGGACAAACTCCTCAAGCGTAGCGCCAGCAACAAGCATTGCCTGAAGCTTAGGGTGGCTTGGGTTTATGTCCAGGTAGTTAAGATTTTTAAGTTCCATACACACACTGGCGGCAAGAGTTGGCTCTACACTGGTTAATGTTTCTATACTGTGTGTTAGTTCATTGGGTTTAATAGATGAAGGTGATGTAGCATCGGCAAGCATATCCTCGAGCTCTTCTTTAGGATTGCTACTAGGTATGCTTGTAGCATTGCTTGATGAATCCTTACCCCATCTTTTAGCTGCTGCTTTTTTAGCTCTTTCAGCATATTTTTCAGCGTTATCTGATGCTGTAAGTAATTCCGATTCAATGCGTTTATGTACTAAATTACCATCAGAAAGTACGAACAACTTTACTAATGTTGGCTTATGTTTACGCCATTGCTGAATGGTCAAGCGTGTAATGTTAGCTAAAACTTCATCATCATCAGGCGGTGCGCCATTGCGCCAGTAATCCATAATCAGCAAAAGATATGCGCCATGCTGCTCTGTATTTAAGCGTGTTGTATCCGCCAAGTAATCAGCAATATACAGAGGCATCCAAATATCTTGTTTTGCGCTCATTTCAAGCCTTTCATCAAACCATTAATAAGGTGCTGGCGTGTAACGTGGGCTTGAATCACGATAACGGGCTGTACGACCCTGCCAGCATTTATAAACACTTAGTTCACTTCCTGAAACAAATCGCTCTGAGATACTGGCAACCGTAAACAAATAGCAGTAATGCCAGTAATAGAGCATTTGCGCTTAATTGGAATTCAACCAACTCGCCATTTTTTACTAACTCATTAACACGCCCAGCCACACTAGAAGTTTCAATCGAAAGATATTTTGCAATCTCGCGCCTAGTAAATCCGTGCTGTGGATTTTCATTCATAAACGCCATAATCTTGCACGTTTGCGCACCAAACTTACTTTGCAGAGAGTGGTAAACATCAATACTGCTTTGCCTTACTTCTGTTCTCATGATTTACCCTCGTCCAGCACTGTAGGATGGTCATTAATGGCACGGTTAATTAAAGTAGCTTCATCAATCTTGTGATCAACAAAACTTGAAAGGATGCGATTAACTATGTCAGTACGCGATACCATCTTTCCAGATGATTTAGTTTCAGAAATTGCAACTGAATCAACAACAGCTAATACATACTTAGGTGAATTAACTCTAAGCTCTGCAACTTCATCACCTAATCTATTGGTTCGAGAGAATGAAATTTTCTCAGTCATACAAGTGCCTTTCGATTGCAAGGTTATGTTAAGGAATATTTCTTTGTTATCCAGTTTCACTTTTGGAGGAATTCCTCGAGTTATCCAGTTATGTACTTTCTGTGCGCCACCTTTTCCCAAGTCATAATTCAATAACTTGGCAACTTTTGTCGCACCGCCTAGACTTAAAATTAACTCGCCATCATTCATGCAGCATCAACCAATTCAGGCCAGATCAAATGCCAATCATCAGGGCGCAAATCTTTACGAGTTACTTTTCCTTGCGTTGCTTTTTCAATGGTTACGCACTTCTCTGGTGATATTGGTCGATGTCCAGAAATCCACTGATTTACCATGCCAAGTGATACGCCGATTAATTCAGCAAAAGATGACTGTGAAATGTTCTTAACTTTTAAGTATGTATCTATATTCATAGATATTAATATAGCAAAGCTATACACAAATGTAAAGCCATGCTATATATATTTTTTAATAGCATCGCTATATGGCTAAAAGCGCAAAAAAATTAGTAAAAAGAGAAGTAATGGACTTAGAGGGGAAATCTTTAGCCAAAAGATTCGAATCTGTAAAAAGTAGAGCCGCGTTTGCAAAAATGCATGGACTTAACCCTACTATGATTCAGCAGCACTTAACTTCAGAAAGACCAATATCATTAGAGTACGCAAAAAAATATGCAGAAGGATTTGGCTGCAAGCTAATTAATATTAGTGAGCGCCTACATGATGAAATTCAAAAGGCCAATGAATATATAGATAACGATACGGACGATGATTATTTGTTAATCAATATGATGGACTTGAAGCTTTCTGCTGGCGGAGGGAATATAGTTACATCGCACGATGTAAAAAAACAAATTTCATTTCGCTCTGAGTTTTTTAAGCAAGTTGGATGTAAGCCTGAAAATGCAATTGGCTTTCCAGTGCAAGGCGATTCAATGAATGATGTTCATATTATTGATGGGTCGATAGTTGTATTAAATAGAGCGAAACGAGAACCAGTAAAGAATAAGTATTTTGCAATCTGGATTGACGATAAATATCTAATCAAAGAATTAGTACAAAGAAATGGTGTGTGGTATGCAATATCACATAATAAGGAACACAATGAAAAATACCCTGATATTTATATAGATCATGAGTTTTCTGGAATTATAGGGCAAGCATTTTGGTGCGGATTTAAATTGTAAGAATTTAACGTGCTTATTCTATTTTCATCATTGGCTTTGGTTTTGATTTTTTATATCCCAACCTACCCAATCATTGATTGGGCAATATCTAAATTTAGCATTTTAAAGAAAAATAGATTAATAATTTTTATAATCGTCTCCATTTTTTATTACTGCATAGGATTTTTAGTATTAACCTGGGAAGATTCAAAAGAGAAAAAATGGGTAAAGTCAACTTATTCACAAGAGGAATATGAAGATATTGCACCAGAACAATGTTGGGATAGGCAAGGTCAGTATGAATGCTAAGTGGTTAATATTTTATTTAACAATAATTCCAACTTCAGCAATAGCTTGGGATGGATATGATTCGGATTCAGGGTCTCAGATTGAAATACAGAAGAGAAATCTAGTAAGGCAAGGAAAAGATATAGATTTTTATGATTATGAAGAAGGCGAATATGGAAGCGGAAGAGTTATATCTATAACGAAAAATGGTAGGGGCGCTCGCGTTGAAATTGAAGATGATGAAACTGGTGAAGAAAGAACTTTTTATATGGAATAAAAATCAGCATCGCTAGAGCTGTTAATCTAGCAAACTAAGGGGTAAATTATGAAATATGTACTAATGGTATTAGCTCTAGCATTTTCACTCACGGCATTTGCTCATTCTGGCGGTACAGATTCTAACGGATGTCATCACGATAGAAAAACTGGCGGCTATCACTGCCACTAAATAAATAAAACCTTCTAACCTGCTTCGGCAGGTTTTTTTTCGCCCAATGAAAAAATATATAGCAAAGCTATTGCTTTTAACATATAGCTTTGCTATATTTATCACATCAACAAACGGATGGAGAAAATCATGAACATCATGCAATTTGGTTTAGCTAGTCAGCAATTAATCGTAAATTCAAACAAGATTGCAGCATTGCCAACAGATAAAACTGTTGCTGATATTCAATCACGTGGCCTTAGATTAGTTCATAAGCCAAGTAATTTAATTTCTCTTAGAGCTGAGCAAGAAATGCGCCGTATGCAAATGTGCTCAAGCCCAGAAGCAGCCTAATCATGTTATTTGGATCGTATGAATGGCACCTGCATCATAACCTTGAGCTTTCTAAGCGTAACGCACAAGTGTCAATGTTTAATTTTAGAACAACAAAGATTGATTTTTATCTTAATCATGCAATTCAACACACTTGCAAATCACTCAAATTAAAAAAACAGATTAAGGCATTGATGCAATGAAGCTAAGTGACGTATGGCCTACATTGTTTTTAATTATCAGTGTAGTTATTGGAGCAATTCTTGATGACATTTCAAGGGTGATATTTTGAAAAAGATAAAAAACATTACTAACGATTATTTATGGTTAAGACGAATGAAATATTCAATTTATAGAAGCGTCAAGTTGGCATTAAAACTTAATTTAGGAGAATGAAATGAGTACAGCAGTTATGACATTAGCAAATAATTTGGCTGCAAAGTTAGGGATGGGTGAAGTAGGCCAAGAACTAATAAGCACATTAAAAGCAACTGCATTTAAGGGCGATGCAACTGATGCGCAGTTTACAGCGCTTATGATTGTTGCAAATCAATATGGGTTAAATCCTTGGACTAGAGAGATATATGCATTCCCAGATAAACAGAATGGAATTGTTCCAGTTGTTGGTGTTGATGGATGGTCAAGGATTATTAACGATCATCCACAATTTGATGGCCTTGAATTTACACAAGATGAAGAATCATGCACTTGCATAATTTATCGCAAAGATAGAAACCACCCTATTAAGACAACGGAATACCTAAGTGAGTGTTTGCGCCCTGCTTTCACAAGCAAATCAGGCTATGAAGTTAAAAGCCCATGGCAATCTCACCCAAAGCGTATGTTGAGGCATAAGGCGCTAATCCAGTGCGCACGTTTAGCCTTTGGTTACACTGGTATTTATGATGAAGATGAGGCTGGAAGAATTACAGAGAAAGACATTACACCGCAGCCTGATAGCACTACTAAAACAGAACCACCACCGAATGTTCTTGATGACGCGACATTTAAAACAATCGCTGATAAATACCGTGAATCAGTAGCACAGGGTAAGAAAACGATTGAAGGCTTTATCTCATGGGTAGAAGGCAAAGGAGCTTTGATGACAGGTGCACAAAAATCAGAGGTTGCTTCATGGGCAGTGCCGGTAATTATTGAAGGCGAAGCGGTAACAGTTGATGACTTTGCAAGCGCTTACGAACAAGCGGAAAGCGAGAGTAAATAATGGAACGTACATTAATGAATTTGCAACAAGGATCTGAAGCTTGGCATTCATTTAGAGCTACTCATTTTGGCGCAAGTGAAGCAAGTGCCATGCTTGGAACGTCACCATACAAAACACGAACACAACTTTTGAATGAAAAGAAAACTGGATTAGTGCCAGAGGTCGATACTTTCACACAAAAGATTTTCGATAAAGGTCATGCAGTAGAGGCGTTAGCAAGACCGATTGTTGAAAAGATGATTGGCGAAGAGCTATCTGCCGTTACCTATGCTTTTGGAAAGCTATCTGCATCATGTGACGGACTTAGTTATATGGGAGATATTGCTTGGGAAAACAAACAATTTAATGCAACACATTATGAGCAAGTTAAAAATGGCGAATTGCCAGAAATTCACTGGGCGCAATGTCAACAGGTTTTATATTGCACTGGCGCTGAGAAGCTGTTTTTCACTATATCAGATGGTACAGAAGAGCGTACTGCTGGCGTTTGGGTTTATCCAAATGAATTGCAGCAAAAAGAAATTATTGCAGCATGGGCGCAATTTGAAGTTGATCTAGCTAACCATGTTGTAACAGAAGTAAAAGAAGCTCCAAAAGCACAGGCGATCATGGCGCTACCTAGCCTAGCAATTCAGATTAAAGGCGAGGTGACGCTATCTAACCTGGCTGAATTTAAAACGGCTGCTACAGCATTTATTGAAAGCATCAATACTGAATTAGTCACCGATGATGACTTTGCTAATGCAGAAGCTACGGCTAAATTTTGTAAAGATGCAGAAGAAAACATCGAGCTTACTAAAAAATCAGCCATTGCACAGACAGCCAGCATTGATGAGCTCATGCGCACAATGGACTACTTAAAAGAGCAGTTGAGAGACAAGCGCTTGCTGATCGAGAAGTTAGTTAAATCAGAGAAAGAGAATCGCAAGCTAGAAATTATCAATAAAGCTAAAGATGCATATCAAAAGCACTTGGAAGATTTGCGCGAAGGTACTCATCCACTATTTATACCAAATACAAGCCCTGATTTTTCAGGTGCAATCAAAAGTAAGAAAACGCTTACCAGCATGCAAAGTGCTGTTAATGATCTTCTTGCTAAGTCAAAGCAGGAAGCAAGCGCAATAGACATGGAAATTCGCTCCAAACAAGTATGGATGAAATCAAATGCAGAAGGATATGAGTTCTTATTTATTGATCTGCAAATAATCATATTCAAGCCAATTGATGATTTCAAGCTGCTTGTTCAATCAAGAATTGATAACCATAAAAAACTTGAAGCAGGGCGTGAAGCTAAGATCATTGCAGAAGCTAATGCTGCTGTACTTGAGAAAGTACGGTTAGCTGACTTAGCGAAAGAGCAGACAGATGCAAAACAAGAGACATTAGGCGCATTAGATATGTCTAGTGGGGTCGGCAGACTTTGTGCAGGAGTTGGTCACATTGATTCTTTTGTTATAGGAAGCCAAACCTCAGTAAATATCCAGCACTTTCAAGGCGTAGAGCCTGGCGTTTATGATTTGGTTAAGGCTGTAGCAAAGTCTTTTGGTGCTGATGAAATGCTTGCGCATAAGTGGCTTCTTGAAGCAGATTTCACTAAATATCAGCAGGCAGCCTAATCATGAAAACCCTATCCGATGCAGTTTTAATAAACCTAACACCCAATACTTATTATAGGGCGCGTGACATTGCGGATCAGATGAAAATCAACCCTTCGGCAGTATCGGCAAGTTTACGTGAACTGTCTCGGGGGGGGGGGGGTAATTGAACGCATTAAAGACAATACAAGAGTTCTATATTTAACCAAGCAAAAAGCACTTTTTTAACTAGGGAAACAATCATGAAATCATCAGTAAAGGAAATTGAAACAATCATCGGAACCGCAATGGGTAGTGGATTTTACGCTGGACGCATTATGGTCGGTGAGCAGGCCTACGCAATTGTAGTTGCGCCTAAAGATGAAGGTGAGCACGAAGATACCGAATGGATTGCAGACTACAAAGATGTACCTAACTCCAAATCATACTTTGATGGCTTGGCTAACACTAACGCAATGGCAGAAGCCGGTAGTGAACTTGCGCAATGGGCACGAGCTTTAACTATCGGTGGAAATGATGACTGGTATCTGCCAAGCCAAGATGAATTAGAAATAATCTATCGCAACCTTAAGCCAACAACGCGTCAGAACTCATGCTATGCACGTTCAGGCATAAATTTATCAGCCATTGAACCAACCAGGCCATATACGCCTGAATTTCCAGTGCAAACACAAGCTGAACTATTCAAAGAAGGTGGCTCAGAAGCATTTGAAACTGAATATTACTGGTCATCCACACAGCACGCGTCCGTCGCTGGTTATGCATGGACTCAGGACTTCCTCAATGGCAATCAGAGCTACTGGGACAAGTACGACGACATTCGGGCGCGAGCTGTCCGCAGATTGCCCATTTAGTCATTTATCAATTTGTTTTTAACAACGGGAGTAAGACATGAAGCAAATCACATTAGAAGTGCTTGAAACCAAGCATAAGGAATTTGGCGAAATGATTGCCAAGTTCAAAGCAGAAATTAAAACGGCATTCTTTTTGCCAGAATCGCACATTGAGTTATCTCATGGTGAGCATTACGCAGGTGTGATTCTTGGCAAAGAAGGTGAATCAAGTTACCACCTGATTTTATTACCAGAAGATAAAGAGCCGGGTAAATGGAAAGAGGCTATGGATTGGGCTAAATCAATCGGTGGCGAGTTACCTACACGCCGTGAGCAATCATTATTGTTTGCAAACCTGAAAGAACAGCTTCAAGAGGCTTGGTATTGGTCTGGTGTGCAGCACGCGTCCGACGCTGATTCTGCATGGGGTCAGACCTTCGACAATGGCTATCAGTACTACTGGAACGAGTACTACTACCGTCGGGCGCGAGCTGTCCGCAGATTAGTAATTGAATAATTTAGTTTTTTAATCTTTTAAGAAATCGACATGGCTATCCATACAGACTTACCGATTTACAAGGCAGCTTACGAGTTGTTAGACAAAAGCACAGACCTCGCCAAAAATATGCCTAGAGATTTTAAGGTGTCAATTGGCGGGGTAATCCGTGACGAATGTATAGCAATTACGGTGCTGGTTTTTCGTGCGAATGTTGCTCAAGATAAATCGAAACACCTTGTGTCATTGATAGAACGCCTACAAGTCGCAGAATTGATGTTGCGCCTATCAAGAGATAAACGCCTGATTTCAATAAAACAGTATGCAGAGGCAATTTTATTGACAGGAAATATCGGTAAACAAGCTAATGGATGGCGCAAAGCAACTTTGTCGCCTGTTTCATGATGGTTAAGGCCACTATGACTGAGCGTAATTTTAATCTGGTTTTGCCGCTAGCTCAAAAGGCTACCGCTATGCGCACAATAGATACCACTGATAGTAGTCAGGTTCGGTCTAGCGCAGTTTCTGAAATGATCGGTGCAAACCTTCGCTTTGGTGACGTAGATAGCAAGACAACTAACAGCACGCGTCCAACGCTGATTATGCATGGAATCAGAACTTCAACAATGGCAATCAGAACAACTGGAACAAGAACAACAACAATCGGGCGCGAGCTGTCCGCAGACGAAAACAATCACAACAATGTCGATTTCTCTTTTACAGAGTTGGTGCAAGCATACTTTGATTGCAGAAAAAATAAGCGGAACACTAAAAGCGCATTAGCGTTTGAACAAGACTTGGAGCGAAACTTAAACGTGCTCTATGATGAATTATTAAGCGGAATATATCAGCCAGGCACTTCAATTTGCTTTGTCATTACTAGACCAAAAGCGCGTGAAGTATGGGCGGCTGATTTTCGTGATCGCATTATTCATCACCTGTTTTACAACAAGATTTCACCACGCTTTTATGCATCATTCATTGTCGATAGTTGTGCATGCATACCCGGGCGCGGAACACTTTACGCAGCTAAACGACTTGAATCTAAAGTGCGCAGCATTACGCAAAATTGGAGTATGCCAGCGTTTTATTTGAAGTGCGACTTGGCAAACTTCTTTGTTAGTATTGATAAAGATGTGTTGTTTCAGCAGATCATGAAAAAAGTCAGTGAACCATTCTGGCTTGAACTGGCTAAAACAATCTTGTATCACGATCCGCGTGCCAATTATGAGTTTAGAGGAAAGTCACAATCAATTGAATTGGTGCCGCCTCATAAACGTTTAACGAATCAGCCTAGCAATTTAGGTTTGCCGATTGGCAACCTGTCATCACAGTTCTTTGCAAACATCTATTTGAATGAGCTAGACCAGTACGTTAAGCATCAAATAGGCGCAAAGCACTATATACGCTACGTAGATGACTTCTTGTTATTGCATGAAAGCCCACAGTGGCTAAACGCTGCTTTAGAAAATATAAATGCATTCTTGCCAGCTAAATTAAATGCAAATCTTAATCCTACTAAAACAATATTGCAGCCGATTGATCGCGGCGTTGATTTTGTAGGCCAAGTGATTATGCCTTGGCATCGTGTTGCTCGTAAGCGTGCGGTTAATGAAGCTATTCGTCGCATCAACATTACGCCAGATAGTGAATTGCTTGAAGTCGCCAACAGCTATTTTGGCTTACTTGGTCAGGCGTCTAAAAGTCAGAAATCACGCGCCAAACTTGCTAATGTATTGCGCTGGCGTGGGCATACCATCAACAAAGCTTTATCTAAAACATATAGGAAGGCAGTATGAAATCAACTCAATTAAAGCCAAAGTTTTCACGAATGATTGCCATGCAACGCGACTTTGAAGAGATTGAGAAGTTCTTTAGGTCATTAAAGCGCGATGATTTAACTGAAACAAAGAATGATGATGGAAAGTGGCTCATTACTCAAAATAACCTTGAAGGCACAACATACGATGCTTTAAGTTCAATCGAAGATTGGTGCAACTTCTTCAAAGCATTAGCTGATATGTATATGCCTAAAGAGCTTTGTTTATACAACGATAAGCCGATTAGAAAGCTAATCAGTAAGCTTAGATTAGACCAGCCCGTAACGATGGATTTAGTTAATGAAGCTGAGTTGATTTTAAAGCCGCAGCGTTATTTATTTATGAGCGTTCCATCGCATGTATTTAATGCAACAAGAGCTAAGATATTCGAAGAACAAGAGAGAAATGTTGCAGCGTAATGGAACTGATACCAGCAAAAGAAGTGTCAAAAATACTAGGATTAAAACCTAGATATGTAGCTGAAAAGCTTGTGCATAAGGCCAATTTTCCTACTGCATACAGAATACTAGGCGGTAGTAGAAAATGGAATAAAGCAGAGATATTAGAGTGGCTTGAAACTCAGAAGGAGGCGGCATGAGTAATATGGAGGTTCATTTTACAAGCAATACTGATTTATGGAGCACTCCACAAGCAACATTCGATAAGTATCATGCAATTCATAAATTTGAATTAGATGTTTGCGCCACAAATGAAAATAGAAAATGTGAAAAATTTTTTACACCAGAGCAAGATGGATTAAAACAGTCTTGGGGGGGCTTGTTGGATGAACCCACCATATGGGCGTGAAATTGGTATATGGATGAAGAAAGCATATGAAAGTAGCTTACTAGGCGCAAAAGTAGTGTGTTTAGTTCCTGCGAGAACAGATACAAGATGGTGGCATGAATACGCGATGAAAGGTGAAATTGAGTTTATCAAAGGCCGTCTAAAATTTGGCGATGCTAAAAATAGCGCACCATTTCCTAGTGCAGTAGTTGTCTTTAATCCAGCATAGGCGCAATATCGCTTGCATTTGGGTTGTAATAAATCATGAGCGACTTATGGTTGCGATGCCCCATTATTTTAGCAAGCGTAATGTTATCAACTTTCTTAGCCATCCATGTGCAGGCATTATGCCTAGTATCATGAAATACAAAGCCGGATAACTTTGCAGATTTTCTAGCTGATCTAAATAAAAAGTCACGCTGTGAATCGGTAATGGTGAAACACTTACCTTTAGTCTCAAGCTGCTTGAATAGTTCTACAGCTTTAAGCGTTAATGGCACATCGCGCTCGTCACCGTTTTTTGTTTTAGTCAGGTGAACCTTACGCCCTACAAAATCTACTTGTGACCATTCAAGTGAAACAATCTCACCTGAGCGCATACCTGTCTGCTCAGCAATAAACATACATAACGCTACTTGCTGGTCATCTGTGACGCATTTAATTGAACTTTCATAGCCTAACGTATCAGCCATGATATTAAACTCTTCTTGCGTTATCAGTCGCTTTCTATGAGGGTTATCCGGTGGCCTCTTAACATCGCTTAATGGGTTTTTATCAATCCACTGCCATTCTTTACGAGCAATCTCAAATACTGCGTTGAGCAATACCATTTCTCGCCTGATCGTAGAGCCTTGCAACTTTGAGCTATCACGCCACTTAGCTATGTCATTTGGTGTAATAGAAGCGATAGGCTTATTGGCTATTTCCATGTCGCGCTTGAACTTCTTTAGGCGTATTTCTTCCCACCGATTATTGCAAGATTTAATATATTCTTCTAATGCTTCGCTAAATAGATGTTTTTCTGGCTCAAACTTTCCAGCCTCCATAGCATAAGCCCATTCAACCGCCCTAGCCTTGAGTTTGAATGTTTTATATTTGCGCTTCTTAACACCGTTTACACTGATGTAAACTTGAGCTTCCCAGCTATTGCACACCTTGCGAAAGCTTGCCATTTTCCCGTGAATCTTCCCGTGAATGTTTTGGCAATTATAAGTATAAAGGTGTATTTGTGTGTTATTTTAATTTGGTAATTTGATAAGTGGTTGATGTATATAGGTGTATTAAATGCGCTTTATGTGCATGCTATACTCGCATTATCTTTTGGGCACCATCAAATTGAGTTTCATCAAGTAATTCAAACAGTTAAAAATCCCGTTTAAAATAATTGCTATTCTATTTGGCTGGCATTCCTGAAAGCCAGACCCATTGTACTACGAAAAAGCATCTGGAAAGGTTATAGCTAACTGTGTTGAAGCCATTATAGGTTGTTAAACCTAAGGGCTACAAGTTAGTTTGATAATCGTTGGATTTGTATTTTTCAGGCAGGTTTTTGATATCAAACTATTGAATAACCTAGTGATTTACAAGTAACGCGATAGCCTGCGCACGCTTACCTACATTCAACTTTTGATAGACTCTTTTAAGATGGCTTTTGACGGTATTTTGGGTGATGTTTAATATCACACCTATCTCCTGATTGGTTTTACCGACCTTAATCCACTCAATCACCTCTAGTTCTCGGAGCGTTAAAGATAACAAGTTGAGCGTGGCACTAGTTTTAACCAAAGGTGTAGCGTTACCTAAATGCTGAATTTTTCTTATCACATGGTCAATGTGTGGCATCAGAAGATTCAATGCCGAATTTTTGATCTGGAATTTATTATTTTTGCTAAAAAACACATACAAGCAATCATTGCCACCGCGCAGGTCACTTACCCCATACACCAGCAAAGAATTAAGTTCGTGAGGCAAATCAGGAAATATCATGCGAAATTTACAACCAAATTCGCTAGTTGCAAAATTATTGATTACAAACCAGTCATGCTTATTATCCAGCCACAGTTTATGTAAATAAACCATACACTGATTAACCTCTTTAGAGGCACCCATCATAGTGCGAGTGTTGAAGCCAGCTACGTTAGAGGCTACATCATATTGCAACTTGGCGTCAGTTACATCATTAAAATCTCCCCACACAGCCAATAACGCATCATGAGAAATAAATTCCGAGACTGAATTTTGTAACCAATTAAAAAAATCAATATGTTTTCTTATTTTATAAGAGCGCTGAATAACTGAAATCACTCTTTCAAAATAGTAACTTTTAACTTCTATGTCCATATTTACTATGCACCAGTTTCCGGGCAATGTTACCCATATGCTGAAACCAATGCAAAA
>Ga0208396_100022_pt1 | contig 89999 bp, 79 predicted proteins | sample LakWasMet64_LOW9_2_FD_183896 | JGI IMG/M metagenome (GOLD analysis project Ga0208396, IMG submission 183896) | Freshwater sediment methanotrophic microbial communities from Lake Washington under simulated oxygen tension - Sediment Metagenome... | ecosystem: Environmental > Aquatic > Freshwater >... | reverse complement strand
GCTGATTATTGGCGCGGTAATGCGTAAGTTACTGCATATTATTTATGGGGTGCTGAAGTCAGGCAAACCCTTTGATGCTAATTATGCTGTTAAGAATGCTTGACAGGTAAGACGGTATCTTAATTCAAACGTTAGGCATGAAAATTAAATGAGCTATCAAGACATACATTTAATTCTGCTGGCATCTCTAGCTATATTATTCTCGTTAATAGGAGTATTTGGTAAATCTAAATATTCTTTAGGTAATGTCCTTTGGTACTTATTCAAAATTGGTATTAGCCTTACAGGCTTGGGATTGTTCATGTCATTTCATTTTTCTAGGGAATCACTGTACGATTTAGTGATTTTCAAACAACATTATTTCACCGCTGGCTTTAGCAGAGTTTATCTTGTTGGTTTATCTATGCTTTGCGCTATCCCAATAATTGCAATTGGCAAAATCAGGTTTACACATAAACCTGAAAATGACAGTTTAAAATGAGTGTTATAGTAAAGCCTAACCCATCATTCAAGCGGGACTGACTAAAGCCAGCCCCTTAATTCAAACGTTAGAGATTATCAATGCGGCCATTATTTACTATCCATGCAGGTGAATTTTTAGTTGGCGAGTATATTGAAAATACTTTTAAGTCGCTAAATGTATGGGTACCAGCAAAAGATACTGGTGTTGATCTTCTAATAACGGATAAAACTGCAAAAAGAGCAACGTCATTACAAGTGAAACTGTCCAGAGACTATCTAAAACCAGAGGCAATCGATGATTTTGACCATGAGTTAATTGCTGGTGGATGGTTACTTCTAGACCATGACAAGATTGAAAAGTCATCAGCTGATTGGTGGGTAATAATCTTAGTTTCTCATGAACGAAGAATGAAGCCACAATTCATAGTAATACCACCGTCTGAGCTTTTATTTCGGTTACAACAAATCCACGGAAAATCAAAAAAGTACCACTTTTATCCTTGGGTTACAAAGTCTGGAGTTTGTTTGGATGGTAGAGGAATTCGGAAGCAAGACCGAGCTCTTCTTAACAAAAACGAATTTGAGCTTGGGCCTCGTGATTTAAGTTGTTTTTTAAATAATTGGTCTTGCCTCCATCAGCTAAAATCTGACAACTCACCTCTAACCCATCATTCAAGCGGGACGCTTAACAGCATCCCTTAATTCAAACGTTAACCATCACAAAGAAAATTCATTGCATGAACACTGACATTCGTAACGCATTATGCAAAGTACCTGAGGTGACACTCGGCTTTTGGATTATCAAAACTTTTGCCACAACATTAGGTGAAACTGGCGGTGATGCGGTCTCAATGTCCATGAACCTCGGTTACCTAGTGAGTACGGCAATCTTTATGGCCGTTTTTATCACAGCCGTTGCAGTCCAAATTAAAACAAAACAGTTTCATCCCTTTTTATACTGGGCAACAATTATCGCTTCAACAACCGTTGGTACCACACTTGCAGATTTCGCCACACGTTCACTTGGTATTGGCTATTCTGGTGGTACTGCCATTTTGTTCACGTTACTTATAGTTTCGTTTTTTATTTGGCATCGCACCTTAGGTTCAATCAACATTAGTACAGTCAGTTCGCCAAAATCTGAATATTTCTACTGGTTAACTATCATGTTTTCACAGACACTTGGGACCGCGCTTGGCGATTGGACTGCAGACACTGCTGGACTTGGGTATCTCGGTGGCGCTGCTATTTTTAGCAGCCTCCTATTGCTAATTGCACTAGCTTACTTTTTCACAAAGATCTCACACACGGTTCTTTTTTGGTCTGCATTTGTACTTACAAGACCGTTGGGCGCTGTTGTAGGGGACTATTTGGACAAACCAGCAACACAGGGTGGCTTGGAGTTAAGCCGTTACTCTGCAACAGCGGCATTGATTGTATTGATTGTGCTCTGCATATTTGTTTTTCCCCAACGCGCGTCACAAAAGGCACATTAGTAGTGGCCAACAAAACAATAGAAAGTCTATGAAGTATTTTTTGATATTACTACTAACTTTAATCTCATTTTCAGCGCAAGCAGAATACAGGCGTAGCTATAAAGCTAAAAGCCAATTTAAACAACTACACCCATGCCCATCTACTGGTCGCAGTAAAGGTTCCTGCCCCGGCTACATTATTGACCATGTTGAAGCTTTGGCGTGTGGCGGAGCAGATCACCCGAGTAATATGCAGTGGCAAACCAAAGCAGATGCTAAGGCAAAAGATAAGTGGGAGCGCCGTGGATGCTAGCTAGCAGACTACTAAGTTGCAAACCTTTATGCTTTAAATGCTGATGCCAATGCTCTAGCATCCCATAACGCATGATGTCTGATTGCAAGCGTTTGGTATTCAAAGTAACTCTCAATCTTGTCTTCAATCTCGTCTAATCTCAAACATTCTGTATCTGCATTCTCGATTGTTATTTTATTTTCTCTTAGCAGAGACGAAAGTAAACCAAAATCATAGGCCGGGGCGTCAGATGCAAATTGCACAGGCTCACTGAAACTCTCGCACCAGGCTTTCAGTTTTAATACTGCTTGAGCTGAAGACATGCCGTGTTCAGCAGTATTCAAGTATGGAAGCACGTTTTCTAGGACAAAGTAACTGCGGTCATTATTCTTGTAGTTATCTGTTAGCTCAAAGTAAAATTCTTGTCCGTCTTCAGCAACGAAGCCGGCTGAGATGAGGCGAGCAGGGCCAAAAATGTTTGTGAACTCGGTATCAAAGTAAATAATCATATGTATTCAATTTCCATTAATTTAGTATTCAAATCTGCCTGTGCTTCAGCGCATCCCAATCCTTTTGATTGTTCAGTCAAAACAAGCTTATCTTTGTACTGAAGTGGCCACACTTGGTAACCAGAGTGCAGGTCATCAATTGCTATCCATCTCTTAATATTGTTTATAGTCACATGTGACATGATCTGCTCAAATCGAGTCATCCGAGAAAACGGTTCTATAGCTTCATCTCCTTCAGGTTTATTCCATGTCGACCCAATTACTCTAGTCCGCAAACTTGGCGATAGGTGGCTTAACGCAACATCTATACCGAACACGTATACCCAATTCGTTGATAGCACCAACTTCGCATTAGGGTAGGGTGCCAGGCACGATTCCAGAGCGCCACTGTGCATCATGAGCGAACCAGGTGCGCGCAGTTCCAAAGGTTTATAAACCGCATTCGGATGCAGAACCCCATCAAAATCAAGATAGATGACCATGCTCAAATACTTTACTGGTCAGCCTCTCAATGACAAGCGGGGTGAGCCCAATTGCTTGTTTGCACGCCACCAAATGAGGATGGTCTTCTGGGAATGCATCAACAGCATCGTCTAGTGCAACCCAAGGACCTTCGTACCTATTGATCGCAATCCACTCTATAATTTCTTTGTAGCGCCAATGCGCTTCATTCTCCACTTTATCAAATGTTAGCGTAGGGCACTTGTCGATGATGCGATCCTGCAAATCTGGTGAAAAAATAGCTTTCAATACATCGATATCCATTACCTCTCGCCAGCTGCTGCTGATGACAACATCAATTTTCTCGTGCTTTCTAAGCCAGTCTTCAAAAAGTGGCAACATGGAGAATTCTGTTGATATCTTGTTTGGCGATGGGTGTAGTACCCCGTCAAAATCTAGAAAAAGTATCATGAGAATCCCACTTTCCTGCCTGCCCTAAGTGCGTCCATCTTTCCTGCAAGTACAAGTTTACCGTGTTCATCAGATACACCACACCTACCAACTCCGTGCGCTTCGAATCCCAATTTAGCATAATGAGCGCTGTAATCAAGTCGATCATGATGATGCCCATGAAATGAGCGATTCACCTGCATGCCACGTGCTAGCTCAGTGATGCCTGCGAAGCCATGGGGGTGGCAGCTTGGTGCCTCATGTGTCACAAGAATATCTGCTTGTTGACTGTACAAATTGAGCCAGTCATCATAGAAAATCGTACTCTTGTGAGTTAGTCGTTTGCCGACCAGCTCATCATTTTCAATTCCACTTGAATCGTTACCCAGAGCCTTGTTACGCCTAATTTCTTGCCAACGCAATGCTTGAGTTTTAGCTTCCACAAATGCATCGTAGTTGTCAAAATGTGAGGTTGCTTCAATATCATCTTTAGGCAACCAAATCTCCCCCCTGAAAACGCCACCCAATCCTGCTACTTTTACGCCGTCAATCTCAATAACTCGGTTATGTAAGTTACGGTCAGCAAGAGTTGAGTTGAACAAGAAGTTATGCTTATCCTGGTCGTCAGTGTCGTGATTTCCATGGATAAAATAGACTTCAGTTAGCTTCATAATTTGAGCCACTTCCAGCTCAAACGGACGATCAAGATCAAGGTCGCCAAGAAAAATAACTGCAGCTGGCTTTTCTTTTTGAACAACTAGTAACACGTGTTTAAAGTCGCCATGCACATCACCAAACATCAGAATCATATTTCCCCCACTTCAGATATGCCTAGTGCATAGCTGGATTTTTGTTTTTAGTTAACCTATCTTCCATCATCATGCGTACAACTCGATTAATCTCCCGTGGGCTCAACGATGTCAGCATTTCAATGTCATCACAATCTAGCGTCGGTAACATGCGTTGATCAACACTGAGATCCTTAGCGTATGCTCTTATTGCTCCATTGATAATAGTTTGCGCATGCTCTGGACTTGGCTTCTCAATTAGAACTACTGTGAATCTATCTAGCAACGGTTTTGGAAGCCCTCCAAGCGTATTGCAAGTTGCAATCCAGCTCACCCACGAAAAATCGCATGGAACCTGTAGGCATTCATCAAGATAATTTTTGCTTGTGCTCGGCTCTATGAGCTGTAGCATCACGTCCCAGATACTGCCGTTTCTTCTATCAGTCGCTACTTTATCGATTTCATCAACCACCATGAGTGGATTTGCAATTTTCTCTATAGCTATAAGTTGCGCTATCGCGCTTGGGCGAGCAGAACCCCAACCCCTTGCTAAGCCTTTGAGATGCATGCTGTCGGTACTTCCTGCAGCCATCACGACGCTTGATGGTACCCCGACAAGTTCTGCCAGCCGATTAGCCCATGTTGTTTTCCCTACTCCTGGGGAACCTGCTAACAGTAATGGCCTCAATTTAAAAGCGGGCTGACCGGAATGCAACCTTGCCTGTAACTGCTTATACAATAGCTTATTAGCATGCTGAAACCAGGGGAACTCTTTGTTTAAAATTTCAAGAATCAACTCAGGACTTGTATTCAGTTCTGCAAGTGGTAGCTTGGCCATCAAGTTTTTGTAAATGCCGACCTTGAAGTCACCATCATCTATTATTGCGTGCTTAATAACTTTGTGGCTCAGCGCGTCAGATTTAACACCTGATAACGTCACTTGTAATCTATTAAGCTGCTGCACAATTTCAGTAGCGGCAAATTTGATGACTCTTCTGTTCATTAAAATTGACTCAATGCTATAGGCATTGCTTTCATCTGATAAATTGAGTTCACCTAATTTAGTTGCAGCAAATAAAGCGACATTTAAATGCGAATTGACTTTTTCAGCTGAAAACATCGACTCAAGCGCAGAAGTTACATTCTTTAGTGCGCATTGGAGATGTTTAGGGCTACCATCGATATGAAAAAGTCTGATAGCCGCAAAAGCGGAACCAATGCTTGCAGCATGTGCGTACCATTTCTGCGCTAGTTCAGTATTGATGCCGCCTGGCAATTTTCCCGTCTCAAATTCAGTAGCGATTTCATATGCAAGCTCAGAATTGTGATCTGCATTGATGAATCTAATGTGAGTTATTGTGAGCCCATCTGCGCTATCATTTAGCCATTCTGGAATACCTGGAAAAGTTGCATTTGTTGGCACAAACTCATTGCCATCTTGCTCCCTGTGCTCTTTTAATTTGTTAGTCATATGCCGACCTTTAACTCAATAACTTCATAGCAAGCGTTGGCTCGCGGGGCTCAAAATCACGCTCTACAAGACGTAAGCTGAATCTAACTTTGCTCGCCACTACTAGCTCAATTGAGAACCCATTCATATTCGTTAGCAACGGTAGTTTGCCAATACGCTCAAGCTCTTCGTTGACATAATGAAGCATTGTGAAACGAACAAGTCGCTCAAGAATCAGTGTATCAATTGAGTCAACATGAATAGTTACTGTGCGCGAGATTAAGTCAGCTTCAAATTCAACCATGACGTCACGTGTGTTGTGCATCATGTGCTTCATCAAGATTTTGTTAGCTACTTTCATTTCAGATATCAACCAGCAGGTTCGGGTCAAACTCACTATTTTCGTTGTCTTTATCAAACCTGCAGTAGCCCCTTGGGTTACATACAACTCTTGTTCCATTTTTAACGTAATCTAAGCTGTCATGTGTGTGCCCATGGATCCAAAGATCTGAGTGCCCGAGCAAGTTGTCTAAATCTGATGCAAAACAGGCTGACAATAAATCATCTTTATAGCGTGAAACTACGCTTTCAGTTGATGGTAGGTGGTGCGTCACCACGACAGTTTTGCCATCAAATGCTTCATGCTTCAGTTTTTTTTTCAGCCATGCAGCAGACTTATTATGCAAATCAATCGAGTCTTGTGCATTGAAAGCCCATTCTCCAGAGCTGATCAATCTAAAATCGTTTAGTCGTTGCTGACCGTCTAACATGCATTCTTGCTTCAACTCTTCACCGAAGAGTTGAAAGTCAGTCCATAAGGTTGACCCCAGAAATCTCACGCCATCAATGACTACCTCATCGTCATCTAAAAAGTGCAATCTATGCTGACTATCATCGCCATTCCAACCTACCGGCGCGCTGCAATATGCTTTCATTGCTTTGCGTAGCGAATTGATTTCATAGTTATAGAATTCGTGATTACCCGCGATATATATGATGTGCGCATTAGTTCTGTTTAGTAATTTGGTTGCCCATTCCAGTCCTTTCATACCAACACCAATGTCACCTGCAAGCACGATTACATCTGCATCATAAGATGCAGAGGAGGGCATATATTGACTGAACTCGATGTGCAAATCTGAAATAATGTGTAGCTTCATGGTTGTTTCCAAATTACATGGCGAAAAAAAAAGCCTCGTATTACGAGGCTGTTAATGTCTGATTAATCTTTGAATTGTAATTAACCTGGCAAAAGGCCTCCATCACCATTTTTTATGGTTTTAGAACGGACTATCAATGTTGCTAAAGTAGTTACTGAATTCATTTTTTCTTTTTTACTAATTTAAGTAATTATTATATCGATGCGTACGGTCGTTGTCAATATAAATGATATAGTTAAATGCTACCAAAACTCATTTGCAGCTGTTTCTTCAATCCATTTGAGTATCGTTGCGTTCATCGACAAAAAGTTGCCGTTGTTAGACTGCGACTCGCAATACGACTTCAGTACAGCATGAGTGTCTGCTGCAAGTGAAACTGTGAACTTGATCTGTTCGTGGTCCACAATACTTTCCTGTGCCTTCGGAGTTGGCAAAGGTAGCTTGTATTGATGAGCAAGCAGTTCATTCATGACTTCACCGATGTTGCTAATCTCTGCTTTGCCGATGCCAGTGGGCTTTGAAAGCATCCTACGCGCGATCTCTTTGTAAAGCTTCAACCGGCACTCAGTTGCTATATTAAACGATGTTGGCACCATCTTTTCATCAATGATTTCATCAGAGTGTTGCAAGTTGAGCGCACTTAAGTCTGTACTGAGAACAAGTTCACCTGCAAGTTTAGTTGCCGACATTCCTCTGGTTTTAGCATCCTGTGCGAGCGCCTCGTGCAGTCTTTTTCGCACATACAACATGATGATTGATTTTTTAGTGAGCACTAGTTGCGCGTCGGGCTCGTCGACGGGAAGATTTAGCTTTGCCTGTATGATCTCATTGACTACGGTGGTGATGCTCGGCAAGTCATTTGCGATGCTTGAGTTGCGTCCACAGTTCAGTAAACGTCTAGCAACGCCGCGCAATAGCAGTGATCGTTGCTTGTAAGTTGTTGTCAGTAAATATCGAATATCTTTTTTCATAGTCATATTTTATTCTGTTTCATATTATAGTTTTCAGCATCAAGCGTTCATACAAACCATACTTTGTTTGCTTGAAACTGTTAGCAGTCGACTGATATGTATATGCTCTCATTCTATATATGTTATATAAATGATATTTAATTATAGTCAATACCATGGTGGTGTCAAGCATGTTTTATACATTTAGATTGTGTGAAATTATAGAAGTGTGGCTACGAATATCTAAAAATAATTAAATCAAACAATGCGTTCACGCGTAGCCGACGTGAATCTTACTCGTTACGCATGCGTAACCCACGCGTGGGATAACTGTCTGCTTTTTATAGGTTATTCGGTAACAAAATTACTTTACTTGACTAAGCAGAATCTTCTTACCAAGCGACTTAGACCTCAAGTGAGCGTAACGTTTTGTGGTTTGCAGGTCTTTGTGGCCAAGGATCTGCATGATTTCAAGGTCCTTTAGATCTGTGGCTTCAAATAAGTAAGATGCGGCCTCATGGCGAAGGTCATGAAATGTGAGGTCAGTTAAGAAAGTAGAGGATGGTGCGACATCTTTTGTGCTGCAGTCGGCTAAGTACTGCTTGCGTGCGCGTTTAACTGCACGTGTGAATGCCTGTATGAGCGCTGATTGTGTAGTTTTAAAAATAGGGCCGTGTTTCGGCTCACCTTTGTCTTTGTGAAGCTTAATCAAGCAGTCTATGGCCCGCTGTTGAAATATTGGAACAGACCTGGCTTCTCCATTTTTTGCACGCTTACCATGGATATGAAAGGAAAAGTGTTCCCAATCTACGTCGGCCCAATCATGAGTAATGTTCTCCGACTCGCGGCAGCCGGTGCCTAATGCTAACAAGAAAATAGGGCGCATTTCAACATTTGCACTACTAGCATTTGCTAACAGTGCATCGTAAAGGTATTCAAACTCACCGGATACTAGCCTGCGATTGCGTCCAGGGTCGTTTTGAAACTTCTCCATATCCCTAACTGGATTATCTAGCTTGTGGCGCCACTTACGTTTAGCAATGTTGTAGACATGACTGACTAGTGTTTGATAGCGAACTCTGGTTGAGTTGCTTATTGGCTTCTTGCCTTCATTTCTGAAAGTCATGCTTGCTAATTGATCACGCAGGATTTCACCATCAACTCTGCTTGCCGGTAGTTTTGAAATCGGTAATCTGAGCAACATATCAATTCGCAGGGACTCAGTTCTGATGTCACTCTTTGTAACTGTTATTTCTTTTTTATATTGCGTTAACAGTTCGCCTAGCGTGATTGATGATCCACGTTTATTTAAAGCTGAACCTTCGATGCGTTGAAAGTCGGCGTCATTATTTTTGCTGACACGCTTTAGGTCTCTGAAGTCACGTGCTTTTTGAAGTGCTGCAGAATCAGATTTGGGATCGAAAAAAGTTTGAATATGCCATCCGCCAATTCCGTCACGCATTTTTACTTGATAGGTATTCAGACCTCTTTGGTATATATTCTTTTCGATGCGTATTGTTTTGCTGATTGCCATATTAACTCTTGATTGAAGATTGTATTAATTTAATGAGTGTTACCAAACGTTCTCAAAATAATTAATAAAATAGCTAAAGTCAATGTATTTATTAGCTCTAAGCGTTATTATATAGCGGACTCTTAATCCGTTTGTCGCGAGTTCGATCCTCGCATCTCCTACCAAAATATACAAAATATATAAGGCTCCTAGCGGGTCTTTTTTATTTTGTATTTGTGTCGCATTAACCCGCTGCAATAGACACTTTTAAACTAAGCACAGACAGCACGTACCTGAGTGATGTCTGTATTACCATTTAAGATTTTGATAATCCCATCTTGTTTAAGCGTGTTCATGCCACCTGCTAGCGCTTCATGTGTAATCTCACTAACAAGTGCGCGTTTTTGAATCATCCGTTTTATTTCGGGTGTTACAGTCATTAACTCATACAAACCGATTCGTCCACGATAGCCAGTCTGGTTACAAGATTTGCAGCCCTTTGCTTTATACAAGGTGAATTTATGGTCCTTTGTGTATTGTTGCTTCCATTCTTGTAATGTGACGTTTGCATCACCATCAGTATTATCAACAAATTCTGCCGCGAGGGACTCCAACTCATTCTCGGTGGGTTCGTAAGCTTCCTTACATTTTGGGCAGAGTGATTTTGCAAGACGTTGTGCCAATATAGCAAGCAAGGCATCAGCAAAGTTAAATGGATCCATTCCAAGATCTAACATACGCACTATACTTTCAGGGGCGCTGTTCGTGTGTAATGTCGATAGCACTAGATGGCCTGTTAAAGATGCTTCAATTCCTATTCTTGTTGTTTCTTCATCTCGCATTTCCCCAACCATAATGACATCTGGGTCAGCACGAAGAAAGCTTCTCATTGCTGCGGCAAAAGTAAGTCCTATTTTTGGATTCACCTGAACCTGCCTTAAGCCAGTTTGTGAAATTTCGATAGGATCTTCTGCCGTCCATATTTTACGTTCTGGTGTGTTGATATGCCCTAGAAGCGAATGCAGTGTTGTGGTTTTCCCTGAGCCTGTGGGGCCACATACTAGAATTAAACCATACGGGCGTTCGGATAAATTCTTAATTGTGTTGTAAGCGTCTGGATTTAAGCCCAGTTTTTCCATTGGCAATGGTTTTGACGCGGCAAGTAAGCGCATCACGATATCTTCAAGGTTATTAGATGTAGGTATTGTTGCAACCCTTAGTTCAATTTTTGCTGGGCCAAATTGCTGAAAATCTAATTTACCATCTTGAGGCTTGCGGCGTTCAGAAATATCTAGTTGTGCCATAATTTTTATACGTGATATCAAGGCATTACGGAAGTTGGCTGGAATCTCAAGATAGGGCATCAGTGAGCCATCTTTACGGAAGCGTACTTGCGTGTTTTTCTTACCAGGGTAAGTTTCAATGTGAATGTCGGATACGCCGTCTTTGAATGCGTCTAGAATCATCTTGTTTACAAGTTGTACTAACGTATTGTCAGATTCCCCGATCGGCTCTGAGGCCACTTCTACGTTATGCGACTTTTCTTCACTGAATAGTTTGCTTGCCAGTGCATTAATGCCGGAGTCGGATGAAATGCTATCATTTAAATTGAATTCAATTGAACCATCGAACTGATCGTGGGAGTTGCTTAAATCATCTGTACCGTAATAGTCACCCGATCCATAATTGCTTTCTAGTGCGGATAATATATCTGCACGTGATGCCATGACTGACAGCACTTTCATCTGTGTTACAAAACGTAGCTCATCAATTGCTTTTGAATCCATTGGATCTTCAATGGCAGCGACCAGCATGCCATCATGGATGCACAATGGCATCAGCATTAACTTTCTTGCGAGCTGCTTATTGACTAATTTGATTGCATTTAGGTCAAAGTTGAATTTGCTCAAATTGACAAAGGGAATCCCCAACTTTTTGGAGAGTGTGCTTTTTAGCGTGTTGTCATCAACAATTCCCATGTCAATGATAATCTCACCAAGTTTTAATGAGCGATTCAGCTTTTGTTTAGCTAATGCTTCTGCTAGCTGCTCTTCGGTGAGTAGGTTAAGCTGTATGAGCGCTTCACCAAGTCTGAGTACTGGTCGTTGCTCTTGATGGATGATTGCTTGCCTGAGTTGCTCGGCTGACAGAATCTGGTTTTCATTTAAGTAGTCACCAATTCGTTTGGTACGTAATTCCTGTTGGTATTGTAAAGCGCTTTCAACTTCAGTTGCTGTTGCAAGATTCTCATTGATTAATATTTCACCAATGTGCATACCAGTTTTGTAGCTTTTAATTGCGTGGTGTGGGATGAAATGCCGCTCTACTTTTTCATTGCCGGTAAGTGGGTAAATATACAAGCCAGCATCAGTGTTTACAGAACCAAAAGTTTCACCAGTCTTTGTTATGTCATTTGTAAATACCAGTTTATAGGGTTGCTTATCCGACAATTCAAACACATCTTGAGCACGAGCTTCAAGAAAGCTCTGTTCTCGAACTAAATTGATTGGCTTCAGTAACTGCAGATCTCTAATTTGGCTAAAGCTAATAATTTCGCTACTATTGCCCGTCACTGGCTGAAATAAAATACGGGACTCTGTTGGTGAGAATCTAATCAGGTAACCAGCCAACTCTTGTCCATCGCTCAAATGAACAAAGCACGTCTCTTTTTGTGACTTCCCAGTACTGGTTGCAAATTTAAAGTAAGGCGGCTCAGGCCATTCAAGGCTGTTGCCGTTATATGCTGTGTTTAAATTTACATTTTCCATGTATTGTTCTTAACTCTTAGTTAGATATTATTCTACCCATAGACTATATTATGAAATGTGAGTAAAGTCCAAATGCAATATTTTATGTCACTCGTCAAAATAACAGTTGTTTTGATGTGCTGATAGAAAATTAGTATTGGTTGTGTAGACTTTGCACTTTTTCAATGACGAATTATAGCGTATCGTTCAGCTCGCTTATTACGCTTGGTACGTAATAGCTTAATTGCTTTTCATTTGGCATTTATTTTGCAGTTAAAATAATCCATTATGGTTACAAACAAAAATATATTCTCTTGCCTTAATAGCGTGTATCAGCTGTTGAGTATCAAACCCGTACGGAGCGCCTCGATTGCGCTAGGTATTCCCTTGCTCGCTACCGCAGTGCAGTGGTCGCTATGGGGCAGCATTTACCCATCCTCATGGTTTTTATATTGGCCATCTGTTTTCTTTTGCATCTATTTAGGCACCCTCAAAGAAGGCGTTGTTGCCACCTTTTTGTCCGCTGCTTGTGCATGGTGGTTTTTTGTACCGGAACAGTTTACGGTCATTAAGCAAAACTATGTGACTTATGCCGCCTTAATTATTTTCGTCAGTATTAATATTTTTGCATGCTATTTGTATGCATTGATGAAGCGATCTAGAACGAGATTAGATGCCAAATTGTGTAAGGTGAATGCCACACATAATCTTTTACTCACGGCTTTGGATGATGGTATTTTTATTGCGCAAGATTATAAGTTTGTATTTTGTAATCCAGCGTTTCCAAAATTGCTTGGGTATAGCGCAACAGAGTTTATTAACTCTCCTTTTTATAAAGTAGTGGCACCAGAGTATTTGTCTGTTTGGACTGAGCGTTTTGAACAACGCATCGCCGGCACATCCAAGCCCATAAGCAATTACGAAGTGCAGTTTCAGCATCGTGATGGGCATTATGTGTGGATTGAGCTTCGTGCCAATGTGGCTGCCTATGGAGATAGGCCTGCGGTGATGGGCGTTGCACGTGATATCACCGCCAGGAAAAAACAAGAAGAGCAGCTGCATTTAGCCTCAGCCATTTTTCAAAATACGCAAGAAGGGATTGCAGTTACTGATTTGGAGCGAAAGATTCTAGTCACGAATCCAGCGTTTAACTTGATTTCCGAGTATGGTGCGGAAGATTTGATAGGCCACCCCATTGATTTTTTGTATGTTGAAGACAAAAACAAAGATACATTGCACCAAATGGAGCTGGCTTTAAAGGTGACCGGAGCTTGGCAGGGTGAAGTATGGAAAAGACGCAAGGGCGGTGACATTTATCGTGAGTGGTTAGCGGTCAGTACTATTCGCAAAACTGACGGAGAACCATTTCAGCTTATCTATATTTGCCTGGATGTCAGCCGTATGCAGCATGTAGAAACGTATATGGAGCATTTGTCGCAGCATGACAGCTTGACTGATTTGCCTAACCGCTCATTATTGTATACACGTTTAAATCACAGTATTTCCATTGCAAAACGTGATCACAAAATATGTGCAGTGTTGTTTTTAGATTTAGACCGATTTAAGCCTATTAATGACGAGTATGGTCATGCTGTAGGTGATGAGGTGTTGATTGAGGTTGCTAAACGTATGCGTTCACGCATGCGTGATGTTGATACCGTGGCACGTTTAGGTGGCGATGAGTTTGTGGTGGTGATTGGGTCGATCGACTCCAGCATAGATGCACTAAATGTCGCAGAAGAGTTGATTGCAACGATTGAGTCCCCTGTGACACTAGCATCAGGTGCGCAGGTTAGTGTGGGGGCTAGTATAGGCGTTAGCTTGTTTCCTAGCCATGCAGATAACGCTGCTGTGCTGCTGGAAAAAGCGGATATTGCGCTTTATGAAGCAAAAAGAGCGGGTCGCGCACGCTGCGTTGTTTATGAGGGTGAGTCTTTGAATAAGCAGTTACGTGCGCCTAGCAACTCAGCTGTCATCCATTAAAACCTATGTCATGTGTTAAGGCTGTGTTAAATATGCCGCATGTATCTGTTTTAATTTAGCTTCAAATGCGTCCACAGGCAAAGGCTGGCTAAACAAGTAGCCCTGACACAGATTGCATTTATTCTGCTCTAAGAACTTGCGCTGGGTTTCTAGCTCGACACCTTCCGCAATGACTTCAATGCCCAGATTGTTGGCCATGCCGATAATGGTTTGCACGACCACGGCATCTCTATTATTCATACACATATTCCGTATAAAAGACTGATCAATTTTTAGCTGATCCAACGGTAGCTTGGTTAAATAAGACAGGGATGAAAATCCGGTGCCAAAATCATCCATAGAAAAACGTACACCAAAGGTTTTGAGTGCCTGCATCTTCACTATAGCTTCTTCTACATTATCCAGTACTAGGCTTTCAGTAAGCTCTAGCTTGAGTTTGCCAGCTTTTATTTGGTGACGGCTCAGCATTTCAATCACACGATCAACGAAACTTGGGTCATGAAATTGGCATGCGCTCACATTAACGGCAACTTGCAAATCTTGAGTTGCAGGATCACTTTCCCAACGTTTAATTTGCGCACATGCTGTTTCCATTACCCAGTGCCCAATTGGAATAATCAGGCCTGTTTCTTCTGTGAGTGGAATAAATTGCAACGGAGGTACTAAGCCTTTTTGAGGATGCTGCCAGCGAATGAGCGCCTCCGCACCATGCACATTGCCGGAGTGATCAACTTGCATCTGATAGTAAAGCCTAAATTGATTCCTTTTGATTGCTAAGCGCAAATCACTCTCTAGAGCAGCGCGCGCCTCTAACACTGCCTGCATTGTGGGGTCATAAAAACGCTGGGTGTTACGCCCGGCATTTTTTGCCTGATACATGGCTATATCAGCTCTTTTTAGTACCTCATCTACCGTAAACTCTTGGTTGTGAAATAGGCACACGCCAACACTGGTCGAGCTGTGATATAGATAACTATCTAAGTAGTAGGGTAGGTTAATTGTAGAAATTATTTTGGCACAAACCGTTTCTGCTTGCACTGCGGCTTGTGATGAATCCTCACTGAGGTCTTGTAATATGACCACAAACTCATCACCACCTAACCTAGCTAACGTATCGCCTTCACGCATGCAGGTTTGTAATCGCCTAGCAACTTCTACCAGTAATAAGTCGCCGACACTATGGCCTTTGGTGTCGTTTAGCGTTTTAAAATGGTCTAGGTCGATAAAGAGTAAGGCGCCATGGTTATGATGCCTTGCACTCATGGCTAAAGTATGTTGTAGGCGATCAATCAGGAGCAGCCTGTTGGGTAAGTTGGTTAATAAATCATAGTAGGCTAAATGTTGGATTTTATCTTCCGCTTCTTTTCTTCTGGCAATGTCTTGCTGCAGTATCTGGTTGGCTTCCTCTAGTTGCAGTGTTTTCTCTTCTAGCTTACGGATGAGTATCACGCTGTAATCTTGGAGAGTATCGCTATGGTCGTTATTCGTCGTACTGGAGGTATTAGGGGTAGCTGCAACGCCTTTAGCTAGCACTTCAACAAACTTGGCCAAAAAGTCTTCAGGCTCGGATGGCTTAAGGATAAAAGCATCGGCACCAAGACTGAGCGCCAGCTTTTCATCTTCAGGCTCTGTATAGGTTGCGGTGTAAACAATGAACGGGATTTTTTTAAGCTTAGCATCACCCTTCCAGTGGCGTAGTAGGGTGTAGCCATCCATGACAGGCATGAGTAGATCAGAGACAATTAGCTGTGGTGGTTTCTGACGTGCTTTGACTAGCGCCTCAGCGCCGTGGTGCGCGAGCTCAACGAGGTAGCCATTACCAGTGAGCAGAGCCTGTAGGTAATAAAGGTTATCCTCCTTGTCATCTACAATCAAAATATGCGTCATAAACTTCCTTGGACAGCGAATCAAGCGGTTAGGTAAAGGGAAATCTCTGCTACAAATGTTTCAGGGTTGATTGGTTTCTCAATATACCCGTTACAGCCGGCGGCTAAGCATTTTTCACGGTCGCCAACCATAGCGTATGATGTGACAGCAATAATTGGTACTTGTTTTAATGACTCTATTTTTCGCAAGGCATTAGCCACAGCATAACCATCCATCATGGGTAGTTGAATATCCAACAGAATCAAGTCAGGTAATAATTCTTTTGTTAAATGAATGCCCGTGGCGCCATCCGCGGCTGTGACCACATTAAGGCCATGCGTTTCTAAAAGAAAAGTGGTTAAGTAACTATTCTGTTCATTATCTTCAATGAGTAGGACGGTTTTTTTCATGATTTGACCACACCCTCTATAGGCAGTAAAACAATAAATTTGCTGCCAGTTGACCACTCGCTAACGGCAGAGATTTGCCCGCCCATGAGCTCTAGTAAACGACGGCAGATGGCGAGCCCTAGCCCTGTGCCCTCATGCAAACGAGACAGCCCGCTATCTACTTGACGAAATGGCTGAAATAGTAAATCCAGATCTTCAGGCTTGATGCCAATACCTGTATCGGTAACGCTTAGTTTTAAAAATGGAGCAGGGGTAGCGTCTATTGAGATTTTGAAATCACGGAGTAACTCTGCGGTAATGCTGACGCTGCCTTTATCTGTAAATTTGGCAGCATTGTTGACCAAATTGATTAATATTTGTTCAAGCCGTCTGCGGTCACTATTGATGCTGCCTAACTCTTTACTAATAGAGGTGTGAAGTAGCAATCCCTTCTTCTCTATCGTCGGTGTTAATAAATTAACTACTCGCTCTATGAGTGTTACCAGATCAAAAGCCTCGCACTTAACTTCTAACTGACCAGCTTCAATTTTAGAAATATCCAGCACATCATTAATTAACTCAAGTAAATGTCTGGCACTGCCTCTCACCATGCCAAGCTGCTTGGTTTGCTCAGCATTGAGCGGGCCTGCCATGCCTTGTAAAATAATGCCGGTAAATCCGATAATTGAGTTCAATGGTGTTCTTAACTCATGCGACATGGTGGCTAGAAAAGCTGATTTTATTTTATCTGCGGCCTCTGCCCGAACGAGTGCGGTTTGTAACTCTTCAGTACGTTCTGTAACGCGTTTTTCTAGGCTTGCATTCAACTCGCGAATCTCTTGTTCGGCGAATAGTCTCTCGGTGATGTCATTACCAATGCTCAGTATTTCTACCACATGGCCTTGCGCATCTAGCACTACTTTGTTCGTCCATGAGATCCATACACTTTCACCATTGCTACGTATGTTCTCATTGATATTTTGTTCAAATACTTTTGTGTCTAAGCAGATCTGTTGCATCAGTTGTTGTAGGTCACGCCCGGCGCTATCTGTGTATGGAACAATGGTGCCAATCACATGCTTGCCAATGATTTCATCAGCAGCATACCCAAAAAAACGTTGCCCGAATGAATTAAGGAAGGTGATATAGCCTTGAGCGTTCCAGCGCAGAATAATGCTGTTTGCAGACTCCACAAGCTCACCATATTTTTGCTCGCTTTCATCGAGCCTAGACTCTACATTTTTACGTTCGCTAATGTCTATACCCATGCCGACTAAGCAATCAGTGCCTTTGAAGGTAACATTTCTACCAGTAAATAAATAAGGTGTTTTTTTACCATCTTTAGATAGCAACGATGCCTCTACAAATGCTTGTCCTCGGGTAAATACCTCCGATATCTTATTGCTAATGACAGATTTTTCTTCAGGCGCAAAGAAATCTAACGGATGCATTTTGGTGATTTCTTTATTGGAGTAGCCAGAAACGGTTTGAAAGTTGCGATTCCAGCGTAAGAATTTTCCTTCGTGGTTATAGAAGTAGAGAATCCCTGGCATGCTTTCAATCATCATGTCTGAAAATAATGATTCGTTTTCAGCATTTAGTTCTGCTTGTTTACGCTTTTCCTCGCGCTCTAGGTTTTCTAAAGAAAAAGAAATATTGCCTACGGCCTCTGCCAATAATGAAATTTCTTTATCATGGAAAAACATAGTCTGGTTAGTGTAAACACTAAGAATGCCACTTACTTTGTCTTTTGTTTGAATCGGAAAGGCAGCTGATGCACGAAACCCGAGACGGACTAAATCATCACACCAAACCTGCATGGCGTGGTCTTCCAGCATGTTGTTGCAGATACAGGGCTCACCGGAGCGAAGCGCTAAGTTAATGGGTCGTTTGACTGCTCGCTTATCGTCCGCATAAATTTTGATATTGTTAAAGTAATTGGAATGCTCACCCCAAGATGCTACCGGAGTTAATCGGTGGGTTTTAGCATCGTGCCAGCCTATCCAGGCCATATGAAAGCCACCTTCATCCACCAGAATCTGACACACTCTTTTAAATAATTCTTCTCGAGTAGGTAGCCAAATGATGGCCTGATTGATTTTAGTGAGAGCAGCATAAAGCCGGGATAGTTGAGAAATTTCCCGTTGCTGTTCTTTCAGCACCGTAATGTCTCGTATCAAACCCAGCAGGTTGCCATCTGGCATGGTGGTTGCCATGATTTCCGCACTGAAAATAGAGCCATCTTTACGCCGTAATTGCCACTCTCGCATGTAACCAGATTTTGTTTGAATAGTATCTAGCGCGGATTGGATGTGAGGAACCTCACTCTGAATAACAATGTCAGTAGCGTGTAGTCCAACCAGCTCATCACGGGTATAGCCTAACATATTGCAGATGCTGGGATTGGCATCCAGATAATAGCTTTGCGCGTCGGCAATAAGGATGCCGTCGGGCGCATATTCAAAGAGTGCCCGATACCTCGCTTCACCAATCTGGCGTTCTGATTGGTTAGTCGTTTCTCCGATGGATTGATTCTTAACACTATGTTTTGTCAAGATATTTCACTCTTTAGAGTTTTTTGTTTTTCAATTTTATAATCATTAAGAAAATAAAATTGCTTACTGTTAATAATCTACACGTAATTTAATTTAAGTGAAATATAAAAACAGTATATATGCTTAATTATTATTCAATATTTTCCATAGAGAAATGATATTAAGTGGGTTTTATCTGCATTAAACATGCAGTGAACCATAAGAAATAGCAACACTCGAATAGTTAATACAAATAACTTAAATATAAACAATAAAACTCACTACCAGATATTAAATAAATTTATCCATAATGATGGTGTGGTGAGTGAATAATTAAGCGTAGCCTGTATATACATTTTGCACATATTTGGTGCATTATGTATACTGTAATAGGTTGAATATTTTGATATTTTGTACGTTTGAATGTAATTCAGGCTATTGTAGCTGTAAGTTTTGGTGCTTTCAGAAAGGGGAGTTTTCTATTCTAAATTACCGAAAACAGATTCTACTGCCACCGATTGTTGCATCGATCATACTGTTGATTGCAATGTCATGGGTCTTTTTTAGCGCGCAGAGCTTGTTGGTGCTAAGTGATCGCAAAGTAAAAGTTGCAGATACACGCTATGAAGTCGTTAAACTCATGAATACTATTGTGAATGCCGAAACCGGATTGCGAGGTTATCTCCTCACCGGTAGTGTGCAGTTTCTTGAGCCTTATAATCGCTCAGCTAAAGATACGGCTTTGTTGTTTTCTGAAATAAAAAGCCGTGAAAAAGACTTCAAAGAATTTACCCCTATACTGATTAAGCTCGATAAGCTGATTCAGGAAAAATTCAGCACAATCGAATCTACACTGCATGTTCAGCTCACGGCAGGGTCATACTCTCCGCATTTAAAATTTTCGACAGGCGCTAGCAAGGTGCTTACGGACGAAATTGCTGATGAAGTGAATAAGCTTGATAAGATTTTGCGCGATGAAAATGACCGCATTGGGGCAACGCTGTCAATCACCATTAATCGCTTGAAACTTGCCGCACTGGTGGTTGTATTCTTAATTATTGGTATATTGCTGGTTAATTATAAAAGAACCATTGCTCTGTTTGAGCATGCATCCTCTAGTCAAGAGCTTGCTGAGGAGTTTGGCTACCTTGCCATGCATGATGCATTAACCCATTTACCTAATAGAAGAAATTTTGAGCAATATCTGAAAAGGTCTATTTCACAAGCGGGCCGAAGTAAGCAAAAAATTGGTTTGTTATATATGGATCTTGATGGGTTTAAGTTAATCAATGACCAATATGGACATGATGCGGGTGATGATGCATTGATTGGTGCAGTGACTAAAATCAATCACGTGCTACGTGATACTGATTTTATTGCGAGGGTAGGGGGCGATGAGTTTGCGCTCGTTGCGCATAATTTTAATGATGCTAGTGAGCTGTTAATTCTTGCTAATCGCATTATTCAAGCGCTTAAAGAACCAGTAATCTCGATAGCAGGAGCGGATGTTTTTATGGGTATCAGCATAGGTATTGCTATTTACCCTGACCAAGTGAAAAACATTAAGACTTTAATTTCCGCCGCAGATGAGGCGATGTATAAGGCAAAAGCGACAGGTAAAAATCAGGCGGTTTTCCATTAACCGCAGTCTTTGATAAACATTCTTAATCTTGTTTTATTTGCCAATCCAAGCCGCTTTGGCTTACAGGTGCTGCACTGGCAGCATTTTCTTTTATAACATTTTGGTTATGTCTCCGTTATTTTAAAGATTAATTAATTATAATTTGTTATTAATATTCAATTAGTTATTTAAATATTTTAAAGTTAAACTTTAATACTATTGTAGGTGCCCTTATAGATATAAGCGTTGCCATGCTACGTATTTAATGTAGATTTACATCACCTTCCAAGCAAAAATTTATTTAACGATTACAATGCTGCATGTACCGATTTGGCACTGAGCAACGCGAGTATTGATAACTCCTAACATTCATTATAAAAACGATGACTTCCTATGGGCACTTCTAATTTTCTGATTCAAACGATGATTTATTTATCATCAGCCATCCTGCTGGTGCCTTTCTTCAAAAGGCTAGGTTTAGGTTCAGTGCTGGGTTATCTAATAGCCGGGATATTAATAGGCCCTTACGCATTAAAGCTTATTCCTGACCCTGAGCATGTGCTGCATTTTGCTGAGTTTGGTGTGGTGCTTATGCTATTTCTGATTGGTTTAGAGCTTGAGTCTCAAAAGGTTTGGGAACTGCGAAAGATATTACTCGGGCTAGGCGGGTTACAAGTCGTTGGCACATTAGGGCTAGTAGCAATCGTTGCGCATATGATGAATTTTTCATGGCCTGTAGCTATTGTGATTGGTATGGGCGTGGCCATGTCATCTACTGCAATTGGGCTCACTGCACTTGCAGAGAAAAAACAGTTGAGCACTCCTGGCGGGCAGGCATCATTTGCAACATTATTATTCCAGGATTTGTCAGTCATTCCACTGTTTATGGTGCTGGCGTTTATTGCGCCTGACAGTGGTCAATCTGGTTTTGATGTTTGGGCCGTGGCGAAAGCATTGGCTGTAATTGCCGCCATTATTATCGCTAGCAGAACCTTGCTTCGTCCTATTATGCGCATTGTGGCGCAGACTGAGATTCGTGAGATTTTCGTCGCATTCTCATTGCTCCTAGTCATTGGTGTATCGTTAGCAATGCAATCTGTGGGCTTATCTATGGCGCTTGGTACATTTTTGGCCGGCGTGTTGTTAGCAGATTCTGAGTATCGCTACGAACTTAGGCTGGATATCGAGCCGGTAAAAGGCTTGCTATTAGGTTTGTTTTTTATCGCTGTTGGTATGTCTGTAGATTTATCGTTATTAGCGAACTCACCATTGATGATTTTCGGGTTAGCCTTCCTGATCGTAATGGTCAAAATGGCTATATTATTTGGCCTTGCTTATGTATTTAAATACTCGTTGAGAGATGGCTTGTTATATGGTGCAGCGCTCTCGCAAATTGGTGAGTTTGCGTTTGTGATATTTGGCATCGCTTTCACGCAAAACACCATTCCGCGTGAGATTTACAATGTGCTCAATGCGATTGTGGCAGTTTCTATGCTTATCACCCCCATATTGCTATTGCTTTATGATCGATTTTTAACGCTGCAATGTGGTGAGCGTCCTAAAGATAATATTGAGGAAAACAATAACGTAATCATTGCTGGTTTTGGGCGCTTTGGGCAAATCGTTGGCAGGGTGCTACTGGCTAAAGGCATTACGGCAACTTTAATTGATAATGACCCGAATCAAGTTGATCTGATGCGCAAGTTTAAATGGCGTTGTTATTATGGCGATGCATCCAGGTTAGATTTGCTAGAGGAGGCCGGTATCGCCACCGCGAAGTTATTGGTGATTTCAGTGAATGACCCGGTGGCTGCACTCCATATCGGTAAGCTGGTAAAGGAGCGATGGCCTAAGCTTGCTGTTGTTACAAGAGCGCGCAGCAGAACCGATGCTTTTGATTTGCTTGATATAGGGCTAGACCCTATACGCGAGACCTTTTACTCCTCATTAGTGGCGGCCAAGCAAGCTTTGTTGGCACTGGGTGAAACGCCAGCCTCTGCCACAAAAATCATTAAACACTTTGAGCGCCATGATATAGAGCAGCTTGAAGCAGCCAGAGCCATTAAACACGATATGAATGCATTAATGAATATCTCTGAAAAAGGGCGCCAGGATCTTAAAGATTTGCTCGCACTTGAGTTGGACGAGTCAGTCAAATCTGAGAGCAGCTAATTTACGTTAAATCACATCCCAAGTGGAGGGAAGGGCGGAAGTTAAATGACTGATGAAGGTTTTTACCTTTAATGTCATGGCGTGGTGGTCACGAAAGCAGGCATAAAACTCCAGTGGCTCATTATCGGCATGCATAATTGAAGGGTTTGTTTTATCTTGTTGGAATAACGAGATTAACTTCCCGTTTTTGATCAGCGGATTAGCAATAAATGCAGCAAGCCTTGCGATGCCTGCGCCAGCAATAGCTAGTTCAGCTAGTGAGTTGATGTCGTTACTGATAATGGTCGGTTTAAGCTCAGGCTCAAAGCGCAGCTCATCGCGCAAAAATCCCCAGTTCAATAACCGTCCGCTGGTGGGCATGCGAAACATCAGGCAGTCGTGTCGCTGTAAGTCCTCGGGTGTATGCGGCTCTCCCTTGCGGGCAATATAAGCGGGAGAGGCACAGAACAGCACAGGAATAGTGGCAATCCTTTTTGCAACCAAACCAAGCTCTAATTGCTGCTTGAATCGGATGCTGATATCAATATCTTCTTTAACGTGATCAATATTCTGGTCTGTAAGAATTAACTCAATCGATAGCTTGGGATACATGGTAGTAAATGACGGGATAATGGCGGAGAGTACGTGCCGACCAAATGCCGCAGACGTTGCTATTCTCAGCCGCCCTTGGGGCTCACCTTGGAACTCTGTCACTAATGACTGTGCGTTTTCAATATCATTAATAACATGACGTACTTTTTCATAATAGATTGCACCGGCCTCCGTTAAAGCCAAACTGCGCGTTGTCCGGGTCAGCAAACGAGCATTCAGTGACGCTTCAAGCCTGATGATATTTTGGCTGGCAGCTGCTGGGGTAATGCCTTGCATACGCGCGGCAGCTGCAATACTTCCGCCTTCTATTGCTTTAACAAAACTTTCAATGCTTCTTAGTGTATCCATATAACTATCGAGTTTGTGTGGTTATTCGATAGTTTATATTTAAACTTAGTGTAGTGTTAGTGCTCTATGCATTGATTTAATTAGGCGTTACAGTGGCACCCTAATCTTTAACTTCTAGGACAATCATGAAAATTCCTCACCGATATACCGGTTACGTGTTCGCATTTTTTATGGCTACGATCATGGCACTTTTGATGTGCACCATTATTGTGGCTGCTAATAGCGGTATTGGTGTTGGCTACTTGCAGCGTGTCATTCATGCCTATACATTGGCTATGCCATCTGCCTTTGTATGCATACTTTTTGTAAGGCCTATTGTGGTTAAACTCATGTCATGGGTTGTTGAAGCACAATAATCATTAGGTATTTTATTGGTGCCAGCAATCCCAAAAGCCAGCTCGGAAAATTTAATACCGTGTGGTGAGCGAGATTAACCAATCAGGTGATGCTTTTACAATTAAAACTTCGAATTGCTTATCTAATCCAAAAATAATAAGTAAGCCCACAAGCAATAAAATGATTCCAAGAATGCGTTTGCCAATTTTACCTGCGGTAAATAATTTATTTCTGACATTCATCATTACTTGCCTTGAAAGAGAACCTAATATGATGAGTGGTAAGCCAGCGCCTAGTCCAAATAAAGCCATCACCAATGTAACGTGAGGCAAGTTAGTACCTTGACTAGCTAAAGTGATGGTTGCGCCTAAAACAGGCCCTACACATGGGCTCCATACAATACCTAACAGTAATCCCAAGGTTAATTGACCATATAATGAGTCTGTAGATACTTTGCTTAATAAAGTATTCCCAGACCCACTAATGCCTGCAGTGATGCTTGCAAATTTTTCTTGCAATGTCCCGGAAAGTAATACAGCGCCAAACAAAATTAAAAGGATGGCGGCAACTGTTCTAAATACTTCTTGGTCGATGCCGATTGAAGCCCCAATGGTGGCAATGAAGACCCCAACTGCCGTGAATGAAATGGCTAATCCAATTGCTAGTGCATAGGGCCCATATTTATGCGTATTGAGTGCAGTCCCTACGATAATGGGGACAAGTGGTAATACACATGGGGATAAGATAGACAGTATCCCCGCAAGGAAACTTAGTCCATAAACACCAAAATGAGCAATCATGATTAGCAATCCTTATTATTTATCTAGAGTGATTTTTTAATTAACTTCTCTATGGTTGCTGATGAGGTATCTCCAGTGCTGCGTCCCATCTCTTTCGAGCCTTTATAAACAACTAATGTACTTTGTTTACTCACATTAAATGTTTTTAAAGCTTCTTTTTGGTTATCAAAATCTACACGAAATACGTATATAGATTGATACTCTTTCTTTTTGAGTAACGTATCAACAACAGGCGCTTGAGCACGGCAAGTAGGACACCATGGTGCATAAACTTCAACTAATATCGATTTACCTGCTGCCTGTAATTGATTAAAACGGGATTGAGTGAATGCGGTAGGTTCTGCAAAAGCAGTCCCAGCAATAAGCAAGCTAGATACTAGCAGTAAGGACTTTAATAAACTTTTCATGAAAAACTCCGAATATAAAATGTGCTAGTTAGTCGCATGCGCAGATGCTTCCTTACAGGTTTTGTTGAAAAAATTCAAGGCGACACTATCGCCAAAAAGTTTTTTGTAAGAGATGTCAGACTATGGCTGTGATGGCACAGTTAAATGTTGTAGGTACAACACCAAAACCGATACAGATTTACCATCAAGTGTCCGTGCTTTTGTTAAGGCTATTGGAGAGTGTTGGTAAATGCTAACCCAACCATCAAGTTTGGTACGATAAGGCGCGCTCTTAAAGTCAGACGTTACATCATGCTTTAAGCTGAAATTATTCACTTTGATTAGGTTACTTTAAAAATAATCTAATGTTTGAGGTAAATCTAGAAATTAGTGGGAACCTAATATTTTTCTGATATGATTAATAAAATGTAAGTATTTGTAACAGATTGTTTGGTAATTGGTGTCCAACGGCGGATTGCTGTACTAAACAAGTAACGCAGAATATTAGAGCCAACGTAGGCTCGAATTTTATAAGAGGTTCAAGACAAAGGCGTCTTGATAATTGACTATTCTTTTTAAAGAGTTGGTCGGTTGTCATGCGCCTTTTTTTCGTCCAAATTTTGTGTCAGTAATGATTCTCGGTTGCTGTGTGATGTTGATTGTGTATAAAGGTAATAAAGATGAGCTATTACAAAGGTTTTGAAGTAGATGATCGTTTGTATGGAGTGATTCGACATATGAATGGCGTTGAAAGCTATCGTGATGATTTACAAAAGCAGCAGGTAGCGTGGGATTATTTATCAGTATTAGGGCAACTCGCAAAGTTGGATACTGAGTTATCTCAAACACGCAAAGAGTTTACACAGCTGACGGGAACCTTACTCAATCAATTAGGGCTGGAGTTACTGAACAAGTCGGTACGTCAATATGCGTTTAAGGCGCAGGTGGCGATTAATATCATGATTCGTAATCTATTTGAGCGTACGGCTGATATTGGTTTTATTGCAACCGACGATGATGTTTGTGCATACCTGAAGCTGCTTGAGTCTGGGCCTACACCTGAGATTTTGAGTGAAAAGCGCCAGTATTTATTAGACCGATTTGAGCAGTATGTTGCCAAATATTCTGTTTATCACAATATTATCCTGTTAGACACGCAGGGCAATGTGGTGCTGCAGTTGGACCAGCGTAATCCAGTAACGCAATCTAAAGACCCTTTGATTATGGAGTCTTTACATACAGAAAACGCCTATGTAGAGAACTTTAGGTATAGCGATTTATTACCTAATGAGCAAAATAGTTTAATTTACTCCTATCGCGTTGTATCGCCTGATGACGGTCATGCTTTAGGAGTGATATGCCTCTGCTTTAAATTCAAAAATGAGTGTGATGGCATTTTTGCTGATTTGTTAAGTAATGATCAATTAGCCATTGTTGCCTTACTCAATCAAGAGGGTAGGGTCATTGCAAGCAGCTCTGATAAATTGGCTTTAAACACAAGGTTTAAACCGGACTTAAATCAAGATTACAGCTTAGTGAACCATGAAGGAGTTGAGTACTTTTGCTGTGCACGACAGACTGATGGTTTTCAAGGCTATCATGGCTCAGGCTGGCTGGGGTTTGTGATGGTTCCGCTTAGAAAGGTATTTAGCCCGCAGTCTAATGTGGCAATTGACTTACCGGCTGCCTTACTAGACTCTGTGATGCAAGGTGCATTATTTAATGCGGAGATTAAAAGCATCCCTCTCAGCGCAAGTCAAATTCAACGTGAACTGAATCGATTGGTGTGGAACGGAAACGTACAGCAAGCGACTGACAAAAGCAGCAGTGATGCAGTTGTGTCCAAAGTACTGCTTAGTGAGATTAAGCACACCGGTGTATTGACCAAGCATATATTTGAAAACTCAATTGCAGATATTCAAAAAACCGTAATTGCATCTGTACTGCAAGACAGCATGAATATGGCCGCACTTGCCATTGATATTATGGATCGCAACTTATACGAACGTGCTAATGACTGCCGCTGGTGGGCACTCACCACAACGTTTAGAAGCCTGATGAGTAAGAGTGCGCTACAAACACAAGATGTGAGCGAAATACAGTCTGTGCTGCATTATATTAATAGCCTGTATACCGTTTATAGCAATATCATCGTGTTTGATACGCAGGGTAAGGTGCTCGCAGTTTCTAACCAGCATGAGCAACATTTGCAGGGACAGGTGCTGACGGAACCGTGGGTGCGGAAGGCATTGGCATTAAGAACAGCACAGGATTATGTAGTCTCTGACTTCGTTGCTACCCCTTTATATAACGCATTACCTAGCTATATTTACGCGACTGCTATCCATGCAATAGATGACGGCCAGGTACTAGGTGGAATTGGCATTGTGTTTGATGCCGCACCGCAGTTTTTGGCAATGTTGCAGGATGTACTGCCGCAGGATCAGGTGGCAATGCAGAAGGAGGGGCAGTTTAATTACAGCTTTGCGGTTTACACTGATGCGGATAAATCAGTGATTACCTCTACGCATAAGAGCTTTTCTGCCGGTGATTTGTTTGATATTAGTGATGATTTTTTTGAGCTGGAGAACGGGCAGTCTACGTGCAAAATAGTGACATTCCACCATAAAAACTATGCAGTGGGGTGCAGTAAGTCGGCTGGGTATCGTGAATATAAAGGCATTGCCGACCATTACCAGCAAGAGGTGTTTGCATTTGTGCTGATTTATCTGGGTGAGGAAACACAGGCTGTGCAACAGGTAGAGTCGCTCAAGCCCGCGTATGTGCAGCACGCTATACATAACAGTATTTACAACATGCAACTCGCTACATTTTATGTTGGGAATAATTGGCTGGCGCTTAGGGCGAGTCAGGTTGCAAGTGCGATTCAAGTAGGTACGCATTTGCCAGTTTCAGGTGGCGAGCAAGATATAGTAGCTGGTTACTTGATGTATAGAGGTAACTCACTGGCGCTTGTGCATACCTGTATGCTGTTGGGTGGTGCGAAGCCTGTGAATCAAAAAATTACGGAAGTCGTCGTGGTTAAAATTGATAGTGAGTATATTGGCCTGGTTGTAGATGCGCTAGGTGAAATGATGGATGTTGCAATGGAGCAAGTGCGCCCAGTAGGTGCTGAGATATCGGCTTACAATCAGGTGGTGAACGAGCTGGTGTTATCTAGCTCAGAAGATCCAAAAGCGCAGATGCTGCAAATTATTAATATTGAGCAGTTACGGAGTTGCTTGCAGGAAACAGCCGAGGTTTAAACTCGTTATGCTGTTTGCGTTAAGCTTATGTTAGATCAGTGCGGCTTCAAACGCATGGATGGGCACAGGTTTACCAAGTAAATATCCTTGGAAGTGAGTGCAGCCATTTTTGAGTAAGTAAGCGCGTTGAGCTTCGGTTTCAACCCCTTCGGCAATGGTTTCTAAGCCAAGGCTTTGTGCCATGGCAATAATGGTGCGAATAATCACTCTATTACTTTCATCAACTGCAATGTCACGTACAAATGACTGATCAATTTTTAATTGGTTAAGCGGTAAGCGCTTGAGGTACTGGAGTGATGAATAGCCGGTACCGAAGTCATCCAGCGAGAACCGAACGCCAATGGCCTGTAACTTGCTCATAATGCTTATGGTGTCTTCAATCGAGTTAAGCAACATACTCTCCGTGAGCTCCAGTTTAAGTAAGTTAGGGTTTATTCCATACTTGTTAATTGTATTTTGTACGGTAGAAATAAAGTCTACTTGATGCAACTGTTTAGCACTGACATTGACTGACAATACTAAATCTTGGGTACGTGTACTTTGTTGCCATTGCTTAATCTGTGCGCAGGATGTATCGAGCACCCATGAGCCAATAGCAATAATTAAATCAGTCTCTTCAGCTAGCGGGATAAATTTGGCAGGCGAAATTAACCCAAGCTCCGGGTGTGGCCAGCGGATAAGTGCTTCAGCGCCTATGGCTTGCCCGTGGCTATCCAGTTGTATTTGGTAATACAGCTGGAATTGTTGCTCATTGATGGCGATATTTAAATCGCGCTCAAGTTCAACACGTGCATTAATACTGGTTTGCATTTCCGGGTCAAAGAAACATAGCGCATTACGCCCAAGTTTTTTAGCTTGGTACATGGCAATATCAGCCTGTTTAAGCAATTCATCTTGTGATTGTTCATGATGGTGAAACAGCGCTGCGCCAATGCTGCACGTGATTTGGTATTCATACTCACCCAACTTGTAAGGTTGGCTTACTTGGTGCAAAATCTTTTCGCCGATTAGCTTGGTTTTAGATGCCGCTTCATCTAATTGCAGGCTTAAGTCTTCTAATGTAACAACAAACTCATCGCCACCTAGCCTAGCCACAGTGTCGCCCTCACGCACACAGTCGTTGAGCCTTTCTGCTACCTGAAGCATGAGCATGTCACCAATCGCATGCCCTAGTGAGTCGTTAAGCGTTTTAAAGTTATCTAAATCAATAAATAATAAAGCTCCTTTGCTTTGGCTACGTGCGCTAGAGGAAAGGGCATGACTTAAACGGTCAATGAATAAACGTCGATTAGGTAAGTGTGTAAGTGGGTCGTAAAATGCTAACACTTCTATTTCTTTTGCCGCCGCTTTGTTAGAGGTGATGTCTGCCATGGTCGCCACATAGTTAGTAATCGTGCCATGTTGGTCTTTTACTGCGGTAATTGTTAGGTACTCAGGGTAAATTTCACCATTTTTGCGACGGTTCCATATTTCCCCGCTCCATGAACCTTTGTTGGCTATGCTCTCCCACATGGTGCTATAAAAGCTGGCATTATTCTTACCTGAACTCAGTATGCGCGGATTTTTCCCTAATATATCTTCTGCGGTGTAACCCGTAATTGCAGTAAAGGCATGATTGACGCGGAGGATGATATTGTTTGCATCTGTGACGATCATGCCTTCTTGCGCTTCAAATACATATGCGGAAATTTTTAGTTCATTTTCTATACTTTTGCGCTCGGTAATATTGTGGCTTATGCCAAGTACGCCAGTCACGTTGCCTTGCTCATCATAGATTGCAGTTTTTGTGGTTTCCAATAATTCAGAATGACCATCATCGGCAAAAGTAATCCATTCCTCATTGATGCATGGGGTGCTGCTTGCCATTGCCTTTCTATCGTTTTCTCTGAAAGAATCCGCAAGCGTTATGTCGACGAAATCGTAGTCAGTTTTGCCAACAATCTCAGACTCTTTTTTACCAAAGAACCTCTCAAAACGAGAGTTACAAGTGAGGTATATACCGTCAGGGCTTTTTAGCCAGACTAAATCTGGAATCGCAGTGAGTAGCCCTCTAAGGCGTGATTCGCTGTCCTGCAGCGCGTGTCTGGAGAGTTGGTGTTCGGTAGTATCTCTTAGCACGCCAATAATACGTGTGGGCTCTCCAGCGTCGTTGCGGGCGACTGCGACCCCTTGCTCAAGTATCCATTTGGTATTTCCATGGCGATCAATAATGCGATGCTCACTAATATAAGTTTTTGTTTTATTGTTTAAATAATCGTGTACGCTTGAGAATACACACGGCTTATCTTCAGGGTGGATGTTGCTCTCCCAAGTGTCCATGTCATTATTGATGATGTCATTGCTTAAGCCATGAATCTCTGCCCATTTGCTTGAATAATATGTTTTATTGGTTTCCAGATTCCAATCCCAAACACCGTCACTTGTTCCCTCTATTGCAAATCGCCATCTATTTTCTGTTTCAATGCGTTTGGTCATTTCATCACGCAATGTTTTGAGTGTATAAAATAAAATGCCAATACCAATGAGCAAGCTAATCAGCATCACTATTTGCGCTATTCCTACTTTCAGCGATGCCAGCTTTTGACGCTCATTTGATCTGTTTTGCACGGCAATATCAAATGTGTGCAGCTTTGAAGTCAGTAAATTAGTGAGATGGTTGATGTTGCCTTCAGTAATGATAGAAATACTAGGCCCAACGATAACTAAGCCACCTTTAGTCGGCAATATAGACTCTGACTCATTAATGGACTCTCTAAAAATCTCTTCGACGCTCCTAATCTGGCGTTCCATTTCTATACTTTGTCCCGCCATTTTCTTGATCGTGGACAATGACTCAAACACATTAGAACGTATGGACTGTAAGTTTTCTAGCAGGCTAGGGGTTGGATTGTGTAGATACTGCGTAATCAGGGATTTGTGGTCGTAAAATCCGCTTTGTAGATTTTTAGATAGATTCAGTAATTGATAGGTTTGTTCTAGCGTATACGCGGAGATTTTGCTTTGTTCTGTACTCGTGAGCATTGCCGCAGAGGAAATGATTAACATACCTAGCGATAGCATGATATTAAAAACAATAAATCTGGGGTGCTTAAATGAAAGTTTTAAGGATAGACTCTCATTCATCATATTGCCTGCCTTGGATAAATACAATATTGCTGACATTGCTAGTTTTTCTGCTGGCATTGGGTGTAGTGCTTAAAATTCAAATAGTCTCATTACTGTGACTTAGATTATTTTATTTTGCCTAGGCTTGGTTTGATGTAAGTCAAATCGATAGTGTTTAGCTGTTAATTAAGCGTGTGCCTTTTTATCTTTAGTATTTACAGCCAATTTATTACACTTTTTTGTGCTGGTAACATGCATAAAGTGACATATTAAGTGCCATTTGCAAATGCTTTTGTATGATTGTTAAAGTAGAACAGCATGGCATGATAAAATTTGCGCCTATGAATGTGAGTAAACCTGATAATTTAATTCCTGCTAATTTTGAAGAAGCTTTACAAAGCTGCATGCTGGCCGATCGGCATGCGTTGCGCCGTAAAATGCAGGATATCAAAACGCTACAAAAACTTGCGGATGAAAAGTCACTAGCCAAAGCTCAGCGCATTGTCAATGAAGTCGTGCAAAAGATGCATGCTTCGCAGCAAAAGTATCAATTGCGTTTAACGCACTTGCCTAAGCCAGAGTATCCGCTAGAACTGCCAGTAAGCGGCAAACGTGATGAAATCGCTGCCGCAATCAGCAAACACCAAGTGGTGATTGTGTGCGGTGAAACCGGCTCAGGTAAAACCACACAGTTACCCAAAATTTGTTTAGAGCTCGGACGAGGGGTTTCCGGATTTATCGGCCATACCCAGCCGCGCCGCATTGCCGCAAGGTCAGTCGCTAGCCGTATTGCACAAGAGCTAAAAACGCCGTTGGGTGAAGCGGTGGGCTACAAGGTGCGCTTTAACGACAAGCTATCAGAATCTAGCTACGTTAAGTTGATGACAGATGGTATTTTGCTTGCGGAAACACAAGGTGATAAGTTTCTAAACGCTTACGACACCATTATCATCGATGAAGCGCATGAGCGCAGTTTAAACATCGACTTTTTATTGGGCTACCTTAAACAACTGCTATCTAAACGCCCTGATTTAAAAGTCATCGTCACTTCAGCCACCATTGATGCTGATCGTTTTTCGCAGCACTTTAACGGTGCTCCGGTGATTGAGGTTTCTGGTCGTACTTTCCCCGTGGAAATTCGCTATCGTTCATTAGGTGCAGCCGGTTTCCGCGCACGTGAAGTGGCTGAGGCTGAGAATGCACAGTTTGACTTAGATGATGACACTGTCTTTGGCATTGCGCGCAAAGCCAAAACAGAAGCGCGCTGGCTAGAGGAAGATGACGAAGAAGAGGCAATCGAAGAGGCTATTTTAGATGCGGCCGATGATTTATTGCGTCAAGGCGATGGCGATATCTTGGTATTTTTACCAGGTGAGCGCGAGATTCGTGATGTAGCAGACCATTTACGCAAATATCAAGGACGCTCCGCCAAGCTTAAGCACATAGAAGTACTGCCTTTGTTTGCTCGTCTGAGTATTGAAGACCAGCAGAAGATATTTAAAAGCCATAGCAGTCGGCGGATTGTGCTGGCAACCAATGTGGCTGAAACCTCGCTGACCGTGCCTGGCATCAAATACGTGATTGATGCGGGTCTAGCGCGGGTGAATCGCTATAGTACGCGTGCAAAAGTTGAACAGCTGCAAATCGAAAAGATTAGCCAAGCAGCTGCTAAACAGCGTGCAGGTCGCTGTGGCCGGGTTTCAAACGGTATTTGTGTGCGACTGTATTCTGAGCAGGATTTTAATGGTCGTCCAGAGTTTACTGAACCAGAAATCTTACGCAGTTCGCTGGCTGCAGTCATTTTACGCATGGCAGCACTGCGCTTGGGTGATGTAACGGAATTTCCGTTTATTGAGGCACCTTCATCACGTTTAATCGCTGATGGTTATTTGCTATTGCAAGAGCTTGGTGCCGTAGATGCACGTCGCCAGATTACAGAAACCGGCTTGCAGTTAGCAAAACTGCCGCTGGATCCGCGTGTAGGACGCATGATTCTTGCCGCCAAACGTGAGCATTGCTTAAAAGAAATATTGATTATTGCAAGTGTACTCAGCATACAAGACCCACGTGAGCGCCCAATGGATAAGCGCGAGGCTGCTGATAATGCACATGCCAAGTTTGCGGGTGAGGGCTCCGACTTTATGAGCTATCTCAAACTGTGGGACTTCTTCGATAACGCACTCAAAACTAAAAAATCCAATAAAGACTTGCTCAATCAATGCCATAGCAACTTTTTATCATTCTTACGCTTGAAAGAGTGGCGTGAGTTACATGGCCAATTGTTAGATATCGTTTCAGAGATGGAATTTAAGCCGAATGAGCAAGAGGCCAATTTCGAGCAGATTCATAAAGCGCTGCTCGCTGGCTTATTAGGTAATATTGGCTTTAAAGATGGCGATAGTGACTCTTACGCGGGTGCGCGCGGCATTCGTTTTCATGTTGCACCAGGCTCTACGCTCAAGAAAACGCGACCGAAATGGGTAATGGCCGCCGAGCTGGTAGACACCTCTAAACTGTATGCACGAGGGGTGGCAAAAATTGAGCCGGATTGGATAGAACCGCTAGCCAGAGGCCTTACCGACAGCCATTATTCTGACCCGCGCTGGGATAGAAAAATGGGCATGGTCAACGCTTGGGAGCGCGTAAGCCTGTACGGCCTCACCATTATTCCAAAACGCCGTGTGCATTATGGCCCGATTAACGCTGCAGAATCACGTGAGATATTTATACGTGAAGCGCTTGCGAACGGCGAGTTTGATACCAAAGCAGCATTTTTCACTGCTAATGAGCGCTTGATTGCTGAGGTTGAAGAGCTAGAACATAAAGCACGCCGCCAAGACGTATTAGTGGATGAACATAAACTTTTTGCTTTTTACGATGCCAAAATACCTGCTGATATTTTTAATGCCGCCAGTTTTGAAAAATGGCGAGCAGACGCTGAAAAAGTATCACCAAGGCTGTTGTACTTAACGCGTGATGATTTAATGCGCCATGGTGCAGATGCCATTACTGCAGTACAGTTTCCTGAGAAAGTCATGTTAGATGGTGTTGAAACTAATTTGAAGTATCGTTTTGAGCCGGGCCATGTGCTAGATGGCGTGACCGCGACTGTGCCGCTTGCCTTGTTGAATCAGCTAAACCCAGCGCAAACCGAGTGGTTAGTCCCTGGCATGTTGCGCGAGAAAATCACGTATTTGATTAAAGCGCTACCCAAAACATTTAGACGGGTGTGTGTGCCTGTGCCAGAATTTGTCACTGGATTTTTGGATGACGTGAACGAGCAGTTCTCTCAACCTATGCTAGATGCGTTAGCCTCTTATATACAACGCAAAACCACGCTTAAAATTAGTAAAGAGGATTGGAACCTAAGCGACATACCGCCACACCATTTAATGAACTTTAGTGTGTTGGACGATGGTGGCAGGGAGCTAGCAATGGGGCGTGACTGGAACGCCCTGAAAAAACAGCTGGGCTCAGCCGCGCAGCTTACCTTTAGAAATACTTCGCCAGATATTGAAAAAACAGGCTTGAAACAGTGGGATTTTGGTGATTTACCACAGACGCTAAGTTTTGAACGTGATGGCTTAAAAGTCACAGGTTACCCTGCGCTTGAAGATGCGCATGACAGTATCGCAGTTAAGCTGTTTGATACAGAGCGTGAGGCTGCACTTAGTCATCGCAAGGGTGTGTGTCGCCTGATGCGCTTTGAATTAAAAGAGCAGATGAAGCAGTTGGAAAAAAGCCTGCCTAACTTTAACCAATACGCGCTACTCTTGCGTAATGTGATGCAGGCAGATGATTTACGTGAGGACATGATTTTAGCGATAGCAGACCGTGCGTTTATTGGTGAAGATGATTTGCCGCGAACCAATGCAGAGTTTATGGTATTAAAACAGCGCGCCAGAACACGCTTGCCAGCTGTGACACAAGCGGTAGCAAGGCAAGCGCAGGCAGTCGCAACTGAATACCAATTACTGGTGCAGAAGCAAGGCCAAATGGCAGCTGCCGCAAACAGACTAAAACGTGATTTAGACCAGCAAATTAGTTTGTTAGTGTACAAAGGCTGCTTTCATCAAACCCCTTGGGAGCAGTTGCAGCATATTCCACGCTATTTAAAAGCCCTCAGGCTGCGTATTGAGAAGCATCCGGCTAACCCTGACCGTGATGGTAAAAATGCAGCAAGCGTGGGCTTGGTTTGGCAAAAATGGCAAGATAAAGTCAATGCTTTGAATACTGCGCATTTAGATATCCCACAGCATTTGCAGGATTTTAGATGGTTAATTGAAGAACTGCGTGTGTCTTTGTTTGCGCAAGAGCTTAAAACACCGTTCCCCGTGTCGCTCAAGCGACTTGAAAAAACTTGGGCTGACATGCGCTTTTAATCTCTATGTATTCAGATCAAATTAATAACAATCAAGTTGAAGAAAACTTTGATGAATTTCTAGCGCGGGCGCTCAAATTCAAGAGCGTCAACGAGCAGCTGATTCGCGTGAATATCAGCCGTAATACATTACTCGCGATTGTTATTTCTATCCTCGTTCACTTGGCTATCTTCTTTCTGGCACCCAAGGTTGAGTTTGATCAGCCACCGTCTAGCCCAGCTAGCACTATTGAGGTAAGCCTAGCGCCGCCCAAACGTGCACCAGCCGCTACTACACCGCCTCAGCCTAAGGCAGAACCTCCAGCTAAAGTAGAGCGCAAGGTAGAGCCTGCAAAAAGCAAACCTATAGTGAAACCAAAGCACAAAGTGATTGCAAATGTACCTACTACGACTGCTGACTCAAGCTTAAAAGTGCCAGACACGCCTAAGCAGCCCCCGGTGCAGGAAAGTAAGCTAGATCCCACTAAGTTTCCAGATATGGCTTCCTATATGAAAGCGGTACAGGCCAGCAGACAAGGCACTGAATATGACGCAGCACGGCAAAATGCGGAGGCAATTGCCAAGGAGCGTGGGCCGAGTGCAGAACAAATGAGGGATGAGCGCATTAAAAATAACTTTAAAAGCGGTACTAACGGTATTTTTGAGATTACCAGCAGAAGCTCACGTCATGCGACTTTTGCCTTTAAAGGCTGGACTAATGATTATAGCAACGCCAAGCTTCAGTACTTTGAAGTAGAGGCTGGCAGCGGCCAAGATATTCGCTTGATGATAGTGAAACGTATGATTGCGCTAATCCGTGAGCATTACCAAGGTGATTTTACTTGGGAGTCACATCGACTTGCGCGCTCCGTCACGCAGTCTGCACGCTTAGAAGATAATGCAGGTTTGGAAGACTTCTTAATGATGGAGTTTTTTGGTAGTAATTACCGTAATAACTAAGCGGATTAAATGGATGTTTAATCCGTTAGGTTTGTTGCGCTTCTTGAGCTTGGTGTGCTTTTAATTTATTTTGCGCTTCATTTATTTTCTTTATTCAGGGCACGTCTGTATTCTTCAAGTCTTTCCTGATAGTGCTCAGCATCCCCATAATCAATAAAGCGCGAATAGCGTGAATGTGTGCCCAATATCTTTCTGGCATGTTTAATCGGGCAAAAGTATTGCTCTGTGCGCGCTACAATTTCACTAATATAGGCAATCATGCCGCTACCGTAGGCGCAGTAGGTGCAGTGAAATTTTTCAATGAAGTTTAGGTACTGTAACTGTTGTCTATCGTAAATAACGTAATCGGCTCTACGTACTTTTTTTATGCCGTAAATCGGAAAGCATGTTAGCTGGTAAAACGTGATGAAAATATCGGTAATGACCAATGGAATGATCATGGCATAGATGATAGGCCCTGTAATCAAGTTTTGTGGGCGGTTAGTGATAAGCCACGTAAAAAAATTTCTTTTAAGGCGCTTGTGGGTATCTTTAATTGACTTTTCAAATTCAACACGCTTTCCTTTGATTTGAAAAAATATGGTGGACTGTTGTTCATTTAGTGCACTGCGTAAGTCATCTTCAAGTTCGGTAATTTGATTTAGTAATTGTTGAATCCGTTCGTTCATGCAAACCCCTTGCGCAGTTAAATGACTTATATAAATGACAGTACAGTATTTGATACTCCCTGTTGACGAGTATAGCGCTATATCAGTTAATTAGCAGAGATATGGTAATTTGCCATAGCTTGCGTTGGCAAAAAGTATACACATCTGTATACTTTGAGTTAAACCTTGCCTGTTCAAGCTAAATATTAAGGATGTTTTTTATGTATAAGCTATGGAGTTTAAAGCAGTTAAAACCAGTTGGGAGTGTGCTGTTAATGGCAACTGCCGTTGCAATGACCGCATGTTCCGGCTTGGAAAATCAGCACTCATCATCTACACAAAAAGATTGGCCTATACATGGTGGCGATTACACCAATCAGCGCTTATCACCCCTGACGCAAATTAACACGCAAACGGTTAACAGGTTATCGTTAGCCTGGTCGTTTAAAACCGGTGTATCCGCTAGTTTTCAAGCTACGCCAATCGTGCAGGGAGGCATTATGTATGTCGCTTTGCCTTTTAATCATGTAGCAGCACTTGATGCAAAGACAGGTAAAGAGATTTGGCGTTACGAGCACACCCGTAAAGCAGATTGGAAAATGTGCTGTGGCCCAGCTAATCGTGGCGTGGCTGTGAGTGATGGCAAAGTGTTTATTGGCACTGTGGATGCAAGACTCATTGCTTTGGATGCAAAATCAGGGCGTAAGCTATGGGACATTGATGTCGCTGAAGATACCGCATTAACTGAAAATACAGGCTTGCTTAGCAAAGCTGATGCTAAAAGTAAAAAAGAAATTTATGGCGGCACTGGGATTGGTATTGCCATGGCGCCAGTGGTATATCGCGGCAAGGTCATTGTAGGCGTTACTGGTGTTGGTTATGGGCTTCACATTGATCAACCAAGGATAGATGCGCCACTCGGTGCCGTAGTCGGGGTGAGCGGTCAATATGGGCGTCCTGGATTCTTGGCCGCTTATGATGTAAATAATGGTGAAAAGGTATGGCAATTTGACACCATTCCATCTCAAGGCTGGGAGGGAAAATTTGCTGAAACAACTTCTGATGGCGTAGCGCTAAACCGTGATATTGTTGCTGAAAAAGAAAATTTGAAAACACATCAAGATGCTTGGAAGTTTGGTGGCGGCTCCGCGTGGACTACCCCTGCCATTGATACTAAAACCAATACGCTATTTTTTGGTACAGGTAACCCTTCACCGCAGATGAATGACGTATCACGCCCGGGTGATAATTTATATACAGTTTCTCTCGTAGCCTTAAACACTGAAACCGGCAAGATTAAATGGCATTATCAGCAGGTGCCACATGATGTTTGGGGCTACGATGTAGCAAGCCCGCCAGTGCTATTTGATTATGTGCAAAATGGTAAAAAAATTGCCGCGGTTGGGCAGGCTGGTAAAACTGGCTGGTACTACATAAACGACAGAAAAACTGGCGCTTTATTAAATAAGTCAGAAGCGTTTGTACCGCAGCAAAATATGTTTGCCAAAGCAACAAAAGAAGGCACCGTGTTGTACCCAGGTATACTAGGTGGCTCAAACTGGAGCCCAAGTGCTTTAGATGAAGCTAGCCAAACAAGCTATGTGGCCGGTATACATGCGCCGATTAAATACACCTTAGTGGACGAACCAGCTAAGGGAGATTTGCCTGCAATACAATATGTTTCGTCTGAGCCAACCAATGATGCGCGTTGGGGAGTACTGTCGGCTATTAATTTAAGCACCGGCAAGATGCGCTGGCAAGTAAAAACGGAGCAACCGTTAATGGGTGGTTTGTTGGTCACACGTGGTGGTTTGGTGTTTATGGGGGAGGGTAATGGCTATTTTAAAGCCTATAACAGTGGTACTGGCCAACGCGTTTGGCAGTCTAAAGCCACTGCCGGTGTCAATGCACCGCCCATCAGTTATGAGATTGATGGCGTACAATATGTAGCCGTGGTTGCTGGTGGCAATGCTATTTTTGGTTTTCCCGCTGGGGATGAGGTTCTGGTTTACGCACTCCATTAATGCATAGGATATTCAATGATTAAACGCTTCTTGGTTGCTGCAGTTTTATTCTTATTGGCAGCCTGTGGCTCAGGCCAGCAGTTCACTGCACTCTCTGCTAATGCCAACGTGGTGGTGTTGGGAGATAGCCTAACCTACGGTACCGGTGCGGCAGATGGTGAAGACTACGTAAGTCTATTGAGCAGCAGTACAGGATGGAACATCATGAATGCAGGTGTTCCTGGCAATACCTCGGCTGAGGGTTTAGAGAGGCTCGATGTATTGTTGGCATCGCATGATGATGGTGCACAAAAAATTGATTTGCTGATTGTAGAGCTAGGCGGCAATGATTTTCTGCGGCAAATTCCTGAAGCAGAAACCGTACGTAACTTAAGTGCAATATTGGCAAAAAGCAAAGCGCGCAGTATTAATACGGTATTAATTGCCATCCCAAAGTTTAGTCCGATAGGCGCGGCTTTGGGCAATCTTGAAGATCATCCCTTGTATGAAAAGCTGGCAGAGCAGACCAACACACCACTGGTGGAGGATGTGTTTTCTGATGTGCTAGCAAAAAATAGCCTGAAAGCAGACCCTGTGCACCCTAATGCCGATGGCTACCGCATCGTAGCGAGTGGCTTAAAAAGTGCCTTATCGGATTTTGGTTTGTTAAAGCACTAAAATATTGCTTAATTTGAGTGAGTGATTTTTAGATATAGCACTACGCACGCCAGCATGAAAGTGATGCTGTTGGCAACAATAATCGGCCAGCACATCATCATGATGCCATACACCAGCCAGCCAAATACCCCTAGGCTAAATATGCTGTACATAGGCAGAGATACGCCAGATAAATCCCTAGTTTTCCAAGAGTGCAGCGCTTGCGGTACAAAAGCAAATGTAGTTAAAAATGCTGATAAATAGCCTATAAAATCTGTCATATTCAACATTAACTCGCCTTAGCAATTGGCAATAGTTTTTTAACAGCCAGCATTGTCACGAGGGTTGCAATCCCTGCAACTACACCAAATAATCCATTTAACACGGTAGGAGTAATGCTTTGCAGAAAACCACTGCTCATATTGCTGCCCATATGTTCAATCGCGTGATGTAGCACTGGAATACCGTGAACCAAAATCGCACCGCCTACCAAGAACATGGCTGCTGTGCCTACCACTGATAATGTTTTCATCATATGCGGTGCAAACCATAAAATACCGAAACCAAATTTACGTTTTAAGCTGGCTAGTATGGTGTTACCTTTGCAACTTGCTAAATATAAGCCACCATCATCCAGTTTTACAATCCCAGCGACTAAGCCATAAACCCCAACTGTCATTACGATGGCAATCCCAGTCAGTACTAATATTTGCTGCGTAAAGGCTGCCGTTGCCACCGTGCCTAAAGTAATCACGATGATTTCAGCAGAGAGCACAAAGTCAGTGCGAACGGCACCTTTGATTTTTTCTGCCTCCAGTACTTCTAAGGTTTTGCTCTCGTCCAGACCAATCATCTTTTTAGGATCATGATGTACGGTTTCTTCCGCATGAAAAAACTTATGGAATAGCTTCTCAACGCCTTCAAAGCACAAAAACAAACCACCTAACATCAGTAGCGGTGTCACCAGCCAATTCGCTAGCGCACTAATTACAAGCGCCAAAGGCACTAAAATGACTTTGTTCATAGCAGAGCCTTTGGCAACTGCCCAAACCACGGGTAATTCTCGATCTGCATTCACCCCAGCTACCTGCTGCGCGTTCAGCGCCAGGTCATCTCCCAATACACCAGCGGTCTTTTTTGCCGCGACTTTAGTCATGACAGATACATCATCTAAAATGGTTGCGATATCATCAATCAGCGTTAATAGACTTGCCCCGGCCATGATTGCTCGTTTCTACACATAAAGTTAAAGGTGAATTGGATTGACGAGGATTATAATAGATTACCAACATAATCATCTTTATCAATATTAAAAAATCATGGCTAATCAAGTAAATAGTGAATGGACTTTAGCGATTAAAGGCATGACTTGTGCGTCTTGTGCGAGCCGTGTTGAAAAGGCACTACTTAAAGTGTCAGGGGTGGTTAGCGCTGAGGTTAACCTCGCCTTAGAAACTGCGCAGGTTGCTGCTGTAGACAAAGTCACAACAAAACAGTTAATCGATGCAGTGGTTGCTGCTGGCTACCAAGCGCAGTCATTGCTCGCAGAGCAAGACAGGGTTGAGCATCTAACAAGCTCTGATCAACAGCACCAATGGTGGCCCAGCGTGCTTGCCGCTATGTTCTCACTACCACTGGTGATAGCAATGGTCGCACAATGGTTAGGGTGGGAGGGTCAAATCTCTGGTTGGTTGCAATGGCTGTTAGCGACACCGGTACAGTTTTGGTTGGGTTGGCGTTTTTATCTAGCAGGCTGGCATGCGCTTAAGGCCAGAGCTGGCAATATGGACTTACTGGTTGCCATCGGCACTTCGGCTGCTTATGGCTTAAGCGTTTATTTGTTATTTGTCCCGTCTCACAACGGCGCTCTGCACCACTTGTATTTTGAGTCTTCTACTATTGTTATTACCCTGGTGCTGTTTGGAAAGTGGCTGGAAAGCCGTGCAAAATCGCAAACAACACAAGCAATCCGTGCCCTTAATACCTTAAGGCCGGAGTTTGCTACGGTTGTAGCTGATGGCCAAACACAGCAAGTTTCTATTGCAATGGTGAAGGTAGGGGATGTAGTCCTAGTGCGGCCTGGCGAGCGAATTGCTGTGGACGGCAATGTGCAGGAAGGTGACAGCCAAGTGGATGAGTCGTTAATTACGGGTGAGAGTTTGCCTGTGGCTAAAAAAGTCGGCGACAAAGTCACTGGTGGCGCTATGAATGGAGAAGGCGCACTGTACATTAAAACTACCGCTGTGGGCGCTGAAACTGTGCTGGCGCGTATCGTACGCTTAGTTGAATCTGCACAAGCAAAAAAAGCCCCGATTCAGCGTTTGGTGGATAAAGTGAGCGCAGTCTTTGTGCCGATTGTCATGGTGATTGCGCTACTGACTCTGCTGGTGTGGGGTCTCTACAACGGCAACTGGGAGTCTGCCATTATTAACGCAGTAACTGTGCTCGTTATCGCCTGCCCATGTGCTCTGGGCTTGGCAACGCCAACGGCCATTATGGTGGGGACTGGCGTTGCCGCACAGCATGGTATTTTAATTAAAGATGCTGAGGCGCTTGAGCTTGCTCATGCGATTAAAACAGTGGCGTTTGATAAAACAGGTACGCTGACAGAGGGGCATCCTAAGTTGATTGCCATACAGACCACTGCTAAAGACGGCGACACTCAGAATGACGACCAATTACTGATGTTGGCTGCAAGCTTGCAAGCTGGTAGTGAACATCCATTAGCAAAGGCCGTGACAAACGCCGCTAACGCAAAAGGCTTATCACTGCAGTTGGCGCAAGGGTTGCAGGCATTGGCAGGTAAAGGTCTGGTGGGTGAGGTAAATGGGCAGAAGCTGTATATTGGAAGTTCGCGCCTGATGAATGAGTTAAAGGTCAATCTTTCTAAATATAAAGAGGATGCGCTGTTGCTGGAGCAGGCCGGGCACAGTGTTTCCTGGATAGCGCAAGCGAGGCCGCTCGATAATTTTGCACCTAAACTATTAGGTTTTTTTGCCTTTGGTGACACGATAAAAGCCACGGCACAGAAGGCAATTGCAGATTTGTCACAGGCCGGTATAAAAACCGTGCTGATATCAGGTGACAATCAGGGCAGTGCTGCTAATGTGGCCAGTCAATTAGGTATTTCACAATATTATGCGCAAGTATTGCCGGATGAAAAAGCTGCTATCGTTGCTGAACTGAAACAATATGGGCTGGTGGCGATGGTGGGTGACGGATTAAATGATGCGCCAGCACTTGCCGTGGCAGATGTTGGCGTTGCAATGTCGAGTGGTACGGATGTGGCTATGCACACCTCTGGCATTACACTCATGCGCGGAGATCCAGCCTTGATTGCACAAGCGATAGATATTTCTAAGCGCACTTACCAAAAAATCAGACAGAATCTATTTTGGGCATTTATCTATAACGTGGTTGGCATTCCGCTGGCAGCCATGGGCATATTAAGCCCGGTGCTGGCTGGTGCGGCTATGGCGTTAAGTAGTGTGAGTGTTATTTCTAATGCGCTATTGCTTAAGTTCTGGCGGCCGTCATAACTAGCTGAATCTGCGAGGACTTTGACTCTGGCAGGCAGGTTTAGATTTTACTTTCAGTATTTACCGCAACTTTAAACACGGCTTTGTGAATATCACCGGTACCGACTAATGCCGTATGCGCATCTTCAGGAAAGAAAATACAAAAAGAGTTTGCTGGCGTAGCGACCCATGCAGTTGGCATAGCATTAAATAGCTGCACATCGTAATCAGCATTATAGTCGCTCACAGGGTTTTGGCAGTCGGCAATAGACTTCCAGCCCATTTCATCTACGCCATCTAGTACGAGCTGAATATCAATATATTTGCGATGACATTCTAATTGTGTGGACTCTCTGCTCCGACCTGGCACTCGCTCAATAATGACAAATAAATCATCGCCGGCAATAAGGTGCTTGCCGGGCGCCAGCACATGTAGGTTTGTGCTTTGTATATAGTCGAATACCTTTGCAAACATAGGGTGTAAGGTGGCGTAGCGATGTGCGTTTGTGATCGTATCCAAAATCATGAGAGTTAACCTTTAGTCATTAATAACTGCTGAATTGTTTATACGCTGGGCTAGTACTGTCAAATTTTGTGTTATCTCGCTGAATATAGGTCGCAAACTTACTTCTGGTTGTGCACAACGTTGCTGAAGTATACCTAAAGCATCTACGATGTGCTTATTTTCAAGCTGAGGGCTACAACGCTCTAGCAACTCCTCAAGTAAGCAAGCAAATGCGAGTACTTCTATGCGTTCCAAGCTAGATGTCAGTTGGCTATCGTGCTGAGGGGTAAAAGAAGCAGCACCAAAATCACCAAGTAAACAATTGCTGTGTTCGTCCCACAGAATGTTATGCGCATATAAATCGCCATGTGTGATGCCTTGTGTATGCAGATGCTGCGCCACACTGGCAATATTCAACGCAATGTTGAGCGCAGAGGCTAAACTAAAACTGGTTTGTTCTGTGTAACAATCACGTGTGCAAGACTCAAGACTGGGTGGTCCGGCAAGATTAACGAAACTAGGCGGGATTAAAGACATCAGCAGCCCAGATTTACCTGCTGGATGTCCAGTTACATTTCCTATTGCAGGGATCAGCCCAAGATGTGCCCCTGCAGCGATGCTCGCACATTGCTCACTGCTTGGTAAGCCATCACTGGTGACCTCTCCTTTAAACATCTTCACTGCAGCAGGTGAGGCTAGGCCTTGTAAATGATGTGTGGCATGGTAGATAGTGCCAGACGCACCTTCGCCTAGTTGCTGCTGAACATTAAGGCTGTGCCAATTAACTTGTGGAATCTTTTGAGTACTTATTGCGGCAGCTTCATTTGCCTCAGTGAGTGGATTGCCTGCGTAAGCTAACCAAGCAAGGCGAGGTAGTGACAGTAGCCAGTTAGGTAAGGATGTAAAGCAGTTTGCTGAGATGCGCAGCAGTTCTAACTTAGTACAGGCGGCCATTGATGCAGGTAAGTCTCGCAGCTTATTTCCCGCTAGCATTAGCTTTTGCAGAGCAGTACAGTTACCTAGCTCATGAGGTAGTTCGGTAATTTTATTATCTGTTAAAACCAGCCAACGTAATTTGGCGGGTAAAGCAGATGCCGAAACCTTGCTAATCTGATTGGATTTGAATCCTATCATTTCAAGATTTGGACATCGGCCTAAAACCTCAGGCAACTCGGTAAAGTTGTTTTCTGAGCAAAAAATAATGCGCAGCTTGTGTAGCGTTGGCAGGTCGTCGGGTAAGCTATTTAGAGCATTGTTCGATAAATTAAGAATCTCCAGCGACTCACTCAGCTGAAAGATTTCTATAGGGAACTCTGTTAACTGGCAAGCAAGGTCTAGACGCTTGATGCCGGCTAGTTTACCCGCGCGTAATAAGGAGAGGGTGTGCATTCTTAACTAATTTTCCCCGACTAATTTATCTTGGCCTGGTTTAGCGTTAGCGCCAGAAAATAAAAAAGCCCTGCATTTCTGCAAGGCTTTATATGTTTGGCTCCTCAACCTGGGCTCGAACCAGGGACCTACGGATTAACAGTCCGGCGCTCTACCAACTGAGCTATTGAGGAATATTTATCACTCGAAAATAAATTTATGTACAGATACACAAATCTAAAAAACTTGGCTCCTCAACCTGGGCTCGAACCAGGGACCTACGGATTAACAGTCCGGCGCTCTACCGACTGAGCTATTGAGGAATCGGTGAAGGCGCTATAATACTTATCGAGCGTGCTTTGGTCAATCGCTACTAGCTAAATTTTAGGTTATTTTAATGAAAAAAAATAAAAAAATATTAATTGGAATTTTGATTTTAATTAGCTTGTTGATTATTCTACCTTTTTTTATTTCGATCAGAACTTATCTAAATGAGGCGGAAAAGCTAGCTAGTGAGCAATTAGGGGTGCCAGTGACAATTTCCTCTGGTCGTTTGCTCTTGTTGCCTAGTCCGCGTGTTGTCATCAGCGGAGTAAATATGGGTGCCGGTGACGAATTGAAGATTGAGCAGATCGCTGTTATTCCGTCTTTGGGCACTATATTTTCTGTGCCGAGAGTAGTTGACGTTCATATTACTAAGCCCATCGTTAAAAAAGCTGCGCTAGATATTATGTTGGCATTGGCTGACAAGAGGCCTAACGCGAGCAATGAGCCTAATATGGTTAATATCAGGCGTGTTAATGTAGATGCGTTGCAGTTGGACTGGCCAAGTATGAAGTTGCCAGCTGTTAATGCTGAAATCAGCTTCTTGCATGATCAACAATTGAGTGCTGCAACGCTTGAGTCTATTGATGGTGCTTTAACTGCTAAGGTGACGCCTGAGCAAGAAGAGTATTTAATCTCTATTCATGCTGAAAAGTGGACGTTGCCAGTAGGCTTGCCGTTGTTGATTGATAAAGCCACGCTAGAGGCACGCTTAAAAGCGGATCGTTTAGAGGTGCCGCGTATTGAGATGGATTTATACGGCGGCAAGGTCAATGCTAATCTCAATGTATTGTGGCATAAAGGTTGGCGCAGCAACGGTAAAGTGAAAGTGCAGGGGCTTGCTGTTAAGGAGCCGAGTAGGTTAATCAGTAAAGCTGTCTACTTGAGTGGGCAGTTATCGGGAAATGGCGTATTTTCAAGTGTCGCAAAAGATGCCGAGAAGTTGATGGATAACATCAATGCCGAATTTACATTTAAAGTACATGACGGTGTGCTGCACGGACTGGACTTAATTAAGGTAGCCAGTTTGCTAACCAAGCAGACGGCTGGCGGTGAAACGTCTTTTGATGATTTCTCTGGCCTGGCTAATGCCAAAGGTCATCAATATCATTTAAACAATCTTAAACTCAGCTCAGGTTTGCTATCTGGTAGCGGGCAGGTTGTGATTGCGGAAAATAAAACGCTGAATGGTACCGCTGAGGTGGAAGTTAAACGCAGTGTGAGTTTGGTTGCGGTGCCGCTGGATATATCGGGCACGGTGGATAACCCTGTAGTTTTACCTTCAAAGGCTGCACTTGCTGGCGCTGTTGCTGGCACAGCCATTTTAGGCCCGGGCCTTGGCACCAGTGTAGGTATTAAAGCTGCTGGTGCAATAGATAAGCTTAAAGGCTTATTTAAGAACGATTAACTGTTTTAAATAAGCCTTTATTTGAATTGGCAACATGAAGTTTAGCCATGTTGCCATTAAGCTGCTACCTTACTTGAGTGCCTTTTCAATGCGATCTAGCGCATTGCGTAGGTTATCCATAGATGTTGCAAACGAAATTCTGAAATAACCTTCTGCGCCAAATGCCGAGCCAGGTACAACTGCCACATCAAACTCTTCGAGCAAGTATTCAGCTAATGCCATATCCGTTGCTGCTTTAATCTTTCCAGCTTGGAATAGGTTATCAATCGCGCCACGTGCATCAGGGAATGCATAAAATGCACCGCCAGCCATTAGGCAGCTTAAGCCTGGCATACTGTTAAAACGGTTTACTACATAAGTGTGGCGCTCTTTAAATGCGGTAACCATAGGCACGATACATTCTTGAGAGCCCTCAAGCGCGGCTTGCGCTGCCACTTGAGAGATTGAAGTCGGGTTGCTAGTTGATTGCGACTGTAAGATTTCCATCGCTTTAATGATGTAAGCCGGGCCAGCTGCATAACCAATACGCCAGCCAGTCATCGAGTAGGCTTTAGATACGCCGTTAAGCACAATGCAACGGTCTTTTAACGCTGGTGTAGCGTTTAGAATATTGTAGAACTTGTTGCCTGTGAGGTTCACGTGTTCATACATGTCATCAGTAGCGATGAGAACATGTGGGTGTTTAAGTAAAACTTCACCTAACGCCTGCAACTCAGCCAGTGTGTACACTGCCCCCGTCGGGTTTGACGGTGAGTTGATCATAAATATTTTTGTTTTAGGGGTGATTGCGGCTTCTAATTGAGCTGCTGTTAGCTTGAAGCCTTGTTCAATGCCGCATTCAATAATCACCGGCGTTGCTTCTGCCACCAAAGCGATATCTGCGTAAGACACCCAGTATGGCGCAGGAACAATCACTTCATCACCCTTATTGAGTACGGCCAGACACAGGTTGAAAATGGTTTGCTTGCCGCCTACACCTACAATCACTTCATTGAGTGCATAGTCAAAACCATTCTCGTTTTTGAATTTTGCAACAATCGCTTTTTTCAACCCAGGGATACCTGCAACTGGGGTGTATTTAGTAAAGCCGGCATCAATCGCAGCTTTTGCCGCATCTTTAATGTGTTGAGGTGTATCAAAATCTGGTTCGCCAGCCGCTAGGCCGATAATGTCTCGACCCTCAGCTTTGTATTTACCAGCCTTAGCGGTAATGGCTAATGTAGGCGACTCTTTGATTGATAAAACGCGTTGAGATAATACGGAGTGTGACAAGGTCTGTTCCTTAAGACAATTTTGTATGTAACCGGTTGAATTGCCGCCATTTTACGCATAAATATGTGGATTAGGAATAGCGCAGAGTCTAAAAAGTGCAAGAAGACGGCATGCGAATGTATGCCGTCTAGGATTGATTGGCTAGCGCATTGTTAGCAGTGGGTATTGCAACCTAACATTTCGCTAAATTCTTTGGCTAGATTTTCGTCAATTTTAGCGATTGTTGAGTTTATTTTTGACATGCTATCTTTATCACCTAAAGATTGAGCAATAACACCAAGCCTGAATAGTGCACTAGTGTTGTTGCCATCAATGGCAACAGACTTTAAGTAGGATTGTTTTGCATCATTTACTTTATTCAAATGCTCTTGCGCCAAGCCAAGCTCAAACCATGCTTCAGTATCTTTTGGGTAAGTTTCCGTCCATTTGACTGCAACTTGCTCTAGTTTGGGCCAGTCTTGGTTAATTTCTGGAATAGCCATTTGCATGAAGAATGGTTTTTTATCGTCATCCTCTTCCCAAAATGCTTTACCTGTAATTGGAAATTTAGTTTCTGCTGGCAGTTTCTTTAAATCTGCCAGCCACTCTATTGGCAGTGAGTAAAAGTAAGCAGGCCGGCCAGGTGTTTTAAACGTGTTGATGCCAAGTAAATTGCCGTCCGTATCAAATATGCCGCTACCGCTGGCACCCATCAAAAATTTGGCACTACTGCGGATAACTTTACCGCCATCAAAGTTGTAAGTTGTTTTAATTACACCGGAGGAGGTGATAGGCACAAGTACGCCGTTGGAGTGTCCAATGGATAGTATTTCTTGCTCTCTTTTAATATTGTCGCTACTGCCGATAGGTGCGGGTGTAAAAGGTATTTTGGCGGTGACCAGACATAAATCGTGCCAGCGGTCTGACTGTACAGATTCAATTTCATAAGTGTCTTCACCGCGTGTTACCCAAGGTGCGCTTGTGCTACGAAAGATATGGCAGTTGGTAATCACTTTATTTGTTTCAACTACAACACCAGAGCCATATGCCAAGCCTCCGCTACTGTTGTAACCACGGATCATGACGACTGATTGTAGAGATTTAAGTACCTTAGCCTGATCTAAAGCTAAAGATGTTTGTGTAAAACTCATTAATGCGGCAAGCAGGATAAATCCACGCATAAGTGACTCCAAAAGTTAATGGCTGCTTATTTTTAGATGATCCAAACAAAGTGGATAATCATCGACAGCTTAATGATTGATGGTTATGTGAGTTGTTAATCTTATTATTTTGTTTAGTGACTGCGCATCTGCGGCAAAGTTCGCATTAATCTAGAGTTAAGATAATGATGGCTGATATTTGTTAGGAGGTGTTATTGAATTTTCTGTTAAAATTTAAGTGTTTATATCTATATAAAGCATAACGTGTTCGTTACATTTCCTAATAGTAAATATCAACTGCATCAGCCTTTTCCTCCAGCTGGTGATCAGCCGCAGGCTATCGATAAACTAACACAAGGCATAAATGATGGGCTGAAGTTCCAAACTTTACTTGGGGTGACAGGCTCGGGCAAAACTTACACCATGGCTAACGTCATTGCGCGTACGGGGAGGCCTGCAATTGTAATGGCGCCTAATAAAACATTGGCTGCGCAATTGTATAGTGAGTTTCGAGAGTTTTTTCCCAACAACTCAGTTGAGTATTTCGTGAGTTATTACGATTACTACCAACCCGAAGCGTATGTTCCATCTCGTGATTTATTTATTGAAAAAGACTCCAGCATCAATGAGCATATCGAGCAGATGCGACTTTCTGCCACCAAGGCGCTGTTAGAGCGTGAAGACAGTATTATCGTAGCAACCGTGTCTGCCATTTATGGTATTGGCGACCCGACTGACTACCATGGCATGGTGCTGCATGTGCAGCAGGGGGAGAAAATAGCGCAGCGCGATATGATTACGCGCCTAGTTGGTATGCAGTATGACCGTAATGAGTTTGATTTTTCTCGTGGCACGTTTCGTGTACGTGGCGACGTGATTGACGTATTTCCAGCAGAAAATAATGAAACTGCAGTGCGTATTTCAATGTTTGATGATGAAATTGAATCCATCACTTTGTTTGACCCACTGACAGGGCAGGTCTTTAATAAAATCCCGCGCTATACCGTTTACCCCTCTAGCCACTATGTGACACCGCGCGAGACCACAATACGTGCAATGGAAAAAATCAAGCACGAACTTAAAGATCGTGTAAGCGTTTATCTTAAAGATAATAAACTGGTAGAAGCGGCCAGAATCGAGCAGCGCACGCGCTTTGACCTTGAAATGCTCAATGAAATTGGGTTTTGCAAAGGCATTGAAAACTACTCACGTCATTTGTCAGGGCGCAATCCGGGTGATCCACCGCCTACGCTGATTGATTATTTGCCAGATAACGCTTTAATGATTATCGATGAGAGTCACGTCACAGTGCCGCAAATCGGCGCCATGTATAAAGGTGACCGTTCGCGTAAAGAGAACTTGGTAGATTATGGCTGGCGCTTACCATCTGCGCTGGATAATCGGCCGTTAAAGTTTGAAGAGTTTGAGCACATTATGCGTCAGAGTGTGTTTGTTTCTGCCACGCCTGCGGACTATGAAAAAAATCATCAGCAGCAAGTGGTTGAAATGATTGCCCGCCCAACAGGTTTGATAGACCCAGAAATCATCGTGAAACCAGCTGATACGCAAGTGGACGACCTGCTTGGTGAAATCAAAAAACGCGTAGATGTTGGCGAGCGCGTGTTGGCGACCACGCTCACCAAGCGCATGTCTGAGGACTTAACAGATTACTTAAGTGAGCATGGCGTTAAAACGCGTTACTTGCATAGCGATATTGATACTGTCGAGCGCGTGGAAATTATTCGGGATTTACGTCTTGGCGAGTTCGATGTGCTGGTTGGCATTAACCTGCTGCGTGAAGGTTTGGATATTCCAGAGGTATCTTTAGTAGCAGTGTTAGACGCCGATAAAGAAGGCTTTTTACGCTCTGAGCGCAGTTTGATTCAAACGGCGGGGCGCGCGGCGCGTAATTTAAATGGTCAGGTAATTTTTTATGCCAATAAAATCACCCGTAGCATGAAGTTAGCCATGGATGAAACCGAGCGTAGACGTGGTGTGCAAATGGCGTTCAATGCAGCGCATGGCATTACGCCTAGAGGCGTAAGTAAGCGCATTAAAGATATTATTGATGGCGTTTATGATAAAGATGAAGCTTTGCGTGAGCGTAAGGCCTTGCAAGATCAGGCGAGTTACGAATCTCTAAGTGAAAAACAAATCACCAAAGAAATGAAGCGCCTAGAAAAAGCCATGCACGATGCAGCTAAAAACTTGGAGTTTGAAAAGGCTGCGGACTTTAGAGATCAGCTTAAAAAACTTAGAATTAAATTTTATGGTGCAGAAATGCCAGACCTTGTTTAGCACTAATGTCAGTGTGGAGTGTTAAAAAGTGGCAATAAGTACGGCTGGGTAGTACAAAACAATTGATTTTATTAAATATAATTTGATTAGTCCTATGCTTTTGTCTATAATCCTGCGCTTGCTCGGTAGTGATATCGAGTAGTTTTTGTTTTTTTACCTTGTCACACTGCATAAAGTAGGTGGCTTTTATCCAAAAGGAGTGTCTATGAGACATTATGAAGTAGTATTTATCGTCCATCCGGACCAAAGCGAGCAAGTGCCAGCGATGATTGAGCGTTACCGCGCACTCATCACTACTAACGGTGGTGCAATTCACCGTTTAGAAGACTGGGGCCGTCGCCAATTGGCTTATCCAATCCAAAAAATTCACAAAGCACACTACGTGTTAATGAACATTGAATGTAACCAAACAGTGTTAGAAGAATTAGAGCATGGCTTTAAATTCAACGATGCAGTATTGCGTCATCTAACAATGGCTACAAAAACTGCTGTTACTGCACCATCACCAATGATGAAAGAAGAGAAATCTAAGTCAGTGTTGAGTAAAGATGCAGCACCAGCTGCACCAACAGAGGCAGCTGCTGCTTAATTGAATAAATTGGTGATACAGGCTGAGGTGGTGCAAATTGAACCGCTTCGCTACACACCAGCAGGCATACCGTTGTTAAGTGTTGTATTGCGACATGTTTCAGAGCAAGTTGAGGCTGGCATGAAGCGAAAAGTAGAATGTGAAATTAATGCAGTAGTTTTAGGTGACTTAGCATTAAAAGGCTTAAAGCAAGGCGTTCAAGTAATGGCGCAAGGTTTTTTAGCTAAACGCAGTCTTAAAAGCACACAACTGGTTATGCATATTAATGACATAAAGACTATGTAAGCAATGCTTGCATAAATTAAAGAATTTAGGAGTTTAAGATGGCAAGAGATATGTACAAACGCCGCCGTTACTGCCGTTTTTCAGCAGAAGGCATCAAAGAAGTAGATTACAAAGATGTTGATCTTTTAAAAGATTTCATCTCAGAAAATGCAAAAATCATCCCAGCACGTATGACGGGTACTAAAGCTCGCTATCAACGTCAATTAACATCTGCGGTTAAACGCGCTCGTTTCTTGGCATTGTTACCATACACTGACAAACACCCAGGCTAAGGAGATATAAGCATGCAAGTAATTTTATTAGAAAAAGTAGCTAACCTTGGTGTGTTAGGTGATGTTGTTAAAGTTAAAGACGGTTTCGGTCGTAACTTTTTGATCCCACAAGGTAAGGCAAAACGTGCAACTGAAGCTAACAAAGCTGAATTTGCGGCACGCCGTGCTGAATTAGAAAAACAACAAGCTGCAATTTTAGCTGCTGCACAAGCACGCGGCGAAAAATTAGCCGGTTTTGTTGTAACAGTTACTCAAAAAGCTGGTGTTGATGGTCGCTTGTTTGGTTCTGTGACTAACGGTGACATCGCTGAGTCTTTAGTTGCTCAAGGTCATGAAGTTGCTAAATCATTGGTTCGTTTGCCAAACGGCCCATTGAAAACAATCGGTGATCACGCAGTAACTGTAGCGTTACATCACGACGTAGTTGTTGATATCACTGTAACAGTGGTAGCAGAAGCTTAAGCGTTTATTGTTTTAAAAGAAAGCCGACCGAATGGTCGGCTTTTTTGTTTTTTTAATCATATATACACTACCCATCATTCTCACTCTCGCTAACATGCGCCGCAAAATGTATGCATTAAACGTGATTGCCGCACAGTTGTTTAATAATTAATGTTAGATGACATAAATTCTTAGCGAGTTAATCGTGCACTGATATAATCATGCCTATGGCTGACGAACAATTAGATGCATTTAAAGTACCCCCACATTCTGTAGAAGCAGAGCAATCCGTTATTGGCGGGCTGCTGCTTGAAAATGAGGCCCTAGATAAGGTTGCGGACATTCTTAGGGCTAAGGATTTTTACCGCTATGACCACAAACTTATTTTTGAGCACATTTCCAGACTGATTGAACACAACAAACCCGCTGATATCGTGACAGTGGCTGAGTCGCTAGAGAATGCTGCTGAGCTTTCTGGCGTAGGCGGCATTGCTTATCTAGGTTTGTTGGCGCAAAACACGCCGACCGCGGCAAATATCCGTCGCTATGCAGAAATCGTGCATGAACGTGCGGTGATGCGTCAATTGGTGGTGGTAGGTTCCGGTATTGCAGAAAGCGCATACTTGCCGAATGGTCGCGATGCGCAGCAGTTATTAGATGAAGCGGAAGCCAAAATTTTCCAAATTGCTGAGGGCGGCAAGCGCAGCAGTGAAGGTTTTATTGATATTAAAGTCTTATTGCCTCAGGTGGCTGATCGTATCGACCAACTGTTCTCACGCGACAATCAGTCTGACGTGACTGGTATTCCAACTGGATTTGCAGACTTAGACTCGATGACCTCTGGCCTGCAAGGTGGCGACTTGATTATTGTAGCCGGGCGTCCTTCTATGGGTAAAACGGCTTTCTCACTCAATATCGCTGAGAACGTAGCCTTGGATACTGGCTTGCCAGTAGCTGTGTTCTCTATGGAGATGGGCGGCGCACAATTAGCAATGCGTATGATCGGCTCAGTAGGGCGCTTGGACCAACACCGCATGCGTACCGGCAAATTAGAAGATGAGGACTGGGAAAAGCTCACCACCGCATTGGGTAAGCTAAACGAGGCGCCTATCTTTATTGATGAAGGTGCGGGTTTAAGCAGTTTTGACGTACGCGCAAGAGCACGTCGGTTACACCGTCAAACTGGCAAGCTGGGCTTAATTGTTATCGACTACCTACAGTTGATGGCTGCGCCAGCAGGCAAGCAGGGTGAGAACCGTGCAACGGAGATTTCTGAAATATCAAGGTCATTAAAAGCCTTGGCTAAAGAGCTTGATGTGCCAGTGATTGCACTATCTCAGCTTAACCGTGGCTTAGAGCAGCGCCCAGACAAGCGCCCAGTAATGAGTGACTTACGTGAATCCGGCGCGATTGAGCAGGATGCGGACGTAATCTTGTTTATTTACCGTGATGAGGTCTACAACGCAGACTCAGCGGATAAAGGCACGGCAGAAATTATTATCGGTAAACAACGGAACGGCCCAATTGGTCGGGTTCGCTTGACATTCCTTGGTCAACACACGCGCTTTGAGAATTTTGCAGGTAGCGCACATATGGCAGACGAGTACTAGAGTTGTAGCATGCGTCCCATCCTTGCTACCGTTTCTCTTAATGCATTACGGCACAACTTGGCCGCTGTGCGCAAATTTGCACCACACTCAAAAACTATGGCCGTTGTTAAGGCGAATGGCTATGGTCACGGTTTAATCAATGTAGCGCATGGGCTCAGTGCGGCAGATGGTTTTGCCGTGCTCGGTATCAATGAAGCCGTGGATTTACGCGATGCAGGGTTCCAGCAAACCATTCTGTTATTAGAAGGTGTATTTTGCGCTCAGGAGTTGAATGTTGCTTCTAAGCTAAGCTTAAATATTGTGATTCATTCACAATCGCAACTGGAGATGTTGGAGTCTGCATCCCTCAATAAGCCTATGCACGTTCATCTTAAAATGAACAGCGGGATGAACCGCTTGGGATTCCAGCCGGAGGCCTTTATTGAGGCTTATGAGCGCTTGAAGGCATGCAAAAATATTGCAGATATTACGTTAATGACGCATTTTGCAACAGCAGATGATGAGGCTGGCATTGAGAGGCCGTTAGCTCTATTTAATGCCACCACTCAAGGGCTTAACTTACCCGTATCTTTAGCCAACTCTGCTACGATTTTGCGCCATCCAGCTGCGCATACCAATTGGGTGCGCCCTGGTATTATGCTGTATGGCGCCAGTCCGGTCGGTGGTACAGCAGCTAGCGCCTATGGGTTAATGCCAGTAATGCAATTTACCTCTGAAATTATTGGGGTGCAGGAAGTGCAGGCTGGTGAAACTGTAGGCTATGGTAATCGCTTTACTGCCACAAAACCTACTCGTGTAGGCATTGTGGCGTGCGGTTACGCGGATGGTTACCCAAGACACGCAGGCTTGGTGAGTGGTTATCAGGGAGGTGCGCCAATTGCAGTAGCTGGTAAATTAACCTCCACATTAGGTCGTGTTTCTATGGATATGTTATTTTGTGATTTAACCAACATACCAGAGGCTGGTGTAGGTTCAGCAGTCGAGCTCTGGGGTAAGCAAGTGCCTGTAGATGCTGTAGCTGCAGCTTCTGATACTGTCGGTTATGAACTGCTTTGCGCTGTTGCACCACGAGTGCCGATGAAGGTTATTGACTGATGGCTAAAGCCAAAACCATTTACACCTGCACAGAATGTGGCGCAAGCGAGCCTAAATGGCAAGGGCAATGCCCTAGCTGCCATGCGTGGAATACATTGGTTGAAACCATTGCAGAAACAGCCAGTGCCAGCCGCTTTGCACCGTTGGCTGAAACGGCAGGCCTGCAAAAACTAGCTGAAGTAGAGGCGGCAGAAGTGCCACGCCAACCTACAGGCGTGAGCGAGTTTGACCGTGTGCTTGGCGGTGGCTTGGTGCCCGGTGGTGTGGTGTTAATTGGTGGTGACCCTGGCATCGGAAAATCTACTTTATTGCTGCAAACCCTATGCCATATCGGCAATGCGCGTAAAGCTATTTACGTAAGCGGTGAAGAGTCTCCACAGCAAATTGCCATGCGTGCTAAACGGCTGAGCTTGGATGCAAGCCCGATATCGCTACTGGCAGAAATTAATCTAGAAAAAATCATCAGTATGCTGCAAAAGCATAAGCCTGATATTGCGGTGATTGACTCCATTCAAACCGTCTATTCAGAGGCTTTGCAATCAGCACCGGGTTCTGTGGCACAAGTGCGAGAATGCTCTGCACAATTGACGCGCCTAGCAAAGCAGGCTGGCATTACGGTGATCTTGGTTGGCCATGTAACGAAAGAGGGCGCCTTAGCTGGTCCGCGCGTACTAGAGCACATTGTAGATACTGTGCTGTATTTTGAAGGTGATCAAAGCTCTAGCTTCCGTTTAATTCGTGCATTTAAAAACAGGTTTGGTGCAGTGAATGAGCTTGGTGTGTTTGCGATGACCGAAAAAGGCTTGCGTGAAGTGACCAATCCTTCTGCATTGTTTTTATCGCATCACAGTGAGCAGGTGGCGGGTTCTTGCATCACAGTAACAATGGAGGGTACGCGTCCATTGTTAATTGAAATACAAGCGCTGGTGGATGAGGCGCATGCACCCAACCCAAAACGCTTGTGCGTGGGCCTAGAGCAGAACCGCTTGGCAATGCTGTTAGCGGTATTACACCGTCATGCCGGCGTGGCTTGCTTTGATCAGGATGTCTTCATCAATGCAGTAGGCGGTGTTAAAATTTCAGAGCCGGCCGTGGATTTGGCCGTGCTGCTCTCAATCACTTCTTCTTTAAAAAACAAACCATTAGATAACAAACTTATTGTATTTGGTGAGGTTGGTTTGGCGGGAGAGGTAAGGCCGGTACAGCGTGGACAAGAGCGCTTGAAAGAGGCCGCTAAACTTGGTTTTACAAAAGCAATCGTACCCAAAGCCAATGCACCTAAGCAGGGTATAGACGGTATCGAGGTGGTTGCAGTTGAGCGCTTAGAACAAGCGCTCAACTATGTGAAGAATTATTAAGTTAAAGGTGCTTAGTATTATTGTGTTGCACTTAAATCTTAAGATGAATTAGCAATCAGATTGGCACAATAAATACCGCTTCTAACAGCGCCTTCAATCGTTGCAGGGTAGCTGGCATAAGTGTAATCACCAGCCAGATAAAGATTGTTCTGTGCAGTTCTGTTGGTAGGGCGTGCCAGTTCAGGAGTACATGAGAAGGTGGCACGCTTTTCTGCAATGACTTTATGCCACAGCGGTTTCGGTAAGTGCGGGAAAGCCTGTTGTAACTCTTTTGCTACATGTAACGCTAGCACATCTTGTGTCAGCTTTTGATGTGCACCCTCTGCGCTCACAATAACCGCCAGCAACCCTTTTTCTCCGCACAAGGCGCCTCTATCAAACACCCACTGACTTGTGGTGTTCGCTAAGCCGGTCATCACTTGTGGCAGCTTAATCTCAGTTGGGTATTGTAAATACACCGTGTAAATAGGCTGGTATTGATAATGTTGCGTTTTATCTTGGCTCACCTTGAGTCTGGGGAGTTGTGCCAACAACTTATCTGTTCTGGCTGGGGAGGTGGCCACAATCACATGGCTAAAATGGAGCGTGGCTTGTTTCGTTTCCAAATGAAAGCCGTTATCCGCCTCCACCAGTGAGCGTATGCGATGGTTTAATTTGATGGTGCCGCCTTTAGCTTGTATGTAGTGCGCTACAGGCTGGGAGATTATTTTTGATAACTCTAGTTTAGGGATCAAAAAGTCGCTATTTTTTTTATGCCCGCTAAATGTATCTCGTAATACGTTTAAAAATATACGGCTGCTCGCTTTTTTAAGCGGTGTGTTCAATGCAGCTAGGCACAAGGGCTCCCATAACATTTGGATTAACGTTTTTGTCTGCTTATGTTGCTTTAAAAAACTAGCTAACGGTAGGTCTGTGCTGATTTCATAGTTAGCGGCTTGCAGATGCCGCATGAACTTTAGTGCAGCGACTCGCTCACCCAAGGTGAGGCCTTTACAAAACAAGAAACCAACCAGCATATTGAGAGGGGCAGGCAAGTAATTTGCAGACTTTAGTGAAAATACCGATTTAGCCACAGTAGACTGCATATTAAGCTGTAGTGGTAGCCGTAAAAAGGCTTCATCTTCTTTTACACCAGCTTTTTCCAGCAGGGATAGCGTAGCGCTATAAGCACCTAATAGAATATGCTGGCCATTATCTAGTAATTGCAATAAATCTTTGTTTTCCACTACCACGCTACGTGCACGCCCGCCAAGTTGCGAGCTAGCTTCAAACAAGGTGACAGTGTAGCCACGCTCAGTTAAGGTTGCGGCAGCACTTAAGCCAGCACAGCCGCCGCCTATGATTGCAATATGCTGATGTGTGTTCAAACGTATTCTCTATAATTATTATTAAGTGTTTAAACCAAATGCTTAATCCAGGTGCTGACAGCAATCCATAGTTTGCGCAGTGTGCCCAATGATATACGCGCATTCAGTACTTTCTCTGCGCCATCTACTTTAATTTCGCGGAGCAATGTGCGGTAAATTGCGGTCATAATTAAGCCTACGCGCTGATTATTTTTATCTTCGGCAGGCAGCTCTTGCAGTGCTTTGTCATAATAAGTTTCAGCGCGCTCAATTTGGCTCTCCAGCAGTTTTTTTACAGCGTCAGATTCACGGCTTTTTAAAATATCCTCTTCTGTGACATTGAACTTTGCTAGCTCGTCTAAGGGAATGTAAATGCGGTTGCGACGCGCATCTTCGCCTACATCTCTGATAATGTTAGTGAGCTGAAATGCCATGCCGAGGTCATGGGCGAATTTAAGGGTTTTTCTATTCTGAAAGCCAAAAATTTGGGCAGAGAGTATACCTACAACGCTAGCGACACGATAGCAATAGAGCTGTAGCTGCTTAAAGTCTTCATAGCGATTGAAATTTAAATCCATCTCCATGCCATCAATAATCTCATGAAAATGCTCTTCATCTAATTGGAACTGCTTGATAACCGGCTCCAGCGCCTTGGTTACTGGATGTATGGGTTTGTTTAGATATAAATTGCGAATTTCATCTTTCCACCAGGCAAGCTTTACTTGAGCGACTTTTAACTCCGTACACTCATCTACAATATCATCTACTTCGCGGCAAAAGGCATATAGCGCGGTAATTGCCTCACGCTTCTGCTTTGGTAAAAACATAAAACTGTAATAAAAACTGGAGCCGCTTTTTGCTGCTTTTTCTTGGCAATATTGCTTTGGGGTCATATTGAGATTATTGAAACTAAGTGATTAATGTTTATAGCTTAAGTAATGCTTTAGAGAAAACGATAGCCCAATCCCAGTAATTGAGTTTGGGCCTGCGGTTAAACACATCGCCATTGACTGCACTGATTTTATGAATAATGCGTTCGCCGCCAGCAATAATCATGCGCATTTCAAAACCAATGCGACCCTTTAAGATATTTCCTAATGGCTTACCTGCGTTAAGCAGTGCATGTGTGCGGCGCAAATTAAAGTGCATAAACTGCTGCCAATAGTCATCAATGGGCTGCGTTGCATTTACATAGGCCCTAATCGTTTGCTCGCTGATACCAAAGGCCAGTAACTCGTCTTGGCATAGATAAATACGCTGTTTACCTTCATTTTTCTTAAAATCAATGGCAATGTCTTGCAGAAAGTTAATCAGCTGTAATGCAGAGCAAATGTGATTGGAATATGTAATATTTTGCGGGGTTGCTTGCTGATACAAATGCAGCAAAAGGCTGCCGATAGGATTTGCAGAGCGTGCGCAATAATCGAGCACATCTTCGTAATCAGCGTAGCGGGTTTTAGTCACGTCCTGGCTGAAGGCATCTAACAAGTCATAAAATGGGGCAAAGGGTAATTTTCTTTCGCGAATCATTTGACCCAATGTCATAAAAAAAGCTGACTTTGGCTTGATATAAGCTTGTAGCAAATCAAGTTCATCACGAAAGCCACTAAGCAAGTTTAGGCGTTGCTCAATAGTTAGATCACCTTCATCGGCAAAATCATCAGCTTGCCGTGCAAAGCTGTAAATTAAAGCAATCGGCTCCCGTAAATACTCAGGTAAAAAGCATGAAGCGACTGGAAAATTTTCATAATGGCAGCTGGCTAAGTCTAGACTCTGTTGAGCCACAGCTGCTGAGGAATCGCAAGACTTTGAGCAAATATTTACCATGGCGTGAGTATGCCACAAAATTAAATCATTTTTGGTGGTAAAGGCTGGTATTTCTAATGAACATTTGTTTTTCTAATGTGGTAAATTTTTTAAGAAAATAATTAAAGCTTTGTTAGAATAAAAATGTATTCATATAGAAAGCGATTATGTTAGCAATTATTGGTGGCACAGGCCTGACGCAACTAGACAACTTAAATATTACTAGACGTTTAATTGTACGAACTCCTTACGGTGAGCCATCGCAACCACTTATTTTTGGTGAGATTTCTGGGCGTGAAGTTATTTTCTTAGCACGTCATGGTAACGGGCACACGATTCCACCGCATGAGGTTAATTATCGAGCCAATATCGCAGCCCTGCATTTGCAAGGCGTGACGGAAATTGCCGCGATTGCCACAGTAGGTGGCATTCATCCGGATTTATCAGCAGGAAAGATTGTGATTCCGCATCAAATCATTGATTACACTTATGGCAGAAAAACAACCTTTCATGATGGGATTAGTAACCCAGTAAAGCATATCGACTTTACAGAACCGTACAGCCAAGACTTACGTGAAAAATGGAAAAGAGCAGCCATCGCAGTAGGTGAAGAGGTGGTTGATCACGGCGTATATGCCGCTACGCAAGGCCCTAGGCTCGAGACAGCAGCAGAAATTAACCGTCTGGAGCGAGATGGGGCAACCATTGTAGGTATGACAGGGATGCCAGAAGCAGCGCTTGCACGTGAACTAGGCATTGGCTATGCAACAATTTGTCCTGTGGCAAATTATGCAGCTGGCCGAGGTGAAAATTTACATGAAATTAAATACGAGGAAGTGATCTCTAATTTAAACCTCACTATGGTGCGTGTGCGAAACATTATTGCGCAGCTGGTCAAGCAAAATGGACATCACTAGTTACTTCAAGCGCATCTAATTAGGCATCATAGCTCGGTTTGGATAAGATTTAAGGTGAAAAATGGCAATTAAAACTGTATTAAGAATGGGCGAGCCATGCTTGCTGGCAAAAGCTGAACCTGTGGCACAGTTTGATACAGCGGAGTTGCATGCGTTAATTCAAGATTTAGAAGATACCATGCAACATATGAACGGAGCCGGCATAGCTGCGCCGCAAATTGGCGTCAGTCTGAGGGTGCTTATTTTTGGGCAAAAGGAATCTACTGCTATCAACCCTCGGTATCCAGATGCTGATGCGGTACCTTACACTGTGCTAATTAACCCTGAATTAACATTTATTGGCAATAAAATTGAAAATGATTGGGAAGGGTGCTTGTCAGTTCCTGGAATGCGAGGTATAGTGCCGCGTCATCTGAAATTGCATTACACAGGGTTTGATCAGTACGGCAATAAAGTTGATAGATTGGTCAGCGGCTTTCATGCGCGTGTGGTTCAGCATGAATGTGATCACTTAGATGGTGTTTTATATCCGATGCGGATAACAAATTTAAAAGATTTTGGGTATTCTGATGTTTTTTTTCCAAATCAGGATTTTCAAGATGATTAATTTGTTGTTATAATGCTGACCTCGTAACGCAAGTAACGATTTAGATGGAAGAGTGGCAGAGCGGTTTAATGCTACAGTCTTGAAAACTGTCGTGGGTGCGAGCCCACCGTGAGTTCGAATCTCACCTCTTCCGCCAAGAATTTTAAGCCGCTTAACTTTACAATTAAGCGGCTTTGTTTTTTAACGTTAGTATCATCAAACATTATCCTAGGAATTAACATGACTCAAATCATCGTAGATCACAACCCATCAGAAGAGAAATTGAAACAATTAGGCGTATCAAGCTGGTCTATCTGGGATTGCGCGCCTTCTAAATTCCCACTTAACTTTGATTCAGCAACTGAGAGTGCATACGTACTTGAAGGTGAAATTCATGTGACACCACAAGGTGGCGAAACTGTTGTGATTAAAGCAGGTGATTTCGTTGTGTTCCCTAAAGGTTTGAAATCTAACTGGGAAGTAACTAAACAATTGAAAAAACACTACAAGCATTCATAATTGCAATTTAGTGAATAAAGCTTAAAATAAAGCCTCGATTCGTCGGGGCTTTTTTTATTGCTAAGGAGTTTGAAATGAGTAAAATCATCGTAGAAAAACCTAGTGCAGAGCAGCTAGCTTCCTTGGGGGTAAAAGGCTGGCCGACTTGGTCTAAAGAGGTGTCACAGTTCCCGTGGCGTTTTAGCACGCAGGAAATCGCTTACATTCTGGAAGGTGAAGTGACGGTACAACCATCAGAAGGCGAGCCCGTGAGCTTTACCGTAGGTGATTTGGTGACGTTCCCTGCTGGATTATCTTGTGTTTGGCACGTGAAAAAGCCGCTCAAAAAACATTATCAGCTTGGCTAAGATGCATCCCTTGCATTAGATTTCATCCAGCAAAGCCATTTGCAATGCATGCACCCGGTTAAAATCAAGGCACTCGCCATTTTGGGCTGAGATTAAGAACGTATCTTCGGCACGATTGCCTAGCGTGTTAATTTTTGCATTGTGCAGCTTGATATCGTATTTTAAAAACTGTTGCGCTAGCGTGGCGAGCAGGCCCGGTCTGTCATTAGCAATAATTTCTAGCCTGTGGTTGTTATTTTCAGCCTCTTTAGTGATGGTGATCTGTGCTTGAATCGGCATATGCTTCACTTGGCGACTTACTCGACCTTTAAGTGGTGACTCTAGCTGATAGAGGTCGTCGAGTTGATTGGCAAGCTCTAGCTCAATAAACTTCAATAAACCACTGTAACTCACAGACTTGCCCGACTGATCTAAAATAATAAAACTGTTTAGTGCATAATCATGTTGAGTGGTAAAGATTTTTGCCTCAACAATGCCATAACCCATTCGGTCAAAGAAATTACAGATTCTCGCAAACAAGTCACTTTTATCTTTAATGTAAATCATCACCTGAATACCGTCACCATGTGGGCTAAGCCTTGCACGTACGATAGGGTTGTCACTGTAGAGATGCGGCGTTAATAAGCGGCTATGCCAGGCAATTTCATCACTCTCGTGCCGTACAAAATAGTGCTCGCCAAATTGCACCCATAGCGGCTCGTAAGCGTTGCTGCTTAAGCCAAACCTGCTCAGCTTCTCCGCAGCTTCTTTAATGCGCCGCTGTATGGTTTGTTTTGCATGGAAGCCTGGGGCTGACAATGCATGATGAGTGGCAGAGTATAGGCTTTCCAGCAGTCTTGCTTTCCAAGCGTTCCATACCACAGGGCTGGTGCCACGGATATCGGCCACAGTAAGTAAGTATAGTGCGTTTAACCTACGTTTGTTTTCAACAAAGTCAGCAAATGACTCAATCACACTGGGGTCTGATAGGTCGGTTTTCTGTGCAACGGATGACATTTTTAAATGCGCTTCTACTAGCCACGAAACCAATGCGCAGTCGGCTTTTGGCAAGTGATGCAACTTGCAAAATTTAAAGGCATCTACTGTGCCTAAAGCGGAGTGGTCGCCGCCGCGCCCCTTGGCAATATCGTGAAATAATGCGGCTAGATAAAGCAAATGTGGCGCATCGAACTCTGCAAATATCTGGCTACAAAGCGGAAACTCATGCTTGAGTTCAGGTTTGGCAAAGCGTCGTAAATTTGCCAACACATTTAAAATATGTTCATCTACCGTATATACATGAAACAAATCATGCTGCATCTGGCCAACAATTTTCCCAAAAGCTGGAATGTAGCTACCTAATATTCCGTATCGGTTCATTGCACGTAGCGCGCGATTAACGCCACTAGGTTGCGACAAAATGTCTATAAAAGTTTTTTTATTGTTGGCATTGTGCCTAAAGTCTTTATTCACTAATGGTTTTACACGCTGCAATGTACGTAGCAGTGTGGCACCCATCCCTGATAACTCTGGATGCTGCTGTAACAGCAAAAATGCTTCAAAAATTGCAGACGGATTTTTCTGCAACAAGTTTGCTGTTCGGGCTTCCAGTAAGTCATTGCGCGCCTCAAACTTATCATTAATAACGCGAATGGCAGGCGGTGTGGCAACAATAATTTCTTCTAGCAGTTTGAGCACAATCTCGTTCATGAGCTCAATAAACTTTACACTTCGGTAGTAGCTTTGCATAAGCTGCTCACTCGCACGTCTGCGCGGTGTGTTGGTATAGTGTAATGTTGCTGCGAGATCATTCTGGAAATCAAATAGCAGGCGATCCTCGCGGCGGCTGCTTAAAAAGTGTAAATGGGTACGCAGTAGCTGCAGTTTTTTTTCGTGGTGACGAATCCGCCTTGCTTCTGCCACTGAGATGATTTGATCTTTTGCTAAAAAGGTCCAGATATTGCCGGCTGCATATTGCTGATTTTTAACTTGTAAGCTACGAGCTATCCAAATAATCATGTGCAAATCACGCAGGCCGCCGGGGCTTTCTTTGAGATTGGGCTCCAGATTGTAAGCCGTATCATTAAATTTTGAGTGGCGCAGTTCCTGCTCTTTTAACTTTGCTTTCAAGAAGTCAATCGGGCTTAGGTTTTTGGCGATACTTGCCAAAAATTCTTGATAGATAGCACTGTTGCCTGTGAGCAAGCGCGACTCCAGTACATTGGTTTGCACCGTAATATCTTTTTGCGCCTCACTGATGCATTCTTCTAAGTTCCGTACGCTGTGCCCAATATTAAGCCCTAAGTCCCACATGAGCCCAATCAGGTTTTCAATGCTTTGATTGAGCGCGCGATTTTCATGAGGTTCGGCTGGTATCAAAACCAGCAGGTCAATATCAGAGTAGGGGAATAGCTCGCCTCGACCATAACCGCCAACGGCAATCAGGCAGCAGCCCTGATCAATATGTAAATCAGACCATAGCTCTACGAGCAGCTGGTCAATAAATTTACAATGCTGTTTAAATAAGCGGGCAGTGTTGGGTTGGCAGTTAAAATCTTCCTTTAATGCTAGGAATTGCTTTTTTAAGGAGGTGCGTAAAAAAGCAATTCTTTCTTTTGAAATTTCGATGGGTTCTATATTCTTATCTAGTTGCATGCTGCACCATCGTTAATTTATAAGTCTGGCATTAAGTACTTGATGAGTTGGTGATAAAAGCTGGCGGAGGCGGCGAGCCTGCGGACAGTGTCATTACCTCATAGCCCGTATCTGTGACTAAAATGGTGTGTTCCCACTGTGCAGATAGACTACGATCTTTAGTCACGATAGTCCAGCCGTCAGGCATTTGCTTAATATCGCGCTTTCCTGCATTAATCATAGGCTCAATCGTAAACATCATACCAGCTTGTAACTTAAGCCCAGCTCCAGGTCGGCCGTAATGTAGCACTTGAGGTTCTTCATGAAACACAGTACCGATCCCGTGACCACAAAATTCGCGCACAACGCTGTAACCGCTTTTTTCGGCAAACGTTTGTATGGCAAACCCAATATCACCTAACGTTGCACCAGGCTTCACTTTATTAATGCCTAGCCACATTGCTTGATAGGTGATCTCGCACAAACGCTTTGCTTGTATTGAGGCTTCACCTACATAAAACATACGGCTAGTGTCGCCATGGTAGCCATCTTTGATTACGGTGATATCAATATTAACGATATCGCCATTTTTTAGCACTTTGTCGCTAGGAACACCATGGCAAATCTGCTGGTTAATAGATGTGCAAATTGATTTTGGGTATGGTTTGTGTCCATCCGGTGCGTAATTTAATGGTGCGGGAATTGCTTTTTGCACATCAACGATATAGTCATGGCAGAGTTTGTCTAACGCTTCTGTTGTTACACCATGCACTACGTGAGGCGTGATGAAATCCAGCACTTCAGAGGCTAGTCGGCCTGCGATACGCATTTTTTCGATATCGTGTTGATTTTTAATTGAGATTGCCATGAGTTTTATTGAGGATTGCTAATATGTCATTTTATCATAGCATATCCATCTGTTTTTGAGGCGTCACCTACAATTTTGCAGCGCTTACCTTCCAGCAAGTGGCTCATTGTATTAATAGGTCAATCATGATGATCTTTGATTTTTTATAGATTTTGTTTCAGATTAAAAATGTAAGATGTAATATAGCCAAGAAAAAGGAGATTGGTACATGGCAGCGATACCCGTAGACTTGGCAGCAAGAGATTTAAATGCATGGGTAAACTTTTTGAGAACAGCAGAAATCCCAGTACTCAAGCAAACCGCACGTGAGATTGGGCGCCTGCAAGAGGATGAAGACAATCTTAGCGCCCGCGCAATCACAAGTGTAGTGCTTAATGACCCGATGATGGTCTTTAAAGTACTTAGTTACGCTCAAAAGCATAAGTCACGTAGCCAGTTGCAAGACCTTGCTCAGGTTGAGCAGGCCATTATGATGATGGGTACCGGTACTTTTTTTAGAAACATTCCTCCTGTGCCGCTGGTGGAGGATGCGTTAAAAACCAACTTAACAGCGTTAATGCAGCTACTGAAGCTGATTAAACGAGCACATAGGGCTGCCAATTTTGCCGTTGATTGGGCTGCACACTTAAATGACTTGCATGCGGAAGAGGTGCTTATCGCCGCGCTGCTGCATGATTTATCAGAAATGCTGATGTGGTGCTATATCCCAGAAAAAATGAATCTTATTCATACCATGCAAACTGCTGACAAAACCTTACGCAGCAAGACTGTGCAGCAGGAGGTGTTAGGTTTTGTATTACATGACCTACAAGTTCAACTGGTAGAGGTTTTTCAACTGCCGCCATTACTCGGTAAGCTGATGCAAGATGGCGCATCCAGTGAGCAACGAGTCAGAAATGTTACGCTTGCAGTGAATTTGGCAAGACATTCGGCTAATGGTTGGGATGACGCGGCACTGCCTGATGATTACAGCGATATATCCGAACTGCTTCGCTTGGATGTAGATACGGTAATGCGGGTGGTGGGTGTGCCTAATGCGCAACAATCTTAAAATAATGTGTGGTAAAGCCTAGCAAACTCAGTCACTTGGTGTTATTATTCCGCCTTTGCATTTTCTTGCAAAAACATTCGTCATTAATTTGGTGAGTGGCTAATTTACACACAACCCATTCTAGGGTGCTTGGATTTTAATCTGGGTGTTTCTGGTGTTGTGTGAATTAATAACCCTTTAGAAGAGAGATTTAACATGTCTGTAACCATGCGTCAAATGCTGGAAGCTGGAGTTCACTTCGGCCATCAAACTCGTTACTGGAACCCAAAAATGGCACCGTTCATTTTCGGTGACCGCAACAAAATTCATATTGTAAACCTTGAAAAAACATTGCCAATGTTTGAAGATGCACTTAAACATGTGCGCACATTGGCTGCAAACAAGGGTCGCATTTTATTCGTAGGTACTAAACGCCAAGCACGTGATATCGTTAAAGAAGAAGCGACTCGTGCAGGTTGTGCTTATGTAAACCACCGTTGGTTGGGCGGTATGCTAACTAACTTTAAAACAGTTAAACAATCTATCAAGCGCCTGCAAGATTTTGAAGTAATGTTGCAAGACGGTAGCTTGGAAAAATTCGGTAAAAAAGAAGCGCTAGGCTACAAACGTGAAGTTGAAAAACTAGAGCGTTCTATCGGCGGCATTAAGGAAATGGGTGGCCTACCTGACGCTATTTTCATTATTGACGTTGGCCACGAAAGCGGTGCGATTACTGAAGCTGCTAAATTAGGCATCCCAGTTATCGGTGTTGTTGATACAAACAACTCACCTGACGGCGTTGCTTATGTAATTCCTGGTAACGATGACTCTAGCCGTGCAATTCGTTTGTATGCACGTGGTATCGCTGATGCGGTATTGGAAGGTCGTAGCTCAGTAATTACTGAAATTGTTAAATCAGCTAGCGAAGAAGTAGCTGAATCAGCTGCAGAGTAATTAACTCTGCTTACAAAAGGGGCTTAAGGCCCCTTTTTAATTTTGACAATTTAAATATAAAAATATAATTAAATCAAACTGTTAATTTGCATTTTCAATGCAATATGTGAATATTAAGGAGCTTAAAATGGCTGAAATTACAGCAGGTATGGTAAAGGAATTACGTGAGCGCACAGATGCGCCGATGATGGACTGTAAAAAAGCGTTAACTGAAGCTGAAGGCGATATGACACGCGCTGAAGAAATCTTGCGTGTACGTTTTGGTAACAAAGCAAGCAAAGCTGCTGGCCGTGTTGCTGCTGAAGGTACTGTTGGTATTAGCATTAGTGCTGATGGTAAAACTGGCGCGATGGTTGAAGTTAACTCTGAAACAGACTTCTGTGCTAAAAATGAAGACTTCTTGAAATTCGTAAATGAATTAGCTGGCGTTATTGCTGCTAGTGGCGCAACTGACATTGCTGAAGTTGGTGCACTTGCTATGGGCGGTTCAACTGCAGAAGAAACACGTGCACAATTAGTAGGTAAAATTGGTGAAAACATCACACCACGTCGCTTTGTTCGCCCAGCTGTTCAAGGTAAACTTACAAGCTACGTTCACGGCAGCCGTATCGGTGTTTTAGTGGATATCGTTGGTGGTGATGATGCTTTAGCTAAAGATGTTGCAATGCACATTGCTGCAGCAAAACCAAAATCATTGGATGCTTCAGGTATTGATGCAAGTTTGATTGAAGCTGAGCGCCGCGTTGCAATTGAAAAAGCTAAAGAAGCTGGTAAGCCTGAAGCGATGTTAGAAAAAATTGCAGATGGTACTGTGCAAAAATTCTTGAAAGAAGTGACACTGTTAAGCCAAGTTTTTGTTAAAGATGACAAATTCACGATTGAGCAATTGCTTAAATCTAAAGGCGCAACTATCGCTTCATTCACAATGTACACAGTTGGTGAAGGCATTGAGAAAGCTGTTGTTGATTATGCAGCAGAGGTTGCAGCAGCAGCTAAAGTGTAATTAACGATAAGGCTAGCCGCCTTTGAAAATTAAAATGGATTAAGCAAATTGCTTAGTCCATTTTTTTTAATAAAAATAAGCATTCAATTTGCGTTTCTGCGGGTTATTTTTGTGCCTAAGACCGTTATTTTATGCTTAAATAAGCAAACTTAAAATTTGAGGAGTCCTCGTGTCTGCACCAGCTTATAAGCGCATTTTACTTAAACTTTCTGGCGAGGCCTTAATGGGCGATGATGCTTATGGCATTAACCGCGCGACCATTACCAGAATTGTGAGTGAAGTCAAAGAAGTAGTGGATTTAGGCGTGCAAGTTGCAGTCGTTATCGGTGGTGGCAATATCTTTCGTGGCGTAGCACCAGCAGCGGAAGGCATGGATAGAGCAACCGCTGACTACATGGGTATGTTAGCGACTGTAATGAACGCGATGGCATTACAAGATGCAATGAAAAATATTGGTCTCAATGCGCGCGTGCAATCAGCATTGAGCATTGAGCAAGTAGCAGAGCCGTATATACGCGGTAAAGCTATTCGTTACTTAGAAGAAGGACGTGTTGTGATTTTCGGCGCAGGTACCGGCAACCCATTCTTCACGACAGATACTGCAGCTGCGCTACGTGGCATGGAGATTAATGCTGAGATCGTGATTAAAGCCACTAAAGTTGATGGTGTATATACAGACGATCCTAAAACTAACCCAGAAGCGATGCGCTACAAAACCATTAGCTTTGATGAGGCAATTTCCAAAAACCTGAAAGTGATGGATGCGACAGCATTGACCTTATGTCGCGATCAGAAATTACCTATCTCTGTATTTAGCATCTTTAAACAAGGTGCCTTGAAAAAAGTGGTGATGGGTGAAGATGAAGGCACGATGGTCTTGCCATAATATACGTATTCCATATGTGCTAATGCATATGTCATATGACTTTTCTATGAATGTAATATTGTTCTATTCTAGATATAGAGTAAAAGTTAACAAATAAATCAGTTTGAAGCATTAAGCTGCGTTGGAGAAATAAATGTTAGAAGATGTTAAAAAAAATGCCGATCTAAAAATGCAAAAGTCATTAGAGTCATTAAAAAATGATTTGGCTAAAGTGCGTACTGGCCGTGCGCATGTTGGTTTGTTAGATCACGTGATGGTTGAGTATTACGGGTCAATGGTTGCGGTGAACCAGGTTGCTAACGTTAACTTGGGTGATGCACGTACTATCAATGTACAGCCATATGAAAAAAATATGATCGCTAAAGTAGAAAAAGCGATTCGTGACAGTGATTTAGGTTTGAATCCAGCAACCAATGGTGATTTGATTCGTGTACCAATGCCAATGCTTACCGAAGAGCGTCGCCGTGATTTAACAAAAATCGTGCGTACAGAAGGCGAAAGTGCCAAGGTAGCTATACGCAATGTGCGTCGCGATGCGAATGATGCTCTTAAAAAACTAGTGAAAGATAAAGCGATTTCTGAAGATGACGAGCGTCGTGCACAAGATGATGTGCAAAAATCAACAGATAAAGCAGTTGCCGAAGTTGATAAGATGCTGCAGGTCAAAGAAACAGATTTAATGGCGGTTTAATCGTAAAAATGGTGAATACATTGGCACGCTTTAATAGCACTTTCTTTATGCACTTAGTCTTGGGGCATTAATTGGCTTTATTCTCAAGTGCTACACAACGCGTACCTCCAGTTGCAGAGGTGCCTAAGCATGTCGCAGTCATCATGGATGGTAATGGGCGTTGGGCGCGAAAGCGCTTTTTACCCCGAATCGCCGGCCATAAGCGTGGCGTAGAGACTGTTCGCGACATAGTGAAGCAATGTATAGAGCTTAAAGTGGGATACCTCACTTTATTTGCGTTTAGCAGTGAAAACTGGCGTCGCCCACCTGAAGAGGTTTCTTTCTTGATGTCACTGTTCATGGAGGCGCTTAAACGTGAAGTCACTAAGCTACACCAAAACAACATTAAGCTCATCATGATCGGTGACCGCAGCCGTTTTGATACTGGCCTGATTGAAAAGATTGAAGCATCAGAACAGTTGACTGCAAACAACACAGGTTTGGTATTAACGATTGCTGCAAACTACGGTGGGCGCTGGGATGTACTACAGGCCGTCAATAAAATGCAAAAGGCCGAGCCTGAACTAGCTGGTGCTTACGATGAAACCCACCTCACGCCTTATTTATCAATGAGCTATGCGCCAGAGCCTGACTTATTCATACGCACTGGTGGTGAAAAACGCATTAGCAATTTTCTTTTGTGGCAATTGGCTTACACTGAGCTCTATTTTACCGATACACTGTGGCCAGACTTCAATGAAGCTGCGTTTAACGCGGCGATTCAATCTTATCAGCAACGTGAGCGCCGTTTTGGGCGCACTAGCGAACAACTTTCAGAGCCAACTCGTTAAAGCTCACTCAAACTCTAATTACTAAATGATATAAAAATGCTAAGAACCCGAGTGATTACCGCAATATTGTTGGTTACAGGTCTATTATTGACTGTATTTTTAGCCTCTAAACAAGTATGGGCGATAGTGACGCTTGGGATATCGCTACTTGCTGTCACTGAGTGGACGCATCTGATTAAACTTAGCCGTACACAGTCTTTCGCCTATGTGGCGATTACAGCGCTTACAGGTGTTTGCATACTATCGCTACAATATACAGCACTCGCATCATATCAAACCGACCTTGAACTGAGCCTATTAAGCCTTTCTGCATTGTTTTGGGTTGTGATGGCGCCTTTATGGCTAAGTCAGCGTAAAGCTTGTCAACACCGCTTCATGATGGGAGTTTTAGGGGTTCTGCTGATTAGTGCCACATGGGTCGCGTTAGTAGGGCTGCATACAATCAACCCATGGCTGTTAATTGGCGTAATAGCAACAGTAAGCTTGGCGGATAGTGCAGCATATTTTGCTGGTAAACGCTTTGGCCGACATAAATTAGCGCCCAATATTAGCCCAGGAAAAACATGGGAGGGTGTGTTGGGCGCGCTTGCGGCAGTGACTGTTTACGGTGCTCTTCTTTGTTATTATCAGCAAATCAGCCTTTGGTTAGTTGTAGCCCTGTGGTTAGTGGTTTTATTTAGCGTGATGGGTGATTTGGTTGAATCTTTAATGAAGCGCCAAGCTGGATTAAAAGATAGTGGTCAGTTGCTACCAGGGCATGGTGGTATTTTAGACAGGATTGATGGATTTATTCCAACATTGCCAATGATATTGCTCGCTATTTCTCTTTTACATTTCTCGGGGTTTAATGTGCATGGTTAGTGTGTCGTCAGTTGAAAGTGTGGATTTAAACACACAAAATAAGATACAGCAGGTAACGATACTTGGCGCAACCGGTACAATCGGAACACAAACTTTAGATGTGATTAGCCAACATCCAGAGCGTTTTGGGGTGTTTGCGTTGACAGCCAGCACCAATGCACAAGGCCTATTTGAGTTGTGTGTAAAATATACCCCCCGCTATGCTGTCTTGCTGTCTCCAGTAGCAGCTTTAAACTTGGAAACCCAACTTAAAGATGCAGGGATTGCAACAACGGTACTGCAAGGGGAGGATGCACTCAGTGAGGTTGCATCGCATCAGGACGTTGACGTAGTCATGGCTGCAATTGTAGGTGCAGCTGGCTTGCACCCTGCGATGGCAGCGGCAAGAACCGGTAAACGTATTTTATTGGCCAACAAAGAAACCTTAGTCATGGCAGGCAACTTGTTTATGCAAACCGTGATTGATGGTGGCGCAACGCTCTTGCCTATCGATAGTGAGCATAATGCGATTTTCCAAGTCATGCCATATCAACGCACTAGAGTATTAGCAGACATGGGGGTGAAGCGCATTTTGCTTACGGCCTCAGGTGGCCCATTTCGCAATGCCAGTATAGAACAGTTGCGCAACGTAACACGTGCGCAAGCCTTGAACCATCCAAATTGGGTGATGGGACCAAAAATCACCATTGACTCTGCCACTATGATGAATAAAGGGTTAGAGGTGATTGAGGCGCATTGGTTATTCAATGCAACCTCTGCACAGATTGAGGTGGTTGTACATCCGCAAAGCGTTATACATTCTATGGTTGAATACAATGACGGTAGCGTACTGGCCCAGTTAGGCAATCCAGATATGCGCACGCCAATTGCTTATGGTTTGGGTTATCCGGACCGCTTAGTGAGTGGTGTAAGTAGTTTAGATTTGTTGAAAATTGGGCGGCTAGATTTCTGTGCGCCAGACCAAACCATGTTCCCTTGTTTACGCTTGGCTTATGAAGCCTTGGATGCAGGCGGTACCGCACCTGCCATCCTCAATGCAGCAAATGAAGTTGCGGTTGAAGCGTTTCTTGCCGACCAAATTGGGTTTATGGAGATACCAGCACTCATTGAGTCTGTATTGAGCAAATCTAATATCGAAGCGGTGATTTCAATACCGCAGTTGGTTGATGTGGATGCCACTGCTAGGCGCGTTGCAAAACATTGGTTAACCAGCTCAGCAGGCACCCATTAAGCACATGTTGCATTTTAATCTACATAAACTGACCCTATGCTAACAACCCTCGCTTTTATACTGACTATAGGCATTGTGGTCACTGTGCACGAGTATGGCCACTTTCAAGTTGCTAGGTGGTGTGGTGTAAAGGTGCTTAAATTTTCTATCGGCTTTGGTCAGCCACTCTGGAGTAGAAAGTTTGGTAAAGATCAAACCGAATATGTGATTGCAGCGATTCCACTAGGTGGATACGTGAAAATGCTCGGGGAGGGGCCACTATCTGAGGCATCGCAGACTAGCGATCAGGAGATGTCGCGCGCGCTAAATAGGCAGAGTGTAGGCAAACGTATGGCTATCGTATTAGCTGGACCATTTGCCAACTTGTTACTTGCAATCTTTCTGTACTGGGTTTTATTCATGGCTGGTGTTGTCGGAATCAAACCAGTCGTCGGCAAGCTAGTAGAAAACAGCCCTGCAGCTCAGCAGAACCTACAAGCTGGTGAAGTTATTCAAAACATCAATCAGCAAAGCGTAGTTAGCTGGCAAGATGCGCGTTGGGTGTTGTTAAAGGAGTCGCTCAAAAAGACTGCTATTGAAGTACAAACGGTTAATCCAAAAAATGAAATCAAGTCTTACCATCTCAATGTATCAAACATTAATCTAGACGATGAGAAACAAGACGTATTGGAAAAAATCGGATTTGTGGTTGCAATGCCTGTCATCCCAGCTGAAATTGGAGAGGTGGCTGCAGGCAGCCCTGCAGAGAAAGCAGGATTAAAAACTAAAGATTTAGTGCTGGAGCTCAACCAAGTAAACGTAAGTGATTGGGAAGCCTTCGTTAAAGAAGTTAGAGCGCATCCTGAAGTGCCGATGACATTAGTGGTGCAACGTAACGGCCAGCCAATTAAGCTTAATGTCACACCTGAAGCGATTGAGGAAAAAGGCGAAAAAATAGGCCGTATTGGTGCTGGCTTTAATACGCCACAGAGTGAGTTAGACAAATTATTCATCACAACGCATTATTCAGCTCCTAGTGCATTGTTAAAAGCGGTAGAGAAAACATGGGATACCGCTACATTTAGCTTGAAGATGCTCGGTAATATGGTGCTAGGTAATGTATCTTGGAAGGGCATGAGTGGCCCTGTTACTATTGCCAGTTATGCAGGGCAAAGTGCAAATATGGGTGTTAAAGCTTTTATAGGCTTCCTTGCGCTGATCAGTATTAGCATCGGCGTGCTCAATCTCTTACCGATTCCCATATTAGATGGTGGGCATTTCATGTATTATATGGTTGAATTTTTTACAGGGCGCCCTGTATCTGAAGCCGTCATGAATGTAGGACAAAGAATAGGCGTGCTGATTCTCGCATTTATGATGGTTTTAGCGTTTTATAACGATATAAATAGATTAATAACAGGCTGATTGAATGGCAATTCAAAATTTGAAACACCCTAAATTAAAACTTAAATCTATGCTGTTGCTGGTATCTAGCTTATATGCTGGTTCAGTAATGGCACTTGAACCATTTCAAGTTAAAGATATTCGAGTAGAAGGTATTCAGAGAACAGAAGCTGGCACTGTGTTTAGCCATTTACCTGTTAAAGTTGGCGAGATTATGGACGATGATCTTGCATCACAAGCCATTAAATCTCTATATAGCACCGGTTTTTTCAAAGATGTACGTATTGAAGCGGAAAATGATGTGCTGATTGTCACTGTGCAGGAGCGTGCCGCCATTGCGCAAATTGAGTTCAGCGGTAATAAGTCATTCCCAACGGACAAAATGAAAGAGGGCCTAAAGCAAGTTGGTATTGCTGAGAGTCAAATCTTTGATAAGTCACAACTAGACCGCGCAGAGCAGGAAATTAAACGCCAATATTTATCGCAAGGTAAATATGGCGCTACTGTAAAAACTGTAGTGACGCCATTAGAGCGCAATCGTGTGGCCGTACGTTTTGATATTGAAGAGGGTGCTGTTTCTAAAATTCGCGATATTAATATCGTTGGTAACAAAGCCTATACCATTGAAGATCTTCGAGCACAGTTTTTACTAACAACACCCAATTGGATGAGTTGGTGGAATAAAGATGACCAATACTCCAAACAAAAGTTAAATGCCGATTTAGAAACCTTACGCTCGTTTTACATGAACCAAGGCTATCTTGAGTTTAATATTGACTCAACGCAGGTTTCAATTACCCCGGATAAAAAAGACATCTACATCACCATCAATATTACTGAAGGCGAAAAATACACCATTTCAGAGGTGAAGTTAGCCGGTGAAACCTTGGTGCCTGAAGATGAGCTGCGTCAATTGATTCAAGTACAGGCGGGAGATACGTTCAGCCGTGAAAAAGTGACGCAAACCAGCAAAGCAATTAGTGACAGATTAAGTAACGATGGTTATGCATTCTCAAATGTGAATCCAGTGCCGGATATCAACAAAGAAAAACACACTGCTGCATTTACCTTTTTCGTTGACCCGGGCAAGCGCGTATATGTAAGACGCATCAACGTGGTTGGCAACACGCGTACCCGCGATGAAGTAATTCGCCGTGAAGTACGTCAACTGGAATCTGCCTGGTATGCGTCTAATAAAATCAACCGCTCAAAAGAGCGTATTACACGTACTGACTTTTTCTCTGACGTCAATGTAGAAACCCCCGCCGTAGCTGGTACTGCTGATCAGGTTGATTTGAATATTAGCGTGACAGAAAAATCTACGGGTAGTGTGCAGTTTGGTGCGGGTTTGTCTAGTAATGAAGGTGTGGTTTTCGGTATTACTGTCAATCAAAACAACTTTCTAGGTACGGGTAACCGTGTCAGCGCGCAGGTGAATACTGGTAAAGTTAATACGACTTACTCGCTTTCTTACACCGACCCTTATTTCACACCTGATGGCGTAAGTCGCGGTATCGACTTATATCGTCGTGATGTTAATACCAGTTCGCTAAACATTGGTACTTACAACACCTCATCATATGGTGGCGGCGTTAGATTTGGTATCCCATTAAATGAGCGTGATGGCATTAATTTTGGCCTTGCTGCTGACTTCACATCAGTGGACTTGACCTCTCAAAGCCCGCAGCAATATAAAGACTTCTGCGAAAAAGCGAGCGGTTGTACCAGTAACTCTATTGTCGCAAGCGCAGGCTGGACACATGACTCTAGAGATAGCATCATGTTTACCACCAAAGGTGTATTGCAAAGACTGTCTGGAGAAGTTTCTATCCCAGTACTTGATTTAGAGTACTACAAAATTGACTATAAGCATGCATGGTTTAAAGAATTGTTTACTGGCTACACCTTGATGTTAAACGGTGAGATTGGCTATGCTGACTCATACGGCAATAAAAACTATCCATTCTTTAAAAACTTTTACATGGGTGGCGTAAACTCTGTCAGAGGTTATACCAATGGTTCATTGGGGCCACGTGGTATCGACTCTACAACCGGTAACGATTTTGCTTTAGGTGGCACAAAACGTATGTTGGGTAATGCCGAGTTGTATATTCCAATTCCAGGCTTAAAAGACTCGAAACAATTCAGAATGAGTGCATTTGCGGATGCCGGTAATGTGTTTGGTGTTAATGATTCTTATGATTTTGGTGAGTTGCGTTATTCAACTGGCTTAGGTTTAAGCTGGGTATCGCCGTTTGGTCCGTTGAAATTAGTGTTTGCTAAGCCATTAAATAGTAAGTCTGGTGATAATACGCAGACCATTCAGTTCCAGCTGGGTCAACAGTTCTAGAGAGATTTATACATAATTATATCGAATAAGGGCACTAGCCGCTTATTCGATTAGACGTCTTATGGCATAATGATGCACACATGTGTAGTACAGCGTTAGGAGAAATTAATTGAGTCAGTTTTTAAAAAGTTTATTAGTTGCAAGTTTAATCACATTCGCAGCAAGTGCTCAATCAGCTGAATTAAAAGTTGGTTATGTACAAGTGGATAAAATCCTGCAAGATGCTCCACAAACAGCTGAGAGCGGTAAGAAATTAGAAAAAGAATTTAGCCCTCGCTCACAAGAGCTTGAGCGTATGGCTAAACAGATTAAAGATATTGAAACAGTGTTAGACAAAGAAGGCTTAACGCTTTCTGAATCTGAACGTCGCACTAAAGAGCGCGATGCACAAAATATTAAAATTGAATTCCAACGTAAACAACGTGAGTTACGTGAAGATATCAACTTACGTAAAAATGAAGAACTAGGGTCTTTGCAAGACCGTATCAACAAAGCAGTTCAATCAGTATCTGAAGCTGAAGGTTATGATTTAGTGGTGTACAGCGGTGTTGCTTACGCTAGTAAAAAAATTGACATTACAGACAAAGTATTAAAATTGCTTGGTAAGAAATAAGCAGTTTGTTTGATAACGTTATATTTTCGAGCTAAGTATGGGTCAGCAATATTCACTTAACGATATTGTTAATGCGCTAGGTGGTCATGTTGTTGGTGATGGCAGTGTTTTAATCAGTAGGGTATCCTCTATTGCCAATGCACAAGCAGGCTCTATTAGCTTCTTTAATGATGGTAAGTATCAAAAAGCACTGGCTGCAAGTAACGCTAGTGCTTTTATCATGAAAGAAGCACATGCCAGCCTCACGACACAACCAAAAATTATCGTCGATAACCCTTATTCGTACTTTGCAAAACTATCCGCCTTTCTAAATCCGTTAGCCGTCGTGCCTACTGGCGTGCATGAAACTGCCGTCATCCACTCGTCGGCTCAAATCCCATCTTCTTGTAGTATTGGCCCACTAGTTGTTATTGGGGAAAATGTTACGCTAGGTGAGCATGTGGTTATCACTAGTGGCTGCGTGATTGAAAATGATGTGAAGATCGCAGCAAGAACGCGCTTAGAACCTAATGTCGTGATTAAACACCATTGCGAGATTGGTGAGAACTGCCATATATTTTCAGGCGTGATTATTGGCTCTGACGGATTTGGCTATGCTGAAGAAGCTGGTAAATGGCTTAAAATACCGCAAGTAGGGCGCGTGGTTATTCATGCTAATGTAGATATTGGTGCGAATACTACGATTGACCGCGGTGCGATTGATGACACCATTATAGAAGAGGGCGTTAAGCTCGATAACTTAATTCAAATTGGGCATAACTGTGTCATCGGTGCGCATACTGCGATTGCGGGTTGCGTTGGAGTGGCGGGTAGTGCACGTATAGGCAAGCATTGTAAAATAGGCGGTGCAGCCATGATACTGGGGCATTTGGAGATAGCCGATCATGTCACGGTTTCATCTGGTAGCATGATTACGCGCTCCTTGATGACGGCTGATACATACACTGCACTCATGCCTTTTCAAACACATAAAGCATGGCTAAACACGGCGGCAAAGATTCGTCACTTAGATGATTTTGCGGCAAGAATTAAACAACTTGAAAATGAAATTACTTTGTTAAAAACAAAGTAATTGGCAGATTTCACAGATTAACAATAAAACTCTTTAAAAGAAGTAAACCGAGATTAATATGACTAATAATGCAACCGCTACTACTAGTATGGATATTCATGAAATTTTAGAGCATTTGCCGCATCGTTATCCATTTGTATTGGTTGATCGCGTGCTATCTCTAGAGTTAGGCAAGGAAATCACAGCCATTAAAAATGTCAGTGTGAATGAGCCTTACTTTCCTGGACACTTCCCATATCACCCAGTAATGCCTGGCGTTTTGATTGTTGAGGCTATGGCACAAGCTGCTGCGATATTATCGTTCAAGACCATGGACACTAAACCTACCGATGATTCTGTATATTACTTTGCAGGCATTGATAGCGCACGCTTTAAAAAGCCGGTATCGCCAGGTGATCAAATTGTACTAAATGTAAAAATTGACCGCATTCTAAAAGGTATTTGGAAATACTCAGGCGTTGCCACTGTAGATGGTACCGTTGTGGCTGAAGCGCAAATGATGTGCATATTAAAAGCAATTGAAAAATAAGCTATTAATAAGCACCATATCGCATACAAAGAATAAGTGAAGTCAAAATGCATACTGCAAAAATTCATCCAACCGCCATCATTGATTCCTCAGCAGAACTGGATTCCAGCGTTGAAGTAGGGGCATATTCTGTGATTGGGCCGCATGTAAAAATTGATGCAGGCACACGCGTTGCTAGCCATGTTGCAATTAATGGCCCAACCACTATTGGCAAAAATAACCAGATTTTTCAGTACTCATCACTAGGTGAGGCGCCGCAGGATAAGAAGTATAAAGGTGAGCCAACTCTGCTGGAGATTGGCGATAACAATACTATTCGCGAGTTTTGCACTTTTAACCGCGGTACGGTGCAAGATAAGGGCACGACTAAAATCGGTAACGATAACTGGATTATGGCCTACGTGCATATTGCACATGACTGCCAGGTTGGTAACCATACCATTTTAGCGAACAACTCATCGCTTGCTGGTCACGTGGATATGGATGACTATGCGATCTTAGGTGGCTTCACCTTGGTGCATCAGTTCTGCAAAATTGGCTCACATGTCATTACAGCAGTAGGTTCTGTGGTATTTAAAGACATCCCACCCTATGTGACGGCGGCTGGTTATGATGCAAAACCCCATGGCATTAACTCTGAAGGCCTCAAGCGCCGTGGTTTTTCACCTGAGAGTGTTTTGCAGATTAAACGAGCATATAAAACGCTTTATCGCAAAGGCTTAACTTTAGAAGAGGCTAAAGTGGAGCTAGAAGCCATGTTATCAAAAACACCAGAGATCGGGCTTTTGACTGATTTTCTGAATGTATCTACTCGCGGCATTGTCCGTTAATCCCGTCATATGGTTAGAATTGGCATCGTGGCTGGAGAAGCCTCAGGTGATCTACTTGGTAGTCACCTGATACAAGCACTTAAACAACAAAATCCAGATATAGAGTTTGTCGGTATCGCTGGGCCTAAAATGATTAGCGAAGGCGCTAAATCACTTTACCCGATTGAGCGACTGTCAGTACGCGGTTACCTTGAGGTAATTAAGCACTTATGGGGCTTACTAAAGCTACGTCGCGAATTACTCAATCATTTTTTAAGTAATCCCCCTGACCTGTTTATTGGTATTGATGCGCCAGATTTCAATTTTTGGCTAGAGAGAAAGCTTAAAAATAAAGGGGTTAAAACGATTCATTATGTGAGCCCATCTATTTGGGCTTGGCGTAAGAATCGCATCAATAAGATTAAGAAGTCAGTTCACCAAGTTTTGGCACTGTTTCCTTTTGAGCCAGCTTTATACAAAGAGAAGGGTGTCCCTGTTGCCTATGTCGGGCACCCTTTAGCCGACATGTTGCCAATTGAACCTGATGTTGCAGGCGCGCGCGAAATTTTAAAATTAGATGCTAATGCATTAATTGTTGCGATGTTGCCGGGTAGTCGCCAAAGCGAAGTACAACAACATGCAGATTTGTTTGTGCAAACAGCTAAGCAGATTTACGCACAGCAACCTAATGCTATATTTTTAGTGCCATTAATTACACGTGAAACACGCAGTATTTTTGAGTTGGCTATTTTTAATGAGCCTGAGGCCTTGCCAATTCAACTATTGTTTGGTCACGCACATGATGCAATGGAGGCCGCGAATGTGGTCATTGTTGCATCGGGTACAGCAACACTTGAGGCGGCCTTGCTTAAAAAGCCAATGGTGATTACTTACCGCATGTCTAACCTGAGCTGGCAGTTGCTTAAACGTATGCGCTTGCAGTCCTACGTAGGTTTACCCAATATCCTGGCCGAAAAATTTGTGGTGCCAGAGTTACTGCAAGATGACGCAACTGCTGAAAAAATTGCTCAAGCAGCGTTAGATCTAGTCAATGATAAAGAAAAGCTTGCGGCGATTAAAAGTGAATTTACTGACATTCATTACCAATTAAAGCAAAATACAGCTGAAAAAGCGGCTATTGCCGTACTTTCACATTTGAAATGAGTCAAGTTCATTTAATCTGCGGTGTAGACGAAGCAGGGCGTGGGCCTCTAGCTGGCGCTGTGTATGCAGCTGCTGTAGTACTTAATCCAGAAAAACCAATTCAAGGCTTAGCTGACTCCAAAAAACTAAGTGAAAAAAAGCGTGATGTGTTGGCACTTGAAATTAAATCACATGCTTTAGCATGGGGCATTGCCTATAGTACGGTAGAGGAAATTGACCAGATTAATATATTGCAAGCAAGTTTGCTGGCAATGAAGCGCGCCGTTGAATTGATACAAGTTAGTTTAGTTGATATGCAGCCAATGCAGTTGCTGGTGCAGGTAGATGGTAACCAATGCCCTAAAATCAGCTTACCGTGTGAGGCTATCGTTAAGGGCGATAGCAAAGTGCAGGCAATTTCTGCAGCATCAATTTTGGCTAAAACTGCACGAGATGCAGCACTGTATGAATTAGACCAGCAGTATCCTATGTATGGATTTGCACAACACAAGGGCTATCCCACAGCCGCACATATGGCACTATTGCGCGAGCATGGTGTTTCACCTGTACATCGGCGCAGCTATGCGCCAGTGAAGGCCCTCATTCAAGCCAATTAAGCTAACAGTAAGAACACTGTTGGTTTTTTATGCAAATCTGGCAACGCCGATGCTTTCCATTCTTTCACACGCTTTGTGATAATTAACTCATCACTGCAGCTAATATTGCAGGCGATACATAGCCTAGTTTCGCCACTGCATGTGCTAAGTATATCTTCAAGCATATGCTGGTTACGGTAAGGTGTTTCGATAAAAATCTGTGTTTCTTGCAGCTTGGAGCGTTTTTCAATTTCTTTAAGCTGAATAACTCGTGCGGCTTTATCGCTAGGTAGGTAGCCTAAAAAGGTAAATCGCTGCCCATTCAGGCCACTTGCCATTAAGCTGAGTAGAATAGAAGAGGGGCCGACCAGCGGAGTAACACGAATCCCTTTTTGGTGTGCAAGTGCAGCAAGCTTTGCGCCGGGGTCGGCAATACCAGGGCAGCCAGCCTCGCTCATTAAGCCTACGTCTTTACCTGCGATGAGTGAGTTCAGTAATGTGGGCAACTCTTTATCACTCGTGTGCTCATTTAATGGTTTAAGCACAAGGTCACGTATAGGCTTGCTATGTTTAATGGTACTTAAGAAATGACGTGCAGTTTTTTCATTCTCCACAATAAATTCATCTAACTGCTGCGCGATACTCACCACCTCTGTTGGCAGCACCTTTGTGATATTGTCTTCCCCTAAGGTGACTGGGATAAAATAGAGTGTTCCTGCTTTTTGATTAATCATTAATATTTCACTTGTACTCGATAACTTAATGTAGCCTTACCTTCTGCAGGTACGTCGATTTTCCACACAGCCGTATTGCTGGTGGCTTTTTGGCTAGGATGGTTTTCTTTGATTATTTTCCAGTCTGCAGGAATCGGTTCTTGTACGGTGACAGAAACACGTTCTTTTTTTGCATTTTTGATAACAATCTCATACGCGCTTTCGAACATACTATTCCCCTTAGTTGGACGTGGTAAGGTTTTGAAGTCAGATTGCTTTTTATCCGCTGTTACATCAAATGCTTCACCAAGCTTAAGACGTACTGTTTCATTTTTAGGTGTATGGTCGATACGGTCTTCACCTACAAATTGTGCATTCCCTAAGCTATCTTTTTTATAGACGCGCATCACACCTTTAGGCAAAGGGATGCCTAATTTTGCAGCTTCTTTGTTATCAAAATCTACAAATACGCCAACTTTTAATTTTTGACCTAAATCGCCATAGCTGGCGTTGTAATAATAGTCAGCACCGCGCAACACTAACTCTTTGCGCGCTGGTACTTGTGATGCAGAAAGCAGGGCCACTTGCTTGGTTTGATTTTCTGCAATCGTGGTTGGCCGATCAAGGCTGTATAAATGGTACTCAAGCAGCGACTCTTCAGCCATAGGCGCCGCAGTGTCAGCCGCCATCTCTAGGCCTTTTCTCATACTCATCGCACGAGGGTAATTATCTTGTACACGGTTAACATCCCCAGCCACTAATTGCAGTTTCGCATTTTGATAACTGGTACCGCTGGTGTTGGTTAGCGTAACCCAGCCAGATAAATCTAAGCTGTCTTCTTTCGGGCTGAGTTCAGCCACATAATCAGCCTTCCAGTCCAAGCCACCAGTTAGGTAACTTAATTCAACTGACTGTTCACCTGCTGTTTTATTATTAAGCTTAGTAATCAGGGTAGGGTGGTCACGTAAATTAACCGGCACATTGTCATACACAATACGCCCAGGCATGCCGGTTTCAATACGATTACCTATTTTCATCACGGTACCGTTGTTTGCAGACAATACAGAAGCTTGTTCGCTGGTTTCTACACCTGTAGCAGGATTGGTACTAATGACTCGTACCATTTTCCCTACATATTTCTCTAGTAGTTTTTGTGGTGTAAGTAAGTCAAAATCAAAGTTTTGTTCTAAAGTATCAAAACTGCCCTTGTGACTAATGCTACGCAATAAAGCTGTTTCTGGCCTGATTTGTGCGCTCACATCACGTAATGCAAGGTTATTTAAACCGCTATTTAATTTAACTTTACGCTGATCTTTAACCAGCGCCAGATTGCCATTGTAGATAGTGACTGCAACGGATTGCTGATCATTTAAGCTACTGGTGATTTCATCTGTATCAGCGGCTATGATATTGCTTGATAAAACGGACAGTACGCACAGTACGATTAATTTATATTGATTAGGCATTACAAACTCCTTCTTGGTGAGAGCGGGTAAATGTGGCAACAATAGATAGCATTTAGTTCATTTATATCACGGACACTTGCTCATGATTCAGCATATTAATCAAAGCAATCAGCGGTAAGCCAATCAGCGCATTCGGGTCTTCACCTGTCATTCTTTCAATAATGGCAATCCCTAGTCCCTCTGATTTGGCACTGCCTGCACAATGATAAGGCTGTTCTTTTAACAAGTAACTTTCAATTTGCGCATCCGTTAAGTTTCTAAACTGCACGACATAGGGCACAACCGCCGCTTGCATATGCTGCGTTTTTGCGTTGTATAAGCATAATGCACTATGGAAAATAACTTCTCTGCCACGCATCATACGCAGTTGTTTAGTCGCATTGTCGTGATTTAGCGGTTTGCCTAGTTGAATGTTATCTAGGGTGGCTACCTGATCGCACCCAATCACCAGCGCATCTGTATGCGTAGCACCGATTTTGATGGCTTTATCTTGCGCTAATCTTAAAGCTGTTTCTTGAGGTAACTCATTTTCTAGCGGTGTTTCATCTACGTCCGGTGAGATACAGTTAAAAGGAATCTGTAAGCGTGTTAATAACTCACGTCTGTAAATTGAGGAGGAAGCAAGGATCAGGTTATTGTGCATGATTATCGTAGTAATAAAAAAGCCGACAGTACGTATCCGTCGGCTTAGTCTGTCAATTAAAGTTTGTTAATTAAACATCTCTTATTCAGGTTGAATTTCAAGTAGAGATTCGTCCGGAGTGACTGTGTCGCCTTTAGCTGCATGGATAGCCACCACGATACCTGTGGTTGAAGCCTGGATTTCATTTTCCATTTTCATGGCTTCAATCACCAAGACGCCATCACCAGCCTTTACTTTGTCGCCAACGTTTACCTTAATCGCAACGATAGTACCTGGCATAGAGGTCGTTACATGACCTGGGTGAGAAGGGCGAGGGCGACCGCTACTTGTATTGCTGGCTACTTTTCTTTTACCACCGCTACTTGCGCTACCGTCGTTAGAAATCTCAATTTCACTTAAGGTTTCAACAATCACTTCTTCAGCGATACCGTCAATAGACACAAAATAAGGACGCTGCTCTTCGCCAGCGTGGCCGCTACCAGTTACATTGATATGGAATGTTTCGCCATGCAATGTCACTTTAAATTCATTTGGCGCAAATCTTGGGCCACTAGATTTAATTGAGTTTTTATCTAGCAACACTTCAGGCACTAATGAACCTGCATTACGCTCTTGTAAATAAGTTTGACCAATATCTGGGAACATTGCATAAGTCAGCACATCTTCTTCAGACTTAGCAAATCGCTCGGCTTCATTGCTTAATCTCGCCATTTCTGGCTTGAGTAAATCAGCTGGTCTGCAGCTAACTACTTCAGCATCACCCACAGCTTGTTGCTTGATTGCCTCGTTAACAGCAGCCGGTGCTTTTCCGTATTGACCTAAGAAGTAGTTTTTAACTTCATTAGTAATTGATTTATAGCGTGCGCCAGTCATCACATTAAGCACAGCTTGCGTGCCTACGATTTGCGATGTTGGTGTCACTAAAGGAGGGTAGCCTAGATCTTCACGTACTCTAGGGATCTCTTGTAGTACTTCATCCATGCGATTAAGTGCACCTTGCTCTTTTAGCTGGTTGGATAAGTTTGAGATCATGCCGCCAGGAATCTGGTTAACCAGAACTCTGGTATCAACGCCTGTAAATTCACTCTCAAACTGCCAGTATTTCTTACGCACATCTCTGAAGTAGGCAGTAATTTCCTGTAGGGCAGCTAAGTCTAAACCTGTGTCGTATTCAGTGCCTTGTAATGCAGCCACTAAACTTTCAGTAGACGAGTGGCTAGCACCTTCACCAAAAGATGAGTTGCAGGTATCGATAATGCTCGCACCGGCCTCAATGCCTTTAAGCAAGCTCATTGCAGACAAGCCTGAAGTAGCATGGCTATGCAATTGAATTGGCAAGCTCACTGCACTACGCAACGCCTTAACCAAATCACCTGTTCCTTGAGGTGTAAGTAAACCAGCCATGTCTTTAATTGCGATTGTGTCGCAACCCATGGCTTCTAATTCTTTTGCTAACTGAACAAAATAGTTAACATCATGTACAGGGCTTGTTGTATAAGCAATTGCACCTTCTGCATGTTTGCCTAGTTTTTTAACAGCCTCAACCGAAGTTTGAATGTTACGCAAGTCATTCATTGCGTCAAAAATACGGAAAACATCAACACCGTTATCTGCTGATTTCTGCACAAAAGCACGAACTACATCATCAGAGTAGTGACGGTAACCTAACAAGTTTTGACCACGTAGCAGCATTTTAATGCGGCTGTTAGGTAACGCTTTACGTAATTTAGCAAGGCGCTCCCAAGGGTCTTCTTTTAGAAAACGTACACATGCATCGAATGTTGCACCGCCCCAAGCTTCAAGCGACCAAAAGCCGATAGCATCGAGCTTTGCACAAATTGGTAGCATATCATCAGTGCGCATGCGGGTTGCTATAAGCGATTGGTGACCATCGCGTAAAACTAGTTCAGTAACAGATACTTTTGCCATATTTTTAATCTATCAATCTAAGGTTAAAGTTAATTTTTAATACTCGAAAATCTTGTTAAATACCTTCGTGCGCTGCAATTACCGCTGAAATCGCTGCTGCGATTAATTCTGGCGGAATTTCATTAGCATAGTTTGCTAATTCTGGATGCATCTCTACAAAGCTGGTATTAAACTCGGCAGCCCTAAATTCTGGATGCTTAAGAATCTCTTGATAATAAGGGATAGTCGTTTTTACACCGTAAATAATCATGTCGTCCAATGCACGACGACCACGCTCGATCACGCCTTCCCATGTGAGTGCCCATACCGTCAATTTTGCACACATGGAGTCATAATATGGCGGTATTTCATAGCCGCTAAATATGGCAGCATCCATACGCACACCCGGGCCACCAGGCGCATAGTAACGTGTAATTTTGCCAAAGCTTGGCAAGAATCCATTTTTAGGGTCTTCCGCATTGATACGGAACTCCATCGCATAACCTCTAAAGGACACGTCTTTTTGTTTGTACTGTAAAGGCAGGCCATAAGCCACGCGGATTTGTTCCTGCACAATATCAATACCTGTGATCGTTTCCGTCACGGTATGTTCCACTTGTAAGCGTGTATTCATTTCCATGAAGTAGAACGTATTGTCAGAATCCAGCAAGAACTCAACTGTACCCGCGTTTTCATATCCAACTGCTTTGGCTGCTTTTACTGCTAATCCGCCAATATACTCGCGCTGTGCTTGTGAAAGCTGCGGTGATGGCGCAATTTCAATTAACTTTTGGTTGCGGCGCTGTATTGAACAGTCACGTTCAAATAAATGGATAGCATTGCCTTGAGAGTCAGCCAGCACCTGCACTTCAATATGACGCGGCGATACCACACATTTTTCAATAAACACTTCAGGTTTACCAAAGGCCTTGCTTGCCTCACTAATCACGCGATCATAATTGCCTAACAGCTCTTTTTCGCTGTCACAACGGCGAATACCGCGACCACCACCGCCATTTGTTGCTTTAAGCATCACTGGGTAGCCAATTTTGCTGGCAAGTGCGACAGCTTCTTCTAAATCTTTTAAATTACCATTACTACCAGGGGTACACGGAATGCCTGCTTTAGTCATAGCATTGCGCGCTTGAATCTTATCGCCCATTTGGCGAATAACGTCAGCATTAGGGCCAATAAATTTAACACCACGACGTTCACAAATCTCTGCTAACTCTGGATTTTCAGACAAAAAACCGTAGCCTGGATGCAACGCGTCGCAACCAGCAGCCACAGCTAGGTTAACAATATTATGTGCATTTAGGTAACCGGCAACAGGATCGGCACCGATATGATAAGCTTCATCTGCTTTTTTAACATGTAAAGCCTGACGGTCTGCATCTGTGTAAATCGCAACAGATTTGATGCCCATCTCAGAGCATGCGCGCACAATACGTACTGCAATTTCACCGCGGTTAGCAACTAGAATTTTTTTGAACACGTAGGTAAGCCTTAATTTTATTAAATATCGTTACAAAAACAGTGCAATTGTAACATGGGAGCCTTGATTGCTAAATCCCTAGCGCAAATTTAAGCACTAAATTCGGCATGAAAAATCAATTTAGCCACCTAAATAACCACTAAATATCTAAAGCATTACCTACACATTTAATGAGCTCGTTAAATACTTTGTCATATGCACTGGGAATTTTTAACCTCTAATGCCCATAATCTAGGATAATTTCATTAAATGTAATTCATCTTAATTAAAAGCTTAATCATGACCAATCAAAACCTCCTAATTGACAACATGGCTTTTGCAGCCCGTGGCGAACGCCTGCAAGCAAAACTTCCACTTTCCGACTTTCCTAGATTGCACGAATTGATTGCATCTCAGCAAATAAAAGCTACCATGAACACAAAGGCAGTCGATGCAGCGGCGCAAGCCGGTGGGATTGAATTTACGTTAGAAGGTGAGAAGAATGTGCTTGGGCAATGCTTCTTGCATTTGACGTTAAATGCAAGCTTGATAACAAGCTGTCAGCGCTGCCTATCCGAAATGCCTTTAACTTTAGCGTTGAACTTTCATTACCTAGTTAGCAGTGTGGATGTGGACGCATTAGAAGATGCTGAGGCGGAGATTGGTGATGATTTCGATATTCAAGAGGTGAGTCAAGCAATGGATGTTAAGTTGCTGATTGAGGATGAAGTGATACTAGCGTTACCAATCGCGCCCGTGCATGAAGGTAATTGCACCCCAGTAGCAATGCAAAGCGGCGAGAAACCCAACCCATTTGCGGCACTGAAAGGCTTAATTAAATCTTAAAATATATAGTATTGGCTGACAAAACTAATGTTTTGTATTATTATTACGGGTTAGTTATTTAGTGTAATCTTAAATTAGTGATGCGTTGTTCATTTTTACGCATCGATTTACAAGTAATTGAGATGATGTTTTAATCATTTTATTGGAGTTTATTATGGCAGTTCAGCAAAACAAAAAGACACCTTCAAAGCGCGGTATGCACCGTTCGCACGACTTTTTGACA
>Ga0208396_100021_pt1 | contig 92735 bp, 80 predicted proteins | sample LakWasMet64_LOW9_2_FD_183896 | JGI IMG/M metagenome (GOLD analysis project Ga0208396, IMG submission 183896) | Freshwater sediment methanotrophic microbial communities from Lake Washington under simulated oxygen tension - Sediment Metagenome... | ecosystem: Environmental > Aquatic > Freshwater >... | reverse complement strand
AAAATCGCGATTAATGAATGATGAAGGATAATAAGTTGTCAGATTTATTGAAAATAGCAAATAAGACCTATCAATCACGCTTGTTGGTGGGCACTGGTAAATATAAAGACTTTGCAGAAACCCGTGCGGCGATTGATGCCAGTGGCGCAGAAATTATTACGGTAGCGATTCGCCGTACCAACATTGGTCAAACTGCAGGCGAGCCCTCACTTCTGGACTTTTTGCCGCCTGAAGAGTTTACTTATTTGCCGAACACAGCGGGCTGTTATTCTGCAGATGAAGCCGTGCGCACATTGCGTTTGGCGCGCGAGTTATTAGATGGCCATCAATTAGTGAAGTTAGAAGTACTGGGTGACCCGAACACTTTATATCCGAATATGACAGAGACATTAGCTGCTGCCAAAACTCTGGTAAAGGACGGCTTTGACGTGATGGTATATTGCTCAGATGACCCGATTATCGCCAAACAGTTGGAAGACATCGGCTGTTGCGCAGTGATGCCGTTGGCATCACTCATTGGTTCAGGCATGGGCATATTAAACCCGTGGAATCTGCAAATCATCATTGAAAATGCAAAAATCCCGGTATTGGTCGATGCTGGTGTGGGCACCGCGTCTGATGCGGCGATTGCGATGGAGCTTGGCTGTCAGGGTGTGTTGATGAATACCGCGATTGCCGCTGCTAACAACCCAGTATTAATGGCTAGTGCCATGAAAAAAGCAGTTGAAGCTGGCCGTGAAGCCTACTTGGCTGGTCGTATGCCTAAAAAGTTATACTCAGCCAGCCCTAGCTCACCAACTACGGGCTTAATCTCGAAATAAGCTATATACACTTAAATCTGGTGCGCCGGCGTATTTAGTGCAATAGATGTGCGCAGATGCATGCAGTTGCAGCACCTGAGCGCTGATTAAAGCATGTAGCTTAGCTTATGAATTTTATTACTTTTGCACTGTCGGTTAGGTATTGAGCACGAGATGAGCCGCGATAAACATTATGAATGCACGGTAAAAGTAGAGGTTACTTTTATCGCTGAGCAGTCGGATATTGAGCATAATCAATATGCGTTTGCATACCATGTGACCATCATTAATACCGGCAATGTCGCTGCACAGCTGATTAGCCGTCATTGGGTGGTGACTGAGGCCAACGGTGAATGCAAAGAGATTAGAGGCTTGGGCGTAGTAGGCGCGCAACCTTTGCTCAAGCCTGCTGAGCACTATGAATATACAAGCGGCACCTTGATTAACACGCCCATGGGCGAGATGCATGGTGCTTACCAAATGGTAGCGGAAGATGGCACACAGTTTGATGCAGTCATTGCGCCTTTTGCGCTGGCTATGCCAAGGATCTTGCATTAAGAAATTCTGCACTAAACAACGGCTGAGCCGCGCTCATTTCAGTATTAAATACTCCACACTAGACTTGTGATAACAATGAAAAAAATCGCACAGAATACTTTGCTTGTAGTGCTCACTTTGTTTGCAACCGCATGTGCAAACAATAATATCAAACCGGTGACTGCCCCTGCTCCACCGCAGGCAAAGTGCGATTGCGCTACCGGTGCGCCGGTACAAGTACCAGCAGGCAGCAAACCTGCTGAGGCGACGGCTGAACAGCAAAAGCAAATGGCGAAATTGCCAGATTACAGTTTGCTGCAAACCGCAGACTGGAACGACATCGATGGCTTGCAAGTGGATAACCTAAGTCTGGCTTGGCCGGCATGGATGCAAAGCTGCTCAACACTGGTAAATAAACCGATGTGGAAAAACGCCTGCAGCGCTGCACAAAAACTAAACACGGATACTGCAAACAAGCCGCAAACGCAGGAAGTGTTGAGCTATTTTCAAGAATATTTCTCGGTATATAAAGCGAGCAATCTTGATGGTACGGAGCAAGGCTTAATTACTGGTTATTATGAGCCTGTGTTAAAGGGTAGCCGCACTAAGTCTGCCAAGTACCCTAACCCCTTATATGCAACCCCAGACGACCTGATTACGGTAGAGCTGGATAGTTTGTTCCCTGAGTTGAAATATAAGCGCGTGCGTGGCCGTTTAGTCGGTAATAAACTAGTGCCTTATTACAATCGTGCCGAGATTGAAACGGACACTTCGCCAGTAAAAGGGCGCGAATTTGTATATATTGATGACATTATTGATGTGTTCTTTTTACAAATCCAGGGCTCAGGCCTAGTGCAGCTAGATACTGGCGAGCAGATACACGTAGGTTACGCGGATCAGAACGGCCATACCTATAATTCGATTGGCCGTTTGTTGATAGAGCGTGGCGAGCTGACCTTAGCACAAGCCTCTATGCAGGGTATCAAGAACTGGGCGCGCAATAATTTAGATAAGCTACGTGATTTATTGAATCAGAACCCTAGTTATGTGTTCTTTAGAGAGCTGCCAGCAGGCTTGCCTGGGCCTCTAGGCGCGTTGGGCGTACCCATTTTGGCAGAGCGCAGTGTGGCTGTAGACCCTAAGTTTGTACCATTGGGTGCGCCGGTGTTTTTATCAACGACAGAGCCTAATAGTAACAAACCATTAAAACGCTTAATGATGGCTCAGGATACTGGTGGGGCAATTAAAGGTGGCGTACGCGCAGACTTTTTCTGGGGGGCTGGCGCCACCGCAGGCGCTAGGGCTGGCGCAATGAAGCAAACCGGTAAAATTTGGGTGTTTTTACCAAAGGGATTTGTGATTAAAACCCAATAGCATTGGGCAGGATAGCTCTGGCAGGCTTAGACACATAAGCACTTGGGTTAAATGGCCTAGGGTAAAAAGCCTCTTGTTCTAAATGATGCAGGCAAATAAAAAGGGTGCCATCAGCACCCTTTTTATTTATACGTAAGATATTACTTGTTCATTACGTACATTGTAACTTCAAAACCGAAACGCATTTCAGTAGCAGCTGGTGTTGTCCACATAGTAATTCTCCTTTTATATAAATTCGTCCCGCATTTGCTTAATTACAATTGCATTACGTGATAGAGATATTACGACTAGCCTGACTTTGTAGCATGACCTTGTTCATTAAAGCAGGCTAGTGAAAATCATTAGAAGCAGTTTTGTTTGTCAGGCCGGCTTTACTTTTTAAATTTCTGTTTTAATTTTTTAATGCCTTTGCGCCCAAACTTTCTCTTGAATGCCACTTTAAAGTCATACAAATAGAACGAGAGTTTAATCTGCAGGGTAAGTTTTCTGCCGATATTGGCGAGGTACAAGCCCATAAAGCGTTCACGCCCGGCCCAATGCAGTTTGTTACAGACTCTGGCTAAATCTGAGATACGATACTTCATTGCAGTTGGGTGTGTATAAAAGTGCGCGCGTGCGGTATCAATCAATGAGAATGACAGTTGGCGGTTGTCTTGTAGCTGTACCAATACATTGCCGCCGGATAAATCCCTGAAAAAGGTGCCGGTTTGGTGCATGCGGTGCAGGTATTGCGCTAGCTGCGTATAAGCGTCTTCTGCACGGATTGCGTAGTCTTTGCCGACAAAAGGAAACTCTTTATTGCCTTTGGCAAAATGTACGAACATTTCCCCTACCGAGCAATCGGCTTTTACGTAGTCGCAGATATAAAAATTCTGCTTGAGGGTTTTGTCGCCAGTCTGCTCAAAGAAGGCAACCGGCTGTGCGGTGCTGATGCCACGCCTTAACAGTTCAACCGCGCCATTCCAACTGCGCTTGGCTTTGCTCGGTTTGAATCTATCCAAAAATGCCTTGTGCGGGTACATCTTAATCGGTTGTTTCACGGTGACTTGTGCATCGGAGTCACGTGGGTCGGTTAATGCCCAGATGGCATTGCGTGCATGGCGCAGTGCGCTTGATTTCTGCGGGCTCACCAGTGTTTCTGGGCGCAGGCGCTCGCCAATCAGCAAGGCTTCCTGGGCGCTACGTGCCAATATCATGCCAAACCAATGCCCTTGGCGGAATGGGAAGTACTGCAGCGCCGCAATATGCGCATGTATGGCTAAGTCTTGCGCCAGGCCACTGCTGTCTTTAATGTTAACCGTGTGATATTTGGGCCAGCGGATATAGATCGGAGACTCGCAAACAATGTGGGTTGCTGCAGTGAATGGATGACCATCACGATGGATGATCTCACCAGTGCTGATATCAGCGCTTTCATAAATGTCTTGCAGCAAGGCCACTTTACCATTGATGGTCCACAGTGCATGGATGTCGTATTCACTGGTTTGAAAGTGGTGAATCTCCAATCCATTGGCACTGGAGATTGCTTTGATATATTCCGCACCTTGAATCATCGCCGCCACGGTCTTGATGGCGTGAAAGCTGGCATGGCGCCAGAAATTGTTTAGGTTGCCATCTACGCTGGCATAGTGGGTAACACGCTCTAGCGCGGGATACTCTGCATCCATCAGGCCATCATCAATCAGGCCTTCGCGGTGGCAGATAAATGCACCCCAGAACGCTTGGTCTAGCGCGCCTGAGGCTGCATTCAGGATCATATAACGTGCCGCATAGTCTGCTTGCTTTTGCTCGCCATCTGGTAGTAAGCGTTGGATGCGATAAATTGCCCAAAATGCCACAGGTGAAATAAAGCGTTTAATGCCAAAGTCAGTGCCAATTTTTTTGAGCAGACGCGCTTTTTTCACCAGATTGTATTTAAAGATGGTGGCCCAGCGGTATTTCAAGATGCGGTGGTCAAAGCGCTCAGGCTCAGAAACACGTTCTGAAAATAGATTGTTGCTATGCACATCTGGTAATTGCTGCTTGGCTTTGAGCTGGCTTAATATGCCGATGTTATAAATAGGCTCAAAATCGGTGACGTTAGGGCCGGCCAGTTCAATATGGTGCTGTTTGATGCTGGTATAAGCAATGTTCCAAGCCGCGATAAAGCCATTAGGTGTATAGCCGGTCCAGCGTTTTCTGTTGATGGTGTTGCCGATTTCTATGCGCGTAATCTGGCTACCAAAGCGGCTGATTACGTTATCAAGGAAGGTTTGCCATGTTGCCTGCTCCGCTTTACTTTCCATGTTTTTCGCATTGCGGAATGGCTGTATCAAGTGCAAAGTGACATGAAACCCATCATTAATTAAGCGTTGCAGAAAGCGTGCGTTAAAACTCTCTAAATCACCATAAGTGAAATCTAGGCGTACTTGTTTAATGCCTAATGCCAGTAGTTCGGAGATAACATAGTCATCCATGGCAGGGTCGGCCGCCGACGCAACACAAACCCCGATAAAGTTAGCTGGCACTTGATGCTGGTTAACAGGCAGGTGCGCATATTTCTCACGCATTCTGCCACTTAAAATGTAGGCTAGACCTTTTCTGATAATAGACCAAGTCAGCATGCTACGTTGTTTAGTTGAATTGTTCATTAATGTTTACGGTAAATGGTAACGCTGTTCGTTGTATAGTAAGTCTGGCAGCAGTACGTTGGCCAAAGCGCGCTGTTCTAGCGCTTTGGCATTTGCCGGTGGCGCTACTTCAGTCATGCGCTTAGTCTTAGTGTCATATGTGCCGTGCGCTGGCACCTTGCCAGAGCGCAATACCACTACCTGCTTACCTAGCGGGCTCTCTTCCATCCAGCCATAATTGTCGTTGTATTGCATCATGGCACGCCCTGGGGTGTCTGCAGCTAGGCTGGATAAGTCACGCCCAGTCATGGGGTGCGCACCTTGTATGCCCATGAGTGACAGCATAGTAACAGGTAAGTCTAGCTGGCTGGCCAGCCCGGTGTAGCGCTGTGGTTTGATGTCCGCGCCTAAAATAAGTGCTGGGATATGAAAGTGCGTAATAGGCACTAATGCTTCACCGCGCACGCGGATGTCATGGTCCGCCACCACCAGAAATACCGTGTCTTTCCAATAAGGGCTTTGCTGCGCCTTTTTGAAAAACTCGCCAATCGCGTAGTCTGCGTATTTTACAGCGTTGTTGTCTGTGCTTTTAGGCTGTTCATACAATTCAATGCGCCCATCCGGAAACTCGAACGGGGCGTGGTTAGAGGATGAGAACGCCAGCGTAAAAAATGGCTTGCCAGCATTGTGGTGTGCCATTAGCTGTTCATGTGTTTTATTCAGCAAATCTTCGTCTGAAACTCCCCAACTGCCAGAGAACACAGGGTTCTTATAATCCTTTTGGTCCACAATCTGGTTAAAGCCATTGCCTAAGAAAAAGCTGCGCATATTGTCAAAATGTGACTCACCGCCATAGATAAACTCAGTGTTGTAGCCTTGTTTTTCTAATAATGCGGCAATGCTGAAAAAGTTCTTTTGTGATTTAGACAGTTTGACCGTGCTATCCGCCGGGGTAGGCTGGAAGCCGGTGACCACGGCCTCGATGCCGCGCACGGAACGGGTACCGGTTGCGTATAGCTGTTCAAACCAGATACCTTGTTCTTTCAGTTTTTCTAAATTGGGCGTAACCGGAACGCCGCCTAAAGACTCTACAAAGGTGGCCCCCAAACTTTCCTGCAGAATAATTACCAGATTAAGTGGCTTGTCACGTTTTTGGCTAGGGTGCAGCGTGGTCAGTGTCGGGATGTCTGTATCTTTAGCACCGGTGATTTTGAATATCTCTTCACGCGGCATTTTGCCGTAGATGTCGCTAGACTTAGTTTCCTTCATTAGATTGTAAGTTGCATAAATCACGGAGTAGCCAGAATTTAGCACTAGGCTATTGACCATATTATCTGCCGTGATTGCAAACAAAGCCGGGTTGGCAGGGCGGTGACCTAAGGTGGAGCGTATACCCAGAGCCGCTAAGATCACGATCAGCGGCCAAACCAGCCAAGTTTTAGTATTTGACCAGCCAGATGGCATGGTGAGCCAAGGGCGCATAAACTTATGCACTAGCCATGCAGCCAATGCTACTGCACCTAAGGCGCTAAAGATTTCCAGTTTAAAGCCGCCCCACAGCATGCTAAATACTTCATGTGGATATTTAAGGTATTCCACAAAAATTCGATTGGGGCGTACATCATATTCACTAATAAAGCCTGGGGTGGCGGCTTCTAAAAACACGAGCAGCACCAGTGCAATGCTTACCCAAACATAACTGAATTTTTGCCAAACCTTAAACAGACGCTGTGTTGCCAATATAGGCGCAACTAACAATGGTATAAAGGCAATTAAGCATAGCTGAATCACATCTACACGTATGCCCTGCAGCAAAATCTCGGCTAGTTTTCCAGTGCTGGTGACACGTTCAAATTTCCATAAAACCAGACCTAAGCGTGTTGCCGACAAAATTACCAAACCCAAGACGAGCATGGCAATCAATGGTGCAAACGGGCCTAATTTAGAAGAAAGCTTCCAGATGGATAGGTGTATTTTTTTGATGAAAGGCATGGGTGTGTAGGCAATAAAATAGTTTTGCTATTATAAGGTTAAAGATATTTTTATGCCTGATGTTTAGAGGCGTTTATGGCTGGGTTTTAGCCAGCGGATAAAGGACTGCAAATAAACAGGCTGTCGAATGCATAAATAAATCATGATGATGACATTGAGCAGTGCTGTGACTAAAAATAACTGTGGAATGTTCAATTCCATATTGAAAACTAGCACTGAAAATAATGCCGAAGTCACCATAAACAGCGCATTTAGAATGTTGTTGGCTGCAATCACCCTTGACTGATGGCTTTTTTCCGCACGAGTTTGGATAAATGCGTATAACGGCACGATATATAAACCACCAAAAACACCAATCAATGCGATATCTGCAAGTAAGCGCCAATAAGTGAAAATTAAGCCCCCTTCTGCATCGTAGTGCTTTGCAATAAACGTTGCATAATCCAGCAAGACTTTATTGTTCAAGCTTTCATAGATGCTGGCACTGGCGAAATATAAATCGATGCCGAATATGGTTAAACCAGACGCGCCAAACAACACCAGACCAAGTTCCACCTTACCCTTTGAGAGCTTTTCACACATCAGCGAGCCTATGCCTATGCCCAATGAGAAAATAGACAGCAATAAAATGAATACGCTTTCATCACCATGCAAAATGTTTTTTGCAAAGTTAGGGAATTGCGCCAATAGCGTCGCGCCATAAAACCAGAACCAGGAAATTGCAATAATGGTGAGCCAGATGGCTTGATGCTGCCAGATAAACTTGATGTTTCTGTAGGTTTCGGTAATCGGGTTCCAGTTGATGGTCAGGTCTGGCGCGGCCGCCGGTGAGTTTGGTACGCCTCGGCTAGTCCAGTAGCCAAGTATGGCGATACCTAACACAGTGATGCTTGTTAACGCGGCGTGCTGGTTCTGCATGGCGAGCCAGGCACCCAGTACTTGCCCAAGTAAAATTGCCACAAAACTGCCCATTTCTACCATGCCGTTACCACCCACGATTTCATGCTCGTTCAAGTGTTGCGGTAAGTAAGCATATTTCACTGGTCCAAATAGCGTGGAATGCATGCCCATCATCAATAACGCAGTGGCTAACAGCCAAATGTTATGCAGAAAGAACCCAGCGCTGGCAAATAACATAATGCCAATTTCAAACACTTTAACTAAGCGGATGATTTGAGACTTTTCATATTTATCTGCCAATTGCCCCGCAGTTGCTGAGAACAGGAAAAATGGCAGAATGAATAAACCTGGTAGCAAGGTCGCAAGTGTGCTGCCGTCTATAGTGGTGAGTTTCGCGGTGTGAAATGCCACCAAAGTAATTAGTGCGGTTTTAAAAACATTGTCGTTAAATGCACCTAAAAATTGCGTGAAGAAAAAAGGGCGAAAACGTCTTTCTCGCATCAATTGAAACTGGTTGCTCATGGGCTTGGCCTTCTGTTGTTTTAGTTATTTTGCATCTTTAGTTTTTATTAAAGCATATGCCATCTAGTTAATTGTTTGGTGCGTGTGATTGCATATTGATGATTCATCTTTATAAGTCTTCCGCCATTTTTTTAAGCGTGACATAGTCGGTTTTACCGGTGCCTAATAATGGTAGTGCATTTACCCATATTATTTTTCGCGCAATCGCAAGTTCAGGGCTACCAAGAGTTCTTGCGCTATTGCTTAGCTGTTCTCGATTGAGTGAGCTATCGGTAGTGTAGAGTATGATGTTTTCACCACGTTGTACATCAGGGCTGGTGGTGGCAGCATGTTGATGTTGTGCTGACGCGTGGTTAGCAATAGATTCTACCGTTTCCAGAGAAACCATTTCACCCGCTACTTTGGCAAAACGTTTGACACGGCCTTTGATAAACACAAAACCATCATCATCAATCTCTACAATATCGCCAGTGTTATACCATTGGTCTTTTGGTGCTTGTATGACGCCTGGCTGATCAAATAGATAGTAGCCGCGCATGACATTTGGCCCGCGCACCGAGAGCAACCCACCTTGTTCAATACCGGGGATGCTTTCTAGTTTGGATTCCAAGCTGGGCATCAGCGTACCTACGGAGCCTAGTTTATTGGCCATCGGCGTGTTTACAGCAAGTACCGGCGCACACTCGGTGGCGCCGTAGCCCTCTAGTATGCGTATACCAAATTTATCTACCCATGTTTTGCGCACTTCTTCGTTAAGCTTTTCTGCGCCAGCGATTACATAACGTAGTTTATAAAAGTCGTAAGGGTTGGCGAATTTTGCGTAGTTAGCTAAGAAAGTGCTAGTGCCGAATAGCACGGTACAACCGCGGTCATAAATCACCTCTGGAATCACACGGTAATGTAATGGTGACGGGTATACAAATAGTTTGCTGCCCGCCACTAAAGGCATGATGGCACCGCACGTAAAGCCAAACGCATGAAATAGCGGCAGCACCATCATGAATTTGTCCTGCATGGAGAAATCAATCACGGATTTAATCTGTGCAATATTCGCCAAGATGCTAGTGTGCGTATGCACCACGCCTTTGGGCTTACCTTCAGAGCCTGATGTAAACAGCACAACGGCAGGGTCATTTGATTTGCATTTGTTAGCGGCTAGTCTAGGTAGCCATAGCGCAAAGCCCATCAGCCATAGTTTATCGAGCCAGCTGAATTGTTTGAATAGGTCTTCGAGATAGACTATTTTGATGTTTTTTAAGCCAGCGATCACTTCTTCCAACTTGGCGTTTTTAATGAACTCACGTGAGCTAATAATGGTTTTAACACTGGCTGCAGTACAGGCGTTTTGAATGCCCGCGCTGCCTGCGGTGTAATTCAGCATCGCAGGTACGCGGCCAAAGGCACTCATGCCGAATATCAAGCAAATCGTATTAGTGACGTTGGGCATGAGTACGCCAACGTTTTCATGTTTGCTGCTGATTTTGTTCGTCAAGCGTCCTAAGGCAAGGCTCTTTTTCAATAAGTCGCCATAGCTTTCTTCAACCTGGCGCATGTCTTCCACCAGCATGGTGCTACGCCCATAGGTTGAAACAGCATCTAAAAACGCACTAAACAAGGTACTGATAGGCGCCGAACTAAACAGCATGTTTTGCATTTCACGGCGCATGGCATCACCAGCCAGTCTACGTCTGGCTTTAGCAGTAGGCGCTTGTGGCATGCTGATGTGACGCACAGGTAAAATGGAGATGGTGACTTTGGGAAAAAGCCTTTTTGGATGACTGCCGCGGAGGCGGCTAAAGTAAGAGCGCGCGGCACCATCAATGCGTACCGGTAAAATCATCGCATCTGTTTTTGCAGCGACAAAACCGGGTCCGTCGTATACCTTCATTAGCGAGCCGGTGAGTGTGATGCGCCCTTCAGGAAAAATTACCACAGGTTTGCCTGACTCCAGCAGCTTAATGACTTTTTTCATGGCGAGTGGAGAGCTGGGGTCTACTGCCAAGTATGGGGTCAGACGTAACACTTGCCTAAATAACCAATGGTTAAGTACGGTGGTATGCACAACAAAAGTGGCGCGAATCGGCAAAAATAAGCCTAGCAGCAAGCCATCTAAAAATGATTCGTGGTTTGCAATAATCAGTAACTTACCTTGTTTGGGTAAGTTGGCAACTCCAGAGACATCTACTCTGAAAATTACGCGGCAAATCAGTTGTAACAGCGTTGCAATCATTTTTTCTCCATGCGTTAATTAGGTTTCGTTTTGGATGTAATTAAGTACTTGTTGCAAAGCATTGGCGACCATCGGGCTATTAATCCAGAAAAACACTTCTTTACCTACCTTTTCTGATTTCAATACGCCAGCGCGATGTAATACTTTTAGATGATGCGTGACGGCGGTCCGACTCAGTGTTGTGGTGGAAACAATTTGTAGAATGTTTAATTTTTCACCCTTTTCAAAGGCAAGTAGAATCAGCTGCCGATGCTCGTCACCTAGCGCGATGAAAATATCTGCGGTATCTTTGAAGCTACTTGGAATTTCTGTCACTTGTTTCATAACTAAATAATTAGTTATTTAGTTATGAAAGTCAAGCAGATTTTTTAATGCGAAATCTATTGGTGAGTAAGCATGTGAGAATCTGCTGCCCTATTTTATATATTTTGAGAGATTGAGCTTGAGATTTTAGGGAAACTCTCTAACGCGACAGGAATTAGCGAGGCTAATTTGGAACTATTTAGCTTTAGTATGTCCAACAAATACGTTTTTTGGTCGCTGGTTTTTATTTATTGACTGGTCAGCACGAGCTGACCACCTCTTTGATTATTGGCAACATTTTAGTCGTAAGCGATTGAATCATTGTTAAAGTGGTGCTTTTCATATAGTATGTACTCAAATAGTTAAGCTGAAATTTGCTTAATATTTATACAAAATCAGGATTGTACAAACAACCTTATGGACCAAAGCTTAAATTCAGTGGCGTTTAGAATCAGACTGTTATCACTAACAGTGCTGATTGCCGTGCTCGGATTTGTTTTTCTGGCCCAGTTCTCAGATAGTTCTTCATATAACGACGATGCGCCACGCTTACGTGTAGCCGAAATACAAAGCCCCACGGGTGACTCTGAGCCTCCGCCACAGGACAGGCCTCCGCGCGACATCATGCTGGCTAGCATTGTCTTTATTTTTGCCAGTGTATTTTTCATTTCATTTGTATTTTTGAACGAGGTCTTCCCTCGTTTGACTTTTCTTTCCCACGTACGACCCCGCTCTCCCCCATTCAACTAGTCGGTTTAACATGGGTTGGCATCACGATGCCGCTCAGATTTAACAGACTAGTCATGTATACATCCCTTACTTGCAATAGCTGATACACACTGCACACGCAGTGATGATGCTTGTGTATGTTTCAAGCACAGGCGTACGTTAGCCATAGTCTACAAATCATTTGTTTTACTGACTGCATTTAGCAAAGTCGCTCCAGTTTTTCTGTGCATGTATCACCTGGCATTAGTTAGCCTTGGTGTCATCACGGTGATCTAGCGGCTACTGAAGTAGCATAGTTGAGCTTCAAAATTTTTTAAATTTTAGAAATTAGAAATTAATATGATTAATAAATTGTTTGTAGCATTAGGCCTTACCGTATTGCTTATCACTGGATGCCACCATTCAGAAGAAGCGAAAGAAGAGGAGGCAAAACTTGAGGTCACGCAGCCTCTGCGCAAAGACACTGCCATTGTTAAAGAGTATGTCAGCCAGATTCATGCATTCAGGCATATTGAATTAAGAGCGTTAGAGCGTGGCTATCTACAAGATATCTTTGTAGATGAGGGTCAAGCAGTGAAGCAAGGTCAGCGCATGTTTAAAATCATGCCTAATTTGTACCAAGTGGATTTGCTAAAAGCTAAAGCTGAGGCTGAGGTGGTGCGGATTGAGTACCAAAATACTAAAGCCCTATCAGAAAAAAACATCGTTTCACCCAATGAGCTGGCGCTAGCTAGGGCAAGGCTGGATAAAGCCGAGGCTGAGGTTAAGCTTGCACAAACCCATTTAAACTTTACCGATATTAACGCGCCATTTAGCGGTGTGATGGATCACTTTAGTGCCCGAAACGGTAGCCTGGTGGATGAGGGTGACTTATTAACCACGTTGTCTGACATTAGCAAAATGTGGGTTTACTTCAATGTGCCTGAGTCAGAGTATCTGGATTATAAGATTGCCAAAACGACAAAAGCACCCGTTAACGTTAAGTTAAAAATGGCGAATGGTGAGATATTTGACCAGCCAGGTGTGATTGAAACCATAGAAGCAGATTTTGACAACAAAACCGGCAACATCGAATTTAGAGCGGTATTTGCTAATCCTAATCAAATTCTCCGCCATGGTGAGACAGGCAATATCTTAATCGACATTCCTTATAAAAATGCCATGCTTATTCCACAAAAAGCGACCTTTGAAATACTGGATAAAACTTATGTTTATGTAGTGAACAAAGAGAACAAGCTGGAGCAAAGGCTGATTACCATCGCTGCTGAATTGCCACATGTGTTTGTAGTGAAAAGCGGCTTAAAAGATGATGACAAGGTCTTAGTAGAGGGTTTACGCAAGGTACATAACGGCCAGAGAATCGGCGTTAACTTTGTGGCGCCTGACAAAGTACTTTCACAATTAGAACTTCACGCTGAATAGTGAAAGAAGAGACCCTATATGTTTAATATATTTATCAAAAGACCGGTGATGGCCATTGTGCTGTCGCTGATTATTGTCTTTCTTGGATTTTTGTCGATTAGGACGCTCCCGACTTCGCAGTTTCCTGACATTGCCCCACCACGGGTCATTGTGTCTTTAGCCTACCCAGGCGCTAGTGCCGATGTGTTGGTGCAATCGTCTTTAATTACCATTGAGCGTGCTATTAACGGCGTGCCTGGTATGAAGTACATCGTGTCAGATGCGACCAGTGCGGGTGAAGCCACCATCCAGGTGATTTTTGGCTTAGGCACTGACCCGAACCAAGCGATGATTAACGTGAAAACGCGTTTGGATCAGGTGATGAGCCGCTTGCCTGAGTTGGTGCAATTAGAGGGCGTGGTGGTAGAGCGCGTGCAGCCTAGTATGCTGATGTACATCAACTTGTTCAGTAAAGATAAAGATGCTGATGAGAAGTTTTTATACAACTACGCTAACGTCAATCTGATTCCAGAGATACAGCGTGTAAACGGTATTGCCAGTGCGAAGATTCTTGGTAGCCGCCAATACGCAATGCGTATTTGGCTAAATCCAGACAGAATGCGTGCGTATAAAGTCTCGGTTGAAGAAGTCATGAAGGCCATGAACGAGCAGAGCATTATTGGCCGCCCTGGTCGCTTAGGTCAGAGCTCGGGCATTGCTGCGCAGTCAAAAGAGTACGTGTTGGTTTACCAAGGGCGCTATAACAAGCCTGAGCAATATGAAGACATCATTATTCGTGCAAGCTCCGATGGCGAAATCTTAAAATTAAAAGATATTGCCAAGGTGGAGTTAGGCAGTGAGTTCTTTGATATTTACTCAAATAAAGACGGCTATCCATCGTCTGCGATTATTTTAAAGCAGAACTATGGCAGTAACGCGAGTGAGGTAATCGAGCAAGTTAAGGAGAAAATGGAAGAGTTAAAAGGCACTTTCCCTGCCGGTATGGAGTATGAAATTGACTATGACGTTTCTAAATTCCTAGATGCTTCGATTGAAAAAGTACTACACACCTTGGTAGAGGCATTTATCTTAGTGGCCTTGGTCGTGTTTATTTTCCTTGGGGATTGGCGCTCTACCTTAATTCCTATCTTGGCGGTACCGGTATCTTTAATTGGTACTTTCTTCTGTATGCAAATATTTGGCATTACCATTAACCTCATTACCTTGTTTGCGCTGGTCTTGGCGATTGGTATTGTGGTTGATAATGCAATCGTGGTGGTAGAGGCGGTGCATGCCAAAATGGAAGAAAATGCTGAATTAAGCCCATATAAGGCGACTCAACAGGTATTGGGTGAAATTGGCGGCGCGATTGTTGCGATTACCTTGGTGATGACCGCGGTGTTTGTGCCAGTTGCGTTTATGACTGGGCCTGTGGGCGTGTTCTACCGTCAGTTCTCTATTACTATGGCTGCGTCTATCGTGATTTCTGGCGTGGTTGCGCTATCACTTACTCCAGTGTTGTGCGCGATGTTGCTGAAGAATCATCATGGGCACGTTAAAAGAAAAACACCGATTGGTTATTTCATCGATGTGTTTAACCGTTTGTTTGAAAAGCTGACAGGTCGTTACACTAACTTCTTAAGCAAAATCGTTACGCTAAGAGTGGTGACTATTTTAGCGTTAGTAGGCTTTTCTTTTGCTACATTTACCATCAATAAAACTTTACCTGCCGGTTTCATTCCAGGTGAAGATCAGGGGCAAATTTACGCAATTATTCAAACGCCACCGGGCACTACGCTAGAAGCCACCAATAAGGTAGCGCGTGCGTTGCAGGTAGAAGCCAAGAAAATCGAAGGTATTGAGTCTGTATCTGCCTTGGCAGGTTACGAGATTCTGACCGAAGGCCGTGGCTCTAACGCTGGTACTTGTTTGATTAACTTGAAAGACTGGTCAAAACGCGATAAATCTGTGCAGCAAATTATCGAAGAGTTAGAAGAGAAAACCAAAAACTTTGGTGCCATCGTCGAGTTCTTTGAGCCACCAGCGGTGCCTGGTTATGGTGCAGCTTCTGGTTTGGCTTTGCGTTTGTTGGATAAAACCAATGGCACGGATTATCACGAGTTTGACAAGATTAATCAGGACTTTATGGCGGAATTAGGTAAGCGTAAAGAGCTGACTGGTTTGTTCACGTTTTATGCCGCCAATTATCCGCAATATGAGTTAGACATTGACAATAAGGCTGCCATGCAAAAAGGCGTGTCTATTGGTAAGGCGATGGATAACCTCAATATCTTGATTGGTAGTACTTTTGAGCAAGGCTTTATCCGCTTCAATAACTTCTTCCGGGTGTATACACAGTCTGGCCCTGAGTTCCGCAGATATCCGAGTGATATTTTGAACTATTACGTGAAAAATGAAGAAGGTGAAATGGTGCCTTACTCATCCTTTATGAAAATGAAGAAAATACAAGGGCCAAACGAGATTACCCGTTACAACCTGTATAACTCAGCCACGATTCGTGCAACACCAGCTAAAGGCTACACCACCGATGATGCGATTAAGGCAGTGCAAGAAGTGGCTGCGACTACCTTGCCACATGGCTATGACATTGGCTGGGAAGGTCTGTCTTTTGATGAGGCTAAACGTGGTAACGAGGCGATGATCATTTTCGCGGTGGTCTTGGTTTTCGTATACATGGTGCTGGCAGCGCAATATGAAAGCTTCTTGCTACCGTTAGCGGTGATTCTGTCATTGCCGGCGGGTGTGTTTGGTACGTTCTTCCTGCTTAAAACACTAGGCCTTGCCAATGATGTTTACGCACAGCTAGGGCTGGTGATGCTGGTTGGCTTACTAGGTAAGAATGCGGTGTTGATTGTGGAGTTTGCAGTACAGAAGCACGAGCAAGGGATGACTATTGCCGAGGCCGCAATTGAAGGCGCTAGAGCACGTTTCCGCCCAATTCTAATGACCTCGTTTGCATTTATTGCCGGCTTGATTCCATTGGTGGTAGCCACAGGTGCTGGCGCTGTAGGTAACCGTACGATTGGTAGCTCGGCGTTGGGTGGCATGCTGTTTGGTACTGTCTTTGGCGTAATCTTGATCCCTGGTCTCTACTATCTATTTGCAAAAATGGAAGAAGGCAAATCATTGATTAAAAATGAAGAGTTCAAACCTCTTACAGAGCTATATCACTACAATAAAGATGAAGATAAAGATGATGACAAGTAAACCTATTTATATTCGATTGGTGGTCGCGGGGGCGTTAGCCCTCTCGATGCAGGCGTGTTCCATTCCTTTATTAACCACTAAAAAGGCCGACACTAAGCTCCCTGAGCAATTTAATAACCAGGGGCAAAGCACCGAAAATACTGCCAATGTTAACTGGAAGGATTTTTTTGATGACGCTTATTTGCCGGCGTTGATAGACACTGCAATTGCTAACAACAAAGAAGTGAATATCATGGCGCAGCGTATCAGCATGGCCAAAAATGAGATTCAGGCACGACGCGGTGAGTATCTGCCGTTTGTGAGTTTCGGCGCGGGTGCTGAGGTGGAGAAAGTGGGCCGCTTTACAAGTAATGGCGCAGTAGAGGAAAGTCTGGAAATTAAAGAAGGTAAGGCTTTTCCAGACCCTTTGCCTAACTATCAATTTGGTTTGTATTCTTCCTGGGAATTGGACGTTTGGAAGAAGCTGAGAAATGCCACAAAAGTTGCCGGCATGGAATACATGGCTTCGATAGAGGGCAAAAATTTCTTAGTGACCAATTTGGTTGCGGAAATTGCCAATGCTTATTATGAGCTGATTGCGCTAGATAATCAGCTGGATAACTTAGAGCAGAATATTAAGATCCAGCAGAACGCGCTAGAGGTGACCAAAGAGCTTAAAAAGTACGCGAGAGCTACATCTCTGGCGGTGAAGCGATTTGAAGCGGAAGTGAAGAAAAACCAAAGTAGGCAGTATGTGATTAAACAGCAGCAAGTTGAGCTGGAGAACCGCATTAACTTCTTACTTGGTAGAACGCCACAGCCGATTCAAAGAGCGAGTGCCGGCTTTATGGATATTAAGCCTAAGATGATTCAAGCGGGCGTACCTGCGCAGTTGCTGGAAAATCGTCCTGATATCAGAAAGGCGGAGCTGGAATTAGCCGCAGCAGATTTGAATATTCAAGTGGCCAAGGCTAATTTCTACCCTTCATTCGCGATACGTGCCGGCGTTGGCTTCCAAGCATTTAACCCTAGGTATCTGCTCAATACGCCAGAGTCTTTAATGTACACACTGGCAGGCGACATGATGGCGCCACTGGTGAATCGTAATGCCATTACAGCCGTGTATAAAAATGCAAATGCAACACAAATACAGGCTGCTTATGATTACGAGAAGACCATTATTAATGCGTATGGTGAGGTCGCGAATCAGCTGTCAAATATTGATAATCTAGAGAAAAATTATCAACTTAAAACCACACAGGTTGAGGCTTTAACCGAGTCTGTGGATGTGGCGAATCAGCTCTTTAAATCTGCGCGCGCAGAATATTTAGAGATTTTGTTAACCCAGCGTGAAGCACTGGAAGCAAAAAGCGAGTTGATTGAAACCAAACAGAAGCAGATTAGTGCGATGGTGAATTTATACCGAGCATTAGGTGGTGGCTGGAAGTAGCAAGCGACAAACAGTTAGCATGCTGTATGGGCGCATTCAACACACATAAAGCATGCTAACTATCTTAATGCCTACCCTATTCCCCATTTGAAGCGGCTTTTAGGCTTTAAATGTGCGGTTCACTTTCTTGGGTCTATTATCAATTTTAAAGAAGTATGAGGAGCACTAATGAAGTTATGCGTATTATTTATTTATGCTTTGGGTTTGGTTGCTAGCGTTAATGCAAGTGCAGATGAAGCCAAAGGTCAGAGCAACACAGCACAAGTACAGCCGGCCGTGGTGCAAACTACTGATGCAAACAAGGTAAGTACCAATCAAACTGTGGACGAGGCAGCGCATCCGCACGATGCGTTAAAAACCCAGTTTCTAGGTAAAAGACCGTACATGGATACTAAGGCGAAATAAGCCATTGGCAACGCGTAGTGATATGACGAATAGTTTGGGTGTAATCGGAATACAGATGAGTCTGTAGCAGTTTGCTGTATAGCAGTTGGTAAAGGTGATTAGACTTAAATACTGATTCATATTGTTATCTAGTTAGGTATAAAAAAAGGGGCGCATTTGCGCCCCTTTGCTTTACTGCTATGTACTACTAGCTGTGATAAGCACGCTCACCGTGTTGGCTTGTATCTAAACCTTCACGTTCAGCTTCTTCGCTTACACGTAAGCCAATTAGCACGTCTACAATTTTGAAAGCAATGAATGAAACCACTGCTGATAACACGATTGCAGTTACTACCGCATAAACTTGAGCAGTCATTTGTGCACCAAAGTCGTAAGCTGCTACGCCATTTGCTACATAATCAACTACACCTACGCCACCTAGTGCTGGGTTAACAAACACACCAGTAGCTAATGCACCGAATACACCACCAATTGCGTGGATACCGAATACATCTAACGCGTCATCGTAACCAAATACGTATTTCACTTTAGCCACCATGAAGTAGCAGATTGGTGATACTAACAAGCCAATCACGATTGCACCCATTGGGCCTACGAAGCCACAAGCTGGAGTAATTGCTACTAAACCTGCTACCGCACCAGATACTGCACCTAACATTGATGGTTTGCCTTTTAGCAACCACTCAGAGAATGTCCAAGACAATGTTGCTGCACCAGTTGCAATAAATGTGTTTACTAAAGCAAGTGCTGCATAACCGTTAGCTTCAAGGTTAGAGCCAGCATTGAAACCAAACCAGCCCACCCATAGTAACGCTGCGCCAACCATGGTTAAAGTTAGGCTATGAGGAGTCATTGCTTCTTTACCGTAACCAATACGTTTACCAACCATGATGGCACCAACTAAACCAGCAACACCAGCGTTGATATGCACTACTGTACCGCCTGCAAAGTCTAGTGCACCTTTAGCCCATAACCAGCCTGCGTTAGCAACTACTGTTTCAAGTGAGGCCGCAGTAGTAATCGCATCAGGACCATCCCAGTACCAAACCATATGTGCTAGTGGCAAGTAAGAGAATGTGAACCATAACACCATGAATGCTAGGATTGCAGAGAACTTCATACGCTCAGCAAATGCACCAACGATTAATGCTGGCGTGATGGCCGCAAAAGTTAATTGGAACGCAACGAATACTAGTTCAGGAATGTAAGCACCTTTGCTGAATGTTGCACCTAATGACTCAGGGGTAACGCCAGCCAAGAATGCTTTACTAAAGCCGCCAAAGTATGGGCTGCCACCTGTAAACGCAACGCTGTAACCATAAATTGCCCATAACACGCCCATGAGCGAGAAAATCATGAATACTTGCATTAATACAGACAGCATATTTTTTTGACGAACTAAGCCGCCGTAAAATAATGCCAAGCCAGGAATTACCATTAAGCTTACCAGTACGGTTGCAATTAACATCCATGCTGTATCACCTTTATTCGGTACTGGTGCAGGCGCAGCTGCCGGAGCAACTTCTGTCGCAGCAGGTGCAATTGCTGCAGCAGCTGCTTCGGCAGCTGGCGCAACAGCAGTAGCGGCTTCAGCCACTGGTGCGGCGTCTTCTGCGTATGTGTTACCCGTGAAGCCTAAGCCCAGCATGGTAACTAACGCAAACATCGAGAGTAGTTTCTTCATCATTGATCCCCTTATAGAGCTTCTACACCGGTTTCACCGGTACGAATGCGGTAGACTTCTTCTAGATTAAAGATAAAAATCTTACCGTCGCCAATTTTACCTGTAGCTGCAGATTTCTCAATCGCATCTACTACTTGGTCTAGTAATTCATCTTTAATCGCTACTTCTAGTTTAACTTTTGGTAAAAAGTCTACTACGTACTCAGCACCACGATACAGCTCAGTGTGGCCTTTTTGGCGTCCAAAACCCTTCACTTCGGTTACAGTGATGCCCTGTACACCGATAATTGAAAGTGCCTCGCGCACTTCGTCAAGCTTAAACGGCTTGATAATTGCGGATACAAATTTCATGTATGTCTCCTTTAGTTGTTAAGAACAATAACGGGCGCTACGCCCGTTATTCTACTGAAAAATTTAGAACGTGCGACCGATTGTCACAATTAGACGTCCGTCATTTAGATCTTTACTTTGTGCTTTGGTCGCAGTGCCTTTGCCGTTAAAGCTTGTGCCGCCGTAACCTTTTGAGCCCCAGTAATCATCATTGTTTGACTCTACCCAGTACAAGCCAGCATTCCAACCTTCAGAGTTAGCCACTTTAAATGCTTTGCTTAAACCAATTTTCCAATCGGTGTAGTCAGGGTTTGTTTCATTTGAAATAGAGGTACTTGGCAAGTTACCGTTACCGTCTGCATAAGCTAGGTTTAGTTTACCTGCAACATTTAGATGACCAATGTGGCCAACCAATGTTAAGCCTTCCCATGGCAATGGGTAAGCAGCATTCAATTCAAGGTAAGTAGTGCCGCTAGTGCCGCCATCCCAACCTGTTTTCTTTTCAGCGCCAAACCAGTCGCCTAATGTTACTGAAGCTTTAGCGCTCAGCCATTTGTATGACAAGCCAAAGTTAGCTTCATAAGTGTCCCAACGGCCGCCGTGAGGTGTCAATTGGTCATTAGGATTAACTGCATTTGATGCTCTGTATTTTTTCCAGCTACCGCCCGGATAGAAGTAACCAATTGCACCAACTGTGTAGCCTAAGCCTTCAACAGCAGGAATTGAACCATTGTAGCCAGCGTATGCATCTAGCTCTACAGTCGCATCTGGGAATGTGTTTGGTGTAATGCTTGAGCCCCAAACGCCAGCATAAAAACCGCTTGAGTGAGCTACGTCAAAACCACCTTGAACAGCTGGTTTGTGCCAGTTTTGTGAAATACCACGTGCGTAGTAGTCTGAAACAAAGCCAACGTTTGATGTTAATGACCAAGCAGATTCTGGTGCTTTAGCTGCTGTGTCTGCAGCAGGTTCTTCTGTAGCAGAAGCAAACGAAGGTAAAGCGAGAGTACTTAAAACAGCTAGTGTTAGTATTGATTTACGCATGCTATTAACTCCAAGTTAAAAAAGGTTATCTAAAAATTCTACGATTTTGATTAAGCAATTGCCGTGCCAATAATAAAAGTGTTTAAAATCAATGTGATATTGAATTGTAAGATTGCTGCATTTATATAATGCTGGTAAATAATCTGCTAAACTAGACTTTATTACTAAGGAATTTAATATGTTGGACACACATAAAATTAACGAAATATCTAATAAAATCAAAGAGGTAATGGCAACGTCACCTTTGGCAGATGTTGAAAAAAATATAAATGCACTATTAAAGGGCGCATTCACCAAAATGGAGCTTGTGACGCGAGAAGAGTTTGAGGTGCAGGCGGAGGTGCTACGTCATACGCGCGAAAAGCTAGAGGCACTAGAGGCTAGGCTGGCTGAGTTGGAAGGAAAGTAAGCCATATGAGCTTAGCCGTATTGTATAGTCGTGCGCTTACCGGCATGGATGCGCCGCAGGTAGTGGTGGAAGTGCATCTTGCCAATGGCTTGCCTAGCTTTACAATAGTGGGCCTGCCTGAAGCCGAGGTGAAGGAGAGTAAAGACCGTGTGCGTGCGGCCTTACAGACGGCACAGTTTGAATTCCCAGCACGGCGCATCACGGTGAATTTGGCACCTGCCGACTTGCCCAAAGAGAGTGGGCGTTATGATTTACCTATCGCGTTAGGGATTCTTGCAGCTAGCGGCCAGATTCCTGCAGCTGCTTTATCTCAATATGAGTTTGCGGGTGAGCTAGCGTTAACCGGTGAGTTGCGCCCAGTACGCGGTGCATTAGCCATGACTTATAAGTCTTATCAAAGTGGGCGCGCCTTTATTTTGCCTATCGAAAGTGCGGTCGAGGCGGCGTTAGTGAACGATGCAGTCATTTACCCTGCAAAAAATTTGCTAGAAGTGTGCGCGCATTTAAGCGGACGCACACTATTGGTGCAGCTGGATGCGCAGCGCCAAGCACATCCGATTATTTATCCTGACTTTAGTGAGGTAAAAGGCCAGTCTGGCCCCAAGCGCGCGTTGGAGATTGCCGCGGCTGGCGGCCATAGTGTGATTATGAGCGGGCCGCCCGGCACCGGTAAAAGTATGCTGGCAAGCCGGTTTGTAGGCATATTGCCTAGCATGGCAGAAGACGAGGCGCTCGAATCCGCTGCGCTACAGTCGCTCAATGGTCAATATAAAGTAGAGCACTGGAAGCGGCGCCCATTTAGGTCTCCCCATCATACGGCTTCAGGTGTCGCGTTGGTGGGTGGTGGCGGTGTTCCGCGCCCAGGTGAAATTTCATTGGCGCATCGTGGTGTTTTGTTTCTGGACGAACTTCCTGAGTTTGATCGTAAAGTGCTGGAGGTGTTGCGAGAGCCTTTGGAAAGTGGCCATATTACTATTTCGCGCGCGGCGCGTCAGGCTGATTTTCCAGCACAATTTCAGTTAATTGCCGCTATGAATCCTTGTCCTTGTGGGTACTTGGGGCATTTCAATAATAAGTGCCGCTGCACACCAGATCAGGTTGCGCGTTATAAAGGCAAGATTTCAGGTCCACTATTAGACCGTATAGATTTACATATAGAAGTAGCGGCCTTAAAAGAGGATGAACTGACCAAGGCTGCTGATGCAGAAGCTAGTGATGTTATTCGTACCCGTGTTGAAAAGGCACGTGACTTGCAGTTAGCGCGTCAAGGTAAAGCAAACTTTGCGCTTGGCAGTGCAGAAATAGATACGCACTGTCCGCTTGATGCGGCAGGTTTGGCTTTATTAAAAACAGCAATATCGCGCCTTAATTTATCGGCACGCGCTTATCACCGCATTTTAAAAGTAGCGCGCAGTATTGCCGATTTAGCAGGGGAGGTTGATATTAAACCTGTGCACCTTGCCGAGGCTGTGCAATATAGGCGTGGCGAAGTATAGAACTAGATATAGCAACCTGATACTTGCATGATAAAATTGAGAAAATTTTAACGACTGATTTTCATGGCTCAATTAACGATTTCCCCGATAGAAACCCAATTACGCACTTTGCTGGCGCAGCGCATCCTGATTTTAGATGGTGCGATGGGGACCATGATTCAGCAATATAAGCTGACAGAAGCCGATTATCGAGGCGAGCGCTTTGTTGATTTTAAAGCGCCTGCGGGCGAGCGTGAGCTGTTTGTAAAAGGCAATAACGAGTTATTGACCTTAACTCAGCCTGACATTATTCAAGAGATTCACGAAAAATACCTAGCTGCTGGCGCTGATATCATAGAAACCAATACGTTTGGTGCCACCGCTGTTGCGCAAGATGACTACCATATGGCGCATCTGGTGTATGAAATGAACGTAGAGTCAGCTAAGCTAGCAAAGGCTGCTTGTGCCAAATACAGCACGCCAGACAAACCGCGTTTTGTGGCGGGCGCGTTGGGGCCCACCCCTAAAACGGCCTCTATCTCGCCAGACGTGAACGACCCTGCGGCACGTAATGTGAGCTTTGACCAGTTAGTAAATGCTTACTTAGAGCAAACGCGTGCGCTGGTTGAAGGCGGTGCAGACATCTTAATGGTAGAAACTATTTTTGATACGCTTAACTGTAAAGCAGCGTTGTTCGCGATTGATGCCTATTTTGAAGAGGTGGGTCATACCCTGCCGATTATGATTTCTGGTACGGTGACCGATGCATCGGGCCGTATTTTATCTGGCCAAACGGTAACCGCCTTCTGGCACTCCGTGCGTCATGCCAAGCCGCTCACCATCGGCTTAAATTGTGCATTGGGTGCCACTTTAATGCGCCCTTATGTAGAAGAGCTGTCTTCGATTGCAGATACTTTTGTGTGTATCTACCCCAATGCTGGCTTGCCAAATCCTATGTCCGACACGGGTTTTGATGAAACGCCAGACGTCACCTCAAGCTTGGTAAAAGAGTTTGCACTCAGTAACTTCTTGAACATTGCAGGCGGTTGTTGCGGCACCACGCCTGACCATATCAATGCCATTTACAACGAAATTAAAGATTTACCACCACGCCAGCTTTCAGTGTTGCCGCGTACGTTGAAGTTATCTGGCTTAGAGCCGTTCGTTGTTGATGATGATTCGTTATTTGTAAACGTGGGTGAGCGTACCAATGTGACGGGTTCTAAAGCCTTTGCACGTTTAATTATTAACGAGCAGTACGATGAAGCGCTGACCGTAGCCCGCCAGCAGGTTGAGAACGGTGCGCAGGTGATTGATATCAACATGGATGAAGGCATGTTGGACGCCATCAAAGCCATGATACACTTCTTGAACCTAGTGGCGTCAGAGCCGGATATCGCGCGCGTGCCGATTATGATCGACTCCAGTAAATGGTCAGTGATTGAAGCGGGTTTAAAGTGTGTGCAAGGTAAAGCAATCGTCAACTCGATTTCCATGAAGGAAGGCGAGGAGGAGTTCATACGTCAGGCCATGCTATGCAAACGCTATGGTGCGGCAGCGATTGTGATGGCGTTTGATGAGAAAGGTCAGGCTGATACCTTTGAACGTAAGATTGAGATTTGTAAGCGTGCTTATGATTTGCTGGTGAAAGAGCTAGACTTCCCACCAGAAGACATTATTTTTGACCCGAATATTTTCGCCATTGCCACAGGTATTGAAGAGCATAACAACTACGCGGTTGATTTTATTAACGCTACGCACTGGATCAAGCAGCATCTGCCGTATGCCAAGATTTCGGGTGGTGTATCTAATGTAAGTTTCAGCTTTAGGGGTAATGACCCTGCGCGTGAAGCGATTCACACCGTATTTTTATACCACGCTATTAAGGCTGGTATGACCATGGGTATCGTCAATGCCGGCATGATGGGCGTGTATGACGACTTGTCTGCGGAACTTAAAGAACGCGTGGAAGACGTGGTACTTAACCGTGTGGTTGACCCCAATAATCCATTAGCTGCCACCGAGCGCATGATCGAGATTGCCAGTACGTTGGTTGCTGGTGGTAAGAAAGAAGCGGCGACGTTGGAGTGGCGCGGTACGCCAGAAAACCCGGTGCCAGTTGAGAAGCGCCTGAGTCACGCCATGGTGCATGGCATCACCGAGTTTATTGTAGAAGATACCGAAGAAGCACGGCAAAAAGTTGCAGCCGCTGGCGGTAGGCCGATTCATGTGATTGAAGGCCCGCTCATGGATGGTATGAACGTGGTGGGTGATTTGTTTGGTCAGGGCAAGATGTTCTTGCCGCAAGTGGTGAAGTCCGCGCGCGTGATGAAGCAAGCTGTTGCGCACTTGATACCGTTTATTGAAGCGGAAAAAGCGGCAGATGAAGCACGCACTGGTATTGTCGCCAAGCCTAAAGGCAAAATGGTCATCGCGACCGTGAAGGGTGACGTGCATGACATCGGCAAAAACATCGTTTCCGTAGTGCTGCAATGTAATAACTTTGAGGTGGTGAACATGGGCGTGATGGTGCCTGCCTCTGAGATTCTAGCCATGGCCAAAGCCGAAAATGCAGACATCATTGGTTTGTCTGGCTTGATTACCCCGTCATTGGAAGAGATGGCGCACGTGGCGCGTGAAATGCAGCGCGACCCATATTTCAAAGAACAGAAAATGCCATTGTTAATTGGCGGTGCAACCACTTCGCGTGCGCATACTGCGGTAAAAATCGCGCCGCACTATGATGGTCCGATTGTTTACGTAGCGGATGCGTCACGTTCAGTAACGGTGATGCAGAACTTACTCACGCCAGAAACGCGTGGTGCTTACTTGGCAGAGATTCAGGCCGATTACGAAAAAGCCCGCACCCAGCATGCCAATAAAAAGGGCACGCCTATGCTCACTATCGCCGAAGCGCGCGCTAATAAGGCCGATCTTTCATTTGCAGGTGAGGATGCGCCAGTAAAACCTAAGTTCATTGGTCGCCGCGAGATTAAAAATGCAGACTTGAGCATCATTGCTCAATACATAGACTGGACGCCGTTCTTCCAGACTTGGGACTTGGCAGGCTTTTACCCAGCGATTTTAAAAGACGAAGTGGTCGGTGATGCGGCAACTAAGTTGTTCAGTGAAGCGCAAGCCATGTTGAAGAAAATTATCGATGGCCGCTGGCTCACTGCCAATGGTGTCGTGGCTTTGCACCCTGCTAACAGAGTGCATGATGACGATATTGAAATCTATACCGACGAAACACGTGAACACGTTGCGTTTACCTATTATGGTATGCGTCAGCAAACCGTAAAACCAGTGATTGATGGTATTGCGCGCCCTAACCAATGTCTGGCAGACTTCATTGCGCCTAAAGGCACGCCAGACTATATCGGTTTGTTCGCGGTGACGGCTGGTTTAGGTATTGAAAAGCACGAGAAAAAGTTTGAAGATGCGCATGACGACTATAGTAGCATTATGCTCAAGGCCTTGGCCGATAGGCTTGCTGAAGCGTTTGCTGAGTATATGCATGAGCGCGTGCGTGTTGATTTTTGGGGCTATGCGCCGAATGAAAACGTAAGTAAAGAGGCCTTGATTAAAGAGCAATACCAAGGCATTCGCCCTGCACCGGGCTACCCTGCTTGCCCAGATCATACGGTTAAACCAGATATGTTTAAGTTGCTGCAAGCTGAGGCCATTGGTATGGCGTTGACTGAGTCGTTTGCGATGTCACCTGGTGCTGCGGTGTCAGGTTTCTATTTTGCACACCCAGAAAGTAAATATTTCAGTGTGGATAAAATTGGCGTAGACCAATTGGAAGACATGGCAAAACGTAGAGGCTTAACTAAAGAATATTTAGAACGTTGGTTAGCGCCGAATCTGGGATAAATGGTATAAATAATGTATGACAGATTAAATGCAGGAAGCTTTTTAGTTGGGTTTGTATTTTTCTTCCTTTATTTAGCAGTTACATACGGGCTGGCTTCAAACATTGGTAAAACTCCAATCTCAAAGAGAAATGAAAGAAGAAAGAAAGATATTGCATTTAATTTGGTTGTTTTTTTACCAATATTCGCACTTTTAATTTATATAGATAAGGCAAACATTAGCCGCCTAATAACCCCATTAGTCCTATTGATGCTTGTGTATGAGTTTGCCATCAGTCGCCCAAAACTAAATCGCTATATATTAGAAGCAGATAATTTATACAGAACATTAAAATTATCGAACCAAGAAGAAAAATATTCTTTTGATGCGAATAATTCAGCAATATTGTTAGACTGGGATATGCCTCAATACATTAAAGGAAATCTTTATGATATTAGGCTGGATAGAGTATGTAAAAATATACAAGGTGAATATTTCTGGGTGCAAGCAAGTGTTAAGGGTTTTTTTGAGCCTAAAATCAAGTGGTTAAATAAGCAGGGTGCAAAAAACTTATTACACCGAGATAAAGAAGCCTACCTAAAAGAATTTAATGAACAACCTTACATATAAAGAATAATTATCAATGCACATTCATATATTAGGTATTTGCGGTACATTCATGGGCGGTATTGCAGTGTTGGCGAAAGCCGCAGGCCATAAAGTCACAGGTTGTGACGCCAATGTTTATCCGCCAATGAGCACGCAACTAGAGGCGCAAGGGGTGGAGCTGATTGAAGGCTTTGACCCATCGCAAACTGCACTTAATCCAGATATTTATGTGATTGGTAATGTGGTGTCGCGCGGCAATCCTTTAATGGAAGCGATTTTAAATCAAGGCTTGCCGTATATCTCAGGCCCGCAGTGGCTGGCTGAGAATGTGCTGCAAGGTAAGTGGGTGCTGGCGGTGGCTGGTACGCATGGTAAAACTACTACTAGCTCGATGTTAGCGTGGATATTGGAGTATGCAGGTTTGGCGCCTGGATTCCTGATTGGCGGCGTGCCTGAGAATTTCTCAGTGTCAGCACGTCTGCCACAATCGCCAGCGCAAGATAAAAACAGTGTATCGCCTTTCTTTGTGATTGAAGCGGACGAATACGACACCGCCTTCTTTGATAAGCGCTCCAAGTTTGTGCACTATCGTCCTCGTACTGCGGTGTTGAACAATCTGGAGTTTGACCATGCCGATATTTTTGAAGATCTGAATGCGATTGAAAAGCAGTTCCATCATTTAGTGAGAACAGTGCCGCAACAAGGTTTAGTCGTTGCCAATGGTAAAGAAGCTAGTTTGCAACGTGTGCTGGATAAAGGCTGCTGGACGCCGGTAGAGAAGTTTGGCACGGACGACGACTGGCAAGCTATTAACGCACAAGGTGACGGTAGCTTTGATGTCATTTACAAAGGTCAAATGCAGGGGCATGTGGCATGGGGGTTGTTAGGCGAGCACAATCGCATGAATGCACTGGCAAGTATTGCTGCTGCTCGTCATGCAGGTGTTGCCGTTGACGTGAGTATCTCAGCATTGACCGCATTTAAGAACGTAAAACGCCGCATGGAAGTGCGTGGTGAGAGCCACGGCGTGGTGGTGTATGATGATTTTGCCCATCACCCAACGGCCATTGAAACTACGATAGCTGGGTTGCGCGCTAAAGTAGGCAAAGCTCGTATCTTGGCAGTATTAGAGCCACGTTCTAATACCATGAAGCTGGGCGTGATGAAAAACGCCTTACCTGCCAGTCTAGCGCAAGCTGATTTGGTATTTTGTTATCAAGCCAATTTAGGCTGGGATGCAGGTGCCGCACTTGCGCGCATCGCCAATAAAACCCAAGTGCACGACGACCTGACGCAGTTGATCCTTGCCATTAAGCAAGTGGCAACCGCCGGTGACCATGTGTTGGTGATGAGTAATGGTGGTTTTGGTGGCATCCACCAAAAATTGCTCGACGCGTTAAACGAAGTGTAAACACTTGAGCAAGCAGCCCGCAAAAACAGCGCTAAATCCATTGGCATCACTCATTGTAAAAATTAAAACAATGCGTGTGATGACCATAGCGCTTAGCATCTCTTTGCTGGTGCATTTGGTGATTCTCAGTATCCATTTTGAGCCTGAGCTTAAAAAGTTTCGTGATAAGTTGCCGGTGCTTGAGGTGATGTTGGTTAATACTAAAACCAAGTCAAAACCACAAAATACCGAGGTTTATGCACAGGCCAATTTGGATCGTGGCGGCAATACGGATTTAGACCGCCAGATGAAAACTGCATTGCCTGCATTCAAACAGCAGCAAGCCGACGTGACGCTTAAGCCAGTGGTGAACGCGAAACAAGCAGCCAAATCGGCAGAGCAGCCATCAGAAGAGAAGCAATCAAAGAAAAATGTTGCCGCGCTAGAACGGCAAGCGCAGGCGTTGATGACGCAGCTAGAAGCCACGCATCGTGTCGAGTCTCAACCGGTACAAAAGGTGAGTGCTACCGAGGCTGAGACAGCACCTCAAGAGAATTTGAGTAAGAAGGTCAATATCCAGGATATTACTGCCGCCGCGCTGGAGATGGATCGCTTGGAAGCCTTGATTGCCAAGCAGCAGGATGAGTATCAAAAACGACCCAAGCGCAAATTTGTCGGTGGCCGGGCGCAGGAGTATCGCTATGCGCTATATGTAGAAGCCTGGCGGCAAAAAGTAGAGAAGATAGGCAATCTTAACTACCCCGAAGCGGCAAAAAACCTAAAACTGTATGGTCAACTGCAAATGACAGTTTCTATTAAAGCTGATGGCAGTATTGAGTCTGTAGAAATCAATCGCAGTTCCGGGCATAAGGTTCTGGATGCTGCGGCAAGGCATATTGTTGAGCTAGGTGCCCCCTACGCCAGGTTTCCTGATGATGTACGTAAAGAGATCGATGTGCTGAGCATCACCAGAACCTGGACCTTTACCAAAGAAGAAAGCTTGGCTACCGAGTAAGGCATTATCTTTTTTAAGTGCTGCTGTTACTCCCTCTTTCCGTACTTAAGTTTAATGACCGCACTCAATACCTAAACAATTAAAAATCTTAATGGCTTGATTGGGTCTGAAAATATAGACCTTGTTTTTGCCTTAAGAATTGATATGAGAAAATTATGACCAGCCATTTTGAACACCATGTATTTTTCTGCCTTAACCAGCGTGAGGGCGGTGCCGCCTGTTGTATGGATCATGGCGCCGAGCAGGCTTTTGACCACATGAAATTGCGGGTGAAAAAGCTAAACTTGAATGGTAAAGGTAAAGTACGTATCAACCGTGCTGGCTGTTTGGATCGTTGTAATGACGGGCCGGTGATGGTGGTGTATCCGCAGGCGGTGTGGTACACCTTTGTCGATAACGATGATATTGATGAAATTATAGAAAGCCATTTAATCAATGGCAAAGTAGTTGAGCGCTTGTTGGTCTAACCTAAGGAAGTTGGCTGGTTACTGAAACGCGTTAATTTTTTGGAAATTTAACTAGAACCAAGTGCGCACTCAATCAGTGTGCCCATATTGTCAGCCAGCGCCTGTTTAGTTTGCGCATTAAGCAGTGAGGTGTTGCTTTCGCGCACCGCTTGCCCCCAATGCGAGTTGGGGAAGTGTTTATCATGCTCAAAGCGCGGAATCACGTGCCAGTGGATATGCGGGGTTTTATTACCTAGGCTGGCTAAATTGATTTTGTCCGGGTTGAGCGCTTCTCTTAATGCAGTTTCCACTGCAAACACCACTTTCATCATACGCGCGCGGTCTGGTGGCGGTAAATCAGACATTTCTTTAACGTGGGCTAATAGCTCTACACGGCAATAAGCAGGGTAATCTTCATCATTAAGCAACACCACACGGCAGAAGTCATCTAGCCATAAGATTTCATGGGGTGTGGGGCCGCATAATGGACAAGTCAATTAAAAAATACCTTTCAACATAAATCGCATAAGCTAGGATACCGGCTTAAGAGGCCGCTAACATGCGATCTAACGTTAATTTCGCCAGTTTAGCTTCGTGTGCAGGTACTTTAATTTGGTTCACAACTTTACCCTCTACCAAATTCTCCAGCACCCAAGCCAAGTGTTGTGGGTCAATACGCGCCATCGTAGAGCATTCGCACACCACATGACTCATAAACTGTACTAGCTTGCCTTCTGCCTTCATTTGTTCGGCAAGGCGGTTCACTAGGTTTAATTCAGTGCCCACCAGCCATTTAGTGTTGGCAGGTGCGTCGCTAATGGTTTTTAAAATATATTCGGTAGAACCTACGTAGTCAGAGTGCTGGCACACCTCAAACGGTGCTTCTGGGTGTGAAATCACAAGTCCATCTGGGTGCTCGGCACGGAATTTCTCTATGTTCTGCAGGCGGAACATCTGGTGTACAGCACAATGCCCTTTCCACAGCAAAATTTTCGCATTCTTGATTTGCTCTACGGTTAAGCCACCTAGCGGTTGGTCAGGGTCCCACACTGGCATTTGCTCAAGTGGAATGCCCATTTTGTAACCACTCCAGCGGCCTAGGTTTTGGTCAGGGAAGAACAGCACTTTTTCACGCTGTGCGAATCCCCATTCTAGAATTTTTGGTGCGTTGGTGCTAGTACACACAATGCCGCCATGCTCACCGCAAAACGCTTTAAGGTCAGCAGCAGAGTTGATGTAGGTAATAGGCGTGATTTGCTCATCAAAGTTAAGTACTTTGTTAAGCTCACGGTAACTGCGCTCAACTTTAGCAAGGTTGGCCATATCCGCCATCGAGCAGCCAGCGGCAAGGTCAGGCAAAATCGCAATTTGCTCCGGGCGACTTAAAATATCCGCTACTTCTGCCATGAAGTGCACGCCTAAAAATACGATGTACTCAGCGTCCAGGTTTTCAGTGTAACGTGACAGTTTAAGTGAATCGCCCGTGTAATCGGCATGGCGATACACGCTCTCGTGCTGGTAATGATGACCTAAAATAACAAGGCGTTTGCCTAATTTCTCTTTGGCGGCAATGATGCGGCGCTGGCAGTCAGCGTCATCTGTAGCTTGAAATTTCTCGAATTTAATCGGGGCGGCTGGTATGGTTGAAATAGACATAGTATTTTCTAAAAGTGCGCACGCTAAAGCGTATATTTTATAACGTTAATTGATGACGTTCACCTAATCTTTTTAATGCATCTACGTTTGTCCATGAAAACACCCGTTTTGCAGCCTCACGCCAATCGACCCATTCGTATTGCAAATGTTCGTTTGGTGCTAGTGTAACGGGCAAGGCGCTCGGTAGCATCAAGCCAAATAAGTGTTCGCGGTTTTCAGTGACGCCAGGGGCGTAGCGATGGCGCCAGTGAGGGTAAATCTCATATACGTTAGATACGTTCCAATCTTCCAAAGTATATTGTGTTGCATCTAAGCCTGTTTCTTCGGCTAGCTCTCTGGCTGCAGCCTGTTGCGGTGTTTCATCACCTTCGATGCTGCCGGTTACCGATTGCCAGAATCCAGCTTTGTCTGCACGTTCCATAATTAACACTTTTAAATCTGGTGTATAAATAAGTACAAGTGCAGAAACTGGGGTTTTGTAGGTTTTCAAGGTTGATGCGAGCTGTATTAGTGGTTAGAGGGTGACTTAGCTGAATTAGTTTTAGCTGCGCTCGTTAGGTTTTTAGGCAGTTGAAACACCACGCTCTCTACCACGCCTTGCAATTCCTGCACTTGGCCGGCACCAAAGCTTTGTAATTGCGCGATAACTTCTTGCACCAGCACCTCAGGCGCAGATGCGCCCGCAGACACCCCAACCTTTTTCTTATTCACTAACCACTCAGGTTTTAAGTAGCTGGCGTTATCCACCATGTAAGCTTCAATGCCTTGGTTTTTTGCTACTTCGCGCAAACGGTTGGAGTTTGAGCTATTGGGCGAGCCCACGATAATCACTAAATCACAATCTTGCGCCATGATTTTCACCGCGTCTTGCCGGTTTTGCGTGGCGTAGCAAATGTCATCACTCTTAGGCGCATTAATCTGTGGAAATTTTGTCTTGAGTGCATTGATAACTAAGGCTGCATCATCCATGGAGAGTGTAGTTTGCGTAACGTAAGCCAGCTTGCTTGGGTCCCTCACGCTTAACGCAGCAACGTCTTCCGGAGTTTCTACTAAATACATGCCAGTATTGCTGGCGCTGTTACCCGCTTGCTCAACCTGCCCCATGGTACCCTCAACTTCTGGGTGGCCTTTGTGCCCAATCATCACGATTTCCATGCCGGCTTTACGCATCTTTTCCACTTCGATATGCACTTTAGTCACTAGCGGACAAGTGGCATCATAGGCTGTGAGGCCGCGCGACTCTGCTTCTGCCCTTACCGCTTTAGATACGCCGTGCGCGCTAAAAATCACGATGCTACCGGTAGGGATTTCATCCAGCTCTTCAACAAACACAGCGCCTTTGGCCCGTAGTTCGTCTACCACAAACTTGTTATGCACTACTTCGTGACGCACATAAATCGGCGCCCCAAACTTCTCTAATGCTTGTTCTACAATAATAATGGCACGATCAACGCCTGCACAAAAACCACGCGGATTAGCGAGTACGATCGCTGCATCATTCGGTGTAATATCAGTCAGGATTTGGTGATTAGGCGTAGATTGCTCGGTGTTCATATATCATCCACATTCAAATTGCATCAGGCGCTAAGCGCATCAGGTATAATTGCTTCTTTTAAAATAATTAACTTTAAAAATATTGTCGGTTAATTGGCGTCATTTAATGTCGGAATTAGCTAGATTATAAATTTTTACTATGAAAAATACTGCAACCCTACTGATTACTTGCCCAGACACTAAAGGCATTGTCGCAGCCATTGCTGATTTCTTACTTCAGCACAATGCCAATATTTTACACGCAGACCAGCATCAAGATGCGGAAAATAATCTATTTTTAATGCGCGTGGAATGGGATCTCACCGGTTTTAATCTAGATGAAGCTAGCTTTAGTCAGGCATTCTCTGTGGTTGCCAACAAATTCAGTATGCAGTGGCAGCTCAAGTTGTCCCAGCATAAAACGCGCGTTGCTATCATGGTATCGCAGTATGACCATTGCCTAGCCGATTTGTTGCATAGACACAAAAGCGGCGAGCTGGCCTGTGAAATTCCACTAGTGATTAGTAATCACCGCGATACCGAAGCGCTAGTTAAGTTTTATGGCATTGATTTTCACCATATTGAAGTGAATAAAGACAATAAGGCTGAGGCTGAGGCGGCACAGTTTAAGCTGTTTGCCGATTACGGTATTGATTTAATCGTGCTGGCGCGCTATATGCAGATTCTATCGCCAGATTTTGTGTCACGTTACCCGCAACGTATTATTAATATTCACCATTCTTTCTTGCCAGCCTTTATTGGTGCGCGTCCTTATCACCGTGCCTTTGAGCGTGGCGTTAAATTGATTGGCGCAACTAGCCATTATGTGACCGAAGTGTTGGATGAAGGCCCAATTATTGAGCAAGGCATAGACCGTATCTCGCATCGAGACCAGGTCGAAGATCTGATTCAGAAAGGGCGAGACTTGGAACGCGTAGTATTATCCAAGGCGGTGAGCTGGCATATTGAAAATCGTATTCTGCTATACGCAAACAAGACGGTGATTTTTGACTAAAAAGTTATAAAAAAAGCGAAGATTTATCTTCGCTTTTTTTATAACTACCGTTAGTGATTAATAAACTAACGGTAGTTGCGCGCAGCGTATTTAGCCGTTCGGTAAAATACTTTCATTTGCAAACAAGTCTGCAATTTTTTCACGCTTTCTAATCAAGTGGCATTGGCTGCCATCTACCATGACTTCCGCAACGCGAGGTCTAGTGTTGTAGTTGCTAGACATGCTCATGCCATATGCGCCTGCAGACATAATCGCCAACAAATCCCCCTCTTGTAAGGCTAGCATTCTATCGTGACCTAAAAAGTCACCGCTCTCGCATACTGGCCCTACGATTTCATAGTTCATAGCGGCTTCATTACGTGGTTTTACTGCTTGAATATCGTGGTAAGCGTCATAGAGTGCTGGGCGCATCAAATCATTCATGGCCGCATCGACGATTGCAAAGTTTTTGGTTTCAGTTTGTTTTAAATATTCAACTTTGGTCACCAGCACACCCGCATTGCCAACTAAAGCGCGGCCTGGTTCAAATACCAGCTTCACATCACGGTTACCTAGTTTTTCACGCATTGCTTTTGCATACGCTGTGAATTCTGGCGGTGTTTCATCGCTGTAGCAAATGCCGATGCCGCCACCCAGGTCGATATGCTGAATCTGTATATTATTTTCTGCTAATGCATCTACCAATGCCAGTACGCGGTCAAACGCATCTAAGAACGGAGATAGTTCAGTGATTTGCGAGCCGATATGGCAATCCACACCATGAATGGCGATATTGGACATGGCTGCCGCCTGTAAATAAATGTTCAGCGCATCTTCATAGGCCACGCCAAATTTATTATTTTTTAAGCCGGTAGAAATATAAGGATGGGTTTTAGCGTCAACGTTAGGGTTCACTCGCAGTGAAACCGGAGCGATTTTCCCCATAGAGGCCGCTACGTCGTTCAGTCGTAGTAATTCACTGGCAGACTCTACGTTAAAGCAAAAAATGCCAGCTTCTAATGCCGCGCGCATTTCTTCTGCTGTTTTACCTACGCCAGAAAACACAACCTTTTTCGGGTCACCGCCAGCAGCAATCACCCGTGCCAGCTCGCCGCCAGATACGATGTCAAAACCAGCTCCAAGCTTAGCAAATAAATTCAGAATCGCAAGGCTAGGGTTGGATTTCACAGCAAAACAAACCAGATGATTCGCATCTTTGAAGCCAGCGCTAAATCGCTCAAAAGCTTGGCTAAGTGCACTTTTTGAGTATAAATAGCAAGGTGAGCCAAAATTTTCTGCAATTTGTGTAAGCGCTACATCTTCAGCATGTAGCACATTGTTTTTAAGTGTAAAAGTATTCACAGTAATGTCTTAACGATAGGGGTTAATGATGCCGGTCTTATTTGCTAGGCGTGCTCGGCTGAGGGTATGCTTGCTCAGGAATATATAGCGGGCCTTTGGTGCCGCATGCGCAACAGAGCAAGGAGGCTAATATGATGACTGGAAGTGCGCGTGCCACGATTAAATTCCTAAAAGAACGTATTTTATAATATTAACATAAATGACAAATGTGACTTGAGTCGACTAAATTGCCGTTGGTCGGCGGTATAAAGCCGATTGTCAGTATGTGCTGGATTTATAATTGTTTATTAGCATAATAGACAGTAGGTGATAATAGATTGGATATGCAAGTGAAAAATAACAAGTATGGTTTGGGATTTACACTAGTTGAGCTAATGATAGTAGTCGCAATTGTTGGCATTCTAGCGTCTATTGCGATCCCTAGTTACGTTGAGTATGTGAAAAAAGGCAGACGAGCAGCTGCACAATCGCATTTAATGGAAATTGCTCAACGTGAGCAACAATATTTGTTGGATGCGAGAACCTATGCGGCAAGTTTAACGACACTGGGTATTACAACCCCTACAGATGTCGCTAATTATTACACTATTCAAGTGAATGTTGCCGATGCGCCGCCTTCATTTACGATTACAGCGACTGCTCAAGGAACTCAAACTTCTGATGGTAACTTAACTTTAGATAGTACAGGCGCGAAAACGCCCACTGGTAAGTGGTAGTCAGTCATGATGAATTGCAAACAAATGAATATAGTTAGCAAGAGTGGTGTGAGTATAGCTCTGGTACGCGGCTTCAGTTTGGTTGAGTTGGTGGTTGTGATTGCAATTGTAGGTATATTAGTATCAGTAGCGGTGCCATCTTTCAGTTCTAGTATTGCTAGTTTGCGTGCTAAGAATGCAGCTTCTAGTCTGTATGATGGGTTAGTAAGGACGCGCAGTGAGGCGGTAAAGCGTAATGCCAGTGTTAAGTTGGCGCCGGCAGATAGTTGGGCTAAGGGCTGGAAAATATACTTGTCGAGTGATACTAGTAAGGTGTTTGAGAATTACAGTACTACGGGTACCGTGAGTATCACAGGCCCTGATGTTGTTGAGTATAAACCTACAGGTCGGGTGGTCGGTTCGGTCGAATTTAACATAGAAGCGAGTATGAACTCGGTTACATCACAGCGTTGTGTCGCTGTGGGACTAAGTGGCTTGCCTACAATAAAGACCACATCATGTTAAATCAAAAATTATTTAATCAGCACATGCAGGCTGGCTTCAGTTTGATAGAGGCTATGGTTACGATTGTTATTCTTGCTTTTGGTTTATTAGGTCTTGCGGGATTGCAAATGAAAACACGGTCGATTGAGATGGAGTCTTATCAGCGTGCGCAAGCAATGGTGATTCTGAATGGTATGGCTAGTCAACTTCAAATGAATCGGAATAACGCAGCAAGCTACGTAAGTGCCGGTGTGATAGGCGGGAGTATTAATAATTGTAGCGGAAAAGTTGGTGCAGATTATGACTTGTGTCAGTGGGGTAATGCATTAAGTGGAGCGGCGGAGACTTCAGGTGGAACAAGTTTGGGGGCAATGATTGGCGCTAGGGCATGTGTGGTTCAAATTAGCGCCCCTGTTAGTGCTAGTTCTAGCTCTAGTGCTTGTGCGCCTGGTGTTTATGAGCTCACTGTTACTTGGCAGGGCATGTTTAAAACTGTAGCACCTAATAATGTCTGTGCTAAGGACTCGTATGGCGATGATGCTTTGCGCCGCGCTATTTCGCTGCGTGTAGCGGCGGGAGTGACGAGTTGTCTATGATAAATAATATGATCAATCTCAGAGTGCGTCATTCTCATCACAAAGTTAGTCAACACGGTTTATCCTTGGTTGAATTGATGATTTCGGTGGTGATAGGCTTGGTTGTTTTGCTTGCTTTATCTAGTATATTTCTGAGCAGTAACCGCTCTAGTCTGGAAATGAGAAAATCAACTCAGCAGCAGGAAAGTGGCCGCTACGCTTCACAGCTACTTTACGAAGATCTTATGCTGGCAGGGTATCTCTCAGAGTTTGACGCAAGCCCTCTGACCTCACCTGCTGTTTTACCAGACATTTGCGCCACTGATATGACAACGCTGCGATCTGCCTTGCCACTTCATGTGCAAGGCGTGAACAATGCAGCTGCAACACCATCGTGTCTTACCGACTTAAAAACAGGTACGGACATTGTTGTAGTTAGACGCGCCTCCACCTGCGTGGCAGGCAGTGCTAATTGTGCCGCATTTTTAGCAGGTGCCCCTCATTTTCAAGCTTCTCTTTGTACACCAACAGATGGTAGTGGTGCAGAATTGGCACATGTGGCAAGTAATAATGATGATTATGCAGCTTATTACTTTGCTTTTAGCACTGTCTTGGCCGACTTTACTCGCAGAAAAACTAGCTGCGGAACTACGCAAGCTGATATTCACCGTTATTTAGTGCACATTTATTTTATTGCCAATAATAATGTGGCTGGGGATGGTATCCCGACCCTGAAACGCGCTGAAATAGGCGCCGGAGGTTTTGCTATCGTTCCTTTAGTAGACGGAATCGAGAATATGCAAGTGGAGTATGGGGTTGATACCAGTGGTGATGGGGTGCCCGACAGCTATAAATCAACGCCTGCTTCCATCATCGAGTGGCGTGGTGCGGTGAGCGCACGTGTACATCTGCTTGCGCGAAATACTGTTAAAACGCAAGGTTATACGGACAGCCGCACCTATGTGCTTGGCGATGAAACTGTGGGGCCGAACAGCGATGGCTATAAACGACACGTTTATAGTACAGCTGTACAGTTTGTGAATCCGTCTTGGAGGCTCCAATGAAACAAGTATTGTTACCCAAACGGCATCGGGGCATAGTGTTATTGCAAGCAATGATTCTAATGATTATGCTTTTTTTAATAGCGATTGCCAGTTTCAATATGGGGAGGCAGAACACGATTATTGCGGGTAACATGCAACACAAAGCTGAGGTATTAACTGCGGCTAATCAAGCAGTAGAGAAAGTAATTTCTACCACTACTTTTATCGATAGTCCTAGTGCTGCCCTGCCAGGCAATACCGTTAGTTATGATGTGAATGGTGATGGGACTAACGACATCACTGTCAAACTTAATCCGAAACCTTGCGTAAAAAAAGCGCAGATCATTAAAAACGCAGAATTAGATATCACTAACAGTAACGATATGGCATGTGCTTTGGGGGAAAACAACCCTACGGGTATGGGTATGGAAGGCGTTAGAACTGGCAATTCTTTGTGCGCGAACAGTATATGGGAGATTACTGCTGTTGCTGAAGATGAAGCAACCGGTGGGCAGGTTGAAGTTACGACGGGTGTCGGTGTGAGGATATCTGCAGATAGTGCTGGAAACACCACCAATATATGCCCTTAATAAAGAGGAAGTCATCATGAACATTACATTTAAAACGTTTTTAGTAAATATATTGGCTGTAATGTTGTCATTGCAGATATCTAGTGCTCTAGCTGAGGATATCGATATCTTTACCGGTGATAGCGCCGGCTCTAGTGGCGACCCTAACGTATTGATCGTGCTGGATAACAGCTCGAATTGGTCAGCAAATAATCAGGGGTGGCCGACTGATGCAGCACCACCTGTCGCTTGTGGTAATGATTGCAATAAACAGGGGTACTACGAGCTTAAGGCGATTCGTACCGTATTACAAGGATTACAGTCAAGGGTAGGTAGTGGTACTGGCGATCTCAGTGTAAATTTAGGTTTAATGCTGTTTAATAACTCCTCAGCCACGCGTGATGGTGGATATGTGCGTTCTGCCATTAAACCAATGACGGCTGCAAACTTGAGCGCTTTCATCGCTAAAATTGACACTATCATCCTGAATTTTAATACGGAAACAGCAGCGTCTTCTGTGCAGTACGGTGCCATGTTGTTTGACGCATTTAAATATTTTGGCGGGTACACAGATACGTTGCATGCCAATAAAAACGAGCCGCCTGCGGCTAACCCAAGTTATAGCGGGGTTAATGTATTTGGTACCCCATTCTGGGGTTCGAATAATGCTGATGGCAGTAAACCAGAAGCCATTGCCTACAGTGGTACTAATTATGTACCGCCTGCACAATCTTCTTGCGGTAAGAATTATATTATTTTTATCGGTAATGGTTTTCCAGCTAAAGATGATTCGCCCTCATCCGATATGGGCCAAGTACTAAGATATTTGACCAACCCCTCAAGCCCACCTGCCAGCATTACAGAGTTTAAAGTGCCCAATTACTCTTGTGCCGGCACATGGTCTGACGTTACCCCTGCTACCTGTTACGATAGTCAAACAGTATGTGACGCAACAAAACCAGCAGACTTAGTCGAAGGTAAAGCTACAGATAGTCTTTATCAGTGCGTGAGGAGTAGTTGTAATGGCAGTAAAAGATTAGTACAGCAATGTACTTCAATCGCTACCGCTTACACTACGCCATCATCTAACGCAGCTGGTCGTTATGGAGATGAGTATGCTTCCTTTTTAGCAAATACGGATGTATCTAATGCACCTGGCCAGCAAAATGTCACCACGTTTGCGATTGATGTGTATAAAGACCAGCCTAGTTCGGATCAATCGTCCATGTTAAGAAATATGGCGAATTATGGTAAAGGCTCATACTTCCGTGCGACTAGCGCTAATGAGATAGCCGCCGCAATTGAAAAAGCGTTTAACCAGATTTTAGCGGTGAACTCAACCTTTGCCTCTGCTTCTTTACCGGTAAACGCCACTAACCGCGCACAAAATGAAAACCAGGTCTATATTGGTATGTTTAGGCCTGACCCAGATAGGAAGCCTCGCTGGTTTGGTAATTTAAAACGCTATCAGATTATTAAATTGGGTGAAGAGATCGAGCTTGGTGATAAGAACGGTAACTTTGCTGTTAGTCCGACTACCGGTTTTATCGAAAATAGCGCGACTAGTTACTGGACCACAGATTCTCCAATTGATGCTGCCGATTTAACTAAGGGTTATTATTGGGCGGATGCCAATGTGTCCGTGAGTCCTAGTCCAGCTAATTCTACTATTACAGGCGCGGCAGCTTTTTCAGACTCACCTGATGGGCCAGTGGTAGAGAAGGGCTCCGTCGCAGAATTGTTACGCAAAGGCAGCAGTAATTGGACACCAAGCCGTACACTGTATACGACTATTAGTGCGTCTAGTATCGGACTGTCAAGTTTTTCCAGTGCGCCAAATTTGAATACTACTCAAAAACAATGGATGAGTGGTTTAAATACAGAAGGCGAAGCAAAACTACTGAGTGCCGCGCAATCTAGGCCTTCAATCCATGGGGATGTAGTGCATTCTCGGCCATTACCTATTACTTATGGGGCAAATGACACGGTCGTTTACTACGGCGCTAATGACGGCATGTTCAGGGCGATTGACGCACAAACGGGTAATGAAAATTGGGCGTTCATGCCTTATGAGTTCGCACAATCCGGGTTTGTAGATCGCTTACGTAATAATCAACCATTGATTAAGTTCTCGAATGACACTTCTAGTGCTTCTGTAGATTACCTGCCTAAATCTTACGGCTGGGATGGATCTATTGGTGTAGTGCAAAATTTAAGTAATACAAAAGTTTGGATTTACCCTACGATGCGCCGCGGCGGGCAAATGGTATATGCCTTAGACGTTACAAATAAAAGTAATCCTGCCATTTTATGGAAACAAGGATGTTACGCTGGCACTTGCTCAGCTAGTTTTGAAAATATGGGGCAGAGTTGGTCTGCACCAGTGTCCGCTCCTGTGGGAGGATACACCGCCGAAAAAGTGGCATTTTTTGGTGGCGGGTACGATACATGTGAAGATGCCAACACAGCTTCACCAGCTTGCAGTTCACCTAAAGGTGCAAATGTATACATGGTTGACGCAGGAAGCGGAACACTTCTTAAGAAACTTAGTACTGAGCGCAGTGTAGTATCAGAAGTATCCGTCCTCGATATCGATAGCGATGGTAAAGCTGATTATGCATACGTGGGAGATACAGGCGGCAATATATACCGTATAGACATGGTGCTTAGAACTACGTCTGGGGATAATGTTACCTATACAGCATTAGCTCCTAGTAGTTGGACTATTCGAAAAGTCGCTACTGCAGGAGGTGGCAGAAAATTCTTCTTCCAGCCAGCCTTGTTCCCGATAGCTAAAAAAGGTCGAGTGTATTTGGCTATTGGTTCAGGCGATAGAGAGCATCCACTAAAATCTCATTATGCTTACAGTGATGTAACGAATCGTTTTTATGTCTATTTAGATGACTTGAGTGTGACGTCGGGAGCTAGTGATAATTTAAATTCTCTGGACAATAAAACCATTGATTTAGGGTGTGATTCTGCTTCTATTACCCCGACTTCAGCTACAGCCGGCTGGTTTATGGATCTTAATCAGTATGGTACAGGTGAGCAGGTGGTGACATCTGCCTTGATTCTTGCAGGGCAGGTGATTTTTAGTACCAATCGGCCGATCGACCCTGCCTCTGGTAGCTGCGCTACTGGGCTTGGCGAAGCAAGGGGTTACTGGATGAATCTGACAAATGCATCTGGTACGATTGATCAAGTTAATCCGGGTAGTTGCGGTGGTGATAGGTCATCAAAATTCGTTAGTGACGGTATGCCACCTTCGCCAGTGGTGGGTACAGTCTTAATTAATGGAAAGCCGGAAACTGTGGTGATTGGGGCTGTTGATCAAGGAAAAGGCTTGAATACTCCAATTTCACCAAATAAGGTAAAACCCCCAGTCAAACCAATCCGTAAGCGGATATACCATAAGGTGCAGGGTATTGATTAACTGGTAATGTTGCTACTAGCACAACAACGAGCGGATTGCTTCGCTCGTTGTTCGGCGCTTAATGACTGTTATCCGTTTTTACCTTCGTCGCAACCTGTTCTATCACACTACCGTTCTTTTCAGTTTTACGGATTTTGATAGGTAGATTTTTGTAGTTCGTAGCTAGCCATAATTCGGTTTTCTCTTCATTATTTGCGTTGGCTTTGATTAAATGGATTGCATTTAATGCGCCAAGCTTTGAATAAATGATTTCCTCCCCTACAAAACGATAGTTGTAATTACGCAATGTTTTGCCATTAGTAATGTTAATCGCATTGGATTCCAAAGGTGGTGTGAACATGAATTGGTACATAAAGCTTAATAAATCCTGTGTGCCAATTTCTAATTTCTCTGTTTTTTCACCCTTCTCTGTACGCATCGTCAATGTGCCATCATCCCATTGGAAATTAGCAGTTTGCGATTTTTTGTTGCCGTATCGATAAGAATAATAGCTTGGCTTTAAGCCAGTTTCTGTTACTGAGCCTTGGCTCTCTTGTACAAGATTCTGAAAGAATAGCGCTGTAATACCTTGGGCCTCAATGATGCTTTTGATTAAATAACTGCCGGATTTATCTATATTGAAGGTGATGCGTGCATTGCCTACTATACTTTTACTGTCGCCTTGAAATACCTCGAATTCTGTTTCGATATACTGGGGGGGTGTTGCAGCTATTGCTTGCTCTGAGATTGATGGCTCAATAGGTGTTGGTACATTATTTTGACTAACAGCTTCAGCTTCAGGTTCTAGTGGCGGTGTGGGTGTATCGTCTGCTACAGGAAAATCAATTTTATCTTCTGTTGGCGTGTTTATACTGTCAACAGGCGCGGTGCTTTCCGTACGGGCAGTTTCAGGTTTCTTTTGTTTAGATTTGACTACAGTTTTCTCTACGGTTTTGCTTAGCAAGGCGGGTGTGGGTGTATCAACTAAGTGAACATTAAGCTGCTGATGCTCATTACCCATTTCTGGCAGTGTGAAAGAGAATTCGGATAAGAATAGCGTATGCAATAGCAAAGATACCATCACTGCAGCTATAAAGGTTTTATGAGCTTTAGCATGTGATTTAAGGGTATCAAGCATTTGGTTGGTTAGCTAAGGATGGTTGTTTCTAGCTGAGGTGTCTGTGATAGATATTTCATTATAGAGTAACTTGTGGGCAATGATGCCATTGATTAGCCCGAAAAACATTGCAGCGATGGCAAAAATGGGGACTAAGTAAGTCACGCTGGCATGTGGAATTAACCATAGCCTCACAATCATCAATTGCCCTGCAATGTGTGCAAAGGCTGCAAGTATGCTTAACGATACTGTGCCGAAGTACTTTTTAGGGAAGTGCATACTTAACCGCAATACACCTAAGCTCAGCAATGCTCCGGCTAGGCTAAGTATAAAAGTTGGTGATAGAAACTGCCCTAGTAACAGGCTGCTGGCAAATACCCGGAGTATGCTTACCCAAGCCGCGCTGGCAAAGCCATATTTAAATAATACATATAAGGTCACAATGTTTGCGATGCCCGGTTTCACGCCGGGTAGCGGTGATGGAATCACTGCCTCTAGCATGTGCAACGCAATGGCTACGGCAGCTAGTTTAGCAATGCGGTGGTCTTCTATGGTGGTTTTGATCTGCATCGTTAATCGCGCATCTATAGATTTGTCGTGTATGAGATTTACCGCGTAATACTAGTGCTTAATAGTTGAGCGAGTCATAATGCTTTGTTTCACCAATCAGTTCTAAACTGAGTTGATTGGGTAAGCACAATGCGGCCTGACCGGAGCGTGATAACCAGCCTTGGTGTACGCAGTATTGATTATGGCATGGTGATTGGGAAAATCTCGCTTTGCCATTCATGATGCTCACGGTGGCAGCGCCAATGGCGCCCTGCACATGAATTTCTCGTTGCTGGTTGAGGCTATATGTGCCGTATATGGTGTCACCAAGCCGAATTTGTACACGGGTTGCTTCCTCGTGCGACCATAATTGTTGAAACAATACCACCACCAGAACAATGCCAGCGCTGACGACGCACCAATCACCAATCCGCATGACGCGGGTTTTGGTTTTAATTCTGGTTTTAATGTAGTGTGGTAGCTTGAACATGCAAGTGCTTCTTAAAGTCTACATCTAGCCAAGTGAGCTTGGTTTGCATTTCTGGGGTGACAAATGCTTGTGAGGCTTGATCAATCACCATGTAATGTTGAACGCCCAGAGTGGCTGCGATGGTAGATTTTCGTGCCATTGGTTCAATAAAAATCGGCTTGGATGCAACGTCAGATAACACGCCGGCTTGTGAGCTATGCGCTGCTTGCGGTGGAATTAATACGGTAACGGCCTGTGTATGCTGTACTGGGTAGCCTGTGCGCGGGTCGATAATATGACAGTAACGCTTGCCGTTCAGCATGAAGTAACGTTGATAATCGCCAGAGGTGCCAATTGCCCAGCCGTCGGCTAACTCCAGTGTGGCAATGGCCGTGGGTTTACGCGGGTGCTGTATGCCTACGCGCCAGGGTGAGTCTCCATGTTGGCCAAGTGCAATGATATTGCCGCCGATGTTGATGAGTGCATTGTTCACCTGTTGCTGGCGTAAATAATCTGCCGCCTGATCTAACGCATAACCTTTGGCATAACCACCTAAATCAAGTTTTACATTTGGATTTTTACTGTAAGCCCTATTGTTGTCAATGACGATATCTGGCATGCGCGGATTAGTCTTAACTAGGCTGTTGATATGCGCTTTATCTATATTCACAGCACTAAATTCATCACGCTGAAAGCCCCAGGCGCCAATCAAATGGCCGATGCCAGGGTTGAATAAACCATTAGACTGCTGTGATAGCTTGGTTGCGTCGAGCAAGATTTCAGTCATGCGAGGACTTATGTTGATGGGCTTCTGGCCCGTGGCGAAGGCAGCGTTAAGAGCGCCCAGTTCATTGGCTTGCTTATCTGTTGATGGCTTCCACGCATGTAACTGCTGATGCAAGCCTTGGAAGTCTTGCAGAATATGATTGGTCAGCGTTTTGGCGCGCTCTGCAGGCTCGCCATAAATGCTGATATCAACCAGCGTACCGAATACGTAGCTTTGGCTGTGGTAGAGCTGAGGTTGGTTATAAGCAATGAGCCCCCATATTGCTGTGCAGCATGCCGCTACAATCAATAAGGGCCTTAATCCTTTACGCATTTATGGATGCTGTCGCTGCTCTAACGCATCCATAAAGATGCTGGCAGGGTTGCAGTCGGTTTGCTTGGCAATTTCAACCATGCCAGTAGGGCTGGTGACATTGATTTCGGTGAGGTGCTCACCAATCACGTCTAGGCCAACCAAGAACAAGCCTGCTTGTTTTAACACTTTACCAACAGTGGATGCAATTTCACGGTCACGCTCCGTGAGCGGCTGTGCAACGCCAGTGCCGCCTGCAGCTAAGTTGCCGCGTGTCTCTCCCGCCATTGGAATCCGTGCCAGTGCATAAGGTAATGGCTCACCATCAATCACAATGATGCGCTTATCACCTTGCACAATCGCTGGCAGGTAGCGCTGTGCCATCACGGTTTGCGTGCCAAACTGGGTAATGGTTTCTAGTATCACACTGATATTGGGGTCTTGTAATGTCAGGCGGAAAATACTGCTGCCACCCATTCCATCTAAAGGTTTAACCACAATATCGGTATGCGTGTTGAGAAACTCACGGATTAATACTTGGTTGGCAGTGACTAAGAACTCTGGCGCAAACTGCGGAAAGCGCGTGACTGAGAGTTTTTCATTCCAACCACGAATCGTACTAGGGTTGTTAAATACATGTGCCCCTTGTTGGGCTGCTATTTCCAGCAGGTAGGTACTGTAAAGATACTCGTTATCAAATGGCGGATCTTTACGCATGATGATGGCGTTAAACTCACTGGGCGCGAACTCCGCTTTTTCTGAGGTCACATAACTTTGGTCGGTAAAGTTAAACTGCTGCACGTTAATTCTGGCCTGCGCGCCGCGCAGAAAAAGATCGTGCTGCAAACTCACGAATAGCTCATGTCCGCGCTGACTGGCCTCGCGCATAATAGCAAGGCTAGTATCTTTGTAGCTTTTTAAGCTTGCGAGCGGGTCCAGAATAAAGACTAGTTTCATAGGTGCCGGTTTTATTGGTTAAGAGGGTCTTGTTCTTGTAACTCGATGGCTGCCGCTAATAATGCCAAACGCGCAACAACACCATACGCATAAAAACGGTTAGGGGTAGCATCGGGTGAGCCCGCACAGTCGGGTAAGGTACAGGGCTTCTCAAACGCTAACGGTACAAAATGTGAGCCGGGCGCATTTAAGTTTTCATCCACACCTCTGCCTGTGTGTACACGGTAGAAGCCGCCAATCACAAAGTGATCCATCATATAGACGACTGGTTCTGCAACCGCATCATTGATACTTTCGAACGTGTAAACACCCTCTTGGATAATCACCTCAGTGACTTCTAAGCCCTCTTTAATCACGGACATTTTGTTGCGTGCTTTACGATTGAGGCCACGCACATCTTCTGGCGATTTTACGGTCATAATGCCCATGCCATAGGTGCCGGCATTGGCTTTTACAATCACAAATGGCTCTTGTGTCACGCCGTATTCTGCGTATTTGATTTTAATTTTTTCAAGTAATGATTCTACTTTGGCTGCGAGGCAGTCTTCACCGGTTCTGGCATTAAAGTCGATTTCACCGCAGGTTTCAAAATATGGGTTCAATAACCACTCATCGATGCCTAACAGGTCAGAAAACTCACGTGCTACCCGATTGTAGGCAGCAAAATGTTGTGATTTTCTGCGTGTGCTCCAACCCGCATATAGCGGTGGGATTAGATTTTGTTCTAAATTCTGCAGGATGTCAGGAATGCCGCCAGATAGGTCATTGTTTAGCAGAATGGCACAGCTATCAAATTCACTAAGATTGGTGTCGCCGAGTTTAGCCGCCGCCAGTTTGAGGCGATTGCCTTCACGCACCACTGGCTCTAACAATAACGGCTGGCCGTCATGCGTTTCTAGCACTGTGGGTTCAGTGATTTCCGGAGAGATAGAGCCGATTCTTACATCCATCCCCGCTTGCTTTAGTATATTGGCGAGCTCCACAACATTGCGTAGATAATAAGTATTGCGGGTGTGATTCTCAGGAATGATAAGTAAACGGCTGGCTTCCGGACAGATTTTTTCAACTGCGACCATCGCTGCCTGCACGCTTAAATGTAAAAAATCAGGATTAAGGTTGTTAAAGCCACCGGGAAACAAATTGGTATCAACCGGTGCTAATTTAAAACCAGCGTTGCGCAAATCAACCGACGCGTAAAATGGTGCTGCATGATCTAACCATTGTGTACGAAACCAATGCTCAATTTTTGGCATGGCATTTAGCATGCTTTTTTCTAGAGATAACAGTGGGCCATTAAGTGCTGTTGTTAAATGCGGAACCATATTTTCCTTTTTTAAAACTTTAACGCGGTTATTTTAGAGGTTATCGCTGATACTTGAGCCCTGTCGTTAAGTGATGACTTGATGTGCCTGAGCATCAGCATGATAGCTACTTCTTACCATGGGGCCACTGGCTGTATTATTAAAGCCCATCATGTCAGCTTTTTGTTTTAAAGTTTCAAAAATGTGTGGTTCTACATAGCGCATCACCGGTAAGTGGTGCACGCTAGGCTGTAGATATTGCCCCAATGTGAGCATGCTCACATTGTGTGCGCGTAAATCTTGCATCACTGCTAAAATTTCTTCATCTGTTTCGCCCAAGCCTAACATCAAGCCTGATTTAGTCGGTACGTGCGGGTACATCTCACCAAATACCTTTAATAAGTTTAATGAGTTTTGGTAGTCAGAGCCTGGTCTTGCCTGTTTATATAGCCTAGGAATGGTTTCCAGGTTATGGTTCATTACATCAGGTGGCGCTTTACGCAGAATCTCCAGTGCAACATCTAAGCGGCCACGGAAATCTGGCACCAAGATTTCAATTCTGATATTGGGTGAGTGGGCACGTACTGCATGAATACAGTCAACAAAATGCTGGGCGCCACCATCTAGCAGGTCGTCACGATCTACACTGGTAATCACTACGTAGTTTAAGCGCATCTGTGCAATGGTTTTTGCCAGATTTTCAGGTTCATTAGGGTCTGGCGGCAACGGTTTGCCGTGTGCTACATCGCAAAATGGGCAGCGGCGTGTGCAAATGTCGCCCAAAATCATGAAGGTGGCGGTGCCGCCACTAAAGCATTCACCAATATTGGGGCAGCTTGCTTCTTCACATACCGTATGTAGATTATTCTCGCGTAGCACACGCTTAATCTCCTGATAGCGCTCGCCATCAGGTACTTTCATGCGTATCCAGTCAGGTTTGCGCTGGACTGGCTGTGGAATGATTTTAATCGGTATGCGCGACGTTTTTGCCGCGTCAATTTCTTTTACACCAGCAACTTTAGGTGTTTTGTTAGGGGTTACGTTCGTCATACAAATGCTCTAGTTTGCTGGCAAGCATTGTTACAAGCTGCTCACCAATGGTTTGTATATTGGCATTAATGCCGAGATCTTTAGTTTGTGTCACTGCTAGCCCTTTATAGCCGCAAGGGTCAATGGCACTAAATGGGCTTAAATCCATATCTATATTCAGGCTGAGGCCGTGATAGCAGTAGTTGTTCTTAACCCGTAAGCCTAGTGATGCTATTTTTGCCTCGTGTGCGTTTGCCAAGCTGACATAAACGCCGGGTGCATCAGCTTTTGCCACTGCGTTTACATTGTATTGCGCCAGTAATTCTATCACTGTATGTTCTAGCAGGCTGACCAAACTGCGTATATTGAGATGGCGCCTTGATAAGTCTAACAATACGTAAAGGATGACTTGTCCTGGCCCGTGATAGGTAATTTTTCCGCCGCGATCCGTATTTACAACGGCAATGTCATGCCGCGATGGTGGTGCGACCTGCTTACGGTTAAGTCCTAGAGAGTAAACCGGTGAGTGCTCGGTGAGCCATATTTCATCAGCCGACTCAGCCGTGCGTGCCGCAGTGAACTGCTGCATCGCCTCACATGTCGCTTCAAATGAGGTGATGCCTAAATTTCTAACGATAATATTGCTTAACATCGCAAGATGATGCGCATCTTAAAGCGTGTATTTCACTAAAGGGTGCGCAGTTAATAAGCGATAAACATCATCAAGCTGGGCTTGTGAAACCACATCAACCGAGCAGGTCAGGCTAATGTATTTGCCGTTAGTGCTAGCGCGCATTTCCACATGCTCAGCACTAAAGCTAGGCACGATGGTTTGAATCAAGCCAATTATCGTCGTCGCGAATATGTCTTGCGTTTCGCCCATCACTTTGATGGGAAAGCTGCATGGGAACTCGATAAGTGGCGGTGTGGTTTGCGGGTCAATATCGGTCATCGTGATCACTTACTGCATCAGTAGTTTAATAGAGTCCCAGGCACGGCCGAACAAGCCTGCAGTCGCGACTGATCTGTCCGCTACTAATGGGCGCTCGCTAATGGTTCTACCATTTAATACAAATTTAACTTGCCCAATCACCTGACCTTTTTTGATAGGGGCGATCAGTGGCTGAGTGCTTGAAGCAATGGCTTTTACGTTGGCATACTCACCTTTAGGCAATGTCAGGTACAGGTCATTGGCAGTGGTGGAGTTAATCTCATTCACTTCACCTTTCCAAACTTTAAGCTTGCTCACAGGTTTATTTTGTTTGTATACCAAGGTTGAGTCAAAGAACTGAAAGCCGTAGTTTAGTAATTTTTGGCTTTCTGTTGCGCGCGCTGTGTCGGTCGGCGCACCTAGTATGACTGAGATGTAACGCGTATTGTCGCGTTTTGCGGTTGAAATTAAGCAATAACCTGCAGATTCAGTATGGCCGGTTTTCATGCCGTCCACATTAGGGTCTAGCCATAATAGACGGTTGCGGTTAGGCTGCTTGATATTGTTGTACGTATACTCCTTCACAGAGTATAAGCGTTTGTATTCTTCTGGAAAGTCACGAATCAGCGCGATTGCCAAGGTTGCTAGGTCTTCTGCGGTAGTATAGTGCTGAGGGTCTGGCAGGCCGGTAGCGTTCATGTAGTGAGTGTTCTTCATGCCTAGGCGCTCTGCCTCTTTGTTCATCATTTGTGCAAATAATGGCTCAGAGCTTGCAATGCCTTCTGCGAGGGTAATCGACGCATCATTACCTGACACAATAATCATGCCATGTAATAGCTCATCAACCGTTGCTGGTTTGTTTGGCTCAATAAACATTTTTGAACCTTCTGTTTTCCAAGCATGCTCACTGACGGGCAGCGTTTGGCTGAGTTGCAGGTGGCCATTTTTAACTGCTTTAAATGCCAAATACGCGGTCATGATTTTGGTGAGTGAAGCTGGCTCCACGCGCATGCTGGCATTGTTTTGTGCGATAACGTAGTTGTTGTTAAAGTCTTTAAGCAAATATGCTTTAACCGCTAAGCTTGGCGGTGGTGCAATTTGAGCTGCACCGGCATGAGCCAAGTTGGTAAACGATGCGGCAGCTAGGGTAATTGCTAGTGTAGATACGCTAATAATGCGGGTGAGAACGTGTTTTTTGATGATATGCATGAGATTCAATGTGTAGCTTTACTGATTGGTAACAATTGCGGAAATGTTGAGTTGATTACGTACTTTGTTTGCATGGATGTCAGCCTCTTTTTTGTTAGCAAAAGGGCCTAATCTAACGCGGTGTAAACCATTATTATACACGTTAGTCACAGCGGCATCGCCTGCAAGGTCAAGGTCAAGAATTTTCTTTTGTAACAGTTCACCGTTTGCTTCATGTTTGAAGGCGCCAGCTTGCACGTAGTAACTAGAAGTGCGTATTTCGTTGTTGCTGGCGGCTGACTCTGCAACCAACGGACTAGCTGTAATACTTGGGCTATTTTGCTCCGGGGTTGGAGTGGTGTTTATATTGGTTAGTTCCGCCTTTGCAACGGTAATGTTGGCAGTATTCCTTAAAGCTTCTGGGCTGGTGTCAATTGCAGTGACCTCAACCTTGCCGCTACCGTTAGCAACTAGACCTAATTTATAGGCTGCCGCGTAGGATAGGTCAATTAATCGGTCATGTTTGAATGGACCCCGGTCATTGACTCGCACAATCACAGCTTTGCCATTGGCTGGGTTGACGACTTTAACAAAGCTAGGAATCGGTAAGGTTGTGTGAGCGGCAGACATGCCATACATATCGTAAACTTCACCGCTGGAGGTTTTTCTGCCGTGATAGCGTTTGCCGTACCATGAGGCGACACCTTGTTTGCTATAAGGTGCATAGCTGGTCATTGGCACGTATTTTTGACCTAAAGCTTGATAAGGCTTGTTGCTGCTGACCAGTGGCTTTTCGGTTTTAAGCTGCGCATCCGGGATGCTGTCAAAATCAATAGAGGTGTTGTCACCGGGGCCATCATCAAGGTAATAGCCGCCACCCTTGCTCGAGCCATTGGACTGTTTGGCCGCAGTGTTCTTTGCGTTGCTTGATTCTGGTTTAGTGTTAGATGTGCCGGCACAGGCAGTTAATAACGCCATGCATAAAATGATGAAGCTCTTTTGGAAAATAGCCATTAAATTTCTCCTCTGTCATGCAAGCAGCTAGGTTGCAACGAGTTTTTTATGGGTGTGTATACTCATCAAAATACCAAACCCCAGATACAGGGTCACCAATGAAGTGCCGCCGTAGCTAATGAGGGGTAATGGTACACCAACTACCGGTAAAATGCCGCTTACCATGCCCATGTTGACGAACGCATACGAGAAAAAGTTGAGCGTGATACTACCGGCTAATAACCTGGAAAAAGTGTTTTGCGCCTGCGAGGCAATCACCAAGCCGCGCGCGATAATTAAGCTAAATAAAGTAAGCAATAGCATATTGCCTAAAAAGCCAAACTCCTCGCTGAATACTGCAAAGATAAAATCGGTGGTACGTTCGGGTAAAAAGTCTAACTGTGTTTGTGTGCCATTAAGCCAGCCCTTGCCCGCACTGCCGCCAGAGCCAATCGCAATAATGGCCTGAATGGTATGGTAGCCCGCACCTAATGGATCTTGGGTGGGGTCAAACAATATCTCAATCCGCTTTCTTTGGTAATCATGTAATAACGACCAAAACACAGGCATTAAAGCTAGCAACGAGGCTGATGCCACTAATAAAAAGCGCCAGCTTAAGCCAGCAAGAAATAACACATAGAAACCGGAGGACGCGATTAATAAAGACGTGCCTAAGTCCGGTTGCTTCATAATCAGTGCTACAGGAAAGGCTAGCAGCAGGCTGCCAATCACAAAATTACTGGCACTGGATTTACCCTCCCTGCTGGCAAAATACCAGGCGAGCATCATCGGTACCGCAATACGCATCAGCTCCGATGGCTGTATTTGCATAAAGCCTAAATTTAACCATCTACGCGCACCGTGGCTAATGGTGCCAAATAGCGCAACGGCAATTAGCAACAACATGCCTAGGATATATAGCGGCCGTGCAGCACGCTCTAGATTCAGTGGTGAAATATTGGCCGCTAGCCACATGGCGCCAAGAGCGGCTAACACGTTGAAACCTTGCGCATAAATACGCGAAATGTCTTGGCCTGATGCGCTGTATAAGACGAAAAGACTTAATAACAGTGCGAAAAATAGACAAGCCATCAGGAATGAATCGAAGTGCTTGAATAGAAAGTGAAATAATTTACTAATCATGAGGCTCTTCTTCTGGAATGGTTGCGGTGCCAGTAGCACTTGCTGGCACAGGGGCAGCTACTGCCGATGGCTCAATGGCTGGCATTTTTCCTAGTAAATAATAATCCATGACTTTTCTTGCGATTGGCCCTGCGGTGGAGCCGCCATGGCGGCCATTTTCTACAATGACGGCTACGGCAATGGTGGGGTCTTCGGCGGGCGCAAATGCAATAAACAAGGCATGATCAAGGTGGCGCTCGTTCATGCCATGCTCGTTGTATTTTTCGTTTTGCTTAATGCCAATCACCTGTGCGGTACCCGTTTTTGCCGCGATGGAATAAGGTGCATTTGCGCCCACGCTTGCCGCAGTGCCGCCTGGCAACGTGACGTCCACCATGCCGCGTTTTACAATGGCCATATTTTCAGGATTCAGCTCAATACGGTCTTGCACTATGGTGGGGATATCCATTTGCTTGCCGGTTAAGCCATTCTGGATCTTAGTGACTAAATGCGGCTTCATGGCGACCCCATTGTTGGCCAGAATTGCAGTCGCCTGTGCCAGTTGCAGCGGTGTGACCAAAGTATAGCCTTGGCCAATACCAACAATCACAGTTTCACCAGGGTACCACGGCTGTTTGTAGCGACGTTTTTTCCACTCTGGTGTAGGCAGTAGTCCGCCAATTTCGCCCTTGATATCTAAGTCGGACTTTCTGCCAAATCCAAAGTGGCTGACAAACGATGTGAGCCTCTCAATACCCAGCTCCATGGCTAGGCCATAGAAGAACGTATCACAAGATACGGTAATCGCTTTTTGCATATCCACCATGCCATGCCCGCTTGGCTTCCAATCTCGGTAGCGGTGGCTGCTGCCAGCTAGCGTGAAAAAGCCGCCATCCTGAATGGCAAATGGCGGGTTACGCTTCCCGGCCTCGAGACCAGCCAATGCCACAAATGGCTTGAAGGTAGAGCCTGGTGGATAAATGCCGCGCAGAGGTCGGTTAATTAAAGGTTTATCTAAAGACTCGTTGAGTAATTTCCAGTTCTCGCTATCAATACCATCCACAAATAGATTGGGGTTGAACGTAGGCTGGCTGACATAAGTCAACACCTCGCCTGTTTTAGGATTGATGGCGACCAGTGCACCGCGCCTCTCGCCGAATGCGGTTTCAGCGATTTCCTGTAGCTTGCTGTCTGCCGATAAAATCAGATTGTCACCAGGGATAGGTGCGTTGCTAGATAGCACCCGCACGGCGTGGCCGTCAGCGTCAATCTCAACTTGCTGAAATCCGGTCACGCCATGCAGTTGTTGTTCATAAAACTGCTCTAGCCCACTTTTGCCGATATGATCTGAGCCTTTGTAGTTGGAGTAGACCCCATCGTTTTTCAGGTTTTCAATGTCTTTATCGTTAATGCGCCCAATATAGCCCACCATGTGTGAGCCCAGCTTACCCAAGGGGTAATGTCTGAACAGGCGTGATTTAATTTCAACACCAGGAAAGCGGAAGTGATTCACCGCAAATTTGGCGGCTTCAATTTCATTGAGATGGGTGCGGATTGGCGCACTCTCAAAGCTATGACTTTGCTCTCTAAATTTTTTAAAGCGCTTTTTATCCTGTGAGCTTACTTCAATCAACTGCCCTAGTTCGGCAATCGTGCTATCGAGATTTTTTACTTTAGACGGCGTGATTTCTAAGGTGTAGACAAAAAAGTTATGTGCAAGCACAACGCCATTTTTATCTAAAATCAAACCCCGATTAGGAATGGTAGGCACTAGTGAAATGCGGTTATTTTCTGCCAGTGTTTGATAGTGGTCGTAATGCAGAATCTGCAGATAGTAAAAGCGGAACGCGAGTAGCGTAAATAAGCTGAGTACAATTAAGCCGGCTACACCTAGGCGTAACCTGAAATAATACTGCTCATGAATGTAGTTTTTGAGTTCAGCAACCATACTTACATCACTTGCTACGGGAAGGTCTGCTGGTGTTTAAGCCAAGCGCAACGGCTGCCTGCCACAAGATGACGCCAGTAACGCTGGGCAGAAAGTACGTCCAGCCCAATACATCGTTACCGGAAAATATTTTAACGGTGAGTAAGGTGAGTTGTGAAATGATCAGTAGTAACAATACATAAACTAACTGTTGCGTGTTGCTAAATAACACGAGGCGGCGCTGGTAGATAACGGCTACAAACGTGGTAACGGTGTAAGCCAGTGCATATTGGCCAAAGACGCCGCCAGTTGCCAGGTCAACCCATAAGCCGATAAACCAGGCCGTGCCGATGTTGCATTTGTTGGGGGCGCGCAGAATCCAGAAGATGATGACCAATAGTACAAAATCAGGGCGTAATTTAAGTGCTGTGCCAGACCAAGGCAATAGTACGCATATAAATGCCACTAGCAGTGAAAAGTAGATAGTTTGTAGCTTAGTCTTGTGCATGAGGTTTGTTGGTGGTGCTAGGTTCGGTTGCTGCAGCCGGTGTTGGATTAACCGGTTTTTTGTTTTGATTCGTATCTGTAGTGGCGGGCGTTTGTACTGTCGGCACTTTGCTCGCAGGTGCTGGATTTACAGGTGCTTGAGCTGACTCAAGCTTGGTGGTCGCAGTTGTTTTGGCTACCGTGTCGGTATTGCTTGCTGGATTAGCAGCCGCATTGGTGTTGGCAGGATTGTCAGGCTGCGAGATGCTGACAATTAACACTTGCTTATGATTCTCAATGCCACCGGTAGGGATGCATACGATTCTTGCAAATGGCGAGTCTGCGCTGGTTTGAATATCTGTCACGGTTGCGACAGCCAGTCCCTTAGGATAAACGCCGTCAATACCAGAGGTAATCAGTTTGTCGCCGGGTTTGATATCTACATTTGCAGGTAGAAACGGCAAGTCCAAGGTGTTATCACGGCCATGCCCAAAGGCAATGGCACGCAAGCCATTTCGCTCAATCTGGATAGGAATGGTGAGTGATTTGTCCGTAATCAAGGTGACTTCGCTGCTTGCAGGATAAGTCCGCGTTACTTGGCCAATCACCCCTTTGGCATCGACCACTGCCGCACCATCAACCACTTGCTGGTTGCTGCCGCGATTAACGATGATTTTCTTGGTAAAGGGGTCGCGTCCTACATGCAGAATTTCGCCAAGTTGGCTAAATTCTTCTAGCGATTGATTCGCTGCCAATAGCTGGCGCAGATTAGTGTTTTCCAGCGTCAGCGCTTTCATCTTTTGTAGAGAAATTGCCTGTATCAGTGCTTGCTTTCTCAAAAACTGATTTTCATTGAGTAAGCGGTGATGCGTAGAAAAATACTCATTGGTTGAGTCATAGAGCATGGAGGGTGCATTTGCAATCAGTTGCAAAGGCTGTAATACCACCATTAAGTGTTCACGTACGCTGCCTAAATATTGCAGGCGTGAATCTGTTGCCATGAGCGCAAGCGAAAGCGCGGAGAAAAAGGCTAGACGTGCCAGTGGGCTAGGGCCGCGCGCAAAAAAAGCTGGGGCTTGCTGTTGATCCAGATTTTGATGATAACCGGCCATTATGGGTACGTTCTAGTTCCAAACTTTAATGCTATTAATAAGACATAGGCCGTAATCATACGGCCTATTTTTTGCTGCAAGTAAATCAAAGACTAAACTTAAGTGAAAGTAAGCGGACGGTCATTACCTTAGCTGCTTTCACCAAGTTGAGTGTTTTAGGGGCTATTGGTTACTCGTAAGCAAATATGCTACCTAGTCTATCCATTTCCTCTAGTGCGCGACCACAGCCGCGTGCCACGCAGGTGAGTGGGTCTTCTGCCACAATCACTGGCAAACCGGTTTCCTCAATCAATAGACGGTCTAGATCGCGTAATAACGCGCCGCCGCCAGTGAGTACCATGCCTTTTTCTGCAATGTCTGCGCCTAGTTCTGGTGGTGTTTGCTCCAGTGCTGATTTTACGGCACCCACGATTGCATTAAGCGGTTCGGTCAGTGCTTCAAGAATCTCGTTGCTTGAAATCGTGAATTTGCGTGGCAAGCCTTCTGCAAGGTTGCGGCCAGTTACTTCCATTTCTAGCACGGTTGAGCCTGGGAATGCAGAGCCGATTTTTTTCTTAATCGCTTCAGCAGTTGGCTCTGAAATTTGCATACCGTAATTGCGGCGAATGTAATCAATAATCGCTTGGTCAAATTTATCACCGCCTACGCGTTCTGATTTGGCATACACAATGCCGCCCAGTGAGATAACGCCAACTTCTGTGGTGCCGCCGCCGATGTCCACTACCATAGAGCCGGTGGCTTCTGATACTGGCATGTCTGCACCGATAGCTGCAGCCATTGGCTCTTCAATTAAGAATACTTGTTTGGCACCAGCGCGCTCTGCAGATTCTTTAATCGCACGGCGTTCAACTTGGGTAGAGCCAACCGGCACGCAAATAATGATGCGCGGGCTTGGTGCAAACCAGCGTGAGTCATGCACGCGGCGAATAAAGTATTTGAGCATTTGCTCGGTGATGGTGAAGTCTGCAATCACGCCGTCTTTCATTGGGCGAATGGCTTGAATATTGGCAGGCGCTCGACCGAGCATGCCTTTTGCCTCAGCACCAACGGCGAGAAGGATTTTTTTGCCATTAGGGCCGCCCTCTAAGCGAATCGCTACCACGGATGGCTCATCTAGCACGATGCCTTTGCCGCGAGAGTAAATAAGGGTGTTTGCTGTGCCTAAGTCGATGGCAAGGTCGTTTGAAAAGTAACTGCTTATAGTGCCGAACATTGTGTTTTTCCTGTGGTGTGGTGCTTGTTTAATACTGCTTGCGTGGTTAATCCCTAGTTAATCGTAGATGACGCGATTAAGGTGCACGTAAAATCAGGTTATAATACCGTATATCTTGTTGAAAATTAAGATGCATTATAAAAATTAAGATGCACTTGGGATAATTTTGCGCAAGTCGAGCCAGAGTAATGGCTGTCGAGTTGCTTGCGTGTTCCTTGAATTTACAAACAATAGATTAAAAAGGTAGGTTTGCTGCAAACTTATCAAATTTCAACTAATCATTTCGGATTGTTAGAAGTATGGCACTGAGTACTGAAGATATTAAAAAAATAGCGCATCTTGCCCGTGTCGAAGTGAGTGATAGCGATGCTGCGGCAACCCTGTCAAAATTGACCGGTATTTTGGGTCTGATTGAGCAAATGCAGGCGGTAAATACCGACGGCATTGTGCCAATGTCACATTCGCAAGATGTGGTGCAGCGCTTACGTGATGACGTGGTCACTAAAACCAATCAGCGTGAGGCATTCCAAAAAATTTCGCCAGCGCTTGGCAATGGCTCAACAGAGCCTGCTGTGGATAGCGGCCTGTATCTTGTCCCTAAAGTAATCGAGTAATCGCAATATGATCAACAGTAGCTTAAAAACATTAGCCCAAATGTTGGCTAAAAAAGAAATTTCTAGCGTAGAGCTGACGCAAACTTTTCTGAACCGAATTGATACGCTTAACCCAACCATCAATGCTTACATCGCATTAGACCAAGATAAAACCCTAGCGCAGGCTAAGGCGGCAGATGTGCGCATTGCGGCTGGTAATGTCACACCGTTGACTGGTATCCCGATCGCGCAAAAAGATATTTTCTGTGCCCAAGGCTGGAAAACCACTTGTGGTTCGAAAATGTTGGAAAATTTTATCGCACCATACGATGCGCATGTGATTACACAGTTTGATCAGGCGGGTGCGGTGAACTTGGGTAAAACCAATATGGATGAATTTGCCATGGGTTCATCTAACGAAACCAGCTACTTTGGTGGCGTGAAAAACCCTTGGGATTTTAGTCGCGTACCGGGCGGCAGTAGTGGCGGTAGTGCGGCGGCAGTGGCTGCGCGCTTATGTGCTGCGGCAACGGGTACAGATACTGGCGGCTCAATTCGCCAGCCAGCTTCACTGTGTGGGTTTACTGGATTAAAACCAACCTACGGTGTGGTTTCACGCTACGGTATGATCGCGTTTGCCTCTAGCTTGGATCAAGCGGGCCCGATGGCAAAGTCTGCTGAAGACTGTGCATTGATGATGAATGTGATGGCTGGCTTTGACGAACGTGATTCAACTAGTTTGAATCGTGACAAAGAAGATTACACCCGCGAGCTTTACAATTCAAATCCAAATAAGCCGCTGCAAGGTTTAAAAATCGGCCTACCAAAAGAGTTTTTTGCAGACGGCTTGGATGCGGGCGTTGCAAAAGTCATTGAAGATGCGATTGCTGAATACAAGAAACTAGGCGCTGAGATTGTGGATATTTCACTGCCAAATACCGGTTTGTCTATCCCAGTTTACTACGTATTAGCACCAGCTGAAGCATCAAGCAATCTATCTCGTTATGATGGGGTGCGTTATGGCCACCGCGCGTCAGAATATACTGATTTGATGGATATGTACTGTAAGAGCCGTGCTGAGGGTTTTGGTGCAGAGGTTAAGCGTCGTATTTTAATCGGTACCTATGTGCTAAGCGCAGGTTACTACGATGCGTATTACCTGAAAGCACAGCAGATTCGCCGTTTAATCGCGCAAGACTTTGAAGAAGCTTTCAAAAAATGTGATGTGATTATGGGGCCAGCGGCGCCATCTACAGCATTTAAAGCGGGTGAGAAGGTAGATGATCCAGTGGCGATGTATTTACAAGACATCTACACTATCTCAACCAACTTGGCTGGTTTGCCTGGCATGAGCGTGCCCGCTGGTTTTAGCACCAGTGCCGATGGTAAGGCGTTGCCAGTAGGCTTGCAGATTATTGGTAATTATTTTGATGAGGCACGTATGTTGAACGTTGCACATCAGTATCAACAAGTGACAGATTGGCATGCTCAAGCACCAAACTTGGATAAGCCAGAAGGAAACGCATAATGGAATGGGAAGTCGTGATTGGGTTGGAAACGCATGCCCAGCTAAGAACAAATACTAAAATTTTCTCAGGTGCTTCAACCACTTATGGTGCAGAGCCAAACACACAGGCTTGCGAGGTGAGTATTGCGTTGCCTGGCGTGTTACCGGTGCTGAATAAAGAAGCGGTTAATTGTGCAATTAAATTTGGTTTAGCAGTACATGCCGAAATTGCACCACGCTCAGTATTTGCGCGTAAAAACTATTTCTACCCAGATTTACCTAAAGGCTACCAAATCAGCCAGTACGAGCTACCGGTTGTGGGTAAAGGTGCGGTGACGATACAAGTGCCGGCTGTTGGTAAAAATGCCGCGTATGAAAAAGTGATTAACATCACGCGTGCGCATTTGGAAGAAGATGCCGGTAAGTCTGTGCATGGTGCAGTAGAAGGCATGAGTGGGATTGACCTTAACCGTGCGGGTACGCCGTTGCTAGAGATTGTGACTGAGCCAGATATGCGCTCAGCGGCAGAGGCCGTGGCATATGCGAAAAAGCTACATGAACTAGTGCAGTGGATTGGCATCTGCGATGGCAATATGCAAGAAGGTAGTTTCAGATGTGACGTTAACGTATCGGTTCGACCAAAAGGCACTGAGAAATTAGGCACACGTCGTGAAATTAAGAACTTGAATTCATTCAAGTTCATGCAGCAAGCGATTGAGTACGAAACACGCTGGCAGATTGAAACGCTGGAAGATGGCGGCACGATTCAGCAAGCGACCGTGTTGTTTAACCCAGATACGGGTGAAACGCGCGCGATGCGCAGCAAAGAAGAAGCCAATGACTATCGCTACTTCCCGGATCCTGACTTATTGCCGTTAGAAATTACCGAAGCTGATAAAGCGCGCGTACAAGCTGAAATGCCAGAGTTACCAGAAGCGATGAAAGCCAGGTTTGAAAGCCAATTTGCTTTAACTAGCTATGATGCCGCTAGCTTAACGGCAAACCGCGCGCTTGCGGATTACTTTGTTGCGGTAGTGAATGCCGGTGCGGAAGCTAAACCTGCCGCTAACTGGGTTATGGGGGCGATTTCTGCCAAACTGAATGCAGAAGAAAAAACCTTGGCTGCATCACCAGTGGCTGCAGAGAGCTTAGCTGCTTTGATTAAGCGTATTACAGATAACACCATTTCTAATAACGCGGCTAAACAGGTGTTTGAAGCGATGTGGAATGGCGAGGGTGATGTTGACGCTATTATTGAAGCCAAGGGTCTGAAACAAGTTTCTGACACTGGGGCGATTGAAGCGATTATTGATGAAGTGTTGGCGGCCAACGCCGCAATGGTAGAAGAGTTTAAAGCAGGCAAAGAAAAGGCATTTAATGCTTTGGTGGGCCAAGCAATGAAAGCTTCAAAAGGTAAGGCTAACCCTGCACAAGTGAATGAAGTACTGAAAAGCAAACTAGGCGCTTAATATTGCTTAGGTGATTGCTTTGTCGTGCCAATAATAAAAAATCCTGCGGTTAACTGCCGTAGGATTTTTTTATTTATAGATTAATGCGTGAGCGCAGCTGTGTGAGTGGGTGTTTACTATCTATCGTATTGCCGATTTATTGCGCTTGCTTGCCTGACTCACTTTTGAGCTGGGTATAGCGTTTTTTATCTTCTTCAAAACGCTTGCGAGTATCATTAATCGCCGTGTTTTTGTCTGCGATACTTTTATCTAATCGGCTGATTTGTGCTTGTTCATCTGCAATGTCAGCTTTGAGGTCTTTGGGGACGGCTTTCTTTTTTTGCTCGAAAGTGGTTGCCATGGATTTTTTGCTATCAAAGTTTTTTTGATGCGTGGCCCGCTCTTGCTTTAAGTTCTCTAGGGCAATTTTATCCAATTGAATATTGCGCTCTAGCGCCAAATCAATTTCATTTACATTGGTAAATGCACCGAGTAACGCTTTATCTTTTTTCGACTGCTCAGATTTGGCTTGCTCTATTTTATTCAGTTCATCGGCATTATCTTTGACCGGCATGTTGTGCTTCACGGTAATGCCTTGGCGGTTGATGAGTGAGTTTTCACGATTCGTATATTGGCTAGGCATGTTGTCGCCGTAGTGCGTGGTGCCGTTCTCATCTTTCCACTTCAAAATCTTTCCGCCACCTTCTGCTTTCGCATATTGTGCTGTACATAACAGTAAGCCTAAGCCTAGTGTAAACATGCTGTACATCACAAATTGACGGATAGATTGTGTGGTCACATGCGCTTGTTGGCTAGGTAGCGGTCTTAACAATTTTTGCATTTTGTCTTCAATAACCTTTCCAGTGGCCACATTTAACGGAGGTTTAATTAACCACGATACTAAATGACGCCATATTTTTGTCGATATGCCTCAACCGCATGCAAATTCTGCGCCATCTCGGTTTTGTCATTTAAATAGGCTAAAAGATCGTTTAAGTTGGCAATTGCACACACCGGTATTTTGTTGCTGTTGATGACTTCCTGCACTGCTGAAAGCTCGCTTAGGCCTTTCTCTTGCCTGTCAATGGCAATGGCTACGCCGCAAGCAGTGGCGCCGCTGGCATTGATAAGCTCAACAGATTCACGCACTGAGGTGCCTGCCGAAATCACATCGTCGATGATGAGAACCCGACCCTTGAGTGGGCTACCCACAATCACGCCGCCTTCGCCATGGTCTTTGGCCTCTTTGCGGTTGTAGGCGTAAGGTACATTGTGACCATCTTTGGCAAGTGCAATGGCAATACTTGCCGCTAATGTAATACCTTTGTAAGCTGGTCCAAACAGCATGTCGAACTCAATACCTGAGTTTTTAATGGCTTGTGCATAAAACTCACCAAGCTTCATCAGGCTTTCGCCATCGTTAAATAAACCAGCATTAAAGAAGTATGGGCTTAATCGGCCGGCTTTGGTTTTAAATTCACCGAATTTTAAAACCTCTTTTTGAATCGCAAATGCGATAAAATCTTGCCTGAATTGATCGAGTGGTTGGGTCATGATAGTTTCTGTTAATTATTTTGGAATGAAGTTTTGAAGATTATATCGTTAAATTTAAATGGCATTCGTTCTGCAACCAACAAAGGTTTGTATGCGTGGTTAAAAATACAAGATGCGGATGTCATCTGCATGCAGGAGGTCAAGGCGCAAGCTGGCGATATGACTGATCAAATGCTGAATCCAGAAGGCTATTATGGCTATTTCCATTATGCGGAAAAAAAAGGCTATAGCGGCGTTGGCATTTATTCGAAAACTAAAGCGGATAGCGTGATTGAGGGTTTGGGCATTGCCGATATTGATAGTGAGGGGCGTTATCTTGAGGCCAGATTTGGCAATCTGAGTGTGGTGTCGCTGTACTTGCCTTCAGGCTCGAGTGGAGAAGAGCGTCAAGCCTTTAAGTTTAGCGTGATGGAGCGCTTTATGCCGCAATTGCAGGCGCTAGTGCAAAGTGGACGCGACGTAGTAATTTGCGGCGACTGGAATATTGCACACAAAGAGGCTGACCTGAAAAACTGGAAAGGTAACCGTAAGAACTCAGGCTTCCTGCCTGAAGAGCGCGCATGGCTGACTCAGTTGTTTGATGAAATGGGCTGGGTAGACGTTTACCGCACATTACATCCAGACACCACGGATGCTTGTTACACATGGTGGAGTAACCGTGGTCAGGCATGGGCGAATAATGTAGGTTGGCGTATTGATTACCAAATTGCGACGCCAGCTTTAGCTGCCAAAGCTTTATCAACCAGCGTGTATAAAGATGAGCGCTTTAGTGACCATGCGCCTTTAATCATAGACTATGCTTAAGGTCGCACGGATTAACTGAGCGAGCGGGATGAAGTGCGAGGCGCACGGAGCGGAGAAACCGAGATAATATGCGTTATACAGTGAGGTTATGAGTACCGCGCAATGAAGTAATTCGCAGGCGTAGCCAGTTATGCGTGCTTACTCAGGTGTTGGCTTGAAGCTCTTTCGCAGTCTCATGCCAAGGCGCAATTTTCAGCAGTAACAGCATGCCAGGGATGGCAATAATAAAGCAGAGTATGAAGAAGTCACGCCAGCCCATGCTCTCTACCATATAGCCGGTTGCGGCATTGGCAAATGTGCGCGGCACGGCAGCTAAGCTGGTAAATAGTGCAAACTGGGTGGCGGTGTAGAGCGGGTGTGTGGTTTTGGCGATATAGGCAACAAAAGCCGCGGTGCCCAGCCCTACCCCTAATGCCTCTACCCCGATCACCATGCCTAGCCATAGCAAGCGCTCTTGCAGGCTGAAGCTAGCGCCAAATACATCCAATTCAAAAATGGCATTGAATGCGGTGGGATTGCTCGCTACATCTGCCAGCCAGGCAAAACCTAAGATAGCCAGCATTTGTACTGCACCAAAAATCCATAATGATTTATTGATGCCTAGCCTGATCATCCACAATCCGCCGATTAAGCCACCTAGTACGCTGGGCCATAGCCCTGCATTTTTGGCGATTAAGCCAATTTCGGTTTTGCTATAGCCCATGTCTAGATAAAATGGGGTGGCGAGCGCGGTGGTCATGCTGTCGCCAAGTTTATACAGAAAGATAAAGGCCAGAATAAACAGCGCTGACTTTAAGCCGTTGCGTTCGATAAATTCTTTAAACGGCTCTACAATCGCGGCGCGCAAGGTTTTGGGTGCGCCATACTTTAGCGCTGGTTCAGTCACCAGCAGTGTCATGGCTAGTCCTGGCAGCATAAATAGTGCGGTAATGGTGAATACGCTGCTCCATGGCAGATGGTCTGCAAGGATCAGTGACAATGAGCCTGGTACTAAGCCTGCAATTTTGTAAGCATTTACGTGCACGGCGTTGCCTAAGCCTAGCTCTGCATCTATTAATAGCTCGCGGCGGTAGGCATCTAGCACGATGTCCTGACATGCGCTAAAAAACGCGACAACGGTGGCTAGGTAAGCAATGCTCCATATATCAAACTTGGGGTTAAAGGCGCCAAATGCGGGAATCGATAGCAGCAATAATACCTGCCAGACTACCAGCCAGCCACGGCGGCGCCCTAGCGGCGGCGTGAAGCGATCAAACAGCGGTGCCCATAAAAATTTCCAGGTAAAGGGCAGGCTGATTAATGCAAACAAGCCTATCGATTTGAGGTCTACACCTTCAGAGCGCAGCCATGCCGGCAGTAGGCTAATTAAAATAAATAGCGGTAGCCCCGAGCTAAAACCGGTGAAGACGCAGATGAGCATTTTTTTGCTCATAAGCGATTGGCGGATGGTTGGCTGCGCGATGGTTTGCACCGACATTACTTGGACTTAAGGCGGTACATGGCAAGGCTGCCCAGCAAGTTGGGCATGAAGTTCACTTCTTTGCCATCGGTAATAACGCGACGCTCTAGGATCTCAATATTGTGATGATGGCAGAAGTAATCAAAGTCGTTAATCGTACATAAGTGCACGTTAGGCGTGTCGTACCATTGGTACGGCAGTGCTTTGGAGACAGGCATGCGCCCTGCTGTTATTTGCATGCGGTTACGCCAATAGCCAAAGTTAGGGAATGTCACGATGATTTCTTTACCTACGCGCAGCATTTCCAGCACAATTTCTTCTGTATTGTGCATGGCTTGCAGGGTTTGCGAGAGTATCACGGTGTTAAATGACTGGTCTTCAAAGCCGGATAAGCCGTCTTCCAAGTCCATCTGGATCACATTGGTGCCATTTTTAACGCAGGCGATGAGGTTGGTGTCATCTTTTTCTACGCCGTAACCTTTGATTTCTAATGCGCCGCGTAAAAATTGTAATAATTCTCCATCGCCGCAACCTAAGTCTAGCACTTTACTACCAAACTTTACCCAATTTGCGATAATCGCAAAATCTTGACGGTATTCAGTGACATTTTTTGTAATATTTACATTATTTTGCATAGTTACCACCAACTTCAATGTTGCTTAAATAAGTACGCAAAATAGCGTGGTAATGTTTATCCGGCATTAAGAATGCATCATGGCCGTGGGCAGCGGTGACTTCTGCATAGCTGACTGTACTTTCGTTATCGAGCAGTGCTTTTACAATTTCGCGTGAGCGCGCAGGTGAGAAGCGCCAGTCGCTGGTGAATGACAACACCAAGAACTTGGCTTGGGTCTGGCTGAGCGCTTTGCTTAAATCACCATCGTAGGCCAGCGCTGGGTCGTAGTAGTCTAACGCCCGTGTCATGCGCAAGTAAGTGTTCGCATCAAACTCGCCTGCAAACTTATCGCCTTGATAACGTAAGTAAGATTCCATTTCAAATTCAACATTAAAGCCGTACTTGATGTCGTCTTTCAGTTTACGGCCAAATTTTTCACCCATAGCGTCATCGCTTAAATAGGTGATGTGTCCTAGCATGCGTGCAATGCGCAAGCCGCGGCGTGGTACCACGCCGTGCTCGTAGTAGTCACCGCCATGAAACTCAGGGTCAGTAATAATGGCCTGACGTGCGACTTCGTTAAACGCGATGTTTTGCGCGGTAAGGTTAGGTGCAGAGGCAATCACTAAGGCGTGACGTACGCGGTCCGGGTACGCAATGGTCCATTGCAGTGCTTGCATGCCGCCAAGGCTGCCGCCTATGACTGCTGCTAGCTGCGTAATGCCAAGTTGGTTCAACAAACGCGCTTGTGAGTTTACCCAGTCTTCAACGGTAACGATGGGGAAAGCTGAGCCCCATGGTTTGCCAGTTGCAGGGTTGATGCTCACAGGGCCAGAGCTGCCATGGCAGCCGCCTAAATTGTTAACGCCAATCACAAAAAACTTATTGGTATCTAGCGGTTTTCCGGGGCCTACTAAGTTGTCCCACCAGCCGGGGTATTTGTCTTGTTCCGAATACTTGCCTGCCACATGGTGCGTACCTGATAGCGCATGGCAAATCAGCACCGCGTTCGACTTATCGGCATTTAAGGTGCCGTAGGTTTCGTAAACAAGATTGAATTGCGCGAGCACTGCGCCGCTTTTAAGGGTGAGCGGCTCGCTAAAGTGTGCGGTTTGTGGGGCAACAATGCCGATAGAGTTATTTTCAGACATAGTTTGATTATACTATGCCGGACTGCAAAAGTTTATGTTGCTAATGCGCTATGTGCCGATGTGTATAAATTTTTGTTGCGTCAGGTCATGGCGATGCCATAGCCCATTCTTAAACGATTCAATCAGCTGGCGCGCACGCCCTGCTACCATGCAGTTAAACCCAGGGTGGTCTTGGTCAAGATAATCGGTCAAGCCGGTGAAGGATGCCATTTCTTCACGTGTCACATGTTCGTAGCTCATGGTCCATTCAGTAAAGCTACGCTGGGTGATGGGCTCTCTAATCAGTTTCACCACGTGGTGGTTGCGTTTGTCTAGGCAGATTTTCTCGTATAAGGCATCTACAGTGTGCTCCTCACCTTCCAGCACTTGAAAAAAGCAGTCATCCATATACAGCAGCATGCCGGTGATGCCGTGGCGCTGGTTGCAACTTCGCGCTGAATCCAGCAACGACAGCAGCTCGTCGTGCGTCATTGGGTGTGTTGCAACGCTGGTATAGGCTAGCAAGATAAGCCGATCAGACATAGAGTTAGTGCGCCTTGATGATGTGTGTTGCTTACCGTTTCAGACATTCACTTAGCGTGTTTGTTCAGCGCCGATGTGCTTAAGTGGGCGTTTGGTTGACGGTGGGTTGCTTGAGTGTGCTGATGCTAGTTGTCTACAGTGTTTTATCTGCAAGGACTTTAGTCCCAGTGAGTACTCACTATTAGTGGGTTTTTGCCTATGGTGACGCGGTCATTGCCGCCTAGGTCTTGGATGGTTTTAATTTCTATCAAGCCGTTTTCTGCCATTAAGTCTGCCACTAACTCGGCTTGGTTGTAGCCGTGTTCCAGCATCAGCCAGCCCTGCGGTAATAGGTGTATTAAGCTGTGCGCGATAATTTCACGGATATCATCCAGACCGTCCGTGCCGGAGGCGAGCGCAGAGATTGGCTCAAACCTCAAATCTCCCTGAGATAGGTGCGGGTCATGTTGTTCAATATAAGGTGGATTGCTGACAATCAGGTTAAATCGATCACTTTCTACCGCTGAAAACCAGTGGCTTAAAGTGAAGCGTACGTGCGCTAAGCCTAATTGCTTAGCGTTGTGTTCAGCAATGCGCAGCGCGGCCTTTGATGCATCAATTGCCATTACCTGTGCCTGTGGGCGATGTTTGGCAATTGCCAGCGCTACGGCGCCAGTGCCAGTGCCTAAATCCAGAATCGAACAGCTCGTATCTGCAGGCGTTTTTTCTAACGCGGCCTCTACCAGAGTCTCCGTATCAGGCCTTGGAATCAGTGTGTCCGGCGTAACCGTGAGATTTAACCCGTAAAACTCACGGTAGCCTAAGATATACGCTACCGGCTCGCCTAGCAGGCGGCGCGTCAGCAGCGCTTCAAAGTCTGCGATTGCCTTGCTGGGCAGCATATCGAGCTCGTGCGCCAGTAGCCACGCACGGTTTACGTTGAGTGTATTTTGCAGCAGGAGTTGCGCCTCAAACTTTGCATCACTAGCTTCTAGCGCTAATTGCTGAATCAGGCGCTGTTGAGCTGCTACCCATGTGCTACGAACAGTTTGCGTCAATTAATTATCGTCACCTAGGCTGGCGAGCAAGTCTGCTTGATGCTCAGCCGCTAATGCGCCAATCAGTTCGTCCATGTCGCCTTCGGTGATGGCATCAATTTTGTACAAAGTAAGATTGATGCGGTGATCGGTAATACGGCCTTGCGGGTAGTTGTAAGTGCGAATGCGTTCTGAGCGGTCGCCGCTGCCAATCAAACTTTTACGCTCGCTGGCGATTTTGCTTTGCTGCTCGTCCACTTGTTTGGCTTTAATGCGCGCGGCAAGTACGGCAAAGGCTTGTGCCTTGTTAGCGTGCTGGCTACGGCCTTCCTGGCACTCCACCACAATGCCGGTAGGCGCGTGGGTTAAGCGCACGGCAGAATCGGTTTTGTTAATGTGCTGACCGCCCGCACCGCTAGCGCGGAAGGTGTCGATACGCACATCTGCCGGGTTGATAACCACATCAGAAACTTCATCCGCTTCCGGCAATATCGCCACTGTACAAGCGCTGGTATGAATGCGGCCCTGTGTTTCAGTGTCCGGCACGCGTTGCACACGGTGACCGCCACTTTCAAATTTTAATTTTGAATATGCGCCATAGCCTTCAATTTTGGCGATGATTTCTTTGTAGCCGCCCATCTCGCCCTCGTTGGCTGACATCACTTCTACTTTCCAGCCTTGGCGCTCTGCGTAGCGAGAGTACATGCGATATAAATCGCCGGCAAACAAGCCAGACTCATCACCGCCGGTGCCAGCGCGAATCTCCAGAAAGATGTTTTTGTCATCGTTCGGGTCTTTAGGCAGTAGCAAGGTTTGTAGCGCAGTTTCAATCGCTTCTAACTTTGCTTTGCCGGTTTCAATTTCTTCCTGCGCAAATGCTTTCATCTCCGGGTCGTTCAACATGGTTTGTGCTTCGTTGATGTCGGCCTCTGCCTGCTCAAATGCACGGTATTGTTCTACGATAGGGGTGATTTCTGCATGTTCGCGCGTTAATTTGCGATAGTTGTCCATGTTGTCAGTGATGCCCTCACTGCTCATTAAACGGTCAATTTCATCTAGGCGCTCGCTTAAGTTGGCGAGCTTGGTAATCATGCTTGGTTTCATTGTTTATTTCTCAAGTAATACGGCTTAACTTTTAATTTGATATATGTCTTTTAGAATCTCTTCTAGTTTGGTGTGTTCGTCACCATGCGTTTTGTTTAGGGCATGGCTAGGCGCATGCAGAAACTTGTTGGTGAGCGCTAGGCTTAATGCTTCTAGCGCCTTTTCCGGCGCTTCGCCTTTTTGCAGCAGTTTGTAGGCTTTGTCTAGCTCGGCCTTGCGCATATGTTCGGCTTGGTCGCGCAGTGCTTTAATGGTGGGGACGGCATCGCGCTTTTTAAACCACTGCATAAAGTTTTCAACGCGCGTTTCTACAATCATTTCGGCTTCAACAGCGGCAGTCTGTCTATTCTCTATACCGTCAGATACCACCTGCTCTAAATCATCCACCGTATATAAGAAAACGTCATCTAATTCAGCCACTTCGGGTTCAATGTCGCGTGGCACTGCTAAGTCGACCATGAAAATCGGGCGGTGGCGGCGCGTCTTGATTGCACTTTCCACCATGCCGAGGCCAATGATGGGCAAGGTGCTGCCGGTAGAGGTGATAACGATATCAAAATTGGCAAAATGTGCAGGTAAATCATTGAGCAGCATGGCTTCACCATTGATTTTTTGTGCCAAATTAGAGCCACGCTCAATGGTGCGGTTGGCAATGGTCATGCTTTTTGGTTTTTGTGCGGCAAAGTGATCGGCGCACAGTTCTATCATTTCTCCAGCGCCAATAAACAACACTTTTTGTTCGCTGATATCACCAAAAATACGCTGTGACAGCTTTACTGCAGCGGCTGCCATTGAAATTGAATTGGCACCGATATCGGTGTTGGTGCGGACCTCTTTCGCCACTTCAAACGTGCGCTGGAATAGCTTATGTAACAGTGTGCCTAATGTGCCTGCATCTTGTGCGATTTTTACCGATTGCTTAAATTGGCCTAAAATCTGTGGCTCGCCCAGCACCATGCTATCTAGGCCGGAGGCTACGCGGAACGCATGTTTTACAGCTTCATCGTCCGGTAGTGTGTATATATAGGGGGCAATCGCTGTAGGTTCTATTTTATGGTATTGCGATAGCCAAGCCAGCGCTTTTTGCGGGTTGTCCGTACTGCAATACAGTTCGGTGCGGTTACAGGTGGACAAAATAGCCGCCTCCGAAGCGTCGTGCATGGTCAGTTCGCGCAGGGCGCTGCCAAGATGTTCGCTGTTAAAAGCGACATGCTCACGGATTTGGATGGGGGCGGTTGTGTGGTTCACGCCTATAACATATAACTGCATAAGTGTAATTTTGAGGGATTGGCCTATGTTAAGCAAGAAGCATCATCTTATTAGTGTGAAATAAGGTTAAAATAACGCTTTAAACTGATTAATAAATTTAATTTGACGGATATTGCCATGGATAAAACTTTTAGAATTGCCCCAAGTATTCTTTCTGCGAACTTTGCCAAACTTGGTCAAGAGATTGAAGACGTAATTACCTCAGGCACAGACATCGTGCATTTTGATGTAATGGACAACCACTACGTACCTAATTTAACCATTGGCCCATTGGTGTGTGATGCAATTCGCGAAACTGCAAAAAAAGTAGGCGCGTTGATTGATGTGCATTTAATGGTAAAACCAGTAGATCGTATTATTCCTGACTTTGCAAAAGCAGGCGCAAACATCATTACTTTCCACCCAGAAGCTTCTGAGCATATCGATCGCAGCTTGGCGATGGTGCGTGATTTAGGTTGTAAATCAGGTTTGGTGTTCAACCCTGCTACTTCATTAAGCTACTTGGATCACGTGATGGACAAAGTGGATATGATTCTATTGATGTCAGTGAACCCAGGTTTCGGCGGTCAAAAATTCATTCCTGAAACATTGGAAAAACTAAAATTAGCACGCGCTAGAATCGATGCATACTACGAAAAAACAGGTCGTCAAATCTGGCTTGAAGTAGATGGTGGCGTGAATGCACAAAACATTGCAGAAATTGCACGTGCTGGTGCTGATACTTTTGTTGCTGGCTCAGCAATTTTTGGTTCACCTAAAGATACCGATGCAAACCGCTACAACACAGTAGTGGCTGAAATGCGTGCATCTTTGGCTACTGTAAAATAAGCGCAGTATATTTGAGATACCTAGCTGCTAAATATTAGCGGCTAGGTGTTTTTAAATAGGTGCTTTGCAATTAGATATTTTTAAATCAAATTCGGCTTTAAAATCAGCGTTATTGCAACTAAAGTAAATCGTCATGGGATTTAATGTTAAAGCCGTCATGTTTGACCTTGACGGTACATTGGTGAACACTGCGCCTGAAATTGCCTATGCGGCAAATCAGATGCTGGACGCATTAAATTTACCGAATAAATCACCGCTGCAGATTGCACGCTATATCGGTGAAGGTGCGCAAATGCTGGTTAAACGTTGCGTGGCGAATGGCGCGCTAACTGAGCCAGATGAGGCTCTGCTCAATGATGCACAGGCCTTGTTTTTTGAACATTATGCCCAAAACGTGACTGGCAGTCAGCCATATCACGGCGCATTAGAGACTTTAGACCAGCTCAAGCGCACAGGCTTTAAGCTGGCGTGTGTCACGAATAAACCTGAAAAATTCACACTGCCGCTATTGAGCGCGACCGGACTGATGGATTTTTTTGAGGTGGTTGTATCTGGAGATACGTTACCTAAAAAGAAACCTGACCCAATGCAGTTGCATCATATCTGTAAAAAATTAGATGTGTTGGAAACCGAATCTATGCTGGTGGGTGATTCTGATACAGATGTAGTAGCCGCGCACGCCGCAGGATGCTATATTGTTACTGTGCCTTATGGGTATAATCAAGGTAAGGCAATTGACGAAAGCATGGTGGACGCCACCATCGACGACTTGCCGGACTTACTTAATTTATTAACTTAGTAATATTTTTAAACATAACTTCGAATATGAAGCACATCGCAGACGATTATTTGTACGATAAGTTTCTTAATTATTCTTCCAGTTGGCGAGGCTCTTGGCAATGCTAATGCAAGGAGCGCAGCGCATACCCCAAGTGTAGCGTGCGATTTTTAAGAACACGATAATATAGTCTTAGGAAGTTTATGTTAAATACCATTAATCAAGATGAATTCAATGCCTTGGCAGCACAGGGCTACAATCGCATTCCCCTCGTACTCGAAACTTTTGCTGACCTCGACACCCCGCTTTCACTTTACTTAAAACTCGCCAATCAGCCTTTTTCATACCTGCTGGAGTCGGTGCAGGGCGGCGAACGTTTTGGCCGTTATTCCATTATTGGTTTACCTGCAAAAATACGCATTGTGGCGCACGGCAAAAATATTCAGGTATTAGAGGGTGATACCGTTGTTGAAAGTGTTGAAAATACCAACCCGCTGGATTTTGTGAAAAGCTTTCAAGCGCGCTTTAAAACGCCGCCATATGAGGGCTTGCCTAGATTTACCGGCGGTTTGGCCGGTTATTTTGGCTACGAAACTGTGCGTTATATTGAAAAGCGCCTGGCAAACAATGTAAAGCCAGATGCGATTGAAACCCCGGACGTTTTGTTAATGGTGTCTGAGCAACTAGCGGTGGTGGATAATTTAAGCGGTAAGCTTTATTTTATTGTGTACGCTGATGCCGCGGCATCTGGCGCCTACGAGCAGGCTAAACAGCGCTTAAATGAATTAGTGCAAAAACTAAGAAACACGGTCACCATTCCAAAATCTGTTGCTATGGATAAAACCACGGCAAGCTCAGAGTTTGGTGAAGATAACTTTAAAGCGGCTGTTAAGCGTGCCCAGCAGTATATTTTGGATGGTGACATTATGCAGGTGGTGTTATCGCAGCGCATGTCACAGAAATTTTCTGCGCCGCCGCTATCGCTGTATCGCGCGTTGCGTAGCTTGAATCCATCACCATATATGTTCTATTACGACATGGGTGACCACCACGTAGTGGGTGCCTCCCCTGAGATTCTGGTGCGCCTTGAGAACGGTACCGTGACTGCGCGGCCAATTGCCGGAACAAGGCCGCGCGGCAAGACGCGCGAGCAGGATATTGCACTGGCAGAAGAGTTACTGGCAGACCCGAAAGAGCGTGCAGAGCACGTACAGTTAATGGACTTAGGGCGCAATGATGTAGGCCGTGTTGCGGTGACGGGTTCAGTTAAGGTGACCGATAACATGATGATAGAGCGCTACTCCCACGTTATGCACATTGTGAGCAATGTGGAAGGTAAGCTCAAGCCGGGAATGGATGCGATTGATGTGATTAAAGCCACATTCCCTGCCGGTACGGTGAGCGGTGCACCTAAAGTGCGCGCCATGGAAATCATCGATGAGCTAGAGCCTAGCAAGCGCGGCATTTATGCGGGCGCTGTCGGTTATTTAGGGTTTAATGGTGATATGGACGTAGCAATCGCGATTAGAACCGGCGTGATTAAAAACAATATGCTTTATGTGCAGGCTGGTGCCGGCATCGTGGCAGACTCTGTCCCTGAAAGTGAATGGATGGAAACCCAGAATAAGGCGCGGGCAGTCCTCCGTGCTGCCGAGCTGGTGCAAGATGGACTTGATATCAGCTAAGCGCATGTGATGCAAAACGCTATTGCTCAATATCGGTTTTTAACTTTCAAAGGAAAGTTAATTACTTTTATAGCAGTGGCGTTTGCTTATTTTGTCACCGCTAAACTTGGGCTGATGGTGCCTTACAAAGAGTCTGTAGCGACTCTGATTTGGCTGCCTACCGGTATCGCTGTCGGTTCTATCATGCGCTGGGGGCGTGTCAGCATCCCTGCTGTCTTTATCGCATCTTTGCTTGTTGAATTAACTGTTTTACCCTTCTCCGCCAGCATTTTAATTGCAATTACCAATACGCTGGGCCCCGTCCTCGCCGCATACCTACTACCAAAATTTCGTTTTAATCATCATTTATACAAGCAAAAAGATATTTTTCTGATGATTGTTGTCGCCCTGATCGGCATGGCTGTATGTGCGACAGGCGGAATGTTCAGTTTGTATATTACTGGGCTTGCTCCCACCGATAAGTTATCCAGCATCTGGTTTATCTGGTGGCTTGGTGATAGCCTCGGTGTGCTGCTCGCATTGCCCCTAGTGCTTAATCTTGGCAGAAAAGGCACTTTTACTTGTAACAACAAGTGCTACCAGTTGCTGGCATGGATTATTTTATTTGTTTGTGTTGAGCTCATCATCGTGAGTGCAGTGCCAGATCTAAATAAGCAGTTTATTTTATCCATGTTCGTGATTTTACCCATGCTGATATGGGCCTCAATGAGCTTTGGTTTAGTTGGTGGCTCGTTCTTTGTGATTATTTTATCCAGCATAGCGGTCTGGGTGACTTCACAGGGTAGTGGCAATTTTTATAGCCATGATTTAAGTGAGGGAGTGTTCTCGCTGTGGACGTTTATGGTGGCGTTAGTGGTGACCATGCTATTAATTTCTGCCTTGCAGGCTGAGCGTAATTTAGCGCATTTGACCATACAAAAAAATGATAAAAAGCTGCGCGCAGTGATCGATGGCGCATTGGATGCTATTGTCACTATTGATTCTGCTGGATTATTAGTTGAGTTTAATCCGGCAGCCGAGCGTATTTTTGGATACAAAAAAGAAGATGTGCTTGGCAAGTCGATGTCCGAATTGATTATTCCGGCACGCTATCGCGCTGCACACCATACAGGGCATCAGCAATATAAACTATCAGGGGTGACGCATATTTTTAACCAACGTATCGAGTTGGTGGGGATGCGTGCAGATGGTAGTGAGTTTCCTATTGAGTTAACACTAACTGCATTAAAAGATGCCAATTTGTCTTTAGTCACCGGCTTTGTACGTGATATATCCGAGCAGAAAAAAGCCAGGCAGGAAATCGAGAATTTTGCCTATTACGACGCGTTAACCAGTTTACCCAATCGGCGTTTGCTCGCAGATCGCTATCAGCATGCCATGTCGATCGCCCAACGCGCTAATACTTACTGCGCGTTATTATTTATTGATTTAGATAAATTTAAAGTACTCAATGATACCAAGGGCCATGATGTAGGCGATCAACTGTTGATTGAGGTGGCGCATCGCATTCAACATACGGTGCGCGCTGGAGACACTGTTGCCAGGCTTAGTGGTGATGAGTTTGTGGTGATATTAGAAAGCCTGGACCAGAATGCTAGCATTGCCTATCAGCAGGTAAGCGAGATTGCACAAAAGCTGTTGGCCGAACTGAATAAAAATTACTACCTAAGTTTGTTTGAGTTTGCCACCTCAGCCAGCATTGGTGTCACTTTGTTTAATGACAATGCGCTGACCTTTGAAGATCGTTTAAGACATGCTGATACTGCGATGTACTTATCAAAAGATAGCGGTGGTAATACCTATCGTTTTTATGATCAATTGACGCAAGAGAGCATAGAGAAAAGCTTTGCGTTAGAGGCCGCCCTTAGCTTAGCGCTGGTGAATCAGGAGTTATATCTCAATTACCAGCCTGTCGTTAATGTCGCTAAACAAGTAGTGGCCGCCGAGGTGTTGCTAAGATGGAGTCACCCGACCTTAGGGGAGATTAGTCCAGTTGAGTTTATACCGATTGCAGAAAAAACAAATCTCATTATTAAAATTGGGCGCTGGGTGCTGGAGCAGGCCTGTGAGCAACTAAAGGCGTGGGAGGCTAGCCCTGCCCTCAGCCAAATCAAGCTCTCGGTGAATATTAGTGCTAAGCAATTCCTATACATTAATTTTGTTCAGGAATTGCGAGAGGTGCTGGCTACAACAGCCATTAACCCTAGCTTGCTTAAGCTGGAGCTGACCGAAACAGCGGTCATTGATAACATGGATGATGTCATCAATAAAATTAACATTCTAAGACAAATGGGCGTGCGCATCGCGCTGGATGATTTTGGCATTGGGCATTCATCATTGGTCTATCTGAAGAAACTGCCAGTGACACAAATTAAAATTGACCAGTCATTTGTGCATGATGTACTCACCGACTCTAACGATGCTGCGATTATTCAGATGGTGCTTGCTGTTGGCAAGACCATCCATTGTGACATTGTGGCGGAAGGTGTGGAGCAGCTTGAGCAGTTCGAGCTGCTTAAGGATTTTGGCTGTGATTATTTTCAGGGATATTATTTTAGTCGACCTGTCGTTGTAGCGAATTTTGAAGAGTTCGTCATCAATAGCTAAGGTGGGTTAATAATTTCTTAATAATTGCGGCGATGGAGATAGGATATACTGCTGGATTGTTTTTGAACTACTATCTTTGTTGGGGCTTTGTTCTGTGGCGTTTGATCTAAAATTTAAACTTAATGCGTCTGCGGAATTTTTCTTACGCAGTGTGGTCAATTGAACGTCCTACCTATTTTAAAACAGCCCGAGATGCCCCTGACGTTCTGACTAAAAATAACTATAGCGAATAACGATGTTTAAAAAAATTGCTTATATCCTAGCGCTCGGTATTTTGACCAATCTACCTGTTGCTTATGCTGCGGCTGATTTGGCTCACCTAACTTTGGAAGATGCTCAACATTTATTTCATGAAAATAATAAAGAGCTAATTTCTGCCAAACGCATCGTGCAAGGGGCTGAGGCCGACGCAATCACTGCCTCACAAAAGCCAAATCCTAACTTATCACTCGGCGTTGCCAGCTTTAACCTTAATCGCTCAGCTGCCAATAGAAACCCCAACGGCAGCAACAGCCTGTCGGATCAAACCCTTAACTCAACCGTGCAGATTAGCCAATTGATTGAGCGCGGTGACAAGCGTGAACTGCGCATGGCCTCAGCCAAAAGCGCAATCAAAGCCTCCAATTACGACTTGAAAGACGCAGAGCGGCAATTGCTGTTGAGTTTTAATGATGCTTATTACGACTTGCTGTTGGCGCAAGAAGCCGAAAAGATTCTGGCGAGCAATAGTGCCGCCTACGAAAAAACTATTCAGGCTGCCGAACTGAGATTAAAAGTCGGTGACATTGCCGCTAGCGACGTTGCCAGAATGCGCGTGGATTTGTTAAAAATACAAAATGATATGCGTCAGGCCAAAGCAAACCGTGAAAAGGCGCAAACTAATCTTGCCTATATGATGGGGCAAGAGAATGAGGCCGCCCGTTTGTATGCACAAGATGGCTGGCCTGCAATTAGCCAAACTATAAGCACGCTGCAAGATGTGGATGCGCGGCCTGATGTATTGGCAGCTGAGGCACGCACCAAGCAAGCAGAAGAAAACCAACGCCTTGCCAATGCATTAAAAACGCGCGATGTGAATATTGCCGTGCAATATCAACGCTTTCCTGGGCAAATGCCCGGTGCTGACACCAACACCATTGGGGCGGCGATTACCATTCCATTATTTACTAATTACGAATATCAAGGTGAAATCAGCAGGGCTGAAGTTGACCTGACCTCGGCGCTAGAGGCGAAACAGCAGGCACGTGCATCTGCGGTAAGTGAAATCGCCCGTGCACGAGCAGATTTAAATGCAGCCTCCGAGAAAGTAAATCGCTTCGACACGCAAATCTTGACCGAGGCACAAAAAGCAGCAAATGCCGCTGAGTTTGCTTATAGCCATGGCGCTACCGGCATTACCGACTTACTCGATGCGCGCCGTGTACTGCGCTCATTACAATTAGATGCTGCCACCGCCCACGCGGATTATGCAAAAGCCCTGGCGGCATGGCAAGCGGCTACCAGAATAGAAAATAATCAAAATTAAGTATTAATAAGGGAAGCACATGAAGCACGGATTCAGCTCTTTACTCACGATTCTACTGGTTGGTGCCTCCTTCACGCTACCGATATCTGCTGTGGCTGGTCCTAAACCTTCCCCAGTTCCGCACGCCAAGTCAGAAAACGAAGTAATCTTGAAAGAGAACTCCGCTCAGGAGGCTAATTTGAAAATTGAGCCTGTTACTGAGGTGGTTGCCTCAACGACAGAGCCTCTTAATGGGAAAATTAGTTTTGATGAAAACTACACCTCGCGCATCAGTTCTCCTATATTAGGCCGTGCTATCAAAATACATGCGCAGTTGGGTGACCACGTAAAAGCTGGTCAAGCCCTACTGACTATCGACTCTCCGGACCTAGGCTCAGCAGTTGCTGACTATCGTAAAGCAAGTGCTGATTTAGACTTAAAAAGAAAAGCTTTGGAGCGCAGCAAGCTACTGTTAGATGGCGGCGTGATTGCGCATAAAGAGTTTGAATCCGCGCAATCGGATATGGCGCAATCTCAAGCTGAGGCTACGCGCACAAAATCACGCTTACATAACTTGGGGATTGATCGCGCAGCTTCTAGCAACGAAAGCTTCACGTTGAAGGCGCCGATGGCCGGTATGATTGTTGACCGCCAGATCAACGTTGGCAACGAAGTGCGCCCTGATGCGCCAAACCCGCTATTTATTATTACCAACCCAGATCATCTTTGGGCCATGATTGATCTCCCAGAGCGCGATCTCAACAAAGTGAGTCTTGGTCAAGCATTAAGCATTAAGGTGGATGCGTTTCCTGATGAGGAGTTTCAGGGAAAAGTTCAATCAATCGGTACCATGCTAGACCCAGTCAGCCGCCGCGTTCAAGTGCGTTGCTCCGTAGAGAGCAAAGGAAAATTGCGCCCAGAAATGTTTGCACGAGTGACGCCACTTAACTTGGCACAACAAAAAGTTATTCGTATCCCTAACAGCGCACTGATTACGGAAGGCTTATACAGCTATGTATTCGTTGAGGCTAGTCATGGACATATTCAAAAACGCCGCGTCACGCTAGATTTACAGGGGCGTGATTACGCTACCATTAAAGACGGCTTAAAAGCTGGTGAACGCGTGGTGACCAAAGGCGCTATTTTGATTAACTCAGAGTTGGCTGCGGGTCAATAATGCTAGAAAAAATCATTACCTTCTCGCTGCAACAACGTACCTTTGTACTGATTGCAACCTTTATACTCGTGATCGCTGGCATTGTATCTGTCCAGAATTTGCCGATTGAAGCTTTCCCTGATGTTGAGGACGTGCACGTAGGTATTGTGACGCAAGTATCTGGCCTAGCACCTGAAGAGGTTGAGCGCGTTGTGACGCTGCCGATTGAGCACGGCATGAGCGGCGTGCCAAATTTAGCACAGATGCGCTCAGTTTCAATTACTGGTTTATCGGTAGTGACGCTGACTTTTTCTGAAAAGACCGATGACTATTTCGCTCGTCAGCAGGTGTTAGAAAAACTACAGGCAGTCAACCTACCGCCAGAATACCAACCCACATTAGCGCCACTTACTACCGCCGTGGGTGAAATTTATCGATTTCTGGTAGAGGCCCCGAAAGATATGCCGCAACGTGAGGTGCGCGCAATTCAAGATTGGCAAATTATTCCCGTACTGAGAACGGTGCCGGGGGTAGCTGACATCACTAGTTTTGGCGGTGCTGTAAAAGAATACCAAGTCAAGCTAGACCCTTACTTGCTCAAAAAATACAACATCAGTATCGACCAAGTTAATCAAGCGCTCAGCAATAACAGTAGCAACGTAGGCGGTGGCCTCATGCATCGGGGGGATGAGTCGCTCGTTGTCCGCTCATTAGGTTTATATCGCTCGCTGGATGACATTGCCGAGACGGTTATTTTATCCAATGCGGGCAAACCTATCCTAGTTAAAGATGTAGGCCAAGTGCTCGTTGGCGATCGATTCCGCTCAGGCATTGTGGCTTTTAACAATCAAGATGATGTGATTGAAGGCATTGTGCTGATGAACAAAGGCCAAAATCCGGCAAAAGTGATTGAGGCCTTAAAAGCCAAAGTGGAAGAGGTCAATGCCAAGCTGCCCGAGGGTGTAAAGATCAAACCTTTTTATGACCGTACTAGCCTGATTCATCACACCGTTCACACGGTGACTGAGAACATGATTGTTGGTGCGATTCTGGTGGTGGCTATTCTCATCATCTTTTTACGTAACTGGCGTGCAGCGCTCATTGTTGCAGCGATTATTCCGCTATCACTGCTGTTTGCTTTTATCGTCATGGATATACGCGGCGTTTCGGCGAACTTGATTTCACTGGGTGCGGTGGACTTCGGTATTATTATCGATAGTGCCGTGGTGTTGGTAGAGGCACTCATGGTGAAGCTCTCACTCGCAAAAGTAGATGAGTTTCCACATCATGGCACGCATTCTTGGCGTGTTACCACGCTTAAAAACACTGCGATTGAAATGGGGCGCCCTATCCTGTTTTCAAAAGTGATTATTATTTTGGCCTTCCTGCCGATTTTCACTTTCCAGCGCGTAGAAGGCAAAATCTTCTCACCTATGGCGTTTACATTGAGCTTTGCTTTACTAGGCTCAATTTTGCTCACGCTCACGCTGGTGCCAGCTCTCATGTCTTACTTAATGAAACGCACAGACATGGCAGAGACGCACAGCACATGGATGCACAACACCCAAGAGTGGTATCGCGGTATCTTGCTCAAAGTGGTTAAAATTCGGCTGCCTGTCATCTTGGCATCCCTGTCTTTATTAGTGCTTTCTCTGGTTTTATCGCCACTACTGGGTTCAGAGTTCTTGCCCAAGTTGGATGAGGGCAATATTTGGCTAACCATCAGCATGCCACCATCCACCGGCCTAGAAAAAACCAAAGAAATTGAACGCAACATTCGCAATGTTTTAACGAGTTATAAAGAGATTAATCTGGTGGTAAGCCATGTTGGTCGGCCGGACGATGGCACCGACCCTAAAGGCCCCAATAATATTGAGATTCTGGCTGATTTAAAGCCAAAAGATACTTGGAAATTTAGCAACAAAGAGGCACTGATTGCTGATATATCCGGGAAAATACATCAAATTCCAGGCATTCCAACCAACTTCTCGCAAGTGATTCAAGATAGCGTGGAAGAGGCCTTATCCGGTGTGAAAGGTGAGATTTCGGTCAAAATTTTCGGCCCAGATTTGGCTGTGCTGGAAGAAAAATCGGATCAGGTCGCCACTGTGCTTAACTCAATTAAGGGCGCTACCGATGTCGCAGCCATCCGCATTTCAGGTAACTCGGAACTTGATATCACGTTAGATCGCCAAAAACTAGCGCGCTACGGCATGAATGTGAATGACGTAAATGCTTCTGTACAAACAGCATTGGGTGGCACGGCAACAAACACCTTCTATGATGGTGACCGTCGCTTTGATGTCACGCTGAGGCTGGCAAGAGACTACCGCGACTCTTTAGATGATATTAATGAGTTGCCCGTTGCTTTACCCAATAACGCAGGCACTATCCCCTTGGGTGAAGTTGCCGATGTCACCATTAAACAAGGTGCATCTAGAGTCGCGCGTGAGGGCGTTTCCCGCATTGTGGCAATCAAAGCCAATTTGATTGATCGTGACCAAGGTAGCTTCGTGAAAGAGGCCATGGCTAAGGTGAAGGAGCAAGTCAAACTGCCGCCTGGCTATACCATGACATGGGGTGGTCAGTTTGAAAATCAACAGCGCTCAATCAAACGTCTCAAAGTGATTGTGCCGCTGTCATTAATGCTAATTTTTGTGGTGTTATTTGGTGCATTCCGTTCCGTACGCAACGCACTGCTGGTGTTGCTGATGATACCTTTCAGCTTAATTGGTGGCTTTGCTGGCTTAGCTTTGGCTGGGCTGCATCTTTCTATCTCGGCAGCTGTGGGTTTTATTGCGTTAGCTGGGATATCGGTACAAAACGGCGTGATTATGGTGGAACAATTTAATCACCTGCTGTTAGAGGGGCGCAGTATCACAGAAGCTGTGCTAGAAGGCGCTGTTGTGCGTTTGCGCCCGATTCTAATGACCGCTTTAATGGCTGGGTTGGGCTTATTACCAGCAGCACTTTCGCATGGGATCGGTTCTGAAACACAGCGCCCGTTCGCTGTGGTGATTGTTGGCGGATTAGTCACTGCCACGATTTTCACCTTGCTGTTGCTGCCGTTGTTGTTCCCACTGTTCTTTAGTGATAGAAAAAGTAAAGAAACTAATAACGAGTGATGGGCAATAGCGGCGTCATTAATTACCGGAACACGCTAGGCTGAGTAAGTGCCGCCTGTTCCAGCGTGATGCAGTTTAGCCATTTTCGTTACATAGAAAAATTAATGCGGGCGGCCACGCTTAGCTCTGTTTTTATTTGGATTACTTAGGTTGGCGCTTATTTTTCTGCCAGCCAATGCCCAGATTTGCCGCCTTGTTTTTCTAGTAGCTTAATCTCAGAAATTGTCATCCCACGATCTGCCGCTTTGCACATATCGTAAATGGTAAGTAAGCAAGCGCTTACTGCGGTCAGAGCCTCCATTTCTACGCCTGTTTTCCCATAGGTTTCACTGGTGACGGTGCAGCTAATGCTAGATAGTGCTTCGTTAACATCAAAGCTTACCGCAATGCGCGTGAGGAAAATGGGGTGGCATAGTGGAATGAGGTCTGAGGTTTTCTTCGCGGCCTGAATCGCCGCGATTCTGGCAATACCGAGTACATCCCCTTTTTTGCTGGTGCCGCTTTGAATCAAAGCGAGGGTTGCAGGCAGCATGCTGATGAGGCCTGTGGCAACGGCAATGCGGTGCGTTTCAGCTTTTTCGCCAATATCTACCATATGTGCTTGGCCATGTTGATCAAAGTGGGTAAGTGGGTTTGTCATCTTGAAACTCTCGGTATCTAGGGTGTTGCTGTGTTGATTTGCATAAGTCGATGGCAGATAATTTGCGCAGAATTATGAAACATTCAACTACAAACGTTATCATAGTAATGATGAAATTAACTTTACCTACCATTATATTATTAGTTGTATCTGTTGCGCATGCATATCCAGCAATAGCGAATGAGTTGCCAGATTTAGGTGATGTTTCTGCCACTGTGTTGTCACCTTTGCAGGAGCAAGAAATCGCTGAGCAGATTTTGCGCCAAGTAGCGGTGAGCGATGAGGTGTTGAATGACGTAGAAGTGACCGACTATTTGCAGGCCTTGGGCGGGAAATTGGTAGCGAATGGCCCGGACAAGCGGCAGACCTTTAACTTCTTTGTGGTGCAAGACCCTTCTATCAACGCATTTGCCATGCCGGGTGGTGTGATTGGTGTGCATACCGGTTTGATTTTAGCCGCAAATAGTGAGTCTGAACTTGCCAGCGTGCTTGGGCATGAAATTGGCCACGTAACGCAGCGGCACTTGGCGCGTATGCTGGCTTCGCAAAAGTACGACACATTTAAAAATTTAGCCGGTATTGCTCTGGCATTGCTAGTGGCAAGATCTAATCCACAGTTAGCGACCGGGGCACTGACGGCGTCTTCTGCGATTGGCGTGCAGAATCAGCTTGATTACACGCGTGAGCATGAGCGTGAGGCTGACCGTATCGGTTTGCAGATTTTAGATTCAGGCGGTTTTGATGTACGTGCAATGCCAGAGTTTTTTAAAACTTTACAGCGTGGTTCACGTTTTGCCGAGGGTAATGCACCTAGCTTTTTGCGTACTCACCCATTAACTTCTGAGCGTATTGCAGATGTGGCTAACCGCGTAGAACAAATGCACTACAAGCAAGTGGCAGATAGCGTGGAGTTTCTGTATGTAAAAGCCAAGTTGCGTGCCATGCTAGGGGGCGATCAAGCTACGATTGATTTATTCGAGCAGAATATTCGCGAGCAGCGTTATGCCAATGCGGCAGCGGAGCATTATGGCTTAGCCGTGGCTTTGTTGCGTAAAAGTGCTTGGGCACCAGCGGAAAAAGAGCTGGCTTGGCTTAAAAAGAATGCTACGCCACACCCAATGATAGAAAGCTTGGCAGGGCGCCTAGAAGTGGCTAGAGACAAACCAGCTGCAGCCGCTGAGAAGTATGCTTCAGCGTTAAGGTCTTTTCCAGATAGCCGTGCTTTGATTTATGGCTATGCCGAGCATTATCTCGCTACTAGGCAAGCGGAGCAGGCTATCCAATTGGTGAAAGCAAAACAGGGGTTATACCCGAATGATGCCTATCTGTATGACTTGCTGGCCAAGGCGTACACTATGCAGAATAAGGTGCTACTCAGCCATCAGGCGCTGAGTGAGGCCTATTATAGAAAATATGACCTAGCACGCGCCATCGAGCAGATGGATTTAGCAGCGAAGGCAAACGATGGTGATTTTTATCAGCAATCAATTGTAGAGGCGCGTTTAAGACAGCTTAGGCAAATGATGGGTGATGACAAAAAGGCAAAACTGTAGGGGGTAATATGCAGCGCAGAAGTTTCTTGTTGGGAATGCTCACTTTGATTGCGTTAGCACCGCTTAAGCTGTGGGCTGCTTTATGGAATAAACCCGCATTTGAGGCGGTGAAAATCAATGATGCAACTCGTTCGTTAAATATCGGTGCTGAGATTCCAACGCAAGATATCGTGATTGTTGCGCCAGACCGTGCCGAGAATGGCGCTATCGTGCAGGTGGAGGTGCAGAGCAATATCGAGAATACAGAGGCGATTGCGATTTTGGTGGAGCACAACCCCACGCCGCTGATTGCCAATTTTATGTTCAGTAATGGTGCTGAGCCGTTTGTGATCACGCGCATTAAGATGGCGGAGACCTCGGATCTGAAAATTATTGTGAAGGCAGGCACACAGTATTTCACACGTAGTAAAAATATTACCGTGCTAGAAAACGGTTGCGGTTAGTGGTGATGGATATGATTCGGCACGGGCTTGCCCTTGAGTACTAAGGAGTTCACATGGATAACAACATGAAAATGCGCGCGCAGCTTAAAGGTGACTACACTGAAGTTAAAGTGTTGATGAGCCACCCGATGGAAACAGGGCGCAGGAAAGATGACCATGACCAATTGGTACCCGCGCATTTTGTGCAGCTGCTAACGGCCACCTTAAATGGCAAGCCAGTGATAGAGGCACAGTGGGGCACTGGTATTGCTAAAAACCCATATTTAACCTTTAGACTAAAAGGCGCTAATGTGGATGATGTGGTTGAAGTGACGTGGCATGACAACCTAGGTGAAACCGCCACACAAAGTATTGCAGTTACTCCCGCTTGAGATGGCAGCACGTATTCATTCAGTTTTAGACAGTTTGTTGTAAATCGCTACTTTGACGCTAGTTGCATTATGATAAATTTAATTTATTAATATCATTAGAATGATATATTGGATTTATTAAAAATTATCTCTATAATTCAAATCATGAATTTATAGTTTTATTAACCATTTTTTTAATCAATAGATAGGAAAAACGATGTCATTAATCAATACACAAGTGCAACCATTCAAAACAGAAGCTTTCCACAATGGTAAATTTGTTGAAGTGAGCGATGTAAGCATGAAGGGTAAATGGTCTGTGGTGATTTTTATGCCAGCAGCATTTACTTTTAACTGCCCAACTGAAGTTGAAGATGCTGCTGACAACTATGCAGAATTCCAAAAAGCAGGTGCAGAAGTGTACATCGTAACAACCGACACACATTTCTCACACAAAGTGTGGCACGAAACATCACCAGCAGTTGGTAAAGCAAAATTCCCATTAGTGGGTGACCCAACACACCAATTAACACGTGCATTTGATGTGCATATCGATGCAGAAGGCCTAGCATTACGTGGTACTTTCGTGATCAACCCAGAAGGCGTGATTAAAACTGTTGAAGTACACAGCAACGAAATCGCACGTGACGTAAAAGAAACACTACGTAAATTGAAAGCTGCTCAATTCACAGCGGCTAACCCAGGCCAAGTTTGCCCAGCTAAATGGCAAGAAGGCGCTAAAACAATCACGCCATCATTAGACCTAGTAGGTAAGATCTAATTATTGTTTTAGACAAAGTAATACTGCGCTAACGAGCAAACATCTCTTAGCGCAGTGAAATAACAAGGGCATTATTCAAAAGATAATGCCTTTATTTTAAGTAAAGTTGGTTGTACTAAAGCACAGCCAGATGAGAATTTAAAGAAGAGAGCAATCATGGCATTAGAAACTGGTATCAAAACCCAATTGCAAACCTATTTACAGATGTTGCGTGAGCCTATCGTATTAGCTGCATCATTAGATGAAACGCCAGCAGCACAAGAGATGCGTGAACTGCTGGAAGAAATCGCGAGCATGTCAGACAAAATTACGCTGACCATGGAAGATGATGCGCGTAAACCTTCATTTGCTGTAAAACGTGCTGCAACCCATACCGAAGCGCATAAAGCGGTAGGCGTGCGTTTTGCTGGTATTCCAATGGGCCATGAGTTTACTTCTTTAGTGTTGGCACTGCTTCACACGGGTGGTCATCCGATGAAGCTAGAGGCTGAAAAAATTGCACAAATTGCGGCGATTGAAGGTACTTTCCACTTTGAGACTTATATCTCGCTCAGTTGCCATAACTGCCCAGATGTTGTGCAGGCAATGAATATGATGGCGGTTATTAACCCAAACATTACCCATGTGATGATTGATGGTGCGCTATATCAGGATGAAGTGAAAGCCAGAGACATTATGTCTGTGCCGACCACTTACTTAAATGGTGAGGTGTTTGGTGCAGGTCGTATGGAGTTGGACGAAATCCTGCCAAAGATTGACCTTGGTGCCGTAGCGCGTGAAGCGAAAAAATTAGATGCGCAAGCACCTTTCGATGTATTGGTGGTGGGCGGTGGCCCGGCGGGTGCGTCAGCCGCAATCTATGCAGCACGTAAAGGCATACGCACGGGTATTGTAGCGGAGCGCTTTGGCGGGCAAGTGATGGATACCTTAGGCATTGAAAACTTTATTTCCGTAAAGGAAACCGAAGGGCCAAAATTAGTGATGGCGTTGGAAGAGCATGTAAAAAGCTATGATGTGGAAATCATGAATTTACAGCGCGCAGTTGCTTTAACTGAGCCTGGTAAACACGGCAACAAAAACGATGATTTAATCGAATTAAAGTTAGAAAGCGGCGCAACCTTGAGAAGTAAATCGGTGATTCTAGCTACCGGTGCGCGCTGGCGTGAGCTAAGCGTGCCAGGTGAAAAAGAATACCGAGGCAAAGGGGTTGCTTACTGCCCACATTGCGATGGTCCGTTATTTAAAGGTAAACCTGTTGCGGTAGTAGGCGGCGGTAACTCGGGGGTGGAAGCTGCTATCGATTTAGCTAATTTTGTCGGCCATGTGACTTTATTGCAGTTTGATACTGAATTAAAAGCAGATGCCGTGTTACAGAGAAAGCTACGTACATTAAGCAACGTCACCATCATTACCAGTGCGCAAACCACAGAGGTTACTGGTGATGGCGTTAAAATGAATGGCTTAACCTACACGGATCGTGTTACTGGTGAGTCTAAGCATTTAGCGTTAGATGGTGTGTTTGTACAGATTGGGTTAGTGCCGAATAGTGATTGGTTAAAAGGCAGCCTAAACCTGAGTAAGTATGGCGAAATTGAGGTGAATCACCACAATGCAACATCGCTACCGGGCGTGTTTGCCGCTGGCGATGTGACCATTACGCCTTACAAGCAAATCGTTATTGCAATGGGCGAAGGTGCCAAAGCCTCACTAGGCGCATTTGATTATTTGATTAGGCAGTAAAGCGGTAGTAAAAAGGCGGCTTTAAGCCGCCTTTTTTATTCATGTTTGGTTTTGCAGGTACTGATGCCTAGTAAACCGTAAGCCGGGCAGTAGTTAATAAGCCCAGTCGCTAGCGGTACCACACCAATCCAAGCCCAAACTGGGCCATTTGCAAATAACACCCATGCGATTAACGCTAGCCCTGCAATAATACGCACGGCGCGTTCGATTCCACAAATGTTAGCTTTCATCATACAGCTCCTTGTGTGAACACTGACTAAAAAGTCAGAGTGTTTAGTGTACGCCCAACTTGCTATGTATGAAAGTAGCTAAATTTATATAGCCACTAGCGAGCGCTAATAATACTAAGCGCTACGGCCTCCGCCACTTTGATACCATCAACGCCTGCCGATAAAATGCCGCCGGCATAGCCTGCACCTTCACCGCAAGGGTATAAACCTTTAGTGTTAATGCTCTCTAAGGAGTCATCATCACGCTTGATGCGGATAGGGCTGGAGGTACGTGTTTCTACGCCTGTTAGCACGCCATCAGCTAGATCAAAGCCTTTTACTTGTTTAGCAAATTCAGGAATAGCCTCACGAATAGCAGTAATAGCGTACTCTGGTAATACGGATGCTAGGTTAGTGAGGTGCACGCCGGGTTTGTAAGAAGGCGTTACTTCACCAAACTGGGTAGAAGGCTGGTTAAGCAAAAAGTCACCAATTAACTGCCCTGGCGCATGGTAATTACTGCCACCAGCGATAAAAGCCTGACTTTCTAATTTGCGTTGTAATTCCATGCCTGCCAGCGGATGGTCCGGGTAATCTTGCTCAGGCGTGATGCCCACCACAATCCCAGCATTGGCATTACGCTCATTGCGGCTGTACTGGCTCATACCGTTAGTGACCACGCGGTTAGGCTCTGACGCTGCGGCTACTACCGTACCGCCGGGGCACATACAGAAGCTGTAAACCGAACGGCCATTTTTTGCATGGTGCACGAGTTTATAATCAGCTGCGCCAAGTTTTGTAAGTAAGTCCTCACTGTAGCTCTTGCCGTATCTGGCTTTATCAATCACGGATTGTGGATGCTCAATACGGAAGCCAATCGAGAACGGTTTAGCTTCAATAAAAATGCCGCGCTTATGCACCATTTCAAAGGTATCGCGTGCGCTATGGCCTACTGCTAATACCAAATGGTTGGTAACAAGGCGCTCACCTGTTTGTAGTACCACGGCTTGCACCTGATTATTTTCAATTTCTATGTCATCGACACGGCTCTCGAAGCGGATCTCACCGCCTAGCTCGGTGATGGTTTTACGCATTTCCTCTACCATCCCCACTAAACGGAATGTGCCGATGTGTGGGTGGCTTACGTACATGATTTCTTCTGGCGCGCCTGCTTTTACAAACTCTTGAATCACCTTGCGACCATAGTGTTTGGGGTCTTTAATCTGGCTATAAAGCTTGCCGTCTGAGAACGTGCCGGCGCCGCCCTCGCCAAATTGCACGTTGGATTCAGGGTTCAGCGTACTTTTGCGCCACAAGCCCCATGTGTCCTGTGTGCGTTTACGCACCTCTTTGCCACGCTCCAATACTATTGGTTTAAAGCCTGACTGCGCCAGAATCAGTGCGGCAAAAATGCCGGCAGGGCCAAAGCCTACGATGACTGGTCTTGCCTGAGGCGCGACTTCGGTGGTTGCCACATATTTATAGCTGGTATCTGGTGCTGGCTTAATGTGGGCATCTTTGCGGAATTTAGCTAGGATTTTTTCTTCGTTTTTTACTTCTACATCCAGACTGTACACATACAAAATTGCATGCGATTTACGCGCATCTACACCGCGTTTGAAAATATCAAAATGAATTAAATCACTTTCTGCAATTTCCAAGCGCTTAAGCAATGCTGCTTTTATTTCATCGGTCTGGTGTATTAGCGATTGTGCGTTTTCAATCGGAAGTTTAATTTCAGTAATACGTAACATGTGTGGTCACTTTAATAAGGGGAGTGTTTATCTGCCAATGGTGTGATTTTACAGTATGTTGGGCTTAGCGAAAAATGGCTTGGTTGCGATTAGTTGGCCTTGCTTAGGTTAACATCCAGTGCCTAATTACTACATTAAGCTTGGCGCCAAGCTATGCCTCAAGGTTGTGCTGCAGTAGTTTCTTCAGCATAGGCACGGTCACCGGTTTTTTCTCGGTGAGTGACCACACATCCAGCGCATCTAATACCGCCATCAAGGTTGGCAAATCGCGGCGCAGGTAGCGCAGGCAGTATTCAACCACTTCATCCGGCAACTTCATGCCGCGTTCTGTGGCGTGCGTTCTCAGGGCTTGGGCTTTTTCTTCATCGGTGAGCGGGTGTAGTTGATAAACCAAGCCCCATGCCAGCCTAGTGGCCAAGTCATCACGCAGCTGCATTTGCGTAGGGGCTGCAATGCCGCTAGAAATTAAAATGCCGCCAGAGGCACGTAATTGGTTGAATTGGTCAAACAGTGCGATTTGCGCTTCTTCATCTAAAGTGTGCGTGTCATCTGCAATAAATAGGGGCAGATTCGATTGCTTGGCCATGCGCTCACATGCATGTAGCAAGTGTGATTTACCGCTACCCTGCGCACCCCATAGGTAAATAAAACGTGCTTCTTCGGCGTGAGTGAGTGCTTGCTTTAGGCTGTATAGCGCTTCTGCATTTTGCCCCTCGATAAAGTTTTCTAGGCTAGGTGGCGGCAGTGGCTGAATGTCCAGCAATAATTGCTTGGTTGGGGATTTGTAATGAAGATCCGTGCTGTTCATACTGCTAACCTAAGTAAAAGTGACTGCTAAGATATTTTTGTTTGGCATGTCTGAAGCCTACGGCAATCGCCGCTGATACCGGTAGTGCCAGCAGTACGCCAGTAAAGCCAAATAGTTGGCCGCCAGCCATCAGTGCAAAGATTACTACAAGCGGGTGCAGGCCAATGCGGTCCCCCACTAGCCACGGCGTGAGCGCCATGCTTTCCACCAATTGGCCTATGCCAAACACAACAAGCAGCGGGATTAAGTCATGGAGGTTGCCAAATTGCAATATGCCGGAAATAACCGCCAATGTTAAGCCTAACCCAAAGCCTAGGTATGGAATAAATCCTAGCAGGCCAGATAATATACCGATGGGCAGTGCAAACTCCAAGCCGACTAGCCATAAGCCTGTGGCGTAGAAAACGCTCATTAACAACATGACAGTCAGTTGTCCGCGTAAAAACTCAGCAAGTACCGCGTCAATATCGGCGCCAACCTCCTGAGTTTTGCCTAAAAGTGAGCGTGGTAATAACGCACTGATTTTTTGCAGGAGAATATTCCAGTCTACCAGTAAATAAAATAGCACCAGTGGGATAAGCACCAAGTTGCCTAGCCAGCCAATCACGGTCATGCCATGACTGCTCAAGCTGAGCGCAATGTTTTTGGCAAAATTGCCTGTTGTTTTCCAGTTCTCAGTGAGAATGGCTTGAATCTGGGCTGGGTCGATGTCTGCGCTAACTCCAAAGTTTTTTTGTAGCCAAGGCTCAAGATTGGTTTTGGCTGCATTCAAATACACAGGGATTTTTTGCGATAGCTGCACAATTTCATGCTGCAGCAGTGGAATCATAATCAGCAGAATGATGATGAGTACCGCGAACAAAAATAACAGTACAAGCAAGGTGGCGATGGTGCGGCTGAGCTTGAATGAAAATTTGGCTCGCGTGCTATGGAATTGAATTGCTTCAATTTTATTGACTAAGGGGTTGGCTATGTACGCTAAGATTGCGGCAATTAAAAATGGAGTCAGGATTGGGCCAAGCAGGTAAATGATGCCAAACACTGATAAAACAGCGACCAGCCAAACGGTATTTGTGTGTTTGTTCATTCTGCGCTTTCAGTAAAGTGTGGCTGTTTTGGAAAAGCCTGCGTTTTGAGGCTTTCAACATTTCAGATAACTAAGCATTTCGGTTAAAATAACATTATAACGATAGAACACACT